>Ga0302325_10009006_pt1 | contig 21872 bp, 14 predicted proteins | sample Palsa_T0_2_FD_201948 | JGI IMG/M metagenome (GOLD analysis project Ga0302325, IMG submission 201948) | Peat permafrost microbial communities from Stordalen Mire near Abisko, Sweden - Palsa_T0_2 | ecosystem: Environmental > Terrestrial > Soil > Palsa > Peat permafrost | place: Sweden: Abisko...
TGCGCTTTACGGCCCGACTAAAGTCGTGCCCTGATACAAAGCACCAGAGCCGTGACTCGGGAAAACAGGGTGCGGAAAAAGGATGATTTGTACAGATAGGAAAAGGAAAAACGTACCTCAGGGCCTAAAGGCCGAATGATTTTGCCCGGCTTATGTACGGGCTAAAGCCAGGCTAAAGCCCGAACCTACCTGCCGATTTATCATGAACCGTGATGAAAGTATTGGTTACTGGAAGCTCCGGGCACTTGGGTGAGGCCATGGTTCGCACCTTGCGAGATCTGGAATACCAGGTGATCAGCCTGGACATTCTTGAGTCGCCGTTTACGACGCACATCGGCTCCATTACAGACCGCGCCTGGGTGCGTCGCTGCATGAGTGGCGTTCAATCCGTCTTCCATGCCGCAACGCTGCACAAACCTCATGTTGCTACCCACAGCCGGCAGGACTTTGTCGATACCAACGTGACCGGCACGCTCAACCTCCTGGAGGAGGCCGCAGCAGCCGGCGTCGAGTCCTTTATCTACACCAGTACAACCAGTGTGTTCGGGGATGCTCTGGTGCCCCCTCTGGAGGCTCCCGCGGCATGGATAACGGAGGAGGTGAGGCCTGTTCCCAGAAACATTTATGGCGTGACCAAGGCCGCAGCGGAAGATCTGTGTGAGCTGTTCTTCCGCAACCAAAGCCTGGCATGCATAGTGCTGAGAACCTCGCGTTTCTTCCCCGAGGATGATGATAACCACAAGGTGCGGCAAGAATACTCAGGCGCAAATGCGAAGGCGAATGAGCTCCTCTACCGGCGAGTCGACATTGAAGATGTTGTCAGCGCACATCTGCTGGCCGCGGAAAGGGCGGCCTCCATCGGTTTCCGCAAGTACATCATCAGTGCAACCACTCCGTTTCTCCCGGACGATCTCGTGGGCCTACGCGCCAACGCACGCGAAGTGTTACGGTTACGTGTTCCAGAGTATGAGGCCGAATATGAGCGGCGGCAATGGAGGGCGTTTTCAAGTATCGATCGCGTTTACGTGAATGAGCGCGCTCGAAGCGAGCTTGGCTGGCGACCCCAGTATGATTTCCAATCTGTCGTCAGGCGATTGCGGGCAGGCGATGACATGAGAAGCGCTCTGGCACGGCTGGTTGGATCAAAGGGCTATCACGCTCAGTTATTCTCCGAAGGACCGTATCCGGTAGAATAGTGGAGCCCGAGAAAGAACCCGCGGCTTTACCTACGGAATGAAGACAATCCTGCGTCCGTCGTCTTTCCATGTCCAGGCTTCTTCGACCTTGGCCAGTGGGACCGGATGGATGTCAATCGCAAAGTGCACCTTGCTTACGGCCGCGAACATTTTGGTGAGCGATTGCAGGATTTGTTGTGCGGAGAGGCTGCCCAGACCGCTACCGACCAGCTCAACCCCGGAGCTGCGGAGCAGTTGGGCAGGCAAGGTGATCGCGTTCCCGCTGATCGATCCAATCTGCACAAAACGTATGCGCGGCTCGCCTTGAGGAGATCCATGGCCGGCCGCGGCCTTCAAGATCAGTTCCGCGGATGGTCCCCACAAGTAGTCCAGAACAACCTGCACTCCTGCCAGCGCGGAGCGGAAACTCCGCAGCAGATTCTCGTCCGGCTGGCCCAGCAAGATGGTCTCGTTCGCGCCCAGAACGCCCAGTTGAGCGAGGGCTTGTTCGTCGCGGCCGGTAGCAATGATCCTCGACGCACCCAGGTATTTTGCCACCTGGGTTGCCTGTTTCCCTGCGATGCCGGTTGCTCCGTTGATCAGAACTCCCTCACCAGGCTGGAAATTTGCCCTTCCGAGGAGCGCGCCCCAGGTCGCGAGCCCTGGATTTCCCAGTGCCGCTGCAATCGCATCGTCAATATCCGGGGCGAGAGGAATCGTCATGGATCGCGAAACCACACTCAATTCAGCCATGGAGCCGAACGGCGGACGGCCAGAAAAGAAGTAGACGCGCCCACCGTCCGCATCCACGCCAACGCCATCGTTCCCGGGCGTGAAGGGAAGCTTGGTGACACTGCTGTAGTGGGATCCGTTCGCCTGACTGCGTACCAGGTTGGTCAGCGCGGCGGCACGAACCTGGAGCACGATTTCGCCGTCATTGGCAACCGGAGGAGATGTCTCCCGATAGCGCGGTGGGAAGCGAAAATCTTCTACCAAGGCCGCGCGCATGTTATATCCCCCGGCACCCTTTCAACAATTATAGAGCTTGAGCACTTACGCTCGAAGTGCGCACGAATTTACAACAAACCTATGAGCACCTCTCGCATCATGACCGGAGGATGGGTCGACCGCAAAAAGATGCCGCGCGGACAGAATGGGCGCGGCCTGTGCCGATGGTGCACGCTGGAAGTGCCGGCACGCCGCTTCACCTTCTGTTCAGAGTATTGCGTACACGAGTGGAAGCTGCGTTCGCAGCCCGGGTACTTGCGCGAACACATTTTCAAGCGAGATAGGGGAGTATGCGCCCACTGTGCCGTGGACACGATCAGGGAACACGGCAAGGTGAAGCGTTCGCGCGGGTCTGCTCGCGAAGCCTTGATGCGCCATTGGGGACTTAAAACGCAAGTCCGCAAAAGTCTATGGGATGCTGATCATATTCTGCCGGTAGCAGAAGGGGGCGGCGAGTGCGACCTCGATAACATTCGAACCCTTTGCCTTCGTTGTCACCGCTCGGTCACCATGCAGCTTCGCGAACGAATTCGCCGCGCCAAAGTTGCTGCCATGCTCGCCGCAGAGTCTAAACAAGCCGCGCATTAAAGCCGGCCTTTCCATCTCGCTGGGCACCCCCCCGAGCGCCCAGCCTGGAGCGGTACGCTTTCTCCGTCCACCTTTGTAGGATGCGTTTCTTTTGTAAAGGTTGTGCAAGCGCCACAATGACTGATTGATGTGCTCGGACGAAAATTTGAGTACACGAAAGCGTGTCATCCTGAACTATTGGACCTGTTGTACTTCGACGAGAACTCGCCTTACCGTGGTCGCGATCCGTTCGAGCATGACGCTCGCGTCGTTGACGAGTGTTTGGGTGTCGTCGGATAAATGAGGGTGTGTGCTTAGCAGGTGAAGTGTGAAGGTCATCGCGGCTAACGGATTGTTCAGCTCATGTGCCAGGTGATTGATCAGCAGATATCGTGCTTCCCAGGCGCGCACTTTTTCTTCTGCAGCTTGCAGTTTCCGCTGTTCAGTCAACTCCACGACGTAGGCTGACCATTGCAAAGGCTCAGCGCCAAGGCGCACGGCTCCGATGAGGAACGGCACGGAAGAACCATCGGGCAACATGTATTCTTTTTCGTAAGGGACACAGGTACCAAATTCGCGAAGCTGCTCCATCGCGCTGGCATCGAGTGCGCGAAACCTCTCCGGGGTCATCGCACGCCAGTCGATCTTTCCCTCCGCCAGCTTGGCCCGAGTCTGTCCGATCATCCGCAGAAAGGCGTCATTGCCGTCGATGACGCGGCTCTCGTCGGCGATCGCGACGCCCAGGTATGGCGATTGGTATAACAACGAGAAGGATGTTTGCAGCGAGCGCGGAATCTGCGACTGATAGACCCGAATCGATATTTCCGCATCCGCCTGAAGGGTCTCGCCGATCTCCAGGATGTCGCCAACCAGGGTACTGAGGTCGAGGCCAAACAGGTTCTCGTGAATGTTGGAAGTGAGCACATGTTGCAGCATGCGCGCCTCACGCAATATCTGCGGAATGGTGTAGCCCTGCTGATAGCGCAACTTACCGTGTTTTCTGGCCGCGTCTGTCGCAACGTCGCTCAGCTCTTCCTGTGGACCCTCCAAACGCCGGATCAGCTCCTCCATCATTTCAGGAATGTGGTCGCTTCTTTCTGCTTCGGTCAGAGGGATCGCTGCCAGTTCGGGATCCTGCATCACCTGATGGAGCCAACGGTCGCAGATGAGAGAAGAGAGCTCGCGCAGGACCTGCGCCACCTTGCGCGTTGGCAGCGCTTTGTTGGTAGGCCGCCTGCCGCTGCGCAGATCTGAGATGGCCCCCACTAAGCGCTCAACGTGGAGAGGCTTTGAGAAGTAGTCGTCCACCTGGCTGCGGATACCCTGAATAGCGGTTTCCAAGTCCGGATAGCCGGTCAAAATGAATGTGCACGCATCAGGCTGCACACGGCGCATGGCGCTGACCACCGTGAAGCCATCGCCTGGCTCACCAATATTTAAATCGGAAAGCAGAACGTCGAACTTCCGCGTACTGATCAACTCCAGAGCTTCGGGAACACTGCTGACTGCGGTGACCGCAAACCCGTGATGGGTAAGCACGGCTCCGAGTACCGTTCGCAATGCATCGTCATCGTCCACGAACAATAGCTTGATTTCAGCCATCGGCGGTTTTGATGCGCCCGTGGGGCAAACCGATGTATGCCCAGAGACCCGCAGGGAAAAGCATTACACTTTCCCCTGCGGATACTCCTACGATTGGATGAAAGCCAACAGATCGGGGTTGAGCACCTCCGCATGAATGATTGGCATACCGTGGGGGAAACCAGGGTAGACCTTGAGCTGCGCATTCTTTACCAATTTGGACGAGAGCGCTCCGGCATCCAAGTAGGGCACGATTTGATCGTCATCGCCATGCATGACCAGCGTAGGAACGTCGATCTTTTTCAAGTCGTCGTCAAAGTCCGTCTCTGAGAATGCCTTGATGCAGTCGTACTCGGCCTTGGAGCCGCCTTGCATGCCCTGATACCAGAAGTTCTCGCGTACTCCCTCTGAAATCTTAGCTCCCGGCCGGTTATAGCCGAAGAAGGGCATGCTCAGGTCCCTGAAGAACTGCGAACGATCATTCAAGAGGGAGGTGCGGAGGCCGTCAAATACCTCGATGGGCAAGCCGCCGGGATTCTTCTCAGACTTGACCATGATGGGCGGCACAGCACTGATGAGCACAGCTTTGGAAACTCGTTTGCTACCATGCCGGCCGAGGTAGCGAGCGACTTCACCACCGCCGGTGGAGTGACCCACCATCACAGCATTTTTCAGGTCCAGCGTCTCGAAAAGAGTCGCAAGGTCGTCGGCGTAAGTGTCCATCTCGTTGCCATCCCAGGTTTGTCCTGAGCGGCCGTGGCCGCGGCGGTCGTGTGCGATCACACGGAAACCACGCTGCCCCAGGTAAATCATTTGTGCGTCCCAGGCGTCTGCGTTCAGCGGCCAGCCATGGGAGAAAACAACAGGCTGTCCCTTGCCCCAATCCTTGTAGTAAATCGTGGTTCCGTCCTTCACGGTGATGATATTCGTGGAGGTCTTCTCTGCGGTCATGGTATCCATGATGTTCTCCTTGTCTTTGTGGGGTTTACTGCTGAAATGGTGACAGATGTCAGGGTAGCCAACCAAGCCTAACCGCCGATTGAACCGAATTGCTCCTTTTGTGCACGAATGATCGCGTTTAAGTAGAAATAGAGATGCTTGGCGCGAGACAGCCGAGCAGACTTTGCGCCTGTTCTGAGGAGCTCGCAGCATCTCATACCTCTTTCGCCAATGGGAAAGGTAGAAACCCGCAGGCTCGTGATACGTTTTTGGCAGCAGCCAATCCACGCGTTGCCATCAAATTCCGTGAGCAGGAGATCTCCAGATGCCGGTACTAGACGAAATAGAGCGCAATCACGAAGAAATGGTTGGCTGGCGCAGGGATCTGCATGCGCATCCCGAACTCGGCTTCGCTGAAACGCGCACCAGCACGGTTATTCAAGACCGGCTGAAGTCGTTCGGCGTGGACGCCCTACACAGCTTCAACGGGACGGGCGTGGTCGCGGTCATTCATGGGCGCGATGGCGACGATGCGATTGGTTTGCGGGCGGATATCGACGCCCTGCCGATTGGCGAACAATCCGGCGTACCCTATGCATCAACCAATCCAGGGGTGATGCACGCCTGCGGGCACGACGGACATACCACCATGCTGTTGGGTGCGGCGCGCTACCTGGCATCGAGCCGGAAGTTCCGCGGCACAGCTTACCTGATATTCCAGCCGGCCGAGGAAATTGGCGGCGCCAAGCAAGTGGTGGATGGCGGCCTGTTCGATCGGTTCCCCATGCGTCTGGTCTTCGGCATGCATAATTTTCCAACCATGCCCCAGGGCGAGTTCCATTGGCGAAACGGGCCTATCATGGCGGCTGCCAACTTCTTTGAGATTACGCTGGTTGGCCGGGGAGCCCACGCCGCACAGCCTCACTTTGGCATCGATCCCATAGTCGCCGGCAGTGCCCTGGTGAACGCGTTGCAGACGATCGTTTCCCGAACGCTCGATCCGTTTCGTTCCGGCGTGGTCACGATCGGGTCGTTCCAGGCAGGTGTAGCGGCGAACGCCATTCCCCGTGAAGCCGTGTTGAAAGGAACCGCGCGTTGGCTGGATGCAGCGACCGGCGAGACCATCGAGCGGGGGATCCGCCGGTTGGCGGAATCGATTGGGCAAGCCTATGGGACGAGCGTCGAGGTGGAGATGCACATGGTCGCTCCGACAACCATCAACGACGCAAAGGCTATGGCCCTGGCTCGCGAGGCTGCAACCAGTGTGGCCGGAGCAAAGCAGGTCGTAGAGATGGCCGAGCCGGTGATGGGTGCGGAGGATTTTGCCTACATGCTGGAAGCCAAGCAGGGAGCCTACATCATGTTAGGTTCGAAGCGCCCCGGCGAACCCAATCCGATGCTGCACCATCCGGCATTTGACTTCAATGATGCGGTGCTCTCGACTGGCGCTGCGTACTGGGCGACCCTGGTTGAACAGCAGCTTGCGCTTTCCTAGGTAGCGTGTGCAAGGGGAACGATGCTTGGCCCGGTAGTTCGCCGAGCCATCCTATCGCTGAGCGGTTACACCCGGCTTAGGGAGTGCGAACACGTAATAGCCTTGTGCCTGCTGCTCCGATTGCGGGGCCGACTGATAACTGGGGCCCATAGGCTTCGGCAATGCGGCCTGAACCACATACTCCCGTCCGCCAACCTCGTAGACCGCCGCTTCTGCATGCGGAGCGGCCGGCAGCTCCTGTTCCCACAGCACCTTGCCGCTGTCTTTGTCGTAGGCCCGCATCTTGAAATCTGACTCCACGCCCGAAAAGATCAGCCCGCCCGCAGTGACCGACGGTCCACCCTGGGGAAAGTAGGCGCCGGTATCGTTAATGCCTTGCGCTTCCAATTCGCTCACTCCGCCCAGAGGAATTTGCCATTTAATAGTCCCGTGATTCATGTCGTACGCAGTCAAGGTCGACCACGGTGGCTTGACGGCGGAGAGGCCATCTTTGGACGAGATGAACCCGTACCCGGTCCAATACTTAACCGCGTCCGATCCGTCCTGCGCGGCCGGCGCCGGGGCAAGCGGCGGAGCCGAAAGATAAGCAATGATGTCTGGGGGCACGCGCCCTGCACCGGGGGCGCTGAGATACGCCATCAAGGAGTCCAGATCTTCAGGGGACAAATCTGGGAACGAAGGCATCGGTGACGCACCATTCGTTACCATGGACCGAATGCGTTCAGCACCCACTCGCGAGACAACGTCTACCAGGGAAGGAATGGCCGGCGGCTGACCAGTCAATTCCGATGTATGGCATGTCTGACAATTCTGGATATAAAGAAGCTGGCCCTTGGTCTCAGGAGAACCTTTAATTTCCATCCTGGGACGCTTCGCTTCGAGCTTGAGGATCGCGGGCGCATTCTTCGACTGCACATACAACACGTTCGTGGCCGGATCGACCGCTGCATTTCCCCAGTTTGCTCCTCCATTGTTCCCCGCGGGTTGAAGTACGTTCTCTAATCCTGGCGGCGTAAATAAGCCTTCATTACGGGCATGCGCGATTAGATCGTGCAACCTCGCGCGCTCCGCCGGGTCCGCAATATAAGGGTTCACATCGTCCGCCGTGTAACTCTGCACAGCGAACGGCGGGGGAGCCGTTGGGAATGGCTGCGTTGGCCACGCATGCTCACCGGGCATGGTCGACTTGGGGACCGGCCGTTCTTCGATGGGCCACACCGGCTTCCCCGTAACCCGATCGAACACATAAAGGAAGCCTGTTTTCCCGGGCGCCACCACGGCGTCAATGACGCGGCCATTTTGCTTGACGGTCACTAACTTGGGCGCAGTTGCCAGATCGTAGTCCCAGAGATCGTGATGCACGATCTGAAAATGCCAGAGGTACTTACCGGTACGGGCATCCAGAGCGAGCAGGCAGTCGGAGTAAAGATCTGCCCCCTCGCGATCGGCGCCGTAAAAGTCATAGGTAGGAGAACCGGTAGGGAAATACGCTATCCCACGCTTCTCATCAATCGTTATCCCACCCCATGCGTTGGTCCCCCCAATGTACATCCATGCATTTTTCGGCCACGTCTCATAACCCATGTCGCCGGGACGAGGAACGGTATGGAAAGTCCAGACGAGCTTTCCAGTGACCACATCGAAGGCCCGAAGATCTCCGGGAGGGGAACCGTATTCCTCGCCGGGGGTGGAGCCCAGGATGAGCAAATTCTCAAAGATTCGTCCCGGTGTGCCGGATTCGATCTCACGAATGCTTTTAATATCGCGTCCCAGTCCTTCACGCAGATCGACATTTCCTTGATAGCCGAATGACTCGATGAGCTTGCCGGTGCGCGCGTCCACCGCATGAAGGATGTTATCGGTGGCAAAGAAGAGGCGGCGATCGCTGCGATCCTTACTCTCCCAGTAAGTGAAGCCGCGTTCGCTGATCATGTGAGGCTTACCGTTGTCGTGGACCCATATCTCGCGCCCGGTCGCAGCGTCGAGCGCGACGACGCTATCGTTCTTTCCGATCACATACATCACGCCGTCTACAATGATCGGACTACATTCGAACCGGTGAGCGCCTGCCGCAGAATAAAACCAGACCTGTTGCAGCTGGTTTACATTCGACTTATTGATTTGCTTCAGCGCAGAGTACTGAGCCGAGTCCACTCCTCCTTCGTAGGCGTTCCACGTAGTGTGCGCCTCGGCTTCGGCGGCATACACGGAATGTTGGTTGACAACGGCTGCACCGCAAAGAGCAACCGTGCAAAAGCAGAAGACTGCGCGTCGAAAAGATCCACACCCTCGGCCTATTACCATCTCGTTCGAAAGCACCCCGTTGATCTTGCTTACTTCGAAGCCAACGCGGAGGTCCCCCAAAATATAAAGAGTCCTCGCTTGGTGGCGGTCACGATATCCATGATTCCATCGCCATTCAAGTCGACGGGCAGCACGTTGTCTCCAGCGCCGGAGCTGTTGTGGATCAAGTGAGGAACCAGTTTCGCCCCGCCCGGCGCGCTGGGATCACGAACCGTCTTATACCAATAAAGAAACGGAGGGGCATAAGCATCCGCGTCTAGTAAATCATCCAGATGTGAAAACTGTCGTTTGCCTACGATGAAGTCTGGAATTCCGTCTCCATCCACATCGGCAACCCCGGCGCCATGCAATTCCGCAAACGTCACTCCACCGGCATTCTCTGTTTGGTAGTCATCCATCACCATGTGTCTGACGAATGAGATATCGCCGTTCTTCGCACGTTTCTGCTCAAACCAGGCGAGCCCGAAACCGTGCGCTTCGAGAGCCGTGACTACGTCGTTCAGGCCATCGCCGTTCACGTCATACACCGCCATCGTCGCTCCTCCGGGAACGATGCGCCCCCATCGGCCGAAGGCCTCCGGATGGTACGTCCACAACTGATCGCCACTGCCTTGAGGAGGGTGCTCCCACCATCCATCCGCGCCCAGGATGTCTGGAAGTTTATCGCCGTTGATGTCACCCACCCCGATGCCGTGACCCTGCCAAGGCCCCTTCCGCGAGATGGTATGTACGATCCACGGCGCAGTTGGATGGGCGGGATCAGGCTTGGCGTAACGCATGTATCCATCCGCGATATAGATGAGCTCCGGTTTCCCATCTCCGTCCACATCGGCGACCAGAGAATCCTCGCTCTGCATCGACGGCAGGATCATATATTGCTTCCACCGGCGAGCCTCGTTTCCCGGATTCACATAGAGTACTGCGCCCAGACCAAGGTGAGTGGCGACGACATCCGTCCATCCATCGCCGGTAAAGTCCTCGGCATGTTGTACCCAGGTCGAGTACTCGGTCGAAGGGTTGAAGGTCCGGGTGGCGTACATCTCCCTCGACGTCGTGAAGTCCGGACCGAAGAAGATGTAACCGCCATCCACCAGGTCAAGTTTTCCGTCGTGATTGAAATCTGCCGCTGCGGCAGTCCAGTTGTAGTAGAAGGGACTCACGCGCTGCATGCGGAATCCACTCCCTACCTCTTCGAGAGGCTGCTTTCTGAGGCCGATGTCTTTATAGGAAACGTCTTTGAAGTGCACCTCGCTGCCTTTGCCGACGAAGAGAGCGATGGGCCCATACGAGTCCATATCATCATCCGCAGTAGCCAAGCTCAACTGATTACGTTCCGGAGCGTTGTTCAGATAGGCGCGCATGATGTCTGCATCGAGCAACACTTCTACTTCGTTCCAGTCTCCGACGCGCAGGCTCAAGTCAGGGAACTTGAAAGGCACTTTCATTCCTGGCGGCGCTTCAAACCTTTCAATCACAGGTGAGGATTTAAGCGTGATCGGATCGGGACGGGGTGGAGCGAAGCGAATTTGTCCCACAGCATCTCTCAACTTTTCCCGGTCTGCAATGTTGCCTGCTGCATCCAGGGTCAGGCTCTCTCCTTCAAGCTGCCTGCCTTTGATCGAAAGGAAAGTACCTCTCATTCCGCCCTCAGTCTTCGTTGCTCGAATGAGGATCCCCGTATTGCAGTCGCCAACGCAGCGAAACCCCGCGTAAACGCCGGTGTCCTGGTAGGAGTGATCGAGCACCAGCCAGCCCGATCCGGCGATGCCCTTGCCGACCAGTTCGCCGTTCTCCGCCTGCCACTCTGCCTGACCCATCGGGTGCCATCCAGCAAGCGTCGAACCCTGGAACTTCGCATCGGGAACAAAACTCGGTCCCTGGAGCACCGCAGCAGTTCCTGGGGCAGGGCTATCATCCGCTGCGGGCGATGTAGCTTGCGTAAGAACTCGTCCTCCCGGGAAAGCGCAAATCGCTAGCAGATACAGCACAAGTGTTTTGCTCGGATGATTGACCATTTTTAGACCTCGTTCGCCCTCGAAGATCGCAATTTGGGGACTTACCTGGCAGTTCCCTAATGAAAACCGATTCGAGAGGTGCCTGTGTTTCTCCGATTCTTTCGCGAAGCAAGTAAATATACCCGCTTAACTTAGTGTCAAGGTCTTTAGCTGACGATTAGTTCCGTTTTGAACTGTCGGGGAAAAGCCGATGGCAGGAAAAAGCGTACCTCAGCGGCTGAAGCCGTCAAGCGCAGGCTTTTTACGGCACGGCTGAAGCCGTGCCCTTCGTTCGACAGTCTCTTCCCCAGCCTCTTAGGAAGCGCGAACCTGCAAATTGTATGTGGGTGATCTTCAACGACTACGTGCTCGTTGTCGATGCCAATTTTCCGTGGGGCGCACGCGAGATTCTCCCGAAGATCAGAGCGACGACCAACAAGCCAATTCGCTTCGTACTAAACACCCACTATCACGGAGATCACGCATATGTGACCAAGGAACTCGACTTTCACGTCCACCCACCCGCGAGTAACTCCCGCCCTACGCAACGGAGGTAAAGAGCTGCGCGATGGCGTCGATGACGAATAGTGACGGTGATTCTTCATAGCGTACTTCTCGTGAAGCTCATGGTGGAGGACTTGGCGATGATTGAAGGACAGGATCAGCCCGCCGGTACCTACATCTCCGCATCCTGGAGCCCACTATCGACGCCACCGTCACCGCCACCGCCACCACCTCAGCGCAAGCCACCAAGCATTGGCACGTTGATACGGCTTGCTTTGCGGTTTGGACCTATCGTCTTACTGGCCTGGGGTGCTCTGCAAAGAGGGGCCTACAATCGCAGCCACTCGCATGCTCCTGTCTTGCATCATGGCGTTGTAGCCCGTTCCGATCAGTTCCATGGCAGCGGTCGCATCTATCTGCTTCAGCTTGGCCCGCATGCCGCCCCCTACACCGTTCAAGACCTCGCCGAATGGCTCCGCGATAAATACTCGCTCGACACCCAGATCCTCCAAGCCACCGCCCTCGACCCCGCCGCCTGGGACCCCTCACGCCATCTCTACATCGCCGAACTCCTATACGCCCAGATCAAGCGAGAGCATCCTACTCTTGCGGTAGATCGAAATTCCTGGCTTATCGGCTTCACCGACGCTGGCATGTACTCTGCGACCCAGAAATGGGGCTCTACGTTCTCCCTGCGCGATCAGCACCGCGTCGCAATTATCTCCGCCTCCGGCATTGGGGACTCGGCCATTGCAATCGCCTGGCTACGTCTCACCTCCCTGCGCTACACCCCAACGTCCGCTATCCCTGACCGTCTCCGGAGACTTCTCCTCAGGGACGTTGCCATCCTCTTCTGGCACCTTTCCCTTAACAACGATCCCGGAAGCCTGCTTCAGCGCGTCTTCAACCCCGATCTTCCGATCAACGATATTTACCAGTCCGACCTGGAACCCACCAGTTCCCCATGGGGTGAGTTCGTCGGCGATCCGTGCATCGTGTTTACCGACACTGCGGGGACAGGCTTGAAACTGTCGACAGGAGCCCTCATCCGCCAATGCGAACACCCCGAAAGTGCGGACGAAGAGCAGTCCTCCCTCGACACCCCGGATTCTCCGCCCGATACCTCGCAGGAGCGTATCGAGCTTCGACTCCGCTACGGCTTGCTCACTGAAAAACACACCGACTTCTACCTCCCCGGGCCGGTCCCCATTCGCTTTGAGCGTGCCACGAGTAATCGCTGGCTGATGCCGGTGGCGTTCGGTATAAGCGGCAGTCACAACTATGACCGCTATCTCGTCTCCCATGACGGCATGCGCCACATCTCCATCAGCAACGCCGGCAGTGGTGACACCGTGCTACTTCGTACCCCAGCGTGGCTGTCGTTTCTCGCCTTCAACAAATGGAGCGATACCAACGCATCCGAAAGCAATCTGACGCTGCGCTGGCGCATCGCCCCGCTGGAGCATTTTGACCTCACCCGTTACAACGGCGAGGTTGAAAAGTACATGCCTTGTGACGACTCCGAAGTCTGCTATATGAACGGCTATCGAAGCAGCAATGGCGACGTCCTCGCCATGCAGCGGGACAGCCACCGCAGGCTGACCAGCATTTCCGCTCCGCAGGAGAACTGGCTCCGCCTCAACTACGATCTCCAGCCCGTGACACAAAACCGCATCACTGACATCTTGGATAGCCGCGGACGGCGTATCTTCTACAGCTACGGTTCGCAGGGTCAGCTTGCCAGCGTCAGCTACCCATCCGGAGAAGTTCTTAGCTACAGGTACGACAGTCTACAGAATCTGATCTGCGTCAGCGCCGCTCCCAATGCCACTGCCTCTCCCACTGTTCTCATTACCAACCACTTTTTGAACGGCAGGCTGGTCAGCCAGATCTTGGACGACGGCAGCGTCTACTCTTACGGCTATCTTCCCGCCGGAGACGGGGAGGCTAGCATGGCCACAGTCCGAACACCTGACGGCACCACGTATGCCCTGACCTTTGGCTCGGAAGGCGCAGCCATACGTCAGCGGTAGCAGCCCGAAATGCCCTTTGCAAATGAAAGTGTTTGGATTATGGTCGGGGCGGAGGGATTCGAACCCCCGACCCTCTGCTCCCAAAGCAGATGCGCTACCAGGCTACGCTACGCCCCGATCTATGGATTGTATCCCAACCACCCTCGTCAGTCGTGGTGTCCGAGCCACTCCAAAAACCAGAGAATCAGGAAGATCGGGGCCAGAAAGATGGCCGCCAAAGTAATGCCGATCAGTATCAGGAAAAACCAGTCTCGCCAGGTCTGTCGCCGCGATTGCTCCAGGTGGCGAACGATCAGCGCATAGTTGCGCCGGTTTGCCTTCCACGCGATATCAAAGGCATCGCCCAATAGCGGAATCGTTCCCAGCAGCACCTCGATCCCGATATTGACCACCATTCTCAGCAGCGTGACGTAGGGGACGCCACGCACCCAGGCAGCGACCACGATGATGGTGGACGCGAGGCCACCGATAATATCTCCCAGGCCGGGAACGAGGCCGATGATCCCATCCAATCCAAAGCGGATCGAGGTGCCGGGGACGCGAAACCAGTCGTCGAGCACATGCGACAGCAAATCGAGATTTTCGTCGGCGAACAGGCCACTCGCCTTCTGAAAACGAGACTTTTGTGGTGGGAGAATCTCGGGTTGTCGGTTGCTCGGCATAGTCAGAACGGCGACTGGGGAGGCTTGGAAAGCGCCCTTAAAGCCGCAGTGAGCGCGAACCTGAATGCTACAATCTAAGTCTATATGGCGGCTATAGTTCAGTGGCAGAACGCCGGACTGTGGCTCCGGATGTCGTGGGTTCGACCCCCACTAGCCGCCCCAGTTGAAGCCGTTCCTGCCTTCACCTGGCGGAGTTGAGTTTTCAGGTGGAAGACGCCCACGTGAGCACCCGATCATCCTCTTCCACGCCGAACCACCAAGCAAGCCAGACCGCGTCGCCAGGCGCCAGCACGTCCCGTATCTGGCTCGGCTGCTCCGGCTGGGCGTATCCCACCTGGAAACCGGAATTTTATCCGCCCAAGACATCTCCCAAGAAAATGCTGGAGCACTACGCGACCCAGCTTAATTCCGTCGAGGTGAACTACACCTTCCGCCATCTGCCGTCAGCCTCCACCATCGATGCATGGTTGGCGCAAACCGGGCCGGATTTCCGCTTCTCCTTTAAAGCGCCGCAACGCGTTACGCATATCAAGCGGCTAAAGGAGTGTAGCGATGCACTCTCTGTCTTTTATTCAGCCCTGTTGCCGGTCATCCGTGCCGGGAGGATGGGCGTGGTTCTATTTCAGTTGCCGCCTAATCTTAAAGCCGATACCACCAGGCTTGCGACCTTCCTCAAAGAGGCGGCGCCGGAGCGCACAGCCACGCTACGCGTCGCCTTTGAATTTCGCCATGCATCGTGGTTCACAGACGAGACATTCGACCTGCTCCGGCAGCATCAAGCCGCACTATGCGTGGCCGAGAGCGATGAGCTCGCGACACCCGATGTGGTTACGGCTCCGTTCTGTTGCTACCGGCTGCGCAAGAGCGACTATGGGGCTGCTGACTTGCAACAGATCGAAACGCAACTGACCGCAAGGGCCACGCAGGGAGATGTCTTCGCCTACATCAAGCATGAGGACACACCCAAGGGCGCGCTGCAGGCCGCCGCCTTACTTACCACCCTGCGGGCACGGTGAGCGAAACCAGCGACCTGGTGGCCGAATCCGTGAGCAGCCTGGCGCAGGTGATCTAGAACTCTCCAAAGCTTGTATCGTCCGATCGAGAGGCGGCGCTCCCGATCAGGACCGGCGATTCCGTGAGCCGCGTGGGTTTATTGGCGGCGCGACCTGCCGGCTTGTCCGCTAGGGCGCTCGGTCGCGTTCGTGCGGGACCGGCTTGCGTTCCAGGAATTCGCCGAGAGCTCTCGGGCAACCGTTGGTGGCCAAGATCTCCGTGCGGCTGTTCGTCCGCCTGCTCCAGTTTGAAACGGCCGACCAGCTGCATCAGCTGCATCGCCTGCTGGGCAAACGTTTGCGTGGTAGCCGAGAGTTGCTCGGCCTGCGCGGAGTTCGATTGGGTCACATGATCCATCTGCGTGATGGCGGTGTTCACCTGCTCGATCCCGGTGCTCTGCTCCGAGGCTGCGACGGCGATGGCGCCGACGATGTCAGTCACCCGCCTCACCGAGTCGACAATGCCTCGCAACGTCGCGCCTGAACGATTGACCAGCTCCGAGCCCTTCTCTACCTTCTCTAAAGAGTTCTGGATCAGGCCCTTGATTTCTTTGGCGGCCTCGGCACTGCGCTGCGCCAGGCTGCGCACTTCGGTCGCGACCACGGCGAAGCCGCGCCCTTCCTCGCCGGCACGCGCCGCCTCAACCGCCGCATTCACCGCCAGCAGATTGGTTTGGAAGGCGATTTCGTTGATGGTCGAAATAATGTCGGAGATCTTCGCCGAAGCGATATTGATTTCTGCCATGGCGCCAACGGCGCTGGAAACGACTACCTGCCCTTGTTCGGCCGACTCCCGCGAACCGGTTGCCAGCTGGCTGGCCTGCCGGGCATTGTCCGCGCTTTGCCGGACGGCCACTGTAATCTGTTCCAGGCTCGCCGACGTTTCCTCCAGGCTTGACGCCTGCTCCTGGGCGCCGCTGGCGATTTCCTGCGTCGCCGCTGCCAGCTCCCGCGAGGAGGAACTCGAGACCGCAGCGCTCTGCGCAATCTCCTGCAATGTAGCTCGCAGGTTCTCCCGGGCTATGTTCAGGGACTCAGCCATCTGTCCTATTTCGTCTTTGGTCCGGACCCCGACGGAGGCCGTCAGATCGCCGGCGGCCATCCGTTCAAGAGCGGCCACCGCCTGGCCCAGAGGAGGAGTAATGCTGCGAACGATCAGCAGCACAATCGGAATAGCAAGCCCGAGGCACAGCGCCAGGCCAATCACGATCCCGTGATTGGCATTGGTAACAGACGCCTGGATCTGCGACATACTATCTTCGGCAATCTTATTGTTGAGATCGATGAGCTGCTGTACGAATCCCGCTAATGTCTCCATCTGTGGGATCAGTTGATGCACTATGATGTCGTGGGACTGCTGATTTCCCTCTGGAGTGGCGAGCCGGCTGATGGGGATCAGGCCGTCGACGGTCCGCCAGAACTCCGCGCGCGAAACCTCGAACTTCTCGAAGATCGCCTTCTCTTCCGCGGTTGCGGGAAGGTTCGCATAAGTCTGAACGTGCTTTGCATTGGCCGCCCTGAGGCCGGCAATTTCCGCCTGCAGCTGATCCATCTCGTGTAGATCATTGCTTTCTGCGTGTTGCAGCAACAAGGCCAAGGCGTGATAGTTATTGCCTGGAATGGCGCCTAGCTCAAGTACCGACGGAAGTCTGTTGCTGGACACGACGTCCGTGTCCACGGCAATCCTGAGCACTCTGCTCCGGGCGTACATGCCCAGAGCCACGGCGATTACAATCACCGCCACAAATCCCGCCGTGATCCTTGTCCCGATTTTCCAATTGTTCATCGCGGTAACCTTCCGGTACCCAATAGCCCTTAACCGGCGGGAATTGCCTGCCTCCCACTTTCGGCTCAGCATTCCGGATCGCGTGGCTCACTGCTGCTATCGGCCGTTGGGCCACAAGCGCCTATGTCGTATTCTGGGACCTGCCCATGAGAGATGCTCTATATGTAGTGCGGGAGGTACTTAGATAACTCCGCCGGTCACCGTGTGGAGGTGGTGGTGAACCCGCGCACCAAGCCGGTGATCACTTGCACCCCACCCGTACTGTCGTCCGGAGGGTGTGAAGGGTGGGCGCGGTGGAAGCAGCTTCATCAGTGGACCGGGGGGTGCTGTATCGACAGGTTTATAATCGCGTATGACGCCGAGGTTGCTGCAACCGCATCGATGGACAGGATAATCAGGGCACGGTGAGCAAAACCAGCGACCTGGTGGCCGAAACCGTAAGCAGCCTGGCACGGGTGGAAGAATTTTTTCCGCGGCGGTTTCTGCGCAATGGCCATCTGCAGACGCTAGTCGGTAACTTCAAGCCGCGGCAATATGTCTTGCCCGAGGCTGAGGCGCACCTTATCGAAGTCGACGCAGAAAACGGTGCGCCTACCGGCAGCCGGTCTTCCGGGCTCACGGCATCAGAGCGATTACAGCAGGCGACGACCGATGTGGCTGCACGCGGAGCAAGCTACGTGCTTTGCCATTGCCATTGGCAGGCGAATGCCGGCCAGTGCCCCACGGTGCTGCTGGTGCATGGCCTGGAAGGATCCTCCCGTTCGCAGTACATGCTGGGCAATGCAGCGCGGGCGTGGGCCGCTGGGTGGAATATCATCCGCATGAACATGCGCAATTGCGGCGGCACTGAGGATCTGTCGCCGACACTGTATCACTCCGGGCTTTCGGGCGATGTGGCAGCGGTGATGCGCACGCTCGCTAACGAAAAGAGCCTCGGGGCCTTTGCCCTGGTGGGATATTCTATGGGCGGCAACCTGGTTTTGAAGTTGGCCGGTGAGCTGGGCGAAAGCCGGCCGGATTACCTGAAGGCGGTCGTGGGTATCTCGCCGGCCATGGACCTGGGCGTCTCCGCCGATGCGCTGCACAACCTCTCCAACCGGGTCTACGAATGGAAGTTTCTCATTGGTCTGCGCAGGCGGTTTCGACGCAAGGCGGAGCTGTTCCCTCAAATCTATTCGACCGTTGGCCTGGAAAGAATTGCGACCCTGCGCCAGTTTGACGATCAGATCACCGCCCGCTACTCCGGCTTTACCGGCGCGGATGACTATTACCATCGCGCATCCAGTGCAAGGGTGGCGTCGCAAATTTCCGTGTCCACCCTGATTCTGCATGCGCTCGACGACCCTTTCATCAGGATGACGCCACCCACGCGCGCCGCTCTGTTGGCCAATCAACGGGTCCGGCTGATCGAGACCAGGCATGGAGGCCATTGCGCCTTCCTGGCTGCGGCAGCCGGATATGACGGCTACTGGGCGGAAAAGGTGCTGCTCGACTTTCTGCTCTCGGCCAGCAAAGCCTGATGGAAGCAGATTGGACGGTTGCGCTGGCGGCCGGCGACCCGGTGATCACCGTTCCCTGGGCCGCATCTGGCGACGACATCCGCGAGTGCAGATTCGTCGATTTGCGCGTGGATGCGCACCTGATCGATGAGATAGAAGAGGCCCGTGCGAAGCCGCCGTTGCGGTCCGCGCTGCTGGTGCTGAACGCCGCCACCTCACCGCTGTGGACGGCGAAGTGTGATGCCTGGACCAGCAGCGTGGATGAAGGTGCTGAGCACTTCGATCCGTACGAAATGGCTGCCGAATCCGACGATATTGCTTTTGGTACCGGATCGTACGTTGATCTGCTGGCGCGGGATGTCTCCTTCCTGGCTAGCTTCGAGCGTCAGGAGCGGTGGATCCGTGCGGTCACGGAGGTGCTTCGTTCCACCCCGGCAAGCGCGGCCCGGGTGGAACTTGTGCTCCGGCGTGCTGAGGTCGAGGGGACATCGGGGTTTGCCGTGACGTGGTTTGTCGAGGGCTGCGGCTCGACTGCTCAAGGTGCAGGACAACGGTGGGCCAGGGCGCTGGATCTCGCGTTGGCAGTGGTCACCGATGTGCGCCTGATGTAACGCCGGTCACGCCTGATGACGATACAATGGCAGCAACGGGCGAGTAGCTCAATTGGATAGAGCACCGGCCTTCTAAGCCGGTGGTTGTGGGTTCAAGCCCCGCCTCGCCCACCATCCTCACATCCAAGAACGTCCAACGGGATCCACAATATACCTAAACTGGCGGTTGAGGCTGGGAGCCGTCTCTCAGATCATCTTAGTGGAGACAAATTTGGCGCACCCGGGTCCAGGTGGACCGGTGAGTCCCAGCCAACCCGTTCTGCAAGCTACGGAGCGACGCTCTTCCTGCTGACACTGAGCCACCTGTAGGTCAAGCCGAGATAAGCAACCGTAGTCGGTGCACCGTGTCCGTTCTGCGCCATGAGCGTGCCCGGCGAGAAGTGCCCGACTCCGACACTCATCACAAGATACTCGGAGATCAAATACTTGCCCGAAGCATCGAACTCCCTTCCAATGTCGTGACTCTTAAAGCCAGCCGTGGGATTCTTTACGACTGTCCCAGCACTTCCGTTATAGACATTGTCGTGGATCGACGCCACCTGCAGCCAATCCTGCTGCAGCAGCAAAGTTACCTTACGAACCGGGTTGAGATCCAGGTTGACTCGATCCTCTTTGATGTTCTGGAAGCCGAACAGATCAGTGAGCCCAAATGCGTTGTGGTTGCTTGGATATTGCTGATCGAAAGTGCCGTGCCTCTGCGGGTCCGTGTGCGGGTTTCCGGAGGCATAATCGTACTCGCCACGCAGACGCGGTCTCCATGGCAGGTGCGACGCGCTGTAGCCGGCTTTTACGTAGGCGGCGGAGGAGCTGATGGAATTGTTCGAGTAGCTACCCCTCTGCAGCGCTCCAAGAGCGTCATAGTCAAATCCACCGAGAAAGCTCCCCACGAATTCCGCGCCTGCGGTCACCTCAGTTTCGGTACCGGAGATAGCCTGTTGGCTCGAAACTTTCGGAAGTGCTTTCACAAACACAAACGGTTGGATCACCGTTTGAGGCACCCATGTTCGAATCGTCCCAACGGCGCCATGAAAGGTGAGCCCGGCGCCATGTGTATCCAGTGATGTGGGATGAACCACCACCACCGAACTGCTGAATAAATCGAGCCGGTTCTTCTCACCATAGCGGCCCAGAAAGCCATCGAATGTACGGCTGTTGTTTGTCCAGTCGCTCACACCCACCAGCCGCTCTCCGCCGTACTTCAACTCCTGGCGCCCCGCGACGACGTTGGCTTGCTCCCAGTGCAACATCAGATAAGCTTGGCGGGCATCGAAGGAGTCGCGCATGTTCGCCGCCACAAACTTCAGCGGCAGCCCCAGCGCATGATTGTCGCTGAACTGCATGTATCCGGTCATCCACGCGGACGGTCGAACCTCCAACCCCCCGCGAATCCTGGTCAAGTCATAGACCTGGAGATTGCCCGATTTATAGCCGAACGCAGTCTGGGCCTCCGTGCGCTCGCGCAAATTCATGTCCAGAGTCGCCCAACTCGGCACCGAGTTCATCTGCAGTGGCTGCGCCTTGCCCTGATGCTGTGGATACTCGACATACTCTTGCGCGACAGCTCCGGGAATGCCAAACAAACACGCTGCCAGCCCCAAGAAACAGCCTTGTATTCCCTTGGAGAAGCGACCTCGTCGAGTTATCACACCTTGCGTTAATTGTGCTGTCATTGCATTTACCCCTTTTTGGTCGGCACCTTAAGACGAGAATCAGACGCTTCTTCGAGTCATGTACTCATCGGCTGAGTCGTCTAACCTTTTCATTCCCCATAAGTGTTAGTGAAATCCGGGGGCCTCACGGAACCGCTTCGGCTGGGTGCATGGAGGCAATATGCGGGCAGCGCCCAAGCCTTTCTTTAGGCGGCAGTGAAAGCCAACTGCGGATCAGTCATTCGGTGCTTAGCTGAGGATGAAACGAAGACGGCGCTTGCATTTTCTGGGGAGGCATTCATTGCTCCAGGACCGCGTAAGGCCAATCTTGTAGCGAATCGCCACAGTCTCGCGGTGCTCTTGGGCCTCCGCACCTCTGGCGTCATCGCGAGAAATCGAAGGCGGCGCATTTCTCGAAAGAACAGGGTTTTGTTGGCAGGCCGGTGATAGTTCGGGGTTGCTAATTTCGGACAACATCAAGATGGATGGGCTGCACAGTTAAGTCGCGGCGCGGTCTTCTTGAGGAAATCGCCGTGCTCGCTTGGCTGTGAATGGTAAACTTGCTGACCAGTTTCATCAACCTTTCCGATTGCTCTGATAGAGAATTCGCGGTGGCGGCCAGTTCCTCCGTCTGCGCAGAATTGGATTGTGTTACCTGATCTATTTGAGACATCGCCAACGAGACTTGATCGATCCCCGTGCTTTGCTCTTCCGACGCTAGGGCGATCTGGCCCACTATCCTCGTAACGTGTTGCACCGAACTAATGATGCCCTGTAGCGTCTGGCCCGAATCGTTCACTAATATGGAACCTCGTTCGACCTTCCGCAACGAATCTCCGATCAGATTTTTTACTTCCTTGGCAGCGGCGGTAGTACGCAGCGCCAGACTGCGGACTTCGCTGGCGACTACTGCAAAACCTCGGCCTTCCTCCCCGGCACGTGCGGCTTCGACCGCCGCGTTGACGGCGAGTAGATTGGTCTGGAAGGCGATCTCGTCGATGGTGGAAATTATG
>Ga0302325_10009009_pt1 | contig 21869 bp, 19 predicted proteins | sample Palsa_T0_2_FD_201948 | JGI IMG/M metagenome (GOLD analysis project Ga0302325, IMG submission 201948) | Peat permafrost microbial communities from Stordalen Mire near Abisko, Sweden - Palsa_T0_2 | ecosystem: Environmental > Terrestrial > Soil > Palsa > Peat permafrost | place: Sweden: Abisko...
GGAGACGAAGATGAAGGTTCTCGTTACAGGCGGTACTGGCCATGTTGGCTCGGAAGTAGTGAAAGAACTTCAGAAGCGCAATGCGGATGTTCGCATCCTCGTTCGCAAGGAGGAGTCGCCCGCTCCTGAAGGGGTTCAGGTTATGGTGGGCGACTTGCTCGATCCAGTCTCCGTGGAGAAGGCGCTTCATGGTGTGGACAAGCTCTACTTGTTGAACGCCGTCACTCCAGATGAGTTGACACAAGGCCTCATTGCCTACGATCTAGCCAAGAAGTTGAAGCTGAAGCACATCGTTTATCACTCAGTCTTTCGAGTCGAGCACTTTAAAGATGTCCCGCATTTTGCCTCGAAACTGGCTATCGAAAGCGCCTTGCGCGAGTTCGATGTTCCATTCACGATCATTCGCCCCAATTACTTCTTTCAGAATGATGCATCGCTGAAAGATCCTCTGACGAAGGCAGGAATCTACCCGATGCCCCTCGGTACGGTGGGCATTTCGGCGGTAGACATAAGAGATATTGCTGAGGCAACGGCGATTGCTCTCACATCCGACGGCCACTTTGGAAAAACTTACAACCTCAATGGTCCAGAGGTGCTAAGTGGTCCTAAAGTGGCGTCCATCTGGAGCGGATTGCTAGGCAAGGAAATTCGCTACCCTGGCGACAATATGGACGCCTTTGAAGAGCAGATGCGAGAGCATGCTCCGTCTTGGTCAGCGTTCGACATCCGCATGATGTTCCAGGGATATCTGGGACGTGGTTTCGTAGCGGAACCCGGAGATCTCGATACTTTGACCGCATTGCTTGGACATTCGCCTCGCCGATATGAAGACTTCGCCCGACAGACCACGCTCGCGTGGCAGCCGAGCCAGGAGCTTTTACTGGCATCTTAGCTCTGACCAGCCGCCATATCGCAAATCAGAAATGGGCAGAGATATTTAGCAAGAAACGAGGGAAGGGGGTATACCCTCGGACGGGCCCGCAGGCCCCGAGACCTTGTGCAGCAGAGAACGCTACTTTGAAATCGTGCCCACAAGATTGAGATCGATCGCGACATCATTGTCAGCTTTCCAAATCAGAAAGCTCGGGTTCTTGAGTCCCCACTGGACGTAAGGCACCACAAAATGAGCCTTGGCCGTTGCGCGGTCGCCCTCAAGATGTACCAGCAGGGGGACGGTGATTTCGTGAGGCGTGCCCAGCAGCGTGAAGATTCCGGTGACCTGGAGATTCGAGTCGCCTGAAGGAGCGAGGACGCCGGTATAGGTCTTCGGCTCAAACGAAACAGTGGCGTGCTGTTCGACCTCCAGGATGTCCTTGTTCATCTTCTTGTCGCGGCTGCCATTGCCGGTCTTGCAGCTGCCGGCGAGCACGACCACCGAACCCGATATCTTCGCAGTGCTGCGGTCAAACTCAATCGATCCGGACTGCACGTGAAAGGCTCCGTTGACGACCTCGTGGGTTGTATTGAGCGCCATCTTGACTTCGCTGGCATCGGGATTGACGACGAAGGTCTGATGTTGGGCGAGCGCGGCTGGAGCAAGTAGGCCAGCGAGTGCGAAGATTGCGAAGGATTTCATTGCATCTCCCCGGAAGTGAGAGTTGGTTTAGCTGGCCACTGCCTGCGGGGCAAGTGAGGCGTGCTGGGCGACGCGTGTAAGCCTTGCCGTCACGCGCATCACGCCGGGCCAGACCCTGAGGCAAAACGGCAAGACAGCGCGCGCGAGTGAGTTGTTCAATCCATCGGCGGCAAACTCAGCAAGGCGCATCTGGGCCTGCAGTGCGGACCGCAATTTAATCTGAAAGACCGGCGCCGGCTCTTCTGCAAGATACGCAGCGACAGCACAACGTGCCGTATGCAGCGCAATGGAGATACCATCGCCGGTGAACGAGGGGATGACGGCTGCCTGGTCGCCGATGCAGTAGAGCCCATTCTCCGTTGTGCGGCGGATGTAACCATACGGAATATGCGTGATGGCGATCGGCTTGGCGAGCAACTGCTCCGCACCGGCAAGCCTCATCGCGAGGTGTGGGCAGTCCTGCTGCATCTTCGCGAGAAAATTCTCCCAGCGATGGCCCACGCGTGCGAGATACCGCTGTTGCACCACCCAGCAGAGGTTGGCAATGCCGCCTTCCACCGGCTGGATACCCCCGTAGCCTCCGGGATAGAGCATCAACTCCGAGGCGTGCGCGAGCTCGGCGGCTTGCGCGTGGGCCAGGCGAAAATACATCTTGAAGGCGACCCATCGCTGCGGGTCCTCGGGACGCGCGTGGCCGCGGACATCGTGCTTGCCAGTCGCGAGAAAGACCGTTGGAGCTTCAAAGCTGGTGCCGTCCTGGAGCGTAGCTCGCCAGACACTGCTCGTAGCTTGCCAGACGCTGCTGGTCGTGCGGCCGAGCGCCTGCACACTGCGACCCCGCTCCACGCGGACTCCCGCGGCGATGGCTTCGGCGATGAGCGCTGTGTCAAGTGCTTTGCGCGTGAGCGAGGCTGCGGGAAAAGGCAACGGAGCCTCCGCGGCGCGCCTGGCAGCGGCGAGGCGAACGTAGTCGATGGGCACGGCGCCCAGCGAGGCCACGTCGATCCCGAGCGCGTGCAGGTCCTCAAGGGCCTCACCGCTCAGGAACTCGCCGCAGACCTTATGCCGCGGTGTGGGCTCGCGTTCGATCAGCGTAACGCTGCGTCCCTTGCGGGCGAGCGCGATGGATGCGGCACAACCTGCTACTCCACCACCGAGGATGAGAACTTCGTCTTGCAAACGAATCCGATTCAGATTGGACGTTGTAACTGGATTCTCCTTTTTCGGATCCGATACGTTGAAATTGTACTGCTCGCTGAGGCGGTATTGCATGACGAATGCTTCATTTGGGTAGGGTCGCAATTAGATATCCAAAGCACGGGCACAAGAGTTGGACGGGGCGGAGGCGAGCATCGTGAGCCACAGCCTGCTCCGCCCGATCTTCTGCACCAGCGAGATTGTGAGCGCCGCGATCACGCGCGGCGCGTCGTGAGTTCGCGCCAGTTGAGGCCGAGGTCGACGAGAAGAAGCGAAGTCAGCGTGAAGGCGATGACGCCGACGGCGGAGAAGGTGTCGCCAAGGTGGCTCCAGTAGCGGGGCCAAAGATTCAGCACGCGGCTGGAGACGAAGGTAAACGTGACGGCGTAGGAGCGGGCCATCCACTGGCGATGCTGGACGATCTGGCGGTTACGCGCGGTGAGGAAGGCGGCGGTGGTGCAGACCATCCAGGCCGCGGCCTGCATCGAGGTACCGGGCAAGCCGGGCCGGCCGGAGGCCAGGGCGATCCCGGTGAAAGAGCCGACAAACACGCAGATCACGTAGATGCGGCCGAGAACGCGATGGAATTGCAGGTGACGCTGGCGAAAGCGCGACGAGAACTGCAAAGGGCCGGCCAGCAGAGCGATGACGCCGGCGAGTGTATGGGGGATGAGAAGCTGGCGGTCGGCGATAACCTGCAGACGGTAGGCGTGGTACATGGGGTAATCGGTAACGAGAAGAACTTCTGAAGTGATGAAAACAAAGAGCACAGTGAGACCAAGCGAGATCCAGAGAACGGTTTTGAATCTGGAGCGGCCCGTGCTCGGCGCGAGCAGGGTGGAAGATGCCATTCATTCGCCTCTTAGAGAATTAGACGTAAGGAGGGAGCCAAGTGGCCGGAGGATGACAGAAACTTCATATTGTTAGCGTCTCATAGCCGGCGAGGGTCAGGCGCGAAAAGCTTGATTGTGTTGAAGCGCGGGCAGGGGAGGTTCAGGGCTTGAGAATCCCCTGTTCTCCAAGGGATGCACATCGATATTATACGGCGACGCGAAGTCGAGCCTGAGCCGCTTGGCGCGGCCTTGCAACAGGTGTTGACCATCCCAAGGACCGTTCCCGAGGCTGCGAAAGCATCCTATCGTCCTCTGCTCTGAACTTCCCACAGCAGTGTCATCCTGAGAACCCGCACGACTGGGGCCCCATGAACGACATCGTTGTTCATGGGGTCAGCGGGGCGAAGGATCTGCTTTTTCACGAAATGGCCTGGCTTTCTCCGCGTGCTGCCAACTCTTGTGAACGAACTCAAGGCTGTAGCCATCCGGATCAAGGACGTTGGCGGCGTAGTAGCGGGGATCGTAGTAGGCTCGAACGGCCGGTGCGCCATTATCGGTAGCGCCCGCCGCCATGGCTGCAGCATAGGCCGCATTCACCTGCTCCCGGCTATCGGCAACAAAGCCGATGTGGGCGGCGCGGCTGTCGGCCACACCTTCGCGAAGCCAGAAGAAGATGCGGCCGTCGACTCCGAATCCCTTCAGATCGGGATGACCTGGCGGTCCATTGCTGCCGTCGTAGTCGAAGAGCCGGCTGATGCCGAGCGGAGCCAGAGCCGCCGTGTAGAACGCGATCGATCGTTCCACGTCACTCACCGTAAGAAAAACGTGATCCAGCATGTTCATCCTTGCTATTGGTACATATTATTAAGTCCTGCACGTCGAAATGCTGTATGGAGGTGCGAAATCGAGCTCAAGCCATCTGGCGCAGGCCGTGCAGCACATGTAAGCCCACAGACTCTCCGAAGGATCGAAATCATCTTCCTGTCGTCCCATGCTTCAAACCTCACCGACACGGTGTCATCCTGAGAGCCCGCGTGTTTGGGGCCCCGTCGCGCGCGTAAGTGCGCGATGGGGTAAGCGGGGCGAAGGATCTGCTTTTCGGGATGCGCCCACCATTTACGAGTCTGGCCAACAAACGCCGGTGTATCATTCGACGCTCAGATCCACCCACGTCGGATTCAATGACTCGATCAATGCAATCTTCTTCGCTCGCGCCCAGCCCCTTCAACTCCTTCTCGCGCTGGATGGCGTCGCTCACTTCGGAGAACCGCTGGAACTAGACCAGCCGATGGCAGTTGTAACGCGCGGAGAATCCGCCATGGGCCTTCTGCTTGTGTTGAAAGGTGCGCCTCTGCAGATCGCCGGTGACACCGATGTAAAGGGTGCGGCTACGGCTCGCCATGATGTAGGCGCAGTAGGTGCGTTCGCCCATGGTTGACAATAGCGCGAGCCGGCTTGGGAGCCGAGTGCAATGGGTCACAGATGTTCCGGGGTGGGTTGGCTTCGCAAAAAAAGCAGATCCTTCGCTCCGCTTACCCCAATCGCACTACAGTGCGATCGGGGCCCCAAACACGCGGGCTCTCAGGATGACACGGCATGGGGGGTGCGGATTCTTATTCTTGCCTTCACGACGGCAACAAAAGTTTTTCCGCAGCGCGGCTGTTCGGCCAGACCTTCTCGAAGCCAGAAGAAGATGCGGCCGTTGGCTCCGAATCCTTTCAGATCGGGATGGCCCGGCGGTCCCTTGCTGCCGTCGTAGTCGAAGAGCCGGTTAATGCCGAGGGGAGCCAGGGCCGCCGTGTAGAACGAGGCGGTCTTCCCGGAGGGAAGAAAGGAAAATAGCCCAGGACAGAGCGAAGCGCCGTCCTGGGACAGCATCCCAACCAGGTTTTCGCGCCCCGTAGCCGGCGCGGCGAAGACTTTAATCACCGTTCGTCGCGTTTATGCGATCACCCGTCTGACTGTCTCTGATTGGCGGCTTTCGACACTGACGATTAACGTCGTTTGGTGCGCGCAGGTTTAGGGTTCCGAGGGTCACCCACCAATCCCGAAGTAGAATTTGACTTCTTGCGATTGCAGGCGCGACACAGAAGTCGCAGGTTCTCGACGTTAGTGGGACCGCCCTTTGAAATCGGAATAATGTGATCGAGTTCAATTTCATCGTCAGGCACATGGTTGTGGCAGATTTGGCAGATATAGTTATCGCGCCGAACAACCTTCAGCATGATGTCGCGGGGAATTGCGCGGCCTGAATATCTACCCTGCTCGGTTTCCGTCATCTCCTCCGCCATAGCAAACACAGGGCAAACATGCCCAAATATATTGCAGGAGATCTCCTCAGGGTCGCAGCCAGCCAGCAGATCTAAATGCGATTTGTGCACCCATCCCATCACATCTTCAGAGCCCCAATATGAGTCCTTCGGGTGGTCGGGATCGATCAAAGGAAAGAATTCCACCACCGGCCCGTATGGGCAGTATTTCAATTCCCAACATGGCTTGCACGGCCATCCTTTTGGAAGCTTCTTGAACTTTGGCATGTCTTCCTCTTTCGGGTGCGTGCATCACTAACAGGAGGAATTTAGTTGCGTCTTGACTCATCCGTATGTTGCACCTGAAGGTTCCCGTCGGCATCCGCAGAAACCTCAACCAGACCTCGCTCTGATAGCTTCTCAATTGCCCGGGTCGTCATCTCTTCATTGCGATGCACGGCAAGTGCGACGTCTGCAATCCTCATCGGAGTGTTCTTCGTTAGAAGAAGCGCCAATACCTGGGCTTGAAAAGCCGATCTCGGAAGGATTGCGACCTCATCTTCGATTGCTACGACCGCCTTCCTACAGCGTCTACAAAGAGAATCATCGGCGCGATATTGGATTAGTAAGCAATTATTGCAGCGCACGATCTCCCGCGATTGCGCCGAGGCAATCGTGGTCTCCACGGCCGATTCGCGCGTAGACTCGACCTTGTCGCGTAGCAAGCGCATCTGTTCGCCGATCAGCGCTGTGAATTGTGCGCTCGCTACGGAGCTCTTTTCTCCGATTTGTTCAACCGCCAGCTTCAATATGTTCTGGTTGGCAATCTCGATCTGATTGGTTAGGCTTCTGAAATTCTCATTCAAAGCCCTGCCACCTGTTAGCAGATTGAGGAAGTTGTCATCCGTTCTGAAATCGCTGGGGGCATAAAGGACCTTGGGTTGAAATTCAGCGTCAGAAAAAATGCCGTCACTAGGAGAACGGGAAATCCCATCACGAACCAGACGAAGGTGGGCTGTATCTCCCTGTTTACGGTGGCGAGCGCAACTGTTCCCGCGATCTCAGCCAATCCCGCGAAGATCGCAATGATTGTAAGAGGGTTCTGTATTCCTCTGATATTCTCCACCATCGTTCAGGCCCCTACTAGAAACTGCGAATGAATATTGGGCACAATGATACGCGGCTTCTCCGGAACCATGGAAAGTGAACTAAGGGTAAGTACTGGTAATGGGGTTTGAGCTAGGTTTCGGGGTTTCGTTCACGAATTCGGAGTCCAATCTCGAACGCCGAAAGGCGCCGGGGACAAGAACCGATCAAGATCGACGGCCTTCGTTGCAGAGAATTTCAAGTTCACAGCGCACAATAGAGGCTAGCCCACAGCACGAAAGCTGAGGACTACCGGCGGAAAGCTGCTAAGTCCTTTGCCGAGAAATCTTTCGCCATAAGCGGTTGATTCGATTAAAGTTAACGTAAGTTATTGATAAAGCTAAGTCTAATGGGAAGAGATATTTAGCAAGAAACGAGGGGAGGGGGTATACCCCCTCGGGACACTCTCGCACGGGCCCGCAGGCCCGGGTACCGCTAGACGCGCAGTCTTCAGTGGATGGTCTTCGACTTGCGCTGCATGTAGTCCATGAGTAAATACTCGCCCAGCGTGTGCGGCGTGGTGAAGTAGGCTTTGCCCCGGCACATCTCCGAGACCTTGTGCACGAATTGCACCAGGCTGTAGTCGTTGGTCAGCATGAAGGTGTTGATCATGATGTTGGAGCGTTTGCAGCGCGCCACTTCTTCCAGCGTCTCGCTGACGACCAGCGGATCGAGGCCGTAGGCATTTTTATAAATGCGGCCATCGGGCATCGTCAGCGCGGATGGCTTGCCGTCCGTGATCATGACGATCTGCTTCATGTCCTTCCGCTGGCGGGCAAGGATGCGCTGCGCAACGCGGAGGCCCTCCCTTGTGTTCGTGTAAAAGGGTCCGACCTTGACGCGCGCCAGTTGCGAGACAGGCAGCTCTTCCGCCGAGTCGTGAAAGAGGACGAGGTTGAGCGAGTCGCCGGGATACTGCGTGCGGATCAGATGCGAGAGCGCCATGGCGACTTTTTTCGCAGGCGTGAAGCGGTCCTCGCCATACAGAATCATGGAGTGCGAGCAATCAAGCATCACCACGGTGGCGCAAGAGCTTTGATACTCGCATTGATGCACGTGGAGATCGTCGTATTCGAGGTTGAGCGGGAGGCCTATGCCTTCCCGCGCAATCGCGGAGTTAAGTGTGGCGATGGTGTCGAGGTTCAGCGTGTCGCCGAATTCGTAGCGGCGCGGCGCACCGGTGGCCTCGATTCCGGTAGCCCAGTGGCGCGTGTCGTGACGGCCGAGGCTCGATTTGCCGAGGGAGCCGAGCAAGTCGCGGAGTGTCTTGAATCCAAGAAAATCGAGGCTCTTGTCGGTGACTTCGAAGCGGACTTCGCCTTCGACCTCGCCGATCTCGCCGCCAGCTTGCGAGGCACGCGTCGGATCGGGCTGGCCGGACGTGGAGATATAGCTTTCCTGCTGCATCCGCTCGATGAGTTTGTCGATCAGCTCGTCGAGTTTGCCGGCAGCGGACATTTCGTTGATCTGCCGCTGTGTATCTTCGTCGAAGAATTCTCCTGACTCGAGGATCTGGCGCAGGGCTTCGCGAAGGGCATCGAGCGAGTTGTCCATCTCCCCGAAATTCGAGTAGGGATCGTTGAATCCAGAATCGAGAAAAAAGTCGGAGAGCGCCTGGAGCAGGCTCTCCAGATCCATTTCGAAGGCCAGATCACCGTTGTATTTTGTATAGCGAACGCCCTTCATGGGAGGTTCCTCAGTTTAGGTCCATGCTTTGCACACGGAGCAAAGTACAACAGCAGATCCTTCGCTCCGCTCAGGATGACAGTTCATAGGTCAATACCAGCAGTCGCGGCGTCAATTGTAGCCGCCCCTTCCGGGACGGCCGCGGCGGCCGCGTTCCCACTCTTCGAATTCGCGTTCCACGTCGGGGTGGTCCGGCGCGCGGCCCGTTTTTTCCTGTGCGGTGAAGACGCGCTCCTCACTGCGGCTGAGCTTACGGTGAGCGACCATGCCCTCGAGCAGAAATTCCGCAGCGGCAACGACTTTCTGCGGAGCATCGGAAGAATCGACGCCGAGCGGCGCAAGCTTGTCGAGCAGGCCGTGAATCTGTTTCAGATCGGCGAGCGCTGCCGGTGTGGCCTGATTGTCGTCGAGCTTGACCGTGCCGCCGAGCTTGAACCACTGCTCGATCTGCTGTGTGTCAACGCCGGAGAAATAGCGATCGAAGATCTTCCCGACCGCAGTGTGAATGAGCTCGTGAACCACCACGTCCGCGCCGCGCATTTCGCCCTCGTATTCGAGCTCGAGCTTGCCGGTGATGCCGGGCAGAGCCGCGTAAAGGTCGCTGATGCGCGGCAGAACGAGCGGCTCGGTGTGAATGAGCGCGCGGCGCTCTGCGCTTGAAACCATCAGCTCCAATGTGGAGATGGGCAGGCGCTGGCTGACGCCGCTGCGCTTGTCCACTTTCTTGTCGGCGCGCGCCGAGAACGCCACCTGCTCAACCACTTCGCGGATGTACTGAGGAATCTCGGTGGGCGTTGCGCCGCGCGCGGACCATGCCTCCTGCGCGGTGATGGCGATTCCCTCTTCGATGGTTTCGGGATAGTGGGTGCGAATTTCCGAACCGATGCGGTCCTTGAGCGGCGTGACGATTTTGCCGCGCGCGGTGTAGTCCTCAGGGTTGGCGCTGAAGACGAGCGCGACATCGAGGGCGAGGCGGACCGGGTAGCCCTTAATCTGCACGTCGCCTTCCTGCATGATGTTGAAAAGCGCGACCTGAATTTTTCCGGCGAGGTCGGGCAGCTCGTTGATGGCGAAGATGCCGCGGTTGGCGCGTGGCAGCAGGCCGTAATGCATGGTTAGTTCGCTCGAAAGATCCTGCGCGCCGCGCGCGGCCTTGATGGGATCGAGATCGCCGATCAGGTCGGCCACGGTGACGTCCGGCGTGGCAAGTTTTTCCACGTAGCGTTCGTCGCGGGTCAGATACGCGATGGGCGTCGAGTCTCCGCGCTCGGCGACGAGATCGCGGCAGCGCTTGCAGATCGGCAAGTAAGGGTTGTCGCGGATTTCGCAGCCGGCGATGTAGGGAAGGCGTTCGTCAAGCAACGTGGTAAGCGCGCGCAGAATGCGGCTTTTCGCCTGTCCGCGCAGTCCGAGAAGAATGAAGTTCTGCCTGGAGAGAACCGCGTTGACGATTTGGGGCACGACTGAATCGTCGTAACCGACGATGCCGGGGAAAAGCGGCTCGCGAGTGCGCAGGCGGGCGATGAGATTCCGGCGCAATTCGTCTTTGACGCTGCGGGTTTTCAAACATGCTTCAGCAAAATGAGAACTAGTGCGCAGGTCCCCCAGCGTCAAGGGAAGAGTGTGGGCTGCAGGCATCGATTGAACTCCTCATGGGCCGGCAACTTTGGGGAAGACGGCGCGTACAGAGTAGACGTGCGTGGAACCAAAACCGGTTGAAGGGGCTTGCGACGGCTGGAATGCCCGCTTTGGAGTCAACGAGGCATTGACCGTATCGCATTGTGCGAGAGCGCAATGAGTGCAGACCCGAATGCCGTGGTACTTCCGCAAGACTCGGCCGCACGACTTGGCCGTTGGGCGCTGCCTTAAAACTGGCTCTGCTGGCAGTATGCTCCCGTTTGCGGCGTGCGCCAAGTGTGGTGTGCAAAACGGGGCACGTAATGCCTTGGGGCTTCCGACGATCTGAAAGCTTGAGAGTGGAATTTGGGCTCGATTCTGAAGATTCGTTGATCCGCCGGACTTTCTTGAAGCGCCAAGAGAATTGAGTTTTCGCGGGTGTTGACCGCCGTCGCTGGCAAGTGAGCGGAGTCTTCAGCTATTCTGCAATCTCGGCCAGAGATCACGTGAAAACATACCCCATGCGCATAACTCATATAGTTTTGATTGTCGCAGTCCTTTCTTCGCCCGCGGTATTCTGCGCGGCGCAGGTGTCTTGGGCATCGTCGCAGACGCAAACATCTCCGGCGGAAACGGCCTCCTCGAAGCCGACCGATCCAGCGACACCAGCGCCTCCACCCGCGGTCGCGGCCCCGGTAATTCCGTCGGCGTCGTCCATTTTGCAGCCTTCTCTTGATACGGTGCAGCAGACGCTTGCGGGGCTAAACACAGCGCGGTGGAAGCGGGGCTCGGTGCGCGACGAGGCAAGCGCGGACATCAACTCGATTGCGCAGGACATGCAGACGCACATCGGCCCGCTGCTGAAGGACGCAGATGCAGCGCCGGGAACGCTGAGCAAGACGCTGCCGGTGTTGCGGCATCTGGATGCGCTGTACGACGTGCTGCTGCGCGTGGTGGAGGCGGCGCGGATGGCCGCTCCCGACGACCAGGCGAATGCGCTGCGACAGACTCTGGCCAACCTGAATACCGCACGCCTGGCTCTGGATGACAGCATGGAGACGGCAGCAGGGTCGCAGGAGAAGCAACTGGTGGATCTGCGCGTGACCGTGCAGAAGCAGGCGGCGTTCAAGTGTCCTGCGCCACCGCCCGCGCCGGTGTGCCCCGCGCCTGCGAAAAAACCTGTGAAGCGGAAACCGAAACCGCCGGCAGCAGCCACACCGGGGACTACGCCGCAGTCGACACCACAGAAACCGGCGACGACCCCGGCGAACGGGACGCCGCCAAAGACGGGGCCGTGAGGGAAAGCCTGTTCTGACCGCTGGAATCAATGGGACAAACACTATGCGCAGGCTGACTTTTTCTCTCTATCTTCTGGCGATTTCAACTGCCCTTGGGTCCGCACAACAGTACGATCTTGTGCTCGCAGGCGGACGCGTCATGGACCCGGAAACCGGCATGGATGCGGTACGAAATGTTGGCATCCGCGACGGAAGGATTGTCCGCATTACGTCCGAGGCGCTGAACGGACACCGTGTCATCCAAGCAAATGGGCTGGTGGTTGCACCTGGATTTATCGATCTGCATCAGCATGCGCAGAATCTGGCAAGCCAGCGCGTGAAAGCACTGGATGGGGTGACGACCGCGCTCGAAATGGAAATCGGCGCGCCCGACGTCGCCGATTTCTTGAAAGCGAAAGAAGGCCAATCGCTAATCCACTATGGCACTTCGGCCAGCCAGGTGGCAGCGCGCTCTCTCGCGTTCGGCACGCCGCTGCCGGCTGGGACCATCCTGCCGAAGACCGGACCGGCGACCGACCAGCACGCCACGCCTGAGCAAATTGAGACGATGCTGCAACGCTTGCGCGAGGAACTGGACGCGGGCGGACTGGCCGTTGGCATGGGCATCCAGTACACACCGGGAGCCACGCGGTCGGAGGTAATCGACGTGTTCCGTCTTGCTGCCGAGCGGGGCCTGCCCGTCTACACGCATGTGCGCAGCGCTGGGCGCGCTGAACCCGGCTCTGCCATTGAATCGGTCGGCGAAGTGATCGGAGCCGCCGCTATCACGGGCGCACCGCTGCACATCGTGCACCTGAACAGCTCTTGCGCGCTGGACTCGATCGAGTGCCTTGCCATGATTGAAGGAGCGCGCGCCCGCGGCCTCGACGTAACCACGGAGGCGTATCCCTACATCGCGGGCATGACCGCCATCAACTCGGCAGTCTTCAGCCCGGGCTGGCAGGAAAGACTGGGCATTAGTTACGACAAGATCATGCTCCCCGACACAGGAGAGCGCCTGACCAAGGAACGTTTCGATGAGTTGCACAACTCGAGCGCAACGCACTTCGTGGCTATTTTCAGTAATACGCAGGAACTCGTGGACAAAGTGATCCAGCATCCCCTGGTGATGATCGCCAGCGACGGTCTCGAAGGGCATCCCCGCAACGCGGGAACTTATTCACGCGTGTTGGCTCAATACGTGCGCGAAAAGGGATCGATCACGTTGATGGATGCGTTGCGCAAAATGAGCCTGATGCCGGCGCAGATGCTGGAGCGCTCGACGCCTGCGGCCCGGCAGAAGGGCAGATTGCAAGAGGGCTGCGACGCCGACATCGTGGTGTTCGATCCCGCGACGATCAGTGACCGCGCAACTTTTGAGAAGCCCATGGAGCCGAGCGTGGGAGTGCGGTATTTGGTGATTGCAGGCACGGTGCTGGTAGATGAAGGCAAGATCGTGCCGAATGTTTTTCCGGGGCGTGCTTTGCTGGGTCCGGGAAAGCACTCGGCATGGCACGAGTAAATCTCTGAGCGGGTAATTTCGCGTATTTAGGTTCGTACTTCCCCACCCTTTCGCCAACGCCCCACAGACGAAGACCTGTCTGTGGGGGCCCTGGAAAAAGCGAAAGGATGGGGCTCGGAGAAACTACATGCACAAGCGGGAGAATCTTAGTGGGAATCGCCGTCGTGATCGAGATCGCCGGCTTGCGATGCTTTCTGAGCGGCTGGGCTGAGGGTAACGGTGTCTGTGGGCGCGGGCGCAGGAGATGACTTCGACGAGGCGGGTGCAGGAGTTGCTGTTTGAACTTCGGACAGGCTCGCCGCGTGAGCGGCAGGATTGATGGCAGACAGGGTCATAGACTTCCTCCACGTGCCCTATCGGCAGATCACGACTGCATATCTATCAGTTTGCCGATGAACTTCTCGTCATCTACTGGGGATGAATTTCTCGTCATCTTCAACCTGCGCGGCGGGCTGTTTCCAGTGGGCTTTGAGCTTCGATACAACCTATGTAGGCGCCGGCGATGCTATCTGGCAGCGTTCGTTTTCAATTCCAGCGCTTCAATCCCTCATATTTCTGTTGATACGGATTGCGACCCTCCTTCGAATCCTGCGAAGAAGGCCTGCTACTTGCGAGAACATGGTTTGTTGGGATGCGGAATCGAGGGAACCTTTGGCGCAGAAGACCATATCGAGGGAATCGTCGGCGATTCAAGGCTTGCTGGCAAAGGCAATCCGGGAGCATCAGGCCGGTAAGCTGGAGGAAGCGAAGCAACTTTACCTCCAGGTGCTGGCGATTGACGTGAAGCATGCGAAGAGCCTTTACGGCTTGGGACTAATCGCGCACCAGTTTGGCAACCTCGACGTGGCGGCGAGCATGATGCGACGAGCGATTGCAGTCAGCCCCGACGATGCCGCGTACCACGCGAGCCTTGGCGCAGTTCTGCTGGATCAGAGAAAGCCGGACGAGGCGGTCGCGGAATATCGACAGGTTCTGAGGCTCAAGCCGGACAGCGAGGAAGCGCACTTCAATCTTGCAAAAATCTTTCTCGATCAGTGGAAACTCAAAGAGGCAAGGCCCCACATGGAACGGGTCCTTGCACTCAAGCCCGACTCGGCTGAAACCCACATCAACATGGGCATCCTGCTTGCGCGGGAAGGCAAGCCGGAAGAAGCGAGGGTCTGCTATGAGCGCGCTCTTGTGCTCAATCCGGATTCCGTGGAGGCCCTCTGCAACCTGGGCAATCTCTTTTGCGCCAGGGGAAAGCTCGACGAAGCCAGGGCATGCTTTGAGCGTGCCATCTCGCTCAGTCCTGGTGTTGCCGAAGTGCATAACAATCTCGGTGTCGTTTTTCGCGACCTGGGAATGTTCGACGAGGCGCAGGCCTGCCATGAACGAGCGCTCGCGCTCAAGCCGGACTACGCCGATGCGCAGAACAACCTGGGAATTATTTTTTGGGACCAGGGCAAGATGGATGATTCTGCTGCCTCGCATGAACGCGCACTGGCGCTCAATCCCGGCTATTCCGAGGCATACAACAATCTGGGAAATACGCGGCGTAGCCAGGGAAGGCTGGAAGAAGCGCGAATGTGCCATGAGCGAGCGCTGGCCCTGAATCCCGATAACGTCGAAGCGAAGTGGAATCTCAGCCTGGTCGAGTTACTCACGGGAGATTTCGCCGCGGGGTGGCGCGATTACGAGATCCGCACCAGAAGAAAGAATGCACCGCGAATTTTTCCAGAACCCCTATGGCGCGGGGAACCGCTGAACGGCGCGCGGATCTTGCTTCATGCGGAACAGGGATTGGGCGATACGCTGCAGTTCCTCCGCTACCTGCCCTTGGTGAAGGATGCCGGAGGCACGGTGATTCTCGATGTGCAGAGGAGTCTTGTGCGCCTGGTTGCGGAACTGCCCGGCGTCGCAGCGTTGGTGGCAACGGGAGATCCTCTTCCGCCCTTCGATTGGCACTGTCCGCTGATGAGCCTGCCTGCGGCATTTCAGACGTCAATCGAATCGATTCCTGCGCAGGTTCCGTATCTCCACGTTCCAGCAGAAGCAAAGAAAAATGCCGAGAGCCTCAAGTGGCCAGAGGATGGCTTGCGTGTGGGCCTGGTGTGGAGCGGCAATCCCTTGTTCCCCGAAGATCGGCTTCGTTCCATCTCTCTTTCAGGTTTCGAGGCTTTGCTTGCTCTTCATGGCGTGCGCTTCTTTTCTCTGCAGATGGATCCAGCTGCGTCGCAACTCGCCGAGGTTGGGGCGCCGGTGATCGATCTCGAGGCCACGATCGGCGACATGGCCGACACGGCGGCGCTGATTGAAAAGCTGGACTTGGTCATCACGGTGGACACCGCAGTGGCACATCTCGCCGGTGCACTGGGGAAACCGGTGTGGGTGCTGCTTCCTTTCGCGCCCGACTGGCGCTGGCTGATGGAACGCGCGGACAGCCCGTGGTATCCGACGATGCGCTTATTCCGGCAGCCGAAGTTTGGCGACTGGCCCTCGGTCCTTGAGCGAGTTCGCGGTGAGCTTGCAGTGCTCGCCGGCGAGAATTGCGTTCCGAATGCAGCGCGGATTGGGGCATCCTCTTCGCATCGGGATCGTCCTTAAACCGAGCCCCTCTCGACGCCCATTTGGGTTGGACGTCATGCGCCAGTCGGCGCATCGCGGGCCCTGGCAGATGTGGGCCGTTCGCTGGACGGCGTGGCACCGGAAAGACCACGGTTCCCCCTGTTGGGACTGGGGGCTGAATCGGAGGATGGATCGCCGGCAATGCAGGCCGCGGCGCATTCGATTCCGCATTTCTGAGCAGAATCGCCATTCCAAGTGCGCCATCCATGCGGCTCTCGACCAACAACGCGTGGGCCTGGGTGAGGAACTCCGTGTGATGTTCGAAGTGTTTGCTGGCTGCCTGAAATGTGTGCACCACGTGGTCGGTTGAAAGACCGTCCCGATGGAAGCCGGCAACACCAATCAGCAGACCTTTGATCAAGGCAAATTGCGCGGTCAGTAAAGCAAACTCCCGGCTCATCGAGGGCGCAGAGCCATTGCGTGCCCAGTCGCGGCCAAAGGGAAATCGGCATCGGAAGATGGTATTGATCAGATAGTTTTCCAGGATGTAGGGGTGCCTCTCAAAGAACGGCGCAAAGTGATAGTCATGCGCCTCCGCATAACAGGCAGTGAGTGATTCCAAGGTTGCTGTTGGACCGTTCCCGATGCCCTGCGTGAATGCCTGAATACATTCGAGGAAGCGCGGACGGAGGTTGGAGCGGTGCAGCAGCATCCCCGCCAGGCGCAGCACCACATCCAGCTGCTGCGCGTGGTCCACCGGCAGAGTCTCCATGGAGGCCTGCAGATTTCGCGAGGCGACAGCGGCAGCAAAGTCGTCCAGGAGCTGAGGGACACTTTTCCCGAGATCGCCGGGGGCGATTGCATCGAACCTGCTACTGAACAGACCGACTAAAAACAGGCGCTGCCAGAGCGGGTAAACGCGATTTCGCACCAGTGCCAACGCAAAATCCCGGATCGTCCAGAAGTGCGGCAGCCATGTGTCATCGCCTGATGCGGTCTCTTCGCGCGTCGGCGATTCGTCGATCTCCACAAAGCTCATAGCCAACTGCGGGCGCAGAAGTACAAGTCGTGCGGCCTCAGGGCAAGAGAGGGAGAGCGCTTTTTCCGTCAAGCCGCCGATCGACGAAACAATACGAGGATAGGTCGCGCACATGTGGGATAGAAATGCCTCGCCGTGTTCGGATTGCATTCGGCAAAGCCCGTCTGCGGAGAGCAGAGGACAATTGCGATCCGCATTCATGCGGATCTGGGCGAAGGCCGACACTGCCGAACCACCCTTTGCGCTTGTTTCCTCCGATATCCGCAGAATGTTTTCGTCCACAATCGTGCGCAGTGGTCCGGCGGGCAGGGCCTTGTACTTCTCAAAGGTGGACTGATCGACGTGAATGGTCCACTCCTCGCAGCAAGAGTCTTCGCAGGCTGGGCCGATGCAACGGAAGCTCTCCGAATACTCGGGTTTGAGAAGCGCGGTCGATCGCACGCGGAGCTCCTGGTAACGACAGAGGACGCAGAGAACAAATACGCCCGCTTCGTTCTGGATCTGTCCGGAAACGATGCACACGGAAGGCATTTCTCAGCAGAAAATAATTAGAAGGCTTTCAGAAAGCGATCTTTCGCAGAGACGGGTACGACGATTTGTGAGTCCCGCGATCGTTGCAAGGAGCTGCTTTGACAAACCGCCGTCAGGACTCTATTCTTTGTTCCGAGCAAACGTTTACTCAATTGCGATGAACGGACGAGCGATTGGCCGTCGCAGAGCATTGCGCGCGCGGTTCGCACCACAGAAAGAGGATGCCGTATGAAGACCGTTTCACGCAGGGGATTTCTTAAAAAGGCGAGTGAGGCCGGCCTGGCCGTGGCTGCGAGTTCCGCGTTGGGCAGATTCGGCGTGGGTCAGAGTGCTCCAAGTGCGACGCGCGTCATTATCGATTCCAATCGCCAGATTGCACCCATCGATCGCCACCTCTTCGGCTCCTTTCTCGAGCATCTCGGGCGCGCTATCTACGAAGGCATCTACGATCCTAAGTCGAAATTCGCCGACAGCAACGGATTCCGTACCGACGTGATGAAGGAAGTCCACGACCTGGGAGTTCCAATTGTTCGTTATCCCGGCGGCAACTTCGTTTCCGGCTATCACTGGCTGGATGGGGTGGGTCCGAAGAAGGACCGGCCCACGGTTCTCGACCGCGCGTGGAACACGCTCGAGACGAATCAATTCGGCACCAACGAATTCATCACGTGGGCTCGCCAGGTGGGCACCGAGCCGCTGTTCGGACTCAACTTCGGAACCGCATCGGCGGAGGACGCCGCTGCACTGGTCGAATACTGCAATGTACCGAAGGGAACGAAATGGAGCGAGTTGCGGCGCGCGCATGGATATGAGCAACCGCACAACGTGAAGTACTGGTGCGTGGGCAACGAGATGGACGGGCCTTGGCAGATCGGGCACATGCCGGCGCGGGAATATGGAATCAAAGCCACCGACGCCGCGCGGCAAATGCGCGCTCTCGATCCCACGATCAAGCTGGTTGCCTGCGGCTCGAGCGGGCCCTTCATGCCCACGTATATCGACTGGGATCGCACGGTGCTCGAAGAGTGCTATGAAGTCGTCGATGGAATTTCTCTGCACCGCTATTGGGGAAACACCGAAGAGACGAACCACCAGAGCTCGACCTATTTGGCTATGAACCTGGCGATGGACCGCCAGATCGAGGAGATCGTCGCCGTGTGCGACACGGTGCGCGCACGCAATCGATCGAGCAAGCAGCTGTTTCTGTCCTTCGACGAATGGAACGTGTGGTATCGCGCGCGCAGCGGCGACGCTACCGACGGGCACGGAAAAGCAGCGCCGCATCTATTGGAAGAACCCTACAACCTGGAAGACGCTCTGCTCGTCGGCGGCTTGGCAAATTCGCTGATCAGGCATTCGGACCGTGTGAAGTTGGCGTGCCTTGCGCAGCTCGTGAACGTGATTGCGCCGATCATGACCAACGAGAACGGCATCCTGCGAAATACAATCTACTACCCCTATTCATGGGCGCTCAAATACGCGCACGGCCGCGCTTTAAGCATTGCACCAGAAGGTCCGAGCTATGAAGTTGCTTCCCTCGGTCGCCCCATCGAAAGCATCGGCCTGCCTGCGCCGGGGTTCGGAGACGTACAGTATCTCGACGTGGTGGCTGTTCTCGATGACGAAAAGAAAGCCGCCAACCTCTTCGTGCTGAATCGGGATCTTGAAAAAGCGCAGGAACTGGAGATTACCTGGCACGATCTGACACCCAAAAGCGTGACGGCATTCGAAACGATTACTGGAGCTGACTTGAAAGCCGTGAACACCTTTGATGATCCAAAGCGCGTGGTGCCGCAGACGCTGGAAAATCCCACGGTTGGCTCGAAGATGACATTGAAACTCCCGGCGCGGTCTTACTCGGTGCTGTCGCTCGCCCTGTGATGGTTGTGCACTCAGGCTCGTCAAGGAAAGGACTATGATGGACTGATTCCACCTGCTTGAAGAAGATGGTTCGTTTCCAGTCTATTCTTTCGCTGCTTTCGATCGGCATCGGCGTATTGCCCGTGACCGGCGCTGCCCAGGATCATCCAATCGCGATTCTAAATGTGCACACCGGCGCTGCGGCACTTCGGCAGCAAGGGCGCTTAACGATTCTGGACATCGAATTCCGTCCGGGGCACACGCACCACATTGCTCTGACCCATCCAGCGATTCCCGCCAGGGAACCGATGCCCCGTACGCAGCCCAATGGATCGCGGAGAGTCCCGATCACTTCCTGATCTTCACGGACACATTCGCCTCTGACCTTGGAGACACGAAAGGCCATTGCGCTGCCAGCAAGACTGGCGAACGTTTTGTCCATGTGGTCGCCCTTGGAGCGATTCCGCACGAGACTTTATCGGTCCTGGCTGGCAGCTGCCTTCTCGATGTGGAACCGGCCTCGGGCAGTCCCGAGTGGATCGCCAAGAAAGATTCCACCGGGTTCGTCGGGCGACTGCGGCTACGGTTTGAGGGGAACACGCAGCCAACCGCGGCGTACTATGTCGCACCGGATGGATCGGTGACCCGCCCGGATATCTATCCGGATTCTCCGAAGACTCGGTGATTCTGTTTCAGACCTTGACGAGCTGAGCGGTCAGCGTCACGACGGCTTCAACGCAATCTCCCCGCCCCTCAGTCCATTGACAGACTCAGCTGGTGCCGCACGTCGGCGCCGCGAATCCAGAAGATGACATCGGTCGCGATGTTGGAGGCATGGTCTGCGATGCGTTCCAGGCTGCGCGAGACCATCAGGCCGTTCATCGCCTGCTGCGTATACATGGGCCGCTCCTGGATGAGCTTGAGCAGGTCGGCGTGGGCACGCCGGTTCATGCGGTCGATCTCGTCGTCCATTTCGCGCACCGTGTCCGCGAGCCGCGCGTCGCCTTCGAGCAACGACTGGATGGCGGTGCGGATCATCCTGCCGGAATATTCGCCCATGGCAGCGTAATCCACCGGTAGCTCAACCTCTTCGCTCTTGATAATGTCGCGGGTACGGCGCGAAATGCCCATCGACTGGTCGCCGATGCGCTCCAGGTCGCCGTTGATCTTGATGACGGCAAGGATGAAGCGCAGATCGATGGCCATCGGCTGCTCCTTGGCCAGCAGCTCATACGCCATTTCGTCCAGTTCCCGCTGTGCAGTGTTAATTGCCGTTTCGTTCTGCTTTACATACTGGCAGAGGCCCTGATCCCGATTCAGATAGGCGTCCACCGCGGACTCAACCGCCAGCTGGGCAAGCGCAGCCATGGCCAGTAGCTTGTCCTTGAGTTCGGCGAGTTGAAGTTGAAAATGAATACGCGGCACGACGCAGTTCTCCTAACAATGATTGTGCACTATGAAATGTTACGCGTCTGCAAATTTCCCTGAAAGCAGGTCCTTCGGTATACACCAAAGGAACCATTCTCGCAGTGAGTCCGGCACTTGGGGGCCAAGCGGGTTGCGGGCCGCTCTTTAGCCAAGTCGACTGAAGTAGGCTCGGCGATACAATGGCGCAGGATGAAACCAGCCATCGCGAAATCTAAAACCGGAAGGACTGCAGGCGTCTCAGCCGGCCTGGGAACCATGACAAGCCGTGGCGGGAATTTGTTTTCCAAATCCGTAGCAATTGCTGCAGCAACGCTGCTGCTTGCGATGGCAGGCGTTTTGGGATGCCGCCGTTCCGGGCCGCCCGTTGAGAGCGAAGGCCCCGATTCGCTTGGGCTCACCAGCTCGGATATTCGAGACGGGCAGCAGATTCCTGATAAGTTCACGTGCAACGGCGCGAATATTTCTCCGGCGCTGGGCTGGAGTACACCTCCGGCCGCAACCAGAAGCTTCGCACTGATTCTGAATGATCGCAACGCGCCGTTGGGTTCTTTCGTGCACTGGGTGATCTTCGATATGCCGGCAACGACCCTGGCCCTCGATGGATCGGTGCCGGCCGTCGGTCAGCTTGCCAATGGCGCGCGCCAGGGCCGCAATGACTTCGACAATTTCGGCTATGGCGGTCCGTGCCCCGGCCACTCCGAGCATCATTACGTGTTCATGTTGTTTGCGCTGGATACAAAGCTGAATCTGCCCGCAGGCGCGACGCGCGCACAACTGGACGACGCCATGAAAGGCCACGTGCTTGCGCGCGGCAAGTTCGAAGCCCGGTTCCATCGTTAGCGAACCTCTAGAGACTTGGTCGAAGAGTGATTCGGCCTGAAGTCAACAGTTGAGCCAAGGGTCACTTATCCGGAAATGCGACTATTCGGCCGAGCGGCGAGAAGCCTGTTCTAACCAGGCCTTCGCCGCCAGCCTCAGATGTATCTCGCGCATGACGATCGTCAAAAGGTCAACTTCCTATTTCGCCTGTACCAGCCCCGCAATAACCGCAGCAAGTTTATCGAGTATCTGGATCCAGCCCTCCATTTGACCGCTATTTTTCGCGCTCTCCATGGGTTCATTTCCAATGAAGGTAAGTTTCGTCTGGCCGTTTCCGAGATCCTCAAAGATGGTCACGTCGTACGCACCGTCTATAGCCTCATGTTCTATTCCTAATTGCGCAGGCTCGATCTTGTTTCCCTTCGAGTCGGAAAAGTACATCAAGGAAACGATCTTCTCGTACGGAACAATCTCGTGGTATTCAACCGCATTCCAGAACTCCTGCCCATCCGGCGACTTCATGCAGCAGAGGAATTTTCCTC
>Ga0302325_10009011_pt1 | contig 21866 bp, 20 predicted proteins | sample Palsa_T0_2_FD_201948 | JGI IMG/M metagenome (GOLD analysis project Ga0302325, IMG submission 201948) | Peat permafrost microbial communities from Stordalen Mire near Abisko, Sweden - Palsa_T0_2 | ecosystem: Environmental > Terrestrial > Soil > Palsa > Peat permafrost | place: Sweden: Abisko...
CTTCTTCCTGGCCTTGAGCTTCGTGGCCTTCGGCGTCGAGGCCTTTGCCTTCATCGACGCCATCAGAAGGCCAAGCCAGGCCTTCCCCGCGACAGGCAAGCGGACCAAGCGGTTGTGGCTCATCATCCTCGGCGTGGCCGTGGTGGTCGGGCTGGCTGGGGCGGTGTACGGCGTGGGCCCGACGTCGATCCTCCCGGTCGCGGCGTTCGTCGCGGCGGCCGTCTACCTGGCCGACGTCCGGCCCAAGGTGAAGGAATTCCGCAATGGCGGCGGCACAAGCTCGGGTCCGTACGGCCTCTGGTAAGCCCAGCCACCTCAGACGAACAGCCAGGTCAGACGAACAGCCAGGTCAGACGAACAGCCAGGTCAGACGAACAGCCAGGTCAGACGAACAGCCAGGTCAGACGAACAGCGCCGTGATGGGCACCGTGACCAGTAGCGCGGCGGCCAGGCAGATCGCGACGACGACGGCGGTGGGCAGCGGCCGTACAGGCTGGAGCAGGCGAGTGACCCTCGCGGCCACGTCGCCCTGCCCGACGGCCAGGGCGCCCGCGGGTGCCGGGCAGGGGGCCGCGGTGCCGAAGCGCACCAGGGCGGACACGAGTTCGCGCGCCGGACGGGCCCGCAACGCGCGGTCATCGGCCAGCATCTCGACCAGCAGCGCCACCGCGCCGTAGGCGTCTGTGCAGGTGACAGACTTAGGAAAGGCGCGCCGCAGCGCGGTGAAGGGGAGCAGCACGAGGTCGTGCCGTTCCCGTAGGTGGGCCCGCTCGTGGGCGAGCACGGCGGCCAGTTCACCCCGGCCGAGCAGTTCCAGGGTGCCGACGCTGACGACGATCTGCGAACGCAGTCCCGGCAGGCAGTAAGCGGCCGCAGTGGGGTAGTCGACCACCAGGGCGCCGGGGACCTTGGGGTCGCCGTGGGCCAGCAGCGTGAGCAGGGCCCGCTGCCGACGCCTGGCGTGGAGCACGGCGACGGATGCGGCGACCAGCACCCAGCACAGCGACGCGAGCAGGACCAGTCCGGCGCCCAGGCAGGCCAGCCGCAGGCCGACCACGATCATCGGCATGGCGCCCACCGCGCCGAAGGCGCCGGGTACCCGGAACAGCCCCCCGGTCCGGAACAGCGTGCCGATGTGCAGAGCCGACCGCACCAGGCCGATATCGCTGTCCGGCAGCGCCAGGCCGAGCAGGGTGCCGACGGCGGCGAGACCCGAGGCCAGGCCGAGGGCCTGCCAGAGCAAGATGGCCGCGGCCGGCGACCGGCGCGGCCAGCTGGCTTGCACCAGTGCAGAGGCTCCGAACGCACTTCCGATGGCGACTACGGCGAGGAGCGCCGCGTCATCAAGTCCCGTCATCTTTCTCGCCGCTACCTTCGATAACTTCCAGGGCGTCGCGCAATACGTCGGCCTCGACGCCAGATACGGACTGTGCGAACCGTGTCAATGCCGCCGTGCGGTCTCCGGTCTGCTCGAGCGCGGTCAGCATGAGTTCGGTGACGTAGGTCTCGCGAGTAGCGGCGGGGCGATAACGCCAGGCACGCCCATCGCGTTCCCGTCTGGCGAAGCCCTTTTTCGCGAGCCTATCGAGCACCGTCATGACGGTGGTGTGAGCTAGATCACGCGGGGTCAGCTTAGCACTGACCTCGCGGACGGTGAGAGACGTATCCGTTTCCCAGAGCACTTCCATGATGGCCCGCTCTAGATCACCCAACCGGTTCACGGTCGTCAATGTACCCGTATTGCGGGCAATCCAATAGGAGGGACAGCTGTGACCTTTCGCGTCGCCTGGTCCGCAGGCCGGCTCGCCTGGTCCTATCCGGATCGATGGAACATCGGACCGCATGGGACCGGCTCAGGGTTCCATCGATCCGGTCCGGTCGGGGTCGGCGAAACGGGCGAAGGCGCGCAGGTTGGCCAGGGATTCGCCGCGCTTGGCGCGCCACGCCCACTCCCGCCGGATGGCGGAGGCGAAGCCGAGCTCCAGGGCGGTGTCGAAGTTGTCGTCGGAGTAGCTGAGCACGCAGCCGAGCAGCCGGTCGATGTCGGCCACGGCGACCGCGCTGAGCGGAAGCCGCCCGGTCAGGTAGACGTCGCCCACCGGGTCGAGGGTGAAGTGGACGCCGAACATGCGCCCGTTGCGCTCGAGCAGGAAGCGGTAGAAGGCCTCGTGGTTCTCATCGGGCTGGCGGCAGAAGAACGACTCCACGCCGAGGCTGTGCTCGCCGACCACCAGCCATGTCATGGTGGCCAGCTTGTGCTGGCCCTCGAGCCGGATCAGGTATGCCCCCGGCCGGGGATTCTCGAAGGACAGCCCCAGCTCGATCAGGGCCGCCTCGATGGAGCCCGATGCCGCCTGCACGGATGGCTCGCTCACGCGCGCACGGTGGCGGCGGCAGCGTCCATAGCGTCCATAGCGGACCTATCGGACCTATCGGATCTAGCGGGCATAGCGTTGATAGCATCGGTATACACGCCGATCAGCTCGTCCGCCGTGGCGGGCCAGCCGAACGCGGAGGCGTGCTCGATCGCGCCGCGGGACAGCTCGGCCAGCAGGCCAGGCGAACCGATCAGCTTCTCAAGCTCGCGCGCCCAGACGCAGGGATCGTGCCCGTCCACCAGAACTCCTGAGGAGCCGTCCCTGACCGCGGTGCGGAGCCCGCCCACGGCGGCCGCGACCACCGGGGTCCCGCAGGCCTGAGCCTCGAGCGCGACGAGCCCGAACGATTCGGAGTGCGACGGCACCAGCACGATGGTCGCGGCCCGGTACCAGTCGGCCAGCTCGCGCTGCGGGCACGGTGGCTCCTGCCGGACGCAGCCGGAGATGCCCAGCGTGGCCGCGAGGCCGTCGAGCCTGCCGGGGGCGCCGACCTCGGAGCCGCTCGGGCCGCCGACGAAGACCACCACCAGCCGGTCCGCCAGCGCCGGGGAGGATCGCAGCAGTTCGGCCGCGGCGTGCAGCACGACGTCGGGGCCCTTCAGCGGCTGGATCCGGCCCGCGAAGACCAGCACTATCGCATCAAGAGGCAAACCGAGCCGGGCCCGCGCCGCCGAGACCGAACCGGGCGAGAACAGGGACAGGTCCACGCCCGGGCTGACCGTCTTGACCCGCCGCGGATCGGCGTCGTAGAGCTCGACCAGCTGGCGCGCTTCGGTGGCGGTGTTGGCCACGAGCCGGTCGGCGGCCGCGATGACCTCGCCCTCGCCCCGGATCCGGGCCTCCGGCTCGGCGTAGTCGCCGTTGGCCAGGGCCAGGTTCTTGACCTTGCCCAGTGTGTGCATGGACTGGATAAGCGGGACCCCCCAGCGCTCGGCCGCCACCGCGGCGACCTGGCCGGACAGCCAGTAGTGGGCGTGCAGCAGGTCGTAGCGGCCGGGCGCGAAGGCGGCTTCGGTGCGCAGCACCCCGAAGGTGAACGGGCAGATCTGGCCGGGCAGGGAATTCTTGTCCAGTTCCTCGAACGGCCCGGCCACCACGTTGCGGACGAGCACGCCGGGCACCAGCTCGACGGCGGGTGGCGTGTCTGGGCAGACCGCGCGGGTGAAGATCTCGACCTCGATACCGCGCCTGGCCAGCTGCTTGGCCACCTCGACCACGTAGACGTTGAGGCCGCCCGCGTCGCCGGTGCCCGGCTGGTCCAGTGGCGACGTGTGCAAGCTGACGGTCGCGATACGCCTGGGACTGGTCGCGATACGCCCGGGACTCCGTTGTCCGGCGCGGGGACGATGCACTTCGAGCACGTTGTAACCAACCCCGGCAAGCCGCCGCCTGTTCCCAGGCTAGGCTTGGCGAATATGAGGACCTTGGTGCTGCTTCGTCACGGCGAGAGCGAATGGAATTCGAAGGGCGTTTTCACCGGGTGGGTGGACGTCGGGCTGTCCGGGACCGGCGCGCAGGAGGCCGCGAACGGCGGCCGGCTGCTGGCCGGGTCGGGCCTTCACCCCGCGGTGGTGCACACCTCGGTGCTGACCCGCGCCATCCAGACCGCCAACATCGCGCTGGAGGAAGCGGGCTTGGCCTGGCTGCCGGTGCGCCGGTCCTGGCGGCTCAACGAGCGCCACTACGGCGCGCTGCAGGGCAAGGACAAGGCCCAGACCCGGCGGGAGTTCGGCGACGAGCAGTTCATGCTGTGGCGCCGCTCCTACGACGTGCCGCCGCCGCCGATCGCCGACGACGATCCCCTTTCCCAGGTCGATGACGCCAGGTACGCGGTCCTGCCGCCGGAGGCCAGGCCCCGCACCGAGTGCCTGAAGGACGTGCTGGAGCGCATGCTGCCCTACTGGTACGACGCCGTGGTACCAGACCTGGGCCACGACGGGACGGTGCTGATCGTGGCGCACGGCAACTCACTGCGCGCCCTGGTCAAGCACCTCGACGGAATCAGCGACGCCGCCATCGCCGAGCTGAACATCCCGACCGGCATCCCGCTCGTCTACACCCTTGACGACGACTTCCGGCCGGCCCAGGCCGGCGGGAAGTACCTGGACCCGGCCGCCGCCGCGGAAGCGGCCGAGGCGGTCAAGAACCAGGGCCGCTGACCGGACGGGGGCTGACCGGGCGGGGGTCGATTTCCGGTAAATCCGGCATGGCCGGAAGTTGTCCGTTAAGTGAACAACCCTCGAATATCGCCTTAAGTCCGGCATCGCGCTATTTTGTCTGCCGTCGGTCCGCATACCATGAGACACGTGAGCCTTCACCGCCTTGGCCTGCGCGTATGACGGAGATCGCGTGGCGATAAGAACCAGAGCGCCAGGAGCCAGCGCCACGGCGCGGGCTCGAGGTTCCGCCGCCAGCGCCGCCACCGCGCGCTCCGGCGGGTCCTCCGCCGCCAAGCGGGCTCGCGGGGGGACCCGGCTCCGGGCCGCTCAGCAGCCCACCCGGCTGCCGCCGGGCATCGCCTCGGTCCTGTCCGTGCTTTCCTCGTCCGCGGTGGTCGTCGACAGCAACGACCGAGTGCTGCGGGCGAGCGCCGCGGCCCGCGCGTTCGGACTGGTCAAGGGCGATCGCCTGATGGTCAGCGAACTGGCCGCGCTGGCCCGCCAGGTCCGCAGGGACGGGGAGATCCGGGAGGGCGAGTTCGAGGTCCCTGTGCCGCGGTTCGGCGGCCGGACGACGAGCTTCGCGGTCCGGGTGGCGCCGCTCGGCGGTACCGTCGGCGGCGGCGGGCTTGTGCTCGTGCTCGCCGAGGACCAGACCGAGAGCCGCCGGGTGGATGAGGTCAAGCGCGACTTCGTGGCCAACACCAGCCACGAGCTCAAGACCCCGGTGGGTGCCCTGGCGCTGCTGGCCGAGACGATCGAGGACGCCGCCGACGACGCCGAGGCGGTGCGCCGGTTCGCGGCCAAGATGCGCCAGGAGGCGCAGCGGCTGACCAACCTGGTGCAGGACCTGATCACGCTGTCCCGGATCCAGGCGGTCGAACCCGTTCCCGATCCGCATCCCGTCCCGCTCGACCTGGTTGTCGCCGAGGCGGTGGACCGCTGCCGGATGAAGGCCAACGCCCGTGGCATCGCGCTGACCTGGGTCCGCAGCCCCGGCCTGTCCGTCCTCGGGGACGAGGACCTGCTCATCACCGCGCTGCGCAACCTGCTGGAGAACGCGGTGGCCTACAGTCCCGAGCGGACCCGGGTGGTCATCACCACCAAACGGGGCAGCGACGGCCACGGCGAACTAAGCGTGGCCGATCAGGGCATCGGCATCCCCGAACGCGACCTTGAGCGGATCTTCGAACGCTTCTACCGAGTCGATCCGGCGCGCTCGCGGGCGACCGGCGGCACCGGCCTCGGGCTGGCCATCGTCAAGCACGTGATGGCAGCGCACAATGGCAGGGTCACGGTGCGTAGCGCCGAGGGGGCCGGATCTACCTTCACCCTGTTCGTCCCGCTGCGGAGCGAGCAGGTCGGCACTGGCGCCGCCTTAACCAGGGAACCCCCCGAGACCGCAGAACTCAACAGCACCGGTAACGCCCAGGAGGCACCCAAGTGACACGCGTGCTGGTCGTCGAGGACGAAGACTCGTTCAGCGACGCCATCTCATACCTGCTGCGCAAGGAGGGGTTCGAGGTCGCCGTCTGCGCGACCGGCCCGGACGCGCTCGACACGTTCGACCGGACCGGCGCCGACCTGATCCTGCTCGACCTGATGCTGCCGGGCCTGCCGGGCAGCGAAGTGTGCCGGTCGCTGCGGGAGAAGTCGAACGTGCCGGTGATCATGCTGACCGCCAAGGACAGCGAGATCGACAAGGTGGTCGGGCTCGAGCTCGGTGCCGACGACTACGTGACCAAGCCCTTCTCCTCCCGCGAGCTCGTCGCCCGGATGCGTGCGGTGCTCCGCCGCCGGGGCGAGCCCGAGGACGTCGCCGAGACGGCGCTTGAGTCCGGCCCGGTGCGGATGGACGTCGACCGGCACGTGGTCACCGTCCGCGGCGGGAACGTCGCGCTGCCGCTGAAGGAGTTCGAGCTACTCCAGGTGCTGCTGCGCAACGCGGACCGGGTGCTGACCAGGATGCAGCTCATCGACCGGGTGTGGGGCGCCGACTACGTGGGCGACACCAAGACCCTGGATGTGCACATCAAGCGGCTGCGGGCGAAAGTCGAAGCCGACCCGGCCCGTCCGCAGCACATCGTGACGGTCCGCGGCCTGGGCTACAAATTCGAGTCGGCGGCCTGAGTAACCAGGGTCCGTTCAGGAAATTAAATACTGAACGGGGCCTGGTATCTGCCCTTGACCCAGCTACGGCGTGGCCGACGGGCTGGCCGAGGCGGTGCCGGGCGCGCCCGCCGACCCCGAGGGCGTGGCCGACGCGTGAGCCTTGGCCGTGGTGCTTGGCGTAGGGGTGGGGACGGGCGGCGGTGAGTAGGTCGCGTAGGTGTAGGCGCGCGGCTCGACCGGCACGTTGACCGTGACCGCGCCCACGATGGCGAAGGTGAGCACCAGCTGGATCGTCTCGCCGCCGATGAGCGGCTTGGTCAGCCCGGTGAGCACGATCTGCGGCGCGGGGCCATCCAGGTTAACCAGGGACTGGGCCGGCAGGTTGACTGTCGTGCCGGTGATCTTCACCGAGCTCGCGGTGCCCGGTGCGCTGACCGACTCGAGCCGGTCGCCGCTGCGCGCCAGCAGGGCGACGAACACCCCGGCCCGCCCGCCCACGGGCAGGGTCGCGTTCAGCGCGGGCCCGAGCACGAACGCGTTGTCGATGGTGATGCCGTTGTGGATGACGCTAATCCCGTCGGAGGCCTGGTGGAACTCCAGCGTGGGCGCGTTAAAGCCGGCCTCGCAGCCAGCCAGCGCCGGGACCAGCACGGCTATGGCGCCGAAAAGCAGGCGGCGGTTCCAGCGCGTCACCTTAGCGGCCTCCTCGGTTTACTCCCGTCGGGACGGAAGAAATCGTAGCGGTCACGTGCTGACGCGTTGACGCGGGGTCTTTCGATTCGACCGGAGGCCGTCAGTCCCAGAGCACCGTCAGTCCCAGAGCACCGTCAGTCCCAGAGCACCGTCAGTCTCAGGGTGCACCGGAGCCCGGGCCGCGCTCAGCGGCTCACGGCGTGCCGGACGGGCTCAGCCGGGACGAGGAGGCGGACGGGCTCGCGGAGCGGCTGGCCCGGCCGGTGCCCGACGCCCGCGCCGTGGCCGGTCGGCTCCGCGAGGTGCTCGGGCTGGCGGCCGGACTCGACGGGACCGAGCTGGCCCGGGACGGATGAGGCGGCGAGCTTGAGGCCGCCAGGGTCGGCGCGGGGGTCCGCACGCCAGGGGCCGTCGCCGGGCTGAACGTGGCCACCGACAGCATCGCGCCCGCCACCAGGCAGACGGCGAGGATGCTCGCCAGCAACGGCATGATCGCTCCGTGCCCGGCCAGGGGTCCCCCCAGCCGCCGCAGCCGGCTGCGGCGGCGCTTGGCGCGCTGCTCACGGTGATAGGCGAGGACGTCACGGTCGAGCTCGCGCGCGTCATCCGGGATCTGGATGTCGAGCGGAAACTCGTCCCATCCAGCTCCGCCGCCAGGATTCACCGTCACCTCCGGCGCGAATTCGGTCCCTGATGTATCCAGTATGAGCCCCAGGGGGGGCCCGTGGGGATGGGGTCCCCCGGAACGCAGGGGTTGCCGGGGGCATGACGGATTCGCCCCCGGTTGGCCAGCGCGGCGCGTCAATCGGAACGTGGCGGGCCTCCCCGGTCCCTCAGGTAGACTGGAGAAACGTCGTAACCCCGCGAGGGGCGGTGCTGGCCGTGGCACGGTCAGCCGAGCGGTATGGGTACTGGCCGGTAGCTACCGTACTGACCTGCATATTTACCGTGATGGGCATTTTATCGATACCGCTCGACGTGGTAAGATGGCCTTCAGCGGAAGGGGTACTTGCCACATGTCTTTCAAGGTCGGCGATACCGTCGTCTATCCCCATCACGGGGCTGCTCGCATCGAAGCGGTCGAGACTCGCACCATCAAGGGCGAGGATAAGACCTATCTGGTCCTCAAGGTCGATAAAGGTGACCTGACCGTACGCGTTCCCGCGGACAATGCCGAGTTGGTAGGCGTTCGTGATGTCGTAGGCGCCGAAGGGCTTGAGCGGGTTTTCGAGGTACTCCGTGCGCCGCACACCGAGGAGCCGACCAACTGGTCCAGGCGCTATAAGGCCAACCTGGAAAAGCTCGCCTCCGGTGACGTCAACAAGGTCGCCGAGGTCGTCAGGGACCTGTGGCGGCGGGACAAGGAGCGCGGCCTGTCCGCGGGCGAGAAGCGCATGCTCGCCAAGGCGCGGCAGATTCTGGTGAGCGAGCTGGCGCTGGCCGAGAAGACCAACGAGGACAAGGCCGAGGCGCTGCTCGACGAGGTCCTGGCGACCTGACCGGATCTGTTCCCGGGGTGCCCCGGGTCGGAGTCGGGGTTGACGTACATCCGCTGACCAGCGGGCGCGAGCTGTACCTCGCGGGGCTGCTGTGGCCGGGGGAAGCTGGTCTGGACGGTCATTCGGACGGCGACGTCGCGGCTCATGCCGCCTGCACGGCCTTGCTGTCGGCGGCCGGACTCGGTGATCTCGGTGAGAACTTCGGCACGTCCCGGCCCGAGTGGGCAGGCGCGTCCGGGATCTCCCTGCTGCGCGAGACGTTCCGGCTGATCACGCAGGCGGGGTTCGTCATCGGCAATGTGGCGGTCCAGGTCATCGGGAACCGGCCGCGGGTGGCGCCGCGCCGCGCCGAGGCCGAGAAGGTGATGGCCGAGGCGCTGTCCGGCGCTTCGGTCACCGTGGCGGCCACCACCACTGACGGGCTCGGCCTGACCGGCCGCGGCGAGGGCATCGCCGCGATCGCCACCGTGCTGCTGATGCCGGCCGGATGACGCCTGACGTCGGCCGGGTGACACCCGAAGCCGTACCTGGCCGCGCCCGCCGGGCCTTTCCCGCATCCCTTATTCTTATCTAGTGAGATTGCACCTTCATGACACCGCCGCGCGGGCGGTGCGCGAGTTCACGCCGATCGCGCCGGGCCGGGCGTCGGTGTACCTGTGCGGCGCCACGGTGCAAGCGCCGCCGCACATCGGCCACCTGAGGTCGGCGGTGTGTTTCGACATCTTGATCCGCTGGCTGCGGGCCAGCGGATACCAGGTGACCTTCTGCCGGAACGTCACGGACGTGGAGGACAAGATCCTGCGCACCGCTGACCGGGAGGGCGTTCCGCCATGGATCGTCGCCGAGCGCAATCAGCGCGCGTTCACCTGGGCCTATGGCGCGGTCGGGTGCCTGCCGCCGGACATCGAACCGCGCGCCACCGGGCACATCCCGGAGATGATCGCGCTGATCCGTCGGCTGATCGAGCGCGGAAACGCCTATCCGGCCGCCGGCGACGTGTATTTCGCCGTGCGCTCCTTTGCCGGATACGGCGCGCTTTCCGGCCAGCGGCTTGATCAGATGCGGCCCGCCGAGGACTCTGGCGACGGCGCCAAGCGCGACCCGCGTGACTTCACGCTGTGGAAAGCCGCGAAACCAGGCGAGCCTTACTGGGAAACTCCCTGGGGGCGCGGGCGGCCCGGCTGGCACCTGGAATGCTCGGCGATGGCGACTAAGTACCTCGGCCCGTCCTTTGACATCCACTGCGGCGGGATGGACCTGATTTTCCCGCACCATGAAAACGAGATCGCGCAATCGGTCGCGGCCGGCGACGGGTTCGCGCGTTACTGGCTGCACAACGGCCTGCTCGGGCTGGCCGGGGAGAAAATGAGCAAGTCCGGCGGCAACTCGCTGCTCGTGACCGACGTGCTGACCCGGGTGCGGCCCGCTGAGCTGCGCTACTACCTGGCCCAGGCGCACTACCGGTCGTTCCTCGAGTTCTCAGAGGACGCGCTGGAAGAGGCCGTCGCCGCGTACCAGCGGATCGAGCGTTTCGTGGTGCGGGCCAGCGAGGCGTTCGGCCGTCTCGGGATCGACTACGATCTTGGGGAGCCGTCCGGCCGCGCGGACGGTGAGCAGACCGGGCTGCCGGTGTCGTTCCGTTCGGCCATGGACGACGACCTGAGCGTGCCGACGGCCCTGGCGGCCGTGCACGCGTGCGTCAGGGACGGCAACCAGGCGCTGGCCTCCTCGGACAAGGCCGGCGTCCGGGCTATCCTGGTCAGGCTCAGGGCGATGCTTGACGTGCTCGGCCTCGATCCGCTCGCGCCGCCGTGGGCCGGAGCCGAGGGCGGCTCCGGCGATAGGCTGCGGACCGTGCTCGGGGCGCTGGTCAAACTGACCCTGCAGCAACGGGACGCGGCACGGGCCCGCCGGGACTACGCGACCGCGGACGCGATAAGGGACGGCCTTGAGGAGATCGGCGTCATCGTCGAGGACACTCCTGAGGGCCCACGATGGGAGCTGAAGCGTTGAGCGGAGCAGGTGGCGCCCGGCCGCGCCGTAGCGGAGCCGGCCGCGCCGGAACTCCTCGCGCCGGAACCGGGCGCGAGGGAGCTGGCCGTGCCGGAACCGGAACCGGAGCCGGAGCCGGCCGTACTGGAGCCGGAGCTGGCCGGGCCGGCGGCGCGGGTACGGGCCGTGCGGGTGCTGGTCTGACCAAGTCAGGCAAGCCGCGTCCGGGTACCGGCGGGTATGGCAGGCGCAAGCTCGAGGGCAAGGGGCCGACTCCGCCCGCGGCGATGCGGCCGGGGCACCCTGCCCAGCGGCGCACCTCGGCCGCTTCTGGCGATGGGTCCAGGGACCGCCGTCAAGGTGATGACCGCGCCTCCTCGTTCTCGCCCGCCGGGCCTTACATGTCCGCGGCGTCCTTCCGGTCATCAGGTTCCTCGCCCGCGGGATCGACCGGGTCTTCGGGATCTACGGGGTCTTCTGGTCGGGCGCCGCGGGGGGCCGGGGACGCGGCGGAGATCGTGGCCGGGCGCAATTCGGTCGTCGAGGCGCTCCGGGCCGGGGTCCCGGCGGCGGTCCTGTACGTCGGGACGCGGGTACAGCACGACGATCGGATAAGCGAGGCCATCAAGCTGGCCGCCGACCGCGGGATAGCCGTCCTGGAGGCGGGCGCCGCCGAACTGGACCGGCTCACCGGCGGTGCGCTGCACCAGGGCCTGGCCCTGCGGGTCCGCCCCTATGACTACGCGCATCCCGACGACCTGCTGGCCCGGGCCGCTGACGCCGGGCAGCTGCCCTTGATCGCCGCCCTGGACGGCGTCACCGACCCGCGCAACCTGGGTGCCGTGGTGCGTTCCGCGGCGGCGTTCGGCGCGCACGGGGTGGTCGTTCCCGGCCGCCGCGGCGCCGGCGTCACGGCGGGAGCGTGGAAGGCGTCGGCCGGGGCGCTGGCCCGGGTGCCGGTGGCGCGCGCAGTCAACCTGGCGCGCGCCCTGCAGGCCTACCGCGACGAGGGGGTCTTCCTGGCGGGCCTGGACGCCGCCGGGGACACCGGGATCCGGGACCTGGAGCTGGCTACCGCCCCGCTGGCTGTGGTGATCGGGTCGGAGGGGCGCGGCCTGTCCCGGATCGTCGCCCAGACCTGCGACGTGCTGGTCAGGATCCCGATCGCGGCCCGCACCGAGTCGCTGAACGCGGGAGTGGCCGCGGGCATCGCGCTGTACGAGGTGGCCGCGGTCCGATCCCGGCTCGCCTAACGCGTTCCTGGCTACCTCGGCACGGTTCCGGACGGCGAAAGCCGTCCGCGGCCGACGGCGAAAGCCGTCACTGCCGGCCGGCATCTTCGCGCCACGACCGGGTCATCTTGCGACGTGCGCGATACCGGGTCATCCTGCGCCTGCGCGATAAGGGTTCCCTTCTTGAGGAGTGGTCAGCGAATCCGCGGTTGGTTATGATTCGGTGGCTTGGGTGGAGCGGGATCCCGTCCCGGCAGAACGAGGTGCAACCCAGTGCGCGGCAGCGATGAGTGGAGAACGGCCTTCCGCCCCGACATCCCGAGTTCGGCCCGGATCTACGACTTCCTGCTCGGCGGCAAGGATAACTACCCGGCCGACAGGAGTGCCGCCGAGGTGATCGCCGGCCGGCTGCCGAACGCGCGGCTGGCAGTTCAGTGGAACCGCGGGTTCCTGCGACGGGCGGTCAGTTACCTGGTCGGCGAGGCGGGCATCCGGCAGATCATCGACATCGGCGCGGGACTGCCAACGGCGGGCAACACCCACGAGTTCGCGCTGGAGGGCTGCCCGGATGCCCGGGTCGTCTACGTCGACCACGACCCGGTGGTGCTCGCGCACGCACGGGACATGCTGCACGCCGTCCCCGGCACGGCCGTCATCGACCAGGACCTGCACGCGCCGGAGGCCATCCTCGCCGATCCGGAACTGAGGTCCCTCATCGACTTCAGCGAGCCCGTGGCCTTCCTGCTCCTCTCCGTCCTGCACTTCATCGGCGAGGAGGCCGATCCGGCCGGCCTCATCGTGCGGCTGCACGGCCCGTTCCCCTCGGGCAGCCATGTCGCGATCTCGCACGCCACGGCGGACGCGATCGCCGAGGTGACGAACGCCGCGGAGGCTTTCGGCCAGGCGACGGAGCAGGCCCACGTGCGCACCCGCACGGAAATCGCGAAGCTCGCCGTCGGCCTGGACATCATCGAACCTGGCCTGGTGTGGACGCCGCAGTGGCGGCCGGAGACCGGCGTCACGGTGCCGCCGAATGCCCGGGAGTCGTATAATTGCGCACTGGTCGCCCGCAAGCCGTAACCCGGTGGCCGGATCGGCTACCATGCTCAGAGTCTCCCGCCGGTGTAGCTCAGTTGGCAGAGCAGCCGTCTTGTAAACGGCAGGTCAGCGGTTCGAATCCGCTCACCGGCTCCCAGGTCAGAGGGTATGTGACCGTCTCGCAGCGCCTTTGCGTGGACCGGTTCGTGGACCGAATGACAGAGATTCGGGTTATCCTCCTCGTATGTCCAGGGTTGCGAAAGGCTGCGTAGAGCAACTACCGAGCGGATCGTGGCGTGCCAGGGTGTACGCCGGGGTCGATCCGATCACCAAGCGGGAGATCCGCCTCAAGGCCACCGCCAAGACCGAGCAGCAAGCCCATATCGAGCTCGGCCGACTGCTCAAGGAAGCATCGGAAGGCCGTACGCCAGAGTCTGATGCGATCGTAGCCAAGCTCCTGGACGAGTACGCGGCCATCGCACCTTGGGACGTGTCCACACGGCAGACCAACGAGGGATTCATCCGCCGCACGATCAAGCCCGCCCTCGGGCACTTGGAGGTGCGGAAGGTTCGTGGCCCCATCCTTGATCAGCTGTACTCACGGCTGAAGCGCTGCGGCAACTTGTCCTGCACCGGCCGGCCCTTCACTGAGCACCGCAACGTTCCGTCCCTGGTGATCAATCCACGTGATCGCCGCGCGCCCTGGCAGCAGGTCACCGGGATTCTCGCCGAGGCCATCCGGTCCGGCATCCTCGCCCCGGGTGACGAGCTGCCGTCGATCACCGAGTTGAGTGCGCGGCAGGGCATCGGCACCGGCATCATCCGGCACGCCTTGGCGGCGCTTGCCGAAGACGGCCTGATCATCGTGCAGCACGGCCGCCCCGCGGTCGTCGCTGGAGATCCCAGCACTGGTCCGCGTCCGAGCCGCAGGCGTCCCGGTCCCGGCCACGATTGCCATCGAGCCGGATGCCGCCCGCACGTCTGCCATCCGATGAAGCCCAGCACGATCCGCGGTATCCACGGCATCCTGTCCGGCGCGTTTTCCGCCGCGAAGCGGTGGGAGTGGACCGAGCGGAACCCCGCCGAGTCGGCCAAGGCACCCACCACGACCCGAAAGTCCGTCCAGGCCACCTCGCCCGAAGACGTGGCCAAGGTAATCGCCGAAGCCCGTGCCAATAGCACTGCCCTGGGTCTGTACCTGTGGCTGGTCGTCATCACTGGCGTGCGCCGAGGCGAGCTGTGCGGCCTGCAGATCTGCGACATCGACCTCGATCGCGGCGTAGTCCATGTCGCCTTCAACTATGTCGTCCGCGGTGGGCAGCGGGTCCGCAAGGACACCAAGACCCATCAGGACCGCTGGCTCGCCATCGACCCGGATACCTGCGCGCTGATCGCAAGCTACCTGGAACAGATCCGGACCGAGCTGGCCACCGTCGGCGTCAAGCTGCGAGATGACGCACACCTGTTCTCCAACGACCCAGCACACTCCCGGCCGTGGAACCCTGACTGGGCCACGCACCGGGTCGCTGACGCCTCAGCTGCGGCCGGGGTGGAGCTCGACATCAAGGGTGGACGGCATTACACCGCCAGCCAGCTCCTGGCCGGCGGCTTCGACCTGCGCAATACCGCCGCGCGCCTCGGCCACAGCGGCGGCGGCGCGACCACGCTGCGGCACTACGCCGACCCGGTCCCCGAGGTGGACAGGCGAGCCGCTGCATACCTTGCACAACTGACCGCCAGATCTGCCCCGTCATCTCCTCAGCCTTGACCTGGCCGCACGCTACGGCTAGGCCGAGTGGCACGTGCGCAACGTGTACCCCAAAGCTCGGCATCAGCTCCCGCAGACAGCTCCACGAGGCGCTGGCCGATGCCGGAGCGCGGGCGTCTGGCGGGGGCGCCTGAAGGTCCCCCAGGCGTGGGCGAACTGCAGCATCTTCGTCTCGGCCAGCGGAGTGCCGAGCAGCTCCATGCCCACGGGCAGGCCGTCTTCGGTGAAGCCGACCGGAATGGTGAGTGCCGGCAGCCCGGCCTGGGATCCGATGACGGTGTTGGTGGGAAAGGCGAGGGCCCGGTACTTCTCGGCAGAGAGTTCGTCACGCAGCGGCGGGAGCACCTGGACCGTGGGGTAGACCAGGAAGTCGAGGCGGTGCACGGCGAAGATGTTCAGGACCATCCGCCGGAAGTGGTCCTGGTTGAGCCGGAGCCGCAGGTATTCCGCGTCGCCGTCAGTCGTGGTCGGGCCCGCGGCGATCCCGTGGAACAGGTCGTTCAGCGGGTGGAACTGCCGGCTGTCGTAGATTTCCATGAAGGTCGACACGGGCGCGTCGGGTCGCCGCGCGAGGAAGTCGTCGATGTCAGACTTCGATTGCCGGAGGTAGACGGAGGTGTTGGCGATCCAGTCGGGGAGGTCGTCGATCTGCAGCTCCGGGGTCGTGGCCACGCCGAGTTCGGTGAGCTGGGCGAGCGCCGCCCGGACGGCGCGGTTGACCGGCGCGGCGTCGGGATCGGTGTCGGAGCCGAAGCCTGTTTCCAGCACCCCGATCCGCCAGGTGGCCAGCGGAACGTCGATGTCGAGCGCGCGAGCGTAGCCGCCGATGACGGGGGCAGCTGACGCCGTCACGGTGAAAGGGTCCTGCGGGTCGTAGCCGACGATGCTGTCGAGCAGCGTCGCGACATCGGAGACGGTGCGCCCGATCGGGCCTGGGGTGTCCTGGAAGTGCACCAGGGGCGAGAACCCGGCGCGGCTGATCAGCCCGGTGGTGACGCGCAAGCCGAAGAGGTTGCAGAACGAAGCGGGGACCCGGATGGACCCGCCGGTGTCCTCTCCGATCCCGACGAGCCCGAAGTTCGCGGCTACCCCCGCGGCCGTGCCCGCGCTGGAGCCGCCGGACTCACGTGCCGGGTCGTAGGGGTTCTTGGTGTGGCCGGTCAGCGACGAGGAGGAGAACCAGCCCGCGGCGAAGTCGCACATGGCCGTCTTGGCCAGGATGACCGCGCCCGCGTCCCTGAGCTTGGTGACCAGGGTCGCGTCGGAGGCCGGCACGTATGCATCGAACAGGATCGAGCCGAACGTCGTGCGCAGGCCGGCCGTTTCGGCTTGGTCTTTTACCAGAACGGGCACACCGTGGAGTGGTCCGGATAGCCTCCCGGTCGCCGCGAAGGACTTGTCGTGAGCGGCAGCCTCGTCGTGCGCCCGGGGGTTCACCGTCACGACCGCCTGGAGCTTTGCGCCGGCCGTATTGTGCGCCTGAATCCTGGCCAGGTACCAGTCGACGAGTTCGGCGGCGGTCAGCTCGCCGTGCCGAAGTGCGGTGTGGAAGGCGGCGATGGTGAGCTCTTCGAACTGCGTGTCGATGTCGGGCCGCCTAGTTGTGTGTGTCGGGACAGAGATGTGGCTAGGTCGGCGCCGGTATGCGCGCGCCGTCTGTGAGCGCCTCCCCGAGCTGTCGGCGGGAGCTGACGCCGAGCTTCGGGTACACCTTGCGCAGGTGCCACTCGACCGTGCGCGGGCTGATGAACAGCTCGGCGCCGATCTCCGGGTTCGTCTTCCCCTCACCGGCCAGCCGGGCGATCTGCGCCTCCTGCGCGGTGAGCTCCTCGCGCGCCTCGACTCCGTGGGAGCGGACCGTCTCCCCGGTGGCCAGCAGCTCACGGCGAGCGCGCTCGGCGAACGCCTCGAGGCCCATCGCGGTGCACAGCTCGTGGGCAGTGCGCAGCTGCTCGCGCGCGTCGAGGCGGCGCCCGCGGCGCCGCAGCCATTCGCCGTAGAGCAGGTGGCCGCGGGCGAGCTCGACGCGAATGCGGGTCCGGCCGAGCCGCTCGATCGCCTCGCGGTAGAGGTCCTCCGCGGCGTCGTCCGCACTCAGCAGCGCCCGCGAGCGGGCCTCTATACCAAGCGCCCAGTCGGTGCCCGCGGTGCGCGTGGTCGCCGCGAGCCGCTCGAGGGCGGCGGCGGCGACCTCGGGGGCGCCGCTCCGGGACGCCGCCTCAATCAGCTCGGTCTGCGCCCACGCAAAGATACCCAGATCGTCATGCTCGCCTGCCTGCTCGGCCGCGGTCCTGGCTTCGGCGTAACGGCCCAGGCCGTTGCAGAGCAAGGCGCGCGCGTGATAGCTGATGCTCAGCCCCATGCCTTCGCCACGGCTCGTCACGTCATCGATGGTGGCCGTGATGAGCTCAGCGGCTTCGGTCTCGCGACCACACCAGGCCGCGAGCGCGACGGCGCCGTAGGCCGCGAGCTGGGTCCCGGTCACCTCGGTGACCGCGCGCACCTCCTGCATCAGCGCCTCGCCCTCGTCCAGCTCGCCCGCGAACACGTGGACGAAGATGCGGGACCGCAGCGCGATCGGAAGCACGGTGAGCGCACCCGCCTGCCGGGCGAGCGTGACATGACGAGTGCACAGCACCTCCCAGCTCTCGTCATCCCACAGCTCATCGGCCACGCGTCCCGCGAGCCACAGCCAGCGCAGCCCTTCCGAGGGGGAGACGTCCTGGTCGCGGAAAGCACTCAGCGCCCGCTTGAGCAGCGGTGTGCCGGCGACGCGGCCGTCTGTGACCAGCAGCGCCAGGCCGTCGAGGAGAAGATCAGGCGCGCGGGCAGGTCCCGGCGGCGCGGGCGCCAGGCGCGCCGCTCGTGACACCTCCGCCACGTCCGCGCCACGGGACAGGCGCCCGGCCAGCACCGCGGCCGTGAACGCCTCCAGGTAGGTCTCGCGGGCGAGCCCGAGGTCCAGCGGCTCGAGCTGGCGCGCGGCCGTCAGCAACAGCGGCGCAGCGTCGCTGCCCCGGCGCGAGGCGAACGCGATCTCCGCGCGCAGCATGTCCACCCGAGCGCGCTGCAAGTCGTCAAGCGGCCAGGCCTGTGCCATGGCCAGCAGGGCGAGCGCCGCGTCGGGTGCGCCGGCCAGATGCTTGGCCAGCGCGGCCGCAAGCGCGCGCCCCGCCCGGCGCTCCGGGTCAGGCGTCAGCCGGGTGGCTTCCTCGAGGAAGGCAGCCGCCGCGGCCAGGCCGCCACGCGTCTGGGCCCGAACGGCCGAGCGCTCGAGCTCCTCGGCCACCTCTTCATCGGGCCCAGATGTCGCGTGGGCTCGGTGCCACGCCCGGCGATCCGGATCGACACCAGGATCCGTAGCGTCCGCCAGGGCCTGGTGGACGTTCCGGCGCTGCTCGGGAGAGGCCGCCCGGTAGACGGCGGATCGTACCAGCGGATGGCGGAACCGCACGTGCCCGGCGAATTCGACCAGTCCGGCCGCGACCGCCGGCAACGCCGCATCGGCCTGGACGTCGAGCTGGTCGGCGGCCCGCCACACCAGCACAGGATCGCCGATCGGCTCGGCCGCCGCCACCGTGAGCAGAAGCCGGGTCGCCGGCGGGAGCGGTTCCAGCCGCCGGCGGAAGCTGTCCTCGATCCGGCCCGACAGGGCGGCGGCGTCGGGCAGCCCGAATCCGCCCGCCAGCTCCTGGGGCGTCAGGCCATGCGGCAGCTCCAGCAGGGCGAGCGGGTTTCCGCGGGTCTCGGCCACGATCCGGTCGCGGACCCGTTCGTCCATCGGGCCGGTGATCACAGACAGCAGCAAAGCGCGCGCCTCGCCCTCGACCAGCCCGGGTACGACCAGCTCGGTCAGCCCGGCCAGGTGACGTTCGGCCGCAGGCTCGCGCACCGCGAAAACCAGGGCGACGGACTCGGCCGCCAGGCGGCGCGCGACGAACGCGAGCGCTTGCGCCGAGGCGTGATCGAGCCACTGCGCGTCATCCACCACGCACACCAGCGGCTGCTCCTCGGCGACGTCGGACAGCAGGCTCAGCAGAGCCAGCCCCACCAGGAAGCGGTCCGGGGCGTCGCCGCCCTGCAGACCGAACGCCGTGCTGAGCGCGTCGCGCTGTGGTGCGGGCAGGCGATCGAGCCGATCGAGGAACGGCGCACACAGCTGGTGCAGCCCGGCGAACGCGAGTTCCATCTCGGCCTCGACGCCGACCGCCCGGGCGGTACGGCATCCGGACGCGCGTCCCAGCAAGTAGCTCAGCAGCGCGGTCTTGCCAATGCCCGGCTCGCCGCGCAGCACCAGCGCCCGGCTGTCGCCGGCCCGCGCGCTGGCCAGCAGTTGATCCAGTACCTCGCACTCGTTACGCCGGCCGCGCAGTCCCGGCGGCCGACCACGTAGGCCACGCCCAGGATTACTGGTGGGCATAGGCATCCCAACCGACACTAGCGATCACCTCTGCGCTGTCAACGGCGCCTTTGCGATATCCGGTAGCTGCTCGTTGTGCCCGGCGGGTCTATTTCAGACTCTACGCCTCTGTATGAACTGGCGAAACGGTTCGGTGCGGCCAGTCAGGCCTTGAGAGCTTCTCCGCGTGCCAGCCAAGACTGGCTTGCCAGATCAGCCCTGCGAGTGCCGCCGTGATCACCACTCCTCCGTAGACGACGGCCGTTGGCATGATGCCAGCCGTTGACACCAGCAGGCCGGCGATGACGACCGGCAAGCTGAAGGACAAGTAGCTCACCACGTAGATGGCCGCAAAAAGCTCCGCGTGCTGGCGGGCCTCGGCGAGTGGGGCGATGATGCGCAGGGCTCCGGAGAAGGAGGCACCGAACCCGGCGCCGGCGATGACGCTGCCGAGGAAGAACAACGGCAGCTGGCCGGTGATGATTGAGAACAGGGTGACGGCTGTTCCGATGACCGTCAATGATCCGCCGAGGACCACGGCTGACCGCGCCGGAGCGGAGCCGACGAGGAAGCCGGTCAGCGCTCCGGTGCCCGACAGGGCCAGGATGGCAAGGCCCGTGACAAGACCACTATCTACGTGAAAAACGCTGTGCATGATCGAGGGGACGAGCCCGAGATAGAGACCTCCGAGCATCCAGGTGGCGATGTGCACGGGGATGCTGGCGAAGAACTCCGCGCGCGCCAGCTGCGGAATGGAAACGCGCGGGGTTAGCGACCGCAACGCGCCGCCACGGCGCGCGACGGTTTCTCCAGATGCGATAACGACGATCATGCCGACAACGAAGAGCACGGCCAGAGATGTGAAAATGATGGGACTCGGTACTGCAGTAAATTGCACCACGATGCCGGCCAGGAGAGCACCGAGGCCGAGGCCCGCTGCGGGCGCCACGCTGCCCGCCAGCACTCCGAGCTTCTTGTGCCCTGCTGGCGCGTACTCGGCAGCCGCGGCGGTGAACGCGCTGACTCCCACGCCTGTCGCGACGCCCTGCACGGTACGGGCGGCGATCACCCAGCCGATATTCGGCGCGAACAGGAATATCAGCATTGCGCCCGCCTCGACGCCGAGTGCCCCGATGAGCACCGGCCGGCGGCCGGTGTAGTCGGACAATGACCCGGCGACGAGGAGGGCGGCCAGCAACGCTATGGCATAGATGGCGAAGGCGATCGTGAGTAGCCAGACCGGGAATCCCCATTGCTGTTGTTCAAGGCGGAAGAGCGGCGATGGTGCGCCCGCCGCGAGAAAGAGCCCGAGGAATGAGACTGTCACTCCAGCGAACGCCAGGGCCGGCGATGCGCGGCGACGGCTGGCCGCCGTGGGGGAATCGCCGGCCAAGATGGTGAGCATGATTTCTCCTAAAGAACCGTCAGGAAGTGATTGACTTCGGCTGCGAACTCGTGCGGGTACTGGAAAAGGAAGCCGTGGCCGGCGTCCGGGTAGATGATCAGCTCAGCATTCGGGAGATGACCGGCGAGAAGATAGGAATTCACGGTCGGAACCATGATGTCGTTGTTGCCGTTGGCGACAAGGGTCGGCTGAGTGATCCCGGCTAGCCGCGCGAGCCTGCTCATGTCGGGGATGCCCCAGTCATTGATCGCTTCCGCCTGGGCGTCGCGCACGGCCAGCGTCGGCGTCTCGTCGCGGTCCTGGTCGCGGGTGAAGATCCGTCCGAGAAACTCCTTGCCGCGGGCCTGGCTTGTCTCGGTCGCAGAGAAGAAAAGATAGAGCCCGTCCTCGGCGCCCTGGACATCCTTGTAGGCGTGCTCGCCGGTTTCTTCGCTCCAGTTGTGGAACCCGCGGCCGCCCTGCGGGCCGGTCCCGCCGAGGATCAGCCGGCGCACCAGGCGGGGGCGCAGCAGGATAACTTCCTGCGCAACGAAACCCCCGGTGGAGAAGCCGAACAGATCGATCTTCTCCAAGCCGAGGGCGTCCACGAAAGTGAGGATGTCGCGGGCGAGTCCCTCGACTGTGTGCGGGGTGGCACCTGTAGACAGACCGACTCCGCTGTTGTCGACGAGGATAACTTCGCGGTCGGCGGCGATGTCGTCGACGAGGGAGGGATCCCAGTTGTCGAGATTGCCGCGGAAATGCTGGAGGAACACGACCGGAATCGTTTCTGCTTTACCGAAACGGCGGTAGGCATAGCTCGTTCCGCTGGGTGCCGTGATGGTGAGATTAGGGGCGGTGTACTGGGACATGATTTCCCTTTCTGAAGATCTGGCGGGCTGGCTGATAAGGGCAGCTGCTGGGGTCCGGCGGCTGCCGCTGTGCCGGGGGGACGGTTCACGCTCGGCGCGCCGTCCCCCCGGAAGTCCCAGGGCAAGCTGGCCCTAGCGCAGTGAGCGGAACGCGGCCTGGATCTCGGTCGCGAACACCTCGGGCTCTTCCCAGGCGGCGAAGTGACCGCCCCTGTCGACCTCGTGGAAGTAGCTGAGGGTCGGGTAGGCCGGCTCGACCCAGCTGCGCGGGGCCGGCCAGATCTCGCCGGGGAACGTGGTGAAGCCGACCGGGACCGAGACCGCGGGAGGAGTCTGCCCG
>Ga0302325_10009014_pt1 | contig 21865 bp, 17 predicted proteins | sample Palsa_T0_2_FD_201948 | JGI IMG/M metagenome (GOLD analysis project Ga0302325, IMG submission 201948) | Peat permafrost microbial communities from Stordalen Mire near Abisko, Sweden - Palsa_T0_2 | ecosystem: Environmental > Terrestrial > Soil > Palsa > Peat permafrost | place: Sweden: Abisko...
TGCGGCCACCCACGTGCATTTGGATCATCACAATTGCCTCGAGGTGGTGATAATGAAAGGGCGCGGAGGGGAACTAAAGGATCTGGCCAACCGAATCCTGAGCCTTCGGGGAGTGAAGCACGGCCAATTAGTAGTGACCAGCACCGGCAAGGATTTGAAATAATCGCTGCGAGAATGAGCCAAGCGTCACGCGATGGAAACTCTTCTGCAAAATCTCCGCTACGCTCTGCGGACTTTAGCCAATAGCCCCGGTTTCACCGCTGTGGCTATTCTCACGCTGGCCCTCGGCATTGGGGCCAACACCGCGATCTTCTCGGTGGTGAACGCGGTGCTGCTGCAACCGCTCTCCTACCCAAATCCCGACCGGCTGGTGGAACTGGAACTGACCTTACCGCAGGGAATCTCGGATATCGCTTCGATTCCCAAGTTCAACGTATGGCGGGAACAGACCCAAGTGTTCGATTCCGTCACGGCCTACGATTTCGCCGGGCCAGGAAATCAACCTGACCGGAGGAGATCGTCCCGAACAGGTGAAAGGGATTCACGTGTCGTCGGACTATTTCCGCGTATTTGGCACCCCCATGGCGCTCGGCCGGACCTTCACCGCCGAAGAGGATCGGCTCGGAGGGCCCGCCGTCGCGGTGATCGGCAACGGATTGTGGCACAGCAGGTATGGCGGCGATCCGGGAATCATCAGCCGGACGATCGATCTTGGGGGAGAACCGTACACCGTGATCGGAGTGCTGGGCCCGGTGTTTGCGAGCGACACCAAGAACGACATCTGGCTGCCACTGAAGCCCGATCCAAACAGCACAGACCAAGCGCACTATTTGCGAGCGACGGCGCGCATGAGGCCGGGCGTCACGCTGGCCCAGGCGGAGGCGGCGATGAAGCTTGCCGCGGAACAATTCAAACGAAAATTTCCCAACGCGCCGTTCATGGGACCGGGAGCCGGCTTCACGGCCATTCCGTTGCGAGACAGCGTGATCGGAGAGGTCCGGTTTTCCATCCTGCTGCTTTCCGGCGCGGTGGGCTTTGTGCTGCTGATCGCGTGCGCTAACGTCGCTAGCCTGCTGCTGGCGAGAGCGACGATCCGCAAACGCGAGATTGCGATTCGGGCAGCGCTCGGCGCCGGCCGGGCACGCATCATCTGGCAATTGCTCACGGAAAGTCTGCTGCTTTCGTTGGCGGGAGCTGTGCTGGGTCTTGGGCTGGGTTATCTGGGTGTGCGCGCGCTGCTGGCCATAAATCCCGGCGACATTCCGCGGATAGGAGAACACGGCGCCGGAGTGACGCTCGACTGGCGCGTGCTCGCATTCACCTTGGTGGCGGCATTGTTTACCGGCGTATTGTTCGGACTGGTTCCGGCGCTCAGCGCTTCCCGGGTTGAGCTGAGCATCACCCTGCGCGAAAGCGGCTCGCGAACGGGAAGCGGGGTCCGCCTTAACAAAGCCCGCTCGGTGCTGGTGGTCACGGAAATGGCGCTAGCGTTGGTGCTGCTGGTGGGCGCCGCTCTGTTGATTCGGACCTTCGCTGCGCTGCGCGGCGTGAATCCCGGCTTCGATGCGCGAAACGTCCTGACGATGCAGATGTCACTTACCAGTAGCAGGTTCGAGACGGCCGCGGGCGTGGACCGACTGGAGCGCGACGGCCGGCAACGCATCGAGAGCTTACCCGGAGTGACGGCCGCGGCCATGACCTGCTGTCTCCCGCTCGAATGGGGCTTCGCGCAGCCGTTCACCATCGAGGGGCGCGCGCCGACGGAGGGTCCTTACAGCGGGGAAGCCGGTTGGCTCCCCGCATCCCCGCAATATTTCCAGGTGTTCCACTGGTGAGTCGACGGACGTTCACCGGCCAGGACACCGGCGGTGCGGATCGGGTCGTGGTGATCAATGAAGCGCTGGCGAAGCAGTTCTGGCCGAAGGGCGACGCCGTGGGAGCGCGCATCACCGTCGGGAAAGGCGTAGGCAGAGAATTCGACGAACCGCCGCGGCAGATCGTCGGCATCGTTGGCAATGTGCTCATAGGCGCGCTGAGCGAGCCCCCCGGGCCGATCATGTATCTTCCGATTGCGCAGGTGAACGATGGGCTCGTCGCGCTGAACAATCGCATCAGTCCCATGTGGTGGGTAGTACGCACGAAATTGCACCCGTTCTCGCTGAGCGCCGACATTCAACGCGAGTTGCGCGAGGCCAGTGGCGGAATACCTGTGGCTCATATCCGCAGCATGGAGCAGGTGGTGGGCGAATCCACGGCACGCAATGATTTCTACATGACGCTACTTACGATTTTCGCAGGCGTGGCGCTGCTGCTGGCGGCCATCGGCGTGTACGGGCTGATGGCCTATTCGGTGCAGCAGCGGACCCAGGAAATTGGCGTGCGCATGGCGCTGGGAGCCAGCCCGCAGCAGGTGCGCCGGATGGTGGTGATCCATGGGATGCAGCTCGCGCTAGTGGGCGTGATTCTGGGGGTCGCCTCGGCGCTGGCACTCACCCGGCTGATGAGCAGCCTGCTCTACGGAGTGAAACCCTGGGATCCCGTGATGATCATGCTGGTGCGGTGTTGCTGAGCGCCGTCACGTTGCTGGCAACCTATCTGCCTGCGAGGCGCGCCAGCCGCGTGGACCCAGTGGTCACATTGCGCTACGAATAGCCCGCCGGAACGGCCCCGATTTATTTTCGTACTCCTGCTCACCGGTGGGACCCACGCAGGTCTAAGATGCTGGATTAGAGGTCGGCCTGCGATCTGTCGCCCGTTCAGCAAAAGTTTGCGATGGATGCACATTTGAAGGGAGGCGCTTGCCTATGTTTAGAGCAGCATTACGAGGATTTCTATTCTGCGTGCTGATGGCGGCCGTGCCGGGTGTGTGCCCGGCGCAATCGATGGTACTCGATCTGCCTCGCGGCAGCCAGCGGGCCGAGGTCTCGCAAAGAATTGGGATTACCGATATCGCCATCCAATATCACCGCCCGCTGGCGAAAGATCGCAAGATTTGGGGGGACCTGGTTCCATACGGCGCAGTCTGGCGCGCCGGCGCGAATGAAAATACTACCATCTCCTTCAGCGATCCGGTCCTGATCGAAGGCAAGCCGCTCGACAAGGGAACTTACGGTTTGCACATGATCCCGAATGCCGATCAATGGACGATTATTTTTTCCAAGAACTCCACCTCCTGGGGATCTTTCACCTACGACCAGGCGGAAGATGCACTCCGCGTAACCGTGAAACCCACAACCGCGGATATGCATAACGCGCTCACCTATGATTTCGACCAACTGCAGCCGGATTCAGCGGTGGTTGAACTCGAGTGGGAAAAGATCGCGGTCCCGTTCAAAGTCTCGGTGGATGTGCACGGTGTGATGCAGGCCAACCTAAAGCTGCAGCTTCGCAAGCTTTCGCAGTACACCTGGATGAGCTGGGACGACGCAGCCAATTATTTGCTCACCGAAAAAATCGCCTTGGACGATGCGCTGACCTATGCCAACAAGTCCATCGAAAATGAAGATCGCTTCGACAACGAGATGACCAAATCGAACATCCTGACCGCGCTCAATCGCAAGGACGAGGCCGCCGCGGCGCAAAAAAAGGCGTTGGACTTCGCCAGCCCGCTGCAGCTCCACTTATTCGCTCGCCAGTTACTCGCGCAAAAGAGCAATGAAGAAGCGTTCGCGATCTTCCGCGAAAACGCCCAAAAGCATCCCGACATGTGGTTCACGCATACCGGCCTGGCTCGCATGTACTCGTCCCAGGGCAAGTTTGACGACGCCGCCAAGGAAATGAAGCTGGCGTTGGCCGCCGCTCCAGACAATCAGAAGGTCTATCTGGATGGCCTGGTGAAACAGCTGGAGGCGAAGAAGGATATAAATTAGTCGGTGGGAAACAGCGGCCGGAGCCTCTCCGGCCGCGTAGCCCCCAGTCGAGCGCGCCAGCACAGTGCTCGCCCGGCGCGCCGCCGCCGATGACGTCGTAGTCGCTCACGTTGGCAGCTCCTTCCCAGCCTGATCCGCCACCATGTATTCGGCGTACCAGTCGGACCAATTCGCGTCGCGCTGCCCGGTGCGCTTTTCGTGCTGCCCGTGGGCGGCCTCCGCACGCCGAAGCGCGGTCGCCAGGTCGCTTGCGGAGCCGAACGAAGTCGCGGCAGGGTCGATGCGCCCGGGAAGCCGGGTCGTGACCTCCTGCAGAAGCCAGCCGTTGCCGTCCGGGTCGCTGAACGTGGCGAAGGAGCCGTACGTGGCGTGACCGGGCGCTGGTCCGCTGACGCGACCGCTCGTGCCGTCGGGCTGGAACTGAGCGCCCGGCGTCCCGGCGTGGAACACGTCGCTGATCTTGACTCCGAGGGCGACGAGCTCGTCGTGCGCGGCCTCGATGTCGGAGACGACTAGGTACAGGCCCTGGGCCGAGCCGGGAGCGGCCGACGTGATCTTCGTGCCGAATTGGACCGAGCACCCCGAGCCGGGCGGCGTGAACTGAACGACCCGGAAGCCGTTGTCGAAGCGAAAGTCGGCGTCGAGCCGCCAACCGAGCCTCGCGTAGAACTCCTTCGCGCGGTCCATAGCCGCGACGGGGATGACCACGGCCTCGAACTTCAAGTCGACGCTCGCGCCGCTGGTCGCGTCGTTACTACGGACTTCTTGGGTGCTCATGGCTGCCTCCTCGGTTGTGCAGAAGTCTTGTGTCAGGCTGCGATACTCAACACGATCTTGCCGCGCTTATGCGGCACTCCTCCCAGCATCTCGTGGGCAATGCGAGCGTCTTCAGCACCGAGGCTTCGGACGTAGTCCCGATCGGCGGACGCGGCGGTTGCCACTACATGAAGGCCAGCCTGCTTAGCCAGTTGTACCGCGTAGGCGCCGACGTTGCCGGCGGCCCCATGGATCAGTGCGGTCTGCCCTGCGGTTACCCGGGCATATTCGAAAAGCATCTCCCAGGCCGTGACTGCCACAACGGGAGCGGAGGCCTCGATGAAGTTCAAAGTCTTTGGCTTTCGCGCCATCATTCTCGCCGAAGGCACCGCATATTCCGCATACGCCCCGGTGAATTGCTGGTTTGTTGCCCCGTACACTTCGTCGCCAGCCTGGAACCCCGAGACTTCCGCTCCGATCGCTTCGACGATTCCGGATAGCTCGGAACCGAGAATAAGAGGCAACGGTTGGTGGAGTTTGCCCTCTTGAACTGGCGCATCCCAATTGCCCACTCCTGCCGCCGTTACGCGGACCAGAAGTTGCCCTGCGGCGGGTTCCGGCCGAGGCGGGTCATCAATTGTGATTACACTCGGCGGACCGAATCGTAAAACTTGTGCTGCTTTCATCTGGGCTGCCCCAAGTAGGTTTAACACTACGAACTATAGACATTGTCGCCGAGCCTTTCGTGTCTCCACCTGAATGCTCACTTCCAACTCGACCGGGGTACGGAGGCGGAGGATCTGTTTTTTTCATTGTGGGTTTCTTTCGAGTAGTTCTGGGTTTTTGGGTTGTGCAGTCATCGTGTCGCCACTCCCCTCTCCGCTCTCAGTATCAGGGTGAGTAACGAGTGAAGATGAAGTCGCGGCCTTTGATAGGCTGATGGCAGGGAAAGCAGGTTTTAAGCGGCGCCTCGTCGGCTGGTTTGCCGTCCTTGTCAAATTGGGCGTACCCCCAACCGCCCGTGGCCGCGTACTTTTTTGAGTCCTTGACCATAAACTGAAGGTACGAAGCTGTCGCGGGCCCAGCCACGAAGGATTGCTCACGGCCAAAGGCCTTGTTGTTCTCCTCCGACGGGACGTAGCTCCAGGCTAGCCGGGCAATGATGGTGCCTTCCGGGAACGGAACCTTCCCTTCGCGATAGGCCTTGATCGCTACGTCGTTACCCACAATGGCGCGGATATCATTGAGTTTTCCTTCTTCGTGGGCCACGGAGATCAACCTCCAGTCGCGGTATCCGGGCGGAATTTTGGTTACGAAGATCGGGACGGCCTCTTCATCGGCATGTCCGGACGCAGGGGCCATGGAAGCGACGGCGCCGCCCACTGCTACGACTGCAACCAGCAAGAAAGCGATCCATGTCATTCGGAACTTCCTTCGAATATTCATAATGTGTGCGTTTATAGTTGGCGAAAAGCTTGGCTTGATTAGGACGTTGTCCTCCCCGGAATCTCCGATTTGGACTTCAGACTCGCGCATCATATGCTTCTCCTGCCCTTGGACACAACGAACTTGCCGCCAGAGCGAGCCCCAGCGAGATCAACGGCGTTCCGGCGGCCCGATTTCCTAATCGCGGTCACACCCGCATGAATATTGATGATGGCGACGATCCAAAGATTCGGCGCAACGGTCTCAAAATGGAAATGTGGGCTACAGGGAGACCGGCATTCTGGACAGGAAGGTCTTGAGCGGTTCCAAGCGGCAACGCGGCAGTTAACGCCAGATGGGTGTTGCTCGCGACTCGGATGGGTCGGCTTCGATGTGAAGCCAAGGGTAGCGGTGCCGCCAAGGCTTAAAATACTTTTTCCTGGCGGCGCAGGTTGCCGACGGAGCCTAGGTTAGCGATCAGGAAAACGAAACGGTATTGATTTTCCTCGCGGACGGTGCCGAGGGACAGCCGGCGATATTCCAGGCCGATACCGCAGCAGGAACCGTTATAAGTGAGTTGCGCCACCTGGTTTTGAAATTCATGCTGCTCCACGTCGTAGCTGAACCCTAACGTCGCATTCCATCCGATCCGGGTCATGTCGCCGTAGCCGCCCAACATGCGAATCTGGTTCGAGCGCGGCTGGAAATCGGTGGTGGGCTCCGCGGATGTCAGATTGATAGTCGAGAAGTGTGCGAGGGTCAAAAACGATTCGCGATACGGCTTGAGCTTGAGCAGGGTTCCAATGGCGGTTAAACGTTCCCGCACCGGATCGTAATTCACGATGAACTGCGCGTCGTAGTGCCCCCCCGGAGTAATGCGCAGGTCGCTGACGATGGGAGACCAGCGCCGCGCGGTGTCCGCAAAAGCAAACGGGGTAAGCGAATCCAGCGCCTGAAAAACGTTGCGCTGCCCGGGAATCAAGGCGTCGCCGAAAGTGGGATCGAAGTAATATTTCTGCACCAGCCGCCAGGAAGCGAACTCCTCGGAATCGCCATCGTCGTCCCGGCGATACAGCCGCTGGGTAACGCCGTACTCCACTTCGTTGGTGTCGGTGAGGGTCTCGTCCTCGTCGAAACGTATGAACCGGGCGTAATCGTTCACTCCGTCCACGTAGCGGTAGACGATGTCCGGCTCGATGGTATGTTTCCACTTCGCCCCGTCGCGGTAATAAACGCGGTCCAGCGTGGGCGGACGGATATCCAGAGTAAATTCCTCGGTATTGCGTTCGAACGGCTGGTTCACCGGCGCGCCGCCTTCCAGTTGCGCGCCATAGTGGGTGGTCCGGAATGTGAAACTGGGAGTGACGTTCAGCCACGGCCCCCAATGCAAGGGCATGGTGACCGAAGGAGCGAATTCCATGCGCTCGACGAATGCGCTGGTGGTAAATGGCTGGACGTTGTCGCCGCGATGCAACGCGTCCACAAATGAATCGAAAGAAAAATACAGGGGAAGATTGTGGAAGGGCGCCTGATCCACGGAACCGAACCGCGCTTCCGGCGCAGTTCGCAGGTCGATCGAGGTTTCCGGCGTCGCGCTCAGAAAATTCTTGTACGACAGTGCCGCGAAATTCAGGCTGAAGCCGTTGAAGTCGCGGGTGAGGAAAGCGGTGTTGCGCACTTCCGAGTTCACCGCTTGGGTAAAGGTTTCCGCGAAGGCCAGGCGGTAAGTGAGCGACGATAATTGATTGAGTTCGGCCACCGCGCGCCAACCGTCCGGTAGCAAAGCGTCAAAAAGAAATTTAATTTCGTGGCCGCCCTGCTTCAGCGGAGGGCCGGTGGGCTCCTCGAGCCCGCGATCGATCACTCCGGTATAGCTGGCATCGAGGCGGGCATTCTCCCAAGGATGCGAGCGGAAGTCGAAATTCTGCGCCCATCCGCGCTTGCTCATGTACGTGCCGCCCAGGGTGGTATCCATCCAATCCGTCGGAGCCCAATAAAGATCCTCACCTAGAAAAAAACCTTTTTGCGTGCTGTTGCCGAAGTCCGGAATCAAGAATCCGGATTGGCGTCGGTGACCGGCGGGAAACGTCGCGTACGGCATCAGGATCACCGGCACCGAGAAAAGTCGAAAGTCCCCTTTTTCCAGGCGCACCGAGCGCTGCATCTCCACGCTTACATCCTGCGCGTGGAATTCCCACGTGGGTTTGTCCGGCTCGCAAACCGTGAGCCAGGCATGGTGCAGCTTGTAACTTTCGGGCCCGGTGCGGTCGGCTACGTCCGCTTCGAAATAGAGAGGGTTCGGCGTCACCAGCAGGGTCGGAGAAGGCCGGCGCTGCATCGCAAAGGTCGCGCGGACGTGGTGAAAAGTTCCGGTGCCGGTGTTCACGTCGTAGGTACCGTCCTCCGCTTCGATGTGCTGGGTGTTGTAGTCCAGCTTGACGTGACCGTGGGCGAACACCTTTTGGGTGTCGCGATTGTATTCCACGTGGTCGCCGCGCAGGCGGGTATTGCCAAACAGAATGTCCACGTTGCCGTCGGCGTAGAACATTTTTCCCACTTGGCGCTGCTGATCGGCGGCGATGGTGAAGTCTTCGTCATGCGACGGCAGGCCGGCCCGCGGCGCGCTCTGCGATTTTCCGTTGGTGGTAGCGCGCGTGGCGGCTGCCGGTGCATGGGTCGATGAGTTTGGCGTGGAATTTTGCCCGCTGCTGGGCTGTTGCGGCAACGCCGAGGCGGGTGCGCTGACCGCGGCCCAGACCAAAAGCACGCTGATCAGGCGGAAAGGAACATCAATTCGCGGGAAAAATGAGGGCGCCATCGTTTCTTGTGATGCAAAAAACGAAAACTGAGCCTAACACGCCAGCCAAAAAAAGTGACAACGAAGTGCCGGGAAGGAACGGTGCCGGGCCGGGGGGCGTGGCACATTCGCGACACTCCCGCATTTCTCACACCGCCGCCAAACCGCGCCGCTGTGGTAAGATTCTCCCGCTCCTTTCGAATTCTCGGATGGAACGTCCGCAGCGCAAAACGGACACGTGATAAACAGTTGCTCGCAGTGCGGCTCGATTCTGTACGAATACGGCGGGGCTTGCCCATTTTGCGCCACACCTTCGGTTGGCTCCCATAACGCTTCCGAAAATGAACCGATAGCCGTGGGCGTTGCCGCGTCGTCATTCGTGGCGGCAAGCCCTCGGACACCCCTCCCATCCCGCCCTGCGGGAGCCCCATCGGCTGGGGCGGTCACACGCATCTACGTCGATGATGATGAGTACACTCCGGTTGAGTCCGAGCCCGAATCGTTCATCGAGCGCGCCCCGCTGGTCCGCGCGGCGGCGGCAGGCGCAGCTCCGGCGCCCGTGACCGCGGCAAGTGCAGCAGTGGGACGCGCGCCCGCTGTGGCGCCCGAGCCCGAGCCGGAGTGGCGGAATGAAGTAGCTCGCCGGCTGGAAGCCTACCGCTCACGCCATCCTCGGCTGGACCCGGAAGAGGAAGCCCAGGCGGGACTGCCATTTTCGCTGCTCGTGGACCCCATCGAAGAGACGGAACTGCCGCCCGAACCGGAGCCCGAACCGGAAAAGGTGCCGCCCCGCCCCTTGGCGCGTTCGGCGGCCCGCGCAGCCCGGCCCCGGCCCAGCGAGCGGGTGGAAATCTCGATTCAGCCCGAGCTCGACTTCAACGCCTCCCGCGACGACCGTTCCCGGCCGCAGACTGCGCTGGTACCCGTCGCCTCGATCGAGGATCGCCGCATGGCAGGCATGCTGGACGCGGCCTTTTTGCTGGCGACGTTCGCCGGCTTTTTAGGGCTATTCCGTTCGCTGGGCGGCGACATTCTGTTGCATGAAGTGGATGCGGGGGTATATTTGGGCGCGTTTTTCCTGCTGTATGCCCAGTATTTTGCGTTATTTACGACGTTTGCGGGCTCCACGCCCGGCATGCAGCTTCGCGGTCTGTACGTGGTGCGCCTGGACGGCTATTTGCCCGATACTCGCCAATTGGTCTGGCGGAGCCTGGGTTACGTGCTCTCGGCCGGGACTTTGATGCTGGGGTTCCTATGGGCCCTGTGGGACGAGGAGCATTTCACCTGGCAGGACCGCATTTCCCAGACTTATGTGACCTCCGGGCCTCCGCTGGGAATAAATGACTCCGCGCTGGGGCAATCGCAGCAAACTCTGGGGCACTAACAGCGTCTAAGCATGAGCGCCATTCCGGTCGCCGCGTGCAAACCGTCGAGCACTCGGGCGAAGCCGCGAAGTTCCGGGTGGTAAACCATTGGCGAGCTCGGGGCCAGATCGCCCCGCCGGAATGGTATAATTGTCGTTCTTATTGAGTTCTAGCGGAGACGCTGGGACGAGTTTTGTGCCTCTTTGGGAGAGCACTCCTAACGGCACCGGTTGCGTAGATCGGGAAAAGGAAAATTCATGAGCCGTCTGACCAAAAAAATTGCGCTGGTGCTTTCCGTATTGGTGCTCAGCTACGTGGGGATGGGGTTTGTCCTGGGGAAGTCGAACGACGACAAAACCTACCGCGCTCTGACCGTGTATAGCGAAGTGCTGCAGCACATTCAGCGCGATTACGTCGACGATCCGGACATGCATCAGGTCACCAACGGAGCGCTGCACGGCTTGCTGGACGCCTTGGATCCACAGTCGAGCTATTTGAGCCCGCTCGAATATACCGACTACAAGCAAAAGATGGAATCCAAAGGCAAAGGCTCCGCCGGCATGACCGTCTCCAAGCGCTTTGGGTACATTGCCGTGGTTTCGGTGATGCCTGACGGCCCCGCGCAGAAGGCCGGGCTGCACAACGGGGACGTGCTGGAATCGATTGCCGGCTTTACCACCAGCCAGATGTCGGTCGGCCAGGCGCAGGCCCTGCTTGGCGGAGAGCCCGGAGTGACCGTGAAAATGTCAGTGATTCGCCGGTCCAAGCCCGAACCCCAGGAAATTAATTTGACCCTGGCCAAAATGGCGCCGCCGCGAATTCTGGAAGACAAAATGCAAGACGACATCGCGTATCTTCGCGTGCAGGGATTCGATGCCGGCACCGCCAAGCAGATCCGCGAAAAGTTGTCGCAATTCGAGAAGCAGGGTGCGAAAAAATTGATCCTCGATTTGCGCGACTGCTCCTCCGGCGACATCGCCGAAGGAATTTCCACGGCGCAGATTTTCGTTTCCTCCGGAACCATCACCACTCTGAAGGGCCAAACCGTAAGCACCGACGCCGTCGCGGCCGACGCCGCCAAAGTCGCGTGGAAGCTGCCGGTGAGCGTTTTGATCTCCAACGGCACCGCGGGGCCGGCGGAAATTGTGGCCTCCGCCATTGCCGGCAATCATCGCGGGGAAACCGTAGGCGAACGGACGTTTGGGACAGCGTCGGTTCAGAAGCTGATTCAGCTCGACGACGGAGCGGCGCTGATCCTGACCGTGGCGAATTACTTCACGCCGGACGGGAAGTCGATCGCCGCCGAGGGCGTGGCTCCCACGGTGGAAGTGAATCCGTTCGGGGATGAAGCCACCAACGTAACCGACGAAGAGCCCAGCTACCCCGCTCCCGCGGGACATGCGGTGTCGCCGACCGATCCCACGGTGAAAAAGGCGATCGAGATTCTCAACGGGAACGGCGCGCCTGCAGTGCGCAAAGCAGCGTAAGGCTCGATCGAGTGAAGCCCATCCGTGAGATTTGCACGGCGGCGAAATAACCAATTGAACGCAGTCCCTCTTCGCACCGGCGCGGCCCCACGTGTTCCCTTTCATTTCCAATTCCGTTGCCGCCTCGTATTTCTGGGCGTGATTTTAGTTTCACTCGCTGCGGGCTGCCGCCAGCCCGGACCCAACGCGGAAGAATTGCGCGAGGCGACCCAGGAAATGGTCGCCGCCGCGCAGAACATTGTCAGCCGGAAGTCCGAGGTCACCGTGCGTCCGGAGATGGGGCAAGCGGCGGATGGATCGGGGCCGGTCCGTGTGGCGGATCATCTGGAGCTCGTGCTCGATCGGGCCGCTCAAGCCCCATCGCTGCAAAAAGCTCTGGACGCTGTGGCCCGCCGCCATGGGCTTACGCGGCTCGGCGGCAACGCTTCGAACGGAGCGCTCGAATTCGCGTACGGCGCCGGCGAGCGGCGCACCCATTCGATTCAGCTAGATGTTCCAACCGAAGCGCCGCCGCCGAAACAAGAAACAGCGCCGGGTACAGGGTCCGGAAAGCCGTTGCTGGCGATAATTATTGATGACCTCGGATACGATCGCGCCGCCGCCGCCGCCGTCCTGGCGCTGCGATTTCCACTCACCGTGGCGGTGCTGCCGAATCATCCGCTGTCCGCCGGGATCGCTGAGGAAGCGCATCGCCGCGGCGACCAGGTGATGCTGCACCTGCCGATGGAAGCGATGAGCGGCCACGATGAAAAAGATCCCAAGATCGAGAGTGTGGAATTGCGGCCGGGCATGGACGCCGCCGAAGTGGACGCGATTGTGACCAAGATGCTGGAGACCGTCCCGTACGCGGCTGGGGTGAACAATCACCAGGGCTCACGAGCCACCACCGATGCGCCGTTGATGGACGGAGTGATGCGCGCGCTGGCTGCGCGGCATCTATTTTTTATCGACAGCCGGACCACCGCGGCCACCGTCGCATACGATACCGCGGAGCGCGACGGAGTTCGCGCGGCGTGGCGCAAAGTGTTTCTCGATGACGTCGCAACGCGCCCGGCGGTCTTGAAGCAGCTCCAGCTGGCGGTCCGCGACGCGCGGAAGCAGGGTTGGGCCATCGCCATCGGTCATCCACATCCGGCAACGATCGCCACCTTGGCCGATAGTCTCCCGCGTCTGCAAGCGCAGGGCATACGCCTGGTTCTCGCTTCGGACGTAACCCACTAATCGCCGGCCGGGGGTATAGTAATAAGGTTGTGGGAACGATCGATCCGGGTCAGGGGGGCACCAATGGCGAGAAATTCCGCTGTGCGAATTGCATGCACGATTCTGCTGGTAGGAAGCGCTGCACTGATATGGGCTCATGGCGCGCGTCCGCAAGACACGATGAATATGGACCACGCCGGCATGCAGAGTGGCGCGCCCGTTCCGGCGTATCACACCAAGCCGCCCAGCGGCGTTCTGCCGGATGACACTTTGCCGCCCGCGGAATTCGCAAACGACCCGGTGACCCGCAACGCGTACACACTGGCCGCCAAGATTAAGCCGACGCTGTATCAAATGCCATGCTATTGCAATTGCGATCGCGAAGTCGGCCACACCAGTCTGCTGGATTGTTATCGCGGGACGCACGCCGCCATTTGCCCGATCTGCAAGAAGGAACTTTTCTACTCCTATCAGGAGCGCAAGAAGGGCAAGACCACCGCCCAAATTCGCGCCGGAATCATCCGCGGCGAGTGGAGCAAGATCGACTTGATGAAGTGGACGGGCGAAACCGCGCCGCCTGGCGGCGGCGGGAAATGACCGGCGCTCGCTAGCGCACCCGGAAAAGAAGCTCAAAGCACAGCGTCAACTCTCGCTGCGGAGTGTGATCACCGTGATTTCCGGCGGCACTCCGATTCGAATCGGTATTCCGATTGTTCCCAATCCTCGATTGACGTAGATTGACGCGAACCTTCCCGCGCTGGGCGCTGGGCCCATTCCCAAAGGCCCGGCTGCAACCGCATGGTCGCCTTGCTCGGCTGACTTTTCCGCGGCGCCCGACGGCAAGCGGTACAGTCCGGCCACAAAGTCGGTCATGTAGTTTGCCGGATTCCACGAGTGATCGAGAATTTCCACCTGGACCTGCCCGCCGTGGGTATGTCCGGCCAAGCTAAGCTCGATCCCCATCTGCGCAGCGCGCGTAAACGAATTCGGATTGTGCGAAAGCAAAATATTAGGAATGTCTTTGCGAACCAGCGGTTCGATCAAAGTCAGCATCGGATGCATCTTGCCGAATGCCGGACGCTCGCGCTGGTAATCCACGCCGATCAAATTGAATTTGGCGTCGTGCCAGGCGATTTCAACGCTTTCCTGGCGCAGCAAATTCATACCGTGCTGCGCGAAAAGGCTCTTCGCCTTGGCTTCCACGTGGGCATAAATTTCGTGGTTGCCGTTGCAGCCCCACACCCCCAGCGGCGCGTGCAACTGGCCCAGCTCAGCGATGCAATCCTCCAGCGGATCGTGCGCCGCGGTGATGAAATCGCCGGTCACCACGATAATGTCGCCGCGCAGCGCACGGGCCATCCCCACCGCCCGGCGCAATTCGCTCAGCGGAAGAAAATCGCTCAGGTGGATGTCGCTCAGCTGCACGATGCGCAGCCCATCCAAACCGGAAGGCAAGGCCGGAATGGGAATTTCAACGCTTCGAATCCGGTACTCCAGCCGTTCCCGGAAAAATCCGTACGTTCCCACCACAATCGGCGCGGCGCCCACCAGGTAGCCGGTATACCGGAAAAATTCGCGGCGCGCCGGATCGAATCGTTCACGGCGGCGAGGCTCGATGGTAGTGAGCGCGCGGGCGGTAAGCAGGTCCGCCGCATGGACAATCTGTATTCCCGCAAATCCAAGAAAGGAAACGATGAGCCAGAGTTTTCCACTCGCCAGAATCCAGGTGGATGCTCCCTCGCGAGGAAGAAATCGCGCCATGGTCGAATTGAGGACGATCACAATTACGAAACAGACCGCGAGAACCCATACGCCCTGTAAAGCTTGGCGCAGCCGCAGCGCGGCGGCGCGTTGGATCAGTCTCCAGGCGCCGCGAAACCAGAACCGCTGCACGAAGAAAACCGTCACCAGAAATACGGTGACGTACAGCACGTGGAACGCGGTGAATTCGTAAAGAACTCGCAATTCGATCGGCCTCTTACGTTGTCTCGCGCTTCAAGGTTTCACCGAGGCGGCACACGGCGGATTCCCGCTGCCTAGATAGGATGCCGGAGGATCGGGCGTTATTACGCTCTACTTTTGCGGAATGTGTCCGAGTAATGGCGGTCGCCAGCGCCAAGGCCATGGCGCGGTCGAGCGACTGCTTTTCCTCCGGGGCCAGCGGGCGAACGCTCCCCTTGCGCAGCTCGCCCAGCGCCACGCCGCCAATCGCAATACGAACCAGGCGAAGAACTTCGATCCCCAGGTGTTCGAACATCCGCCGGATGTGCCGGTTTTTGCCGGAGTCGAGAACAATTTCGAGCCAGGCATTGCGCCGCCCCTGCCGCAGGACGGAAACGCGCTTCACACTCAGAAAATCGCCGGCGCGATCTTCAAAACCGCGGACCAGCCGATCCATAAGCTGAGCCTCGACCGGCGTGCCGTCCAGCGCCGTAGGCGCCGTAGACGCGGCAACCCGCGCGGCAATCTGCACGTGATAGGTTTTATCCAGGTGAGTTTCAGGTTCCAGGATGCGCGCGGCCCACTCCGAATCGTTTGTCAGCAGCAGCAGGCCTTCGCTGGCTTTGTCCAGCCTGCCCACCGGAGCAAGCCAAGGCGTGCCCGCCGGCACAAACGCGTACACCGTGTCGCGGCCCTTTTCGTCCGCGGCCGTGGTCACGATGCCCCGCGGCTTATTCAGGATGAAATAAACCTTCCGCTGGGCGGCGACGCGGTGCGCGTCCACCTCGATATGATCGGCGCCCACATGCACCGGCGTTTCTGGATCGCGACGGACTGCGCCGTTCACGGTCACCTGCCCGGCGCGAATCAGGTCAAAAGCGCGCGAGCGCGAACAGTACCCAAGCTTCGACAGCGCGCGGGCCAGCCCCACCTTTCGTGATCGTTTCGACGCGCTCACCGCATCGCCCATGGTCCGAATTTTCCCGTGGCTTCCGAACCGCCCGTGGGATTCCTAACAGAGGTGTGGTTCTACGGTCTGGCGCTTTTATCTTTTCCCAGCCCTTCTCGCAGCTGTCACCGCCATTCATCGAACATTCCTACCGCCTAATCCTTATATTTCACCGAACACCCGTACGGCCGCGACGTCGCCACAGTAACCGGTCTCCCAGCCATCGCTTCTTGCAACGCCTGTACCACATAATTTTTAGCGCCGGCAATATCCGCAACGTCGGTCGTCGCCCGGTCGTCAATCGCGCCGTCGTAAATCAGTATTCCTTTACGATCGATCACAAACATGTGCGGAGTGGTTTTCGCGTCGTAGAGATGGCCAAGCTTCCCGCTTGGGTCCAGCAGCACTGCGGTAGGCGCGCCCTGGTTCTCCGCCATATACGCATTTTCTTCCCCGCCCATTACGTAGCCCTGCTCGCCGGGCGCGGACGATACCACCGTCAGCCACACCACCCCGCGTTTGGTCCATTCATGCTGCAGCCGCTCCATGTTGCCGCTCTTATAGTGCTTCGCCGTGAACGGGCAATCGCGGTTGGTCCACTCCAGCACCACGAACCTGCCTTTATAATCGGAAAGCTTGTGCACGTGATTGTTGGTGTCCGTTGCAGTAAACGCCGGCGCGGCCTCACCCACGCTCGCAGCCCAAACCTCAACCACCGCGCCCGCCAGAATAAGCGCCAACATCGCCATCAAGTATCGGCGATTCATGAATGCCTCCTGAACACAAATTTACGAAATCCCGAAATTCATTATCGTTTGCTGGCCTGCCGCACCGGAACAGTCACCCGATAAGCAGCAACGCTACGGCCCTGCGGATCACCAAGCTCCAAAACGCCCTTCAGCATTGTCACCGGCTTCACCACCTGGTCCGATTTATGAAGCCTCAATTGTACGCCCTTAGGCAGACGGGCGGCGGTCTGCGGCGCCGAGTTCTCGATAGGGTCCGGCAGGAACGGGTAAAACGCCGCGTGCTCTTCCGCCGTGCCAGTCTCGACGCTCAAGATAAAATCATCCCCATCGGAAATAGCCGTCACCTTCCAATTGGATGGCACGGCCGCAGGAATGAGTTTCCTGAACCGCTCGAATAATGGTAGCGCCGCTCCTGGTGGCAGTTCCCGCCCAGCATGCAATGGCCGCGCAACAATGTTCATCGTTAGGCTTAGTGGCGCCTGATCGGGAACGCATATCTCGCAGCAAACCAGCCATTTCGCCGCAGCTCCCAGGTTTTCCCGCGTGCCAGGCGCAGCGTTTGCAGGAGTCGCCAGCGGAATCATCAGCAGAACTTCCCCGCTGTAGCCGAAATCAATCACGGAACCGGAGCCCAACCGCTGCGGCGCCGGCCATTCGATCGCGCCCGCATGAAATCCCGCGGGAAGAGTCCACCGAACGCTCGGCGGCTCCCCCGAGTCTCCCGGATTCTGCCAGTAAATATGCCAGCCGGGCTCCAGGACAAAGTGCAGCCCAAGCCAAGCAGTTTCACCCGGTGCGACGGCGTCCTTTGCAGCCACCAGATCGACCTTCGCGTGTTGGTTATGAATTTCCGCCGACGTGCCAGCGGCGGCGCACAAAACGGCAAAGAAGCACCACAGCCCAAGAACCGAAACACGAGCCGTCTTCCCGAGCCGCCGCCGATTTTCCCCCATTCCATTTAGACCCCGGCCGCAGCGCCACGGTTTCAGTGTCGGGTTTCGTGGCACAGCCAACCTGGCTGTGGGGACCCAAAACTCCCGAAGCTCCCAAAATTCAAAATGCATCCGCGAACCGTGTGGACTTGCCAGGTGGGATTGTTCAAACGGGGGCGGTAAAAAGCAGTGAGCCGCACAGCCAGGTTAACCCTGCCACCAAACCAGGCAAAAGCATGCCGGGGGGAGATTCTCTGGCGCACACCAAAGATTCTAGCGTAGCTTTCCAGCCTCCGCTGTCTGAGAATAGTCGCATGGCCAAGACCCCCGAACAGCGCCTCGCCGAAGTTTCCCCCGCGGAAAAGAGCAAAGGTATCTTCAAGCTTTTCCTGGGCTACGCGCCGGGAGTAGGCAAGAGCTACAACATGCTGAGCGAAGCAATCCGGCGCCACAGTCGCGGCGAAGATGTAGTGATCGGCATAGTGGAAACGCATGGCCGCAAAGGCGTCTCCGAACTCGCATGCCAACTCGAAGCAGTCCCGCGCCGCAAAATCGATTACAAAGGCACGTTGTTCGAAGAGATGGATATCGACGCAATTCTGGCGCGAAAGCCCCTCGTAGCAGTGGTCGATGAACTGGCACACACCAATATCCCCGGCAGCAAGCACCGCAAGCGCTACGAAGACGTCCTCGAACTTTTAGACGCCAAAATCGACGTGCTCTCCGCCGTAAACATCCAGCACGTAGAAAGCCTGGCGCCCACCGTTCGCGCCATTACCGGTGTGGTCGTCCGCGAAACCCTCCCCGATTGGATTCTGCAAGTGGCCACCGAAACGGTGATGGTAGACCTCACGCCCGAAGCCCTGCAAAAGCGAATGCAGCGCGGCGATATCTACGGCCAGGAAAAAGTGGAGCAGGCCCTCACGAATTTCTTCCGTCGCGGCAACCTGATCGCCCTGCGCGAACTGGCCCTGCGCCAAGTGGCCGAGCAGGTTGACCGCAGCCTGGAATCCTACATGGACCAGAAGGAAATTCAAGCCACCTGGCCGGTGCGCGAACGGATCGCCGTCTGCATCGGCACCAGCGCGCGCGCCCAGTACTTGATAGCGCGTGCCGCGCGGATGGCCCGACGCATGGACGCCGAGTTGTACGCCGTGCACGTGACTGTGGACGGCGATGACGACCCGGGCGAGCAGAAAACGCTGGAGGCCAACCTTGAGCTTGCCGAAAGCCTGGGTGCGAAAGTAGTGCGCCTAAAAGGCAGCAGCATCGCCCACAGCACCGCGGCGTTCACCCGCGAAAAGCACGTGACCCAGGTTATCTTTGGCCGTACCGCGGTAGAAGGATGGCGCAGCGTGAACTACCTGCGTCAGATGTACAAATTCCTGCACGACGCCCCAGCAGTCGACGTCCACATCGTCACCCAAGAACCCGATTAGCCCGTCTTCTCATGGGCCTTTGGGGCGGGTTACGGTTCGACGCTCTTATCTTTTCCGGGTGAGTGTTTTGACGTCAGGTTCTACGGTTCGACGCTCTTATCTTTTCCGGGTGCCCCACTCTTCCCCGGTTTTGGGAAGGGTGGGCGTCTGGGCTGGCAAGTCGAACGCAAGTATCCCACCCATCGTAGCTAAGCAAAGTGTTTTGACTTCACGAAAACCAATCACTCCGATAAGCAATCCACCAAGAAAAATATCCAATAGGAATAGTCGCCAGCAGCCCCCACCAAATCGGCAGAGCCACATCCGCCGCCAGACCCAATATCGTAAATACCGTCCAGAAAATCTTGCGCTGCATGCCTTCATTTTAGCTAAGATCGTGCCATCGATCGGAAACTCTTCTTACCTGTGTTACGAAAGGATGGCCTCTCCTGAGCGACGAAGCGAACGACGATCCCAAGAAAGACACATTTTCGCGGCGCGGATTCCTGGAAATCGGATCGGCTGCGCTAGTGGCCGCCGCCCAGGACCAGAAACCCTACCCCGGCAAGAACGATCGCAGCGCCAGCGCCCCTGGCCCCGGCAATCCCCCACTGGACGCCCAGAATCCGGATTCATTCTTACCGCCCCCCACCGACGCCGGCGCTGTATCCACATTCAAATACCCTTTCGCACTCGCGCACAAACGCATGCAAGAAGGCGGCTGGTCGCGCGAGGTCACCGTCAGGGAGCTTCCGGTTTCCCAGTCGATGGCCGGCGTGGACATGAGATTAACCGCCGGAACCGTACGCGAGCTGCACTGGCACACCGCCGCCGAATGGGCCTTCATGCTGTATGGAAATGCACGGATCACCGGGATCGATGCCGATGGCAAGAGCTTCGTCGCCGATATAACCGAGGGCGATCTTTGGTACTTTCCCACCGGGCTCCCGCATTCCATTCAAGGCCTGAATCCCGATGGCACTGAATTTCTCCTGGTATTCGACGATGGCAATTTCTCGGAATACGAGACCGTGCTGCTCACCGACTGGATGGCCCACACGCCCCGCGGCGTGCTGGCGAAAAACTTCGGCGTCAGTGAGCAAGCCCTGGAAAAAATGCCGAAGCGGGAGAAGTTCATTTTTCAGGCCGCGGTTCCCGGTCCCCTGTCCGATGACCAGAAAGCAGCCGCCGGCTCGCTGGGTCCATCGCCGCAGGATTTCGCCTTTCGCACTACCCAGCAAGCGGTTTCCAAGCGCACCAAGGGAGGCGAGGTGCGCATCATCGATTCGAGCAAATTCAAAGTGTCCACCACCATTGCCGCCGCGGTCGTCACCGTCCGCCCAGGCGGGATTCGCGAGTTGCACTGGCATCCCAACGCCGACGAATGGCAGTACTACATCAGCGGCGCCGGACGAATGACCGTGTTCGCTACCGGAGGCCGCGCACGCACCATGGACTTTCAAGCCGGAGACGTCGGCTACGTCCTTAAAACTCTGCCCCACTACGTAGAGAATACCGGCGACACTGATCTCAAATTCCTGGAGATGTTCAAGAGCGGCTTCTATCAAGACCTGGCGCTCTCGGAATGGCTCACCCACACACCACCCGAGCTGGTAATGGCCCACTTGGGCATTGATAAGGCCACGCTCGACGCTATCCCCAAGGACGAAGTAGTCGTGATGCCCAAATAGCACCGTGCGACGCCGTTCCCGGCCAGTTACAATCCGTTCGGAGGTGGCCGATGAATCGCTCGCCATTTTTTGTCCTGGGTCTTCTGCTTTGTTCAACCCCATGTTTTGCGCAGGCAACTCCGGGTGACTCTCAAACATTGCAGGCGCTGCTTTCGGAAGTCCGCCAATTGCGCCAGGATTTGCAAACAACCACCATCGCGGCGCAACGAGCACAAATTCTCCTCTACCGTTTGCAAGGGCAGGAGGCGGCTGTCGCGCGCGCTTCCGAACGTCTCGAGGAAGCCCAGGAAAAGCTCGGGGCGATTCAATCACAGCGTGAGCATTTCGCCGCCGAGGTCAAGCGCCAGGAAGATTTCACAAACACCACCCTGAATCCCTCCGCCCAACGGAAAGAGTCCGAGGATCGGCTCGCCCATCTCAAATCGGAATCCGAATCGCTGGAATATTTGGAACAACAGCAACAAATGCGAGAAATAGATGCGGAGCAACATTTGAAGGCGGAAGAGACCAGACTCAGTGCACTCCAAGACCAGCTCGAGCGGCTGGATAAGGCTCTCGAGAACGCCAGCCGCCGCCCCGGGGCCACCCCTCAGTAGCCCCAAATTTGCCGCTAACCTCGACACGGCGGGTCGATCTAATGTATTTTGGCGTAAGGCTTTTGGGGGTCCTCCGCGTATCCAGGTTGCGTGCGGGCGCCATTCACCTCAACACTTGTTCGGGAGACTTAGATGAACTATGTGCGGCGTGGTTTGTTCGTGATTCTGTGCGTTCTGGCGGTTGCCGCGTCTTCCCAGACGCAGTCCACGCCGGAAGGCCGGCTGATGCGGTTTCCCGACATATATAAGGACAAGATCGTCTTCAGTTATGGCGGCGATTTGTGGCTGGTGGCCTCCGGTGGCGGCGTGGCCAGACGCATCACCACCCACCCGGGCCTCGAGTTATTCCCCAAGTTTTCGCCCGACGGAACGAAGATCGCCTTCACCGGCCAATACGACGGTAATTTCAACGTCTACTCCATCCCCTCCGAGGGCGGCGAACCGAAACAGCTCACCTTCCTGCCTGACCCGTTTCACGAGCCCGAACGCATGGGACCCAACAACATGGTGTTGAATTGGATGCCGGACGGCAAGAACATCCTATTTCTCTCCCGGCGCGATACTTTCAACTCCTGGTTCGGACGGCAATTTACCGTACCGGTCGATGGCGGCCTGCCGATTCGCCTGCCACTCGACAAAGGCGGTCTGGCATCGTTTTCCGCCGACGGAAACGAAATAGCCTATAACCGTA
>Ga0302325_10009016_pt1 | contig 21860 bp, 22 predicted proteins | sample Palsa_T0_2_FD_201948 | JGI IMG/M metagenome (GOLD analysis project Ga0302325, IMG submission 201948) | Peat permafrost microbial communities from Stordalen Mire near Abisko, Sweden - Palsa_T0_2 | ecosystem: Environmental > Terrestrial > Soil > Palsa > Peat permafrost | place: Sweden: Abisko...
ATCGGAGATCGTCTCCAGGTCCTTGGATCCGCCGCGCAGAGTCTGCGCCAGGGCGCCGATGGCCAGGTTCAGGCGCCAGAATAATTCTTCCTGCGGCAAGTCCGGCAGCGCCCGGCGCAGGGCGGCGCCAAAGCGCTCCAGCACGCCGCCGAATTGCGAGGTGAGGATTCCGGGCAGCAGATCGCCTTCCGCGTGCAGGCGGCCGAGGAGCTTCATGAAAACCATGCCTCCGCTTTGGGGATCGCTGGAGAGACGGAGCGTGGGGGCCACGAAGGCCTCGATCACCTTTTCCAGGGGAATGGGATTCCCCACCGCTTCCTTCTCAAACTGGTCGAGCAGAGCCAAACGCTGGTTGTTGGCCGGTACCGACCGGCGCAGAATCACCGCTTCCAGGAGGGCCTCTTTGGAGTGAAAGTGGTAATGCACCGCCGCCAGATTCACACCCGCATCGGCGATGATACTGCGCAAAGACGTAGCGGCGTAGCCGTGCTCGGCAAACAACCGTTCCGCGGTATCGAGGATGCGCTCCTTAGTGTGGTTCACAGGCGTTTAAATCAAACGTATGAATTATAGCGCTCGAAGCCGCTTTGGGGAAGAGGCTTGGGGCGAAATGGTACTAACGACGGTCCGAACCAAGGGTTGACCGGTAGAGCCGGAGGGCCTCCGAAAGCACCATAACCGAATGATTTAAAAGCCAATAATACGGGTAGCGGCAGTTTGAAAGAATGTTGTAGTACTCCTTCACGACCTTCTTTGCGAGAATGGTCTTTCCATGGCAAATTCCAAGCGGCCCAAGTTCGACGGGCAGGTTGTATTGATCACGGGCGCCTCGGCCGGCATCGGCGCGGCGTTGGCTCGGGAGTTCAGGCGCGAAGGCGCGCATACCGTCCTCGTAGCGCGCCGGGTGGAGCGCATTGAGGCACTGGCCGCGGAGCTAACCAGCGGCGGCCGGCGCGCGCTGGCCGTGGCTGGCGACGTGACCCAGGACGGCGACCTGGAGCGCGCGGTGGAACTGGCCCGGAAGGAGTTTGGGCGCGTGGATGTGGCGGTGGCCAATGCCGGCATCCTGGTCAGAGGGCGGATCGTCACCCTGACCCTGAACGACTACCGCAGGCAAATGGAAACAAACACCTTTGGCGCCCTGCGGACGGTCCTGGCCGCGTTACCGGCGCTGCGCGAGACGCATGGCAGAATCGTGCTCATCGGCAGCTTGATCGGGATGGTTTCCATCCCAGGGGGCACGCCTTACTGCATGAGCAAATTCGCCCTGAACGGTCTTTGCGACGGTCTCTGCCACGAGCTGTCACCCGAAGGCATCAGCGTGACGCACGTGATGTCCGGATTCGTCGATACGGAAATCTACGACAAAGTGCGATTGCGCCGCCCGCCGCACAAAATGATCGTGCTCACGCCGGATGAAGCGGCCCACCGCATCGTCTCCGCCGTGTACCGGCGCAAGCGCCAACTCATTCTTCCGTGGCCTACCAAAATGGCTATTTTCCTGCAACGCCACTTTCCATGGCTGGTCTACATGGCTATCGACCGCGCGTTTCGCAAGGCCACGCGAATACAGGAGGCGGATGCGGCCGCGCAGGCAGGTAAGGCGCCGAGCTGATTTAGCGCCAGCGCCCTTCGACCAGCACCCAGCCGCCGTGCCGGTGAACCCATTTGTGCGCTACCCACCGGGCGTGTGGACGGGGCGGGGCTTCCCAGCGGCCTGGTACCCAAACGTAGGCGTTACCGTCCCACCGGTGGTAGCCGTCGATCCAGACATGGTTTGGACCGGGGCGCGCCGGGCGTGTTTCGACAATCGCCGCAGGGGGGCCAATCTTGACCACCACCTCGGCACAGAGAGTTCCAGCGCTCAAAAGTAGCCCGAAGGCAGAACCTATCAATAGTTTCTTCAACATACGTGTTCCTCCTTTCCTGTCCATTATACATATGCAACCCGGTAACGGAACGCTGGGATACATATTTTTGTAACAAATATTACAGAACGAGACGGCGGGGCCGGGCGGCGCGCGGGAAAAATAACGGTACCAGACTAGTCCCCATAACGTGCCAAAACAGTTGACTTTAGGGCTGAAATCAGCCCAGAATCCAGAGGTATGCTAAAGACTGGAAAGACTACTGGAACCGTACGCCACCTGGGACTCCTGCTGCTGGCGTTCGCGATCGTCCTACCGTGCAGTGCGGCGCCCCCGACACTACAGACAATATACAATTTCACGGGTAACGCGGATGGCGCTTACCCGGAAGCCGGTGTGGTGCTGGGAAGCGGCGGTTCGCTGTTCGGTACGACCTCCGGCGGAGGGTCCGGCTGGGGCCTTGTTTTCGAATTAACGCCGGGCAAAAGCGGCGGCTGGACCGAGAAGACGCTCTACACTTTCACTGGGGGTGCGGATGGAGCGATTCCCACGTCGGATCTGGTGATTGGGGCCAACAACGTACTGTATGGCACGACCTCGTATGGCGGCAGTTCCACTTGCGATTGCGGGACTGTTTTCCAGTTAACGCCGGCGCATGGCGGAACCTGGACCTTCGCAACGCTCTACGCCTTTACGGGTGGTACCGACGGCGCTAATCCCGCGGCTGGCTTAGTGCTGGATAGCGCCACGGAAGTGTTGTATGGCACAACCTACAACGGCGGGACCACTAATATGGGCACCCTTTTCCAGGTAGGACCGGTGACTGGCGGGACGCCGGCCGAGAAAGTGCTCTATTCGTTTCAGGGCGGCGTTGACGGAGCTAATCCCATTGCGGACCTGGTGATCGGCGCCAACACCACATTGTTTGGAACCACGTATCAAGGTGGATCGGTCACCATTCCCGCCGGCGTCCCGCCATGCCCGACCAGCTCGGAGAATACGCCGTGCACCTATTCGAACTGGGGCACCGTCTTCGAGTTGACGCCTAAGGGAGGCGGAGTCTGGGCAGAGACCATACTGTACACGTTCATGGGGGTAAGCGACGGCGGATCTCCCGAATCGGCACTGATCGTCGGCACGGGCAACGTATTGTACGGCAGCACCTATTGGGCAGGAAGTCCCTCAGTCTGTCCAGTGGGCGGGTATCCGCAGGGTTGCGGTACGATTTTCCAAGTGACTCCGCCCACGTCGGGAACCGGACCTTGGACGCAAAGCGTACTGCACACCTTCACTGGTGTGAGTCCGGATGGTGCGCACCCTTATAGAAATCTGGCGATCAACGCCGGCGGTATGCTCTTTGGCACGACCTATGGCGGCGGACTGAACACGGATTTCTGTTTCCCGGAGACCTTCCCCGGCTGCGGTACGATATTTTCGATGAAGCCGCCATCGGCGCCGGGCGGCACTTGGACCAAATCCAACATCACGACCTTTAATGGCACGAACGGGGGCGCCCCGAATGGCATAATTCTCGGCACTAGCGGAATCCTTTATGGCACAACCGTTATGGGCGGCACGGCGGGCGGGAACGGCACGGCGTTCTCGATGGCTGTAGCGGGATCGTCGGAGAAGTAAGTCCTATTCTGCACAAATCGTGGGGCAGGCCCCGCGGCCTGCGGCGGCCTCCCAGGCCGCCATCTTCCCTTCGCAAAGGCTAGATTTCGGAGCAAGAAGCGGGTCCAAGGGACCCGCGCAGGCCAAGGGCCTGCCCCACTAAAGTCACCTATAGGGCAGTACTTCGGACTCTTCCGGGCTGGGGATGGGTGTCGTCTGGCCGGAATGCAACAGGTGTTTGATGCCCACGGCGCTTAACACGGAAGTGGCCAAAGCCATGATAATCAACGCTACGAAAATGCGCTGATCGATCAATCCATATTCCAGGGCCACGGTGGTCAGGACAATGCCGACGGCGCCACGGGCATTCATGCCCAAGGCCACCACCAGCGCCTCGCGCGGGTTCTTCCCGCCTAGCGTGGCCCCCAGGAAGACACCGCTGATTTTGCCCACACAGGCAACCAACAGAACGAAGACCACCAGCAGCAGATCGAAATTGGCCACGAAATTGGCCTTCAATCCGATCGACACGAAATACAACGTGGCAAAAATGCCGGTAGTGGTCTGGTAGAAGCTTTCATGCGCCAGTTTGCGCGCATCCCGGATGCGTCCCAGCGCGATGCCGGCCAGAAACGCGCCCAGCGTGGCGTGGGTACCTACCACCTGCGAGAAGATGGCGGCGGTCATCACTACCAGGAAAGTCAACTTTAACTGAAGGGTATCTTTGGGCAGATTTAACCAGCCGACGGCGCGCTGAATCCTTTTGTTGGAAAGATTCAGGATTAACCCAAAGACGATCAGCACCATCGTCAGGCTGACCCAAACGTTTCGCCCGTGCTGTCCTTCTTCGCCAAAGTTGCTGAGAATGACCGCGAACAGACCCCATCCAAGCAAATCGTTCACGGTAGCGGAGGTCATGATGATGAAGCCCAACTCAGTCTTAACCAGGTTGAGCTCCATCAGTATCCTGGCGATCACCGGTAAGGCCGTAACGGAGAGGCTGGTAGCGATGAACAGTGCCAGCAGCATCAGTTGGTGATGGGGCCGGGTTCCCCACAGGCTGGGCCAGAGCAGCACCGCAGCCAAGCCTAAGGCGAAGGGGATGGCGATGCCGAAAACGCTGGTCCAGACCACGGCCTTGCCTTGTTTCCGCAAATGCCCGGGCTGCAGCTCCAGGCCGGCCATGAAGACAAAGATCAGCAGGCCCAACTCGGTGACCGCTTCACGCGCTTGGGTGGCGCGTCCCATGGCGGGGAAGACCCTGGCATAAAGATCCGGCTTCACCACTCCGAAAACGCTGGGGCCCAGCATCACGCCGCACAACAGTTCCACCACCAGCGGCGATAATGCCAGCCGTTGGAGCAGCTTAGCCATACACAACGGAATGGCAAGCACCAGGCTGATTTGCACCAGGAACAGGGTTAAGGTGGGGCCGTCCATGGAGACGCTCAATTATAGCAATCGGTACCACTGGCCTTTCGGGAAGCGCTGCATATGTGATAAATTCGACGCCTATGGCGAGTCCACCCCTGCCGTCGATGTCCAAAATCGAGAAGCAGCAGTTCCGGCGCATTTGCGGCAAGTTTGCCAGCGGGATCACGATCGCCACAGTGCGGGACGCCGATGGCGCCTGCCACGGCATGACGGCCAATTCCTTCACGTCGGTTTCCATGATGCCGCCGCTGGTGCTGGTCTGCGTGGACCATCGCGCCCGCATTCTGGAACACTTCCGTATCGGCGAGCATTTCGGGATCAATATTTTGAGCGCCAGCCAGAAACATCTATCCGATAAGTTCGCGGGGAGCGGCTATGATCGCTTCGAGGGAGTGAGTTGGTTTCCAGGACAGACCGGCGTACCGCTGCTGCCGGAAGTGCTGGCTACCATCGAATGCGCGCGGGTGAACGTGGTCACGGCCGGCGACCACGATATCGTCATCGGCGAAGTGCTCCACGCCGACTGTCAGGATGGCGAACCGCTCGTGTTTTATAGCAGCCAATACCGGTGTTTGGGGTAGATAGGTGCATCGGGGACTCGCCGGTGGCCGGGAATTGCCGTTGTTTGAGCCAGTACTCGTTTTTGGTAGTACCGAACTGAACAAAGGATATCTGTTTCGCTCGCCACGCGGTATTTAAGAACGCCTATTTCGGTTTATAATGATCGCAGCCCAAGGGTTTTGCTCCTTACGGGGGTGACGGGTGTGTTCCTTCCAACCGGGATCGGGCGCACGCGATCCAAAGGGTCAGGCTACCTATGAAACGACTGCTCAGCGCATGCGTGCTCTTCGCCGGTCTGGGCTGGTTGCCGGCGGGTATGTATGCCGAGAATTGTGCCGGCCTGCCGACGCATTTCAGCGGCGGCGAATTTCCCACCGGGAATTTTTTCAGCAATTTCAACAACAGTTGTTACCTCATCCCTCTTTCCACCGGGAATGGGTCGGGCGGCCAGGAGGGCGATCTCAACAGCGTGTATAACAAGCTGTATTTTAATATCAATTCCCCAAATGCCCCGCTGCAGACTCTACCGCCCTACCAACTCATCATTATGGGGGAATTCCCGAATTCACGGTATTTTTCCATTGCACTCTACGACAACCATTCGGCGTTTACCCAAAATCTTACGGACGTGAACATCGTACCCTTGACCTCCAACGATATCAATCCGTATGAACCCGGCGTGGCGTTCGTGAGCGGGCAACAGTACGTCGTGCCGATCGACTTGGGAGGCACTCCCGGTACCCTGGAGACGGGATGCAAGATGAACGGATACAACGTGGCCGTCAATGCAATGGACGGCACCGAGCGGCATGAATACATAAACTGGAATCTGGATCCGGCTTTTTTTCAGCAGGGCACTCCCTACAAGACTCACGAAGTGGACACACCGGAACATTCCAATCCCAACCAGGCAGGCACCGTGCTGATCCGGAGCTACCTGGATCTGACCGCCATGACTTCCGCCACCCAGCCGCACGTCATCGTGCGCGACGTGGCCTCCGGGTGCGCGTACCCAGCGGCTTATATAAACAGCCTGGCGAACGTAGTCACGACCAACTCGAACACCGGTAATGTGTGGCAGAATCAGCAACAGGTCCAGGAGCATAATGTGTATGCGAACTGGCAGTCGACCCAATGCTGGGGCGCCATCCAGTCCAGCGAGATGCAATGGCTGCGAGGGGACGAGTATACGCCGGGCGCCAATCCGGATTCCAGCTATATATTGGCGTATGTGCCGGCCGGGTTGGCGCAACAGCTCTTGAACAACAACGAGTTTCTGCGCCTGAGATTCCGCGTGCCCACCACACCGCCGACCCCCTGTACCAATGGCTGTTCGCGCTCGGGAAACGAGCAGATCCGTTATGTGAGTGTGTCGTTTCAAGCGGTGGGCGGAAACACACTGGCGAGCATTCCCGACAGTTGCCCGCTCAATCCGCTCACGGCTTGCACGCCGATGGTCCAGGATCCCAATGGTTATGTGACGCTGGTGGTGGGCGTGGGGGAGCCGCAACCTTCCCAGGTTACGCCAGCCAATGGCTACACGTGGCTGGATCTATCGCAGGTGGCGAACTATTTGCAGTTGAATCAGATCGCCATAAGGAATATCCTGCCGGCCAGCACGTTCGAATGCGCCGGGCAGGTGGTTCCCTATAAAGTCGGGGAAGCGACCAGCGCCGCCGCCGGCTTGATGGGTCTGTATTCGCCAGTGATCGACTTCCAGACGGCGAGCCAGTTGCCGACGCAGACGAGCCCAGTGACTGGTTCGAGCACGTGCGCGATCTTTCCGTACGGTCCGCCCGCGACGACCAGCCCGACAAACCAAGTGTGCTCCGTTCTGTCTACGCCCCCGATCGCGATCACGGGAGTGACCACGCAATGCGCCACACCGGGCAACTACGCGGTGGTCGAGCAATCGCAACCACCGATCAGCATCCTGGGCAACGGCTTCGGCAGCTTTCCGCTGGGGCTTCCCTATACCGGCGATTCGAATTTTCTGGAGATTGCGGAAGAAAACTGGAGCGCGGGCACTCCTGGGGCTACTTGCACGGTAACTGTTGGCGAATGGTCCGACACCGAAATATCGCTGGTGGCTAACGTCAATGAAAACGGAGTGTGTCCCATGGCGGCCGGGGACAAACTCACGGTAACGGTCTGGAATCCGCAAACCTTGGCGAGCACTGCGTTCACAACCACGGTTGCCGCCCAAAACGGCCCACGCAAGCCGTAGACCGGCTCTGGAGTTGCCGACGTGGCGCAGGCACTCCTGCAAGGCGTAGCCCAGCAACCGCGGGCTACAGCGGGCTACGCCCGCGGCGACCGCAAGAGTGCGGTCGCGGCACGCTGAGAGCGTGCGCCACGTCAGCGCCGGGCGTAGGCCGGCTGCGGGCAGGATAGTTTCCCGCTAGCTAGCTCGCCGAGGGCGCCGGGTGGGGCTTTTCCCCGCCCAGAAGCCCCAACGACAAGCTGCGAATATCGGGTGGCGCGGAAGTGAACAGCCAGATCAGCGTCTTCAGATTGACGATGAATGTCCCGGCATTGATGAAATGCCAGTCTTCATCCCCCAAGTGATTGGCCGCGGGCGTGAACTTCGCGTTTTGGATCAGGCCGAAGATATATTTGGAAGCCGCCTTGGGATCTGTGGTGCCGGCTTCCACCTCATCCATCTTGGCGACGGCCTTATCCAAGAGTTCGCCGTAACCTTTGTGCTGGCTGTAGAACAGGCCCATGGGCTCTTCGGCATCCGGCAGGATGGAATCGTCGTGGGTCTTCCGGTATCGCTGGTAGATGCTGGCCAGCTTGAGATCGCCCAAGCCGACGCCCAAGGCCCAGACGCGGAACCAGGCGTTCCACAGATCGAAGTCGCGGAACGAGGTGTAGGCGCCGAATACCAGGCGGTCGTTATTGCGCAGGTTGGCTTCGTGAATGCGGGAGATGTACTCGAACCGTTCGACGCGAAAATCGTCGTCCTTGATGGCCTTCAGCACGCGCGCGGCAAGCGCGTTGATCACTTCCACCGAGGAAGCCAGACCGCGGGAGAATAGCGCGTCCAGGAAGCCGCTGCCGGCGCCGCCGGCCATGACCGCCCAGCGGTCGCCTACGGTTTGCTTCAGGGAGCCTTGCAGCCGGTCCGACGACACCCAGTCGCGCACCAGTTTGGCATCCTTGAACTGTTCTTTGATGCTGGGAAAGTTATCCAGGAACCGCCGCCATTCCTCGTCGGGCGTAATATCCATGGGTTTGGGGAACTTGCGGATATCGAAGCTTAGCCCGACGCTGACACACTTATTGCAGGACCCCTCGCGGTTATCGAACGGGATGACCCACAGCCAGCCGCCGTCGAAGATGTGGTGGCAGGTGCCGGCATACCAGCGGCGCGGCGCTTGCGGCACGCCGTTGGGCAGGGTCAGATCGTCGTAGGGCTTCACGTCGATCATGTGGGTGAACAAGCAGCGGGTCTGCAGCCGGACGCGCGGCGGATTGTCGCGCAGGTTCCACTGCTTGGCGAGCACATGGCCGCCGCCGGAGGCATCGGCCACGAACTTGGCGCGGATGGTTTCGCCTTTTTCGGTCTGGAGGGTGACACCCTGAGCGTCCGCCTCGACGGATTTAACGCGGGTATTGTACTTGACCGTGGCGCCGTGGTGAATGGCGGTGTAGGTGAGGTATTGATCGGTGTCCTGGCGGAACAGGTGCGCTTCGTAGCCCTCGCGGTAGGGCGGAATTACCAACTGGGTGGCTTCTTCCGGCTTCTGGTGCTGTCCTTCGCGGTGATAGACGAAGCCGAAATTCTTCTTCACGCCGAAATGGTTGGATACATGCTTATGGAGCTGTTCGCCGGAATTGAACTCGTTTTTGAATTCGGGAACCCCAAAACGCTCCGCCATGATTTTGATCATGCGGAAGGTGTGGCGCACAGTGGATTCACCCAGAGCGAAACGGGGGTGCGTGCCGGCGTCGATGATGACCACTTTGGCGCCGCTGTAAGCCAAGATGGTTCCCAGCATCCCCCCTTCAAAACCCGCGCCCAGAATGGCTACATCGAATTGGTCGTTCATCGGAAGTAAAGATTTCCTTTCGAATTTAGAGTGTTTAACGATTATACCCAGCCCGGGGGCGGCGCACCAGTGCCGGCAGTACGGTCGTTTTCCTGGCAGGAAAACTGTGGGGGAATGCCACAAAGAGGCTATGTTGTTGACGACTCCCGAAATAGAGTACATACTCTAGATATGGAGTTAAGCGCGAGACGCCGCCAGGAGCCGCGTCTCGAATCGATTGGTCCCGACAGACGCCGCGACCCGCAAGTCCGTCGCCGCATGTCCGGTCCGGCCCTGCGCGCGTTTTTTAACGTCGCCGGCGCCTGGCAACTGAACACGGAAGAGCAGCGTGCGCTGCTGGGCTGGCCGGCGGAATCGACCTATTTCAAATACAAGGCCGGCCAGGTGTCCACGTTGCCCTATGACATGCTGATGCGCATTTCGCTGGTGCTGGGCGTTTACAAGAGCCTCCACATTCTGTACCCGGATCCGGACTTGGCCGATCGGTGGGTGAAGCTTCCCAACAGCAATTCCATGTTCGGCGGAAAGCCCGCCCTGACTCTCATGGCGGAAGGCGGCATGGACGGGATGTACGAGGTCAGGCGCCTGCTGGACGGGAGGCGCGGCGGCTGGAATTGATGCCGCCCAGCCACAAGCTGCACCTGCGCGACACTTGCCGTTTGGTACCCAGTCTCTATCCCTCACGGGGTATTCTGGATGCGGTTACCACGCCCGAAGACCTGCCGTTGGTTCTAGAACTGGAAAGCTGGAGTAACGACCGGATCTCGGCGGAATTGGGCATTCTGCATCGCATCCCGCCAGAAGAATGGGTAGTGGGACGAGCCATGGCTAGCGTCGTCATGGCTGCGTTCTGTCATCCGCGGCCCGGCGGCGGCCGCTTCAATACCGCCGAGCGCGGCGCATGGTATGCCGCCGATTCGCTGGCGGCCGGGCATGCCGAAGTCGTGTACCATCGTACGGCGGAGCTTGCGGAGGTGGGTGTTTTCGACGCGCGCGTCCAGATGCGGTTGTATCGGGCGGATTTTGATGCGGTATTCCACGATGTGCGCGCCAGGGTGCCGGCTAATTCCGCGTACCACGACCCTGTGAGTTACAGCGCATCTCAACAGCTCGGCCGCCAGCTTCTGGCAGAAGGATCGAACGGCGTCATCTATCGCAGCGTACGCTATGAGGGCGGCGAGTGCCTGGCCTGCTTCCGTCCCGCGCTGGTTGCGAATGTGCGGAGTGGAGCGCATTTTGAGTATCGGTGGGAGGGTGGACGGACGCCGGGAGTCGTGCGGGTGGGCGGGCGGTGATGGGTTCGGGCACGGGCCGGGGGATACATGGCCGGCGGAACGCGCCACTGAACGGGTGAACATCGAAGATCCGGCTCGACTCGGCGACATCTCTTGAAGACCTGCGGGCACTCCGCGGCAACCGGCTGGAGGCGCTAAGAGGCAGCCGCAAAGGGCAGTTCAGCATTCGGGTCAACGACCAATTTCGAATTTGCTTTAGATGGAAAGCGAAAGGACCGACTGATGTCGAAATCGCCGATTATCACTAAGAACAAGTTGCCGCCGATTCACTCCGGCAGGATTCTGCTGGAAGACATGAAAGATGAGAAGATCAGCATCAACGGTTTCGCGCGGGCGATCCGGGTGCCGGCGAACCGCATCAGCCTGATCGTAAATGGGAAGCGCGGCATCACGGCGGACACGGCCGCGCGGCTTGGACGCTACTTCGGCACGTCGGCGCAATACTGGCTGAACATCCAAAATCGCTTCGATCTCGACTCCATCGATCGGGCCGCGATCGAGCGGGATGTGATCCCAAAGCGGGCCGCCTGAGCGGCACAAGATCAGCGGGAAGCTCGAGATCAACGGCAGCCATGCTCTTAAGGTAGCCCAGGGCTGCCCGCGCTGGACAAAATTCCCGGTACGCTGTTTGGATCATATGGGCCTGGCGGCTATGCCGCGGCGTAATCCGCGTGGCTCACGCGCCGGGCCCGGACCCGGGTTCGATGACGGTCTCTCCGCGTATACGCTGGACCTGTTCCTCCAACGTTGGAAGGTCTTTTTGGGTCATCGTCCAGACCTGGTGCATGTTGAGGCCGAAGTATTCGTGCACCAAAATGTTCCGCAGGGCGATGATCTGCGGCCACGGCACCTCGGGATGACGATCCTTGACGGCGTCGCCTTGAAAGGCTGCAAAGCTGTCCGAGATCCTCTCTTTGATCTTCGCGACTGCACTCAGAATATCGCCCGGCCAATCCGCATCGCTCCTCATAGGGCGATGGCGTCCCGGTACACCGATTCCCGGATGGATGGCTTTACCCAGCCGTCACTGGCGATATCGACTTTTCGGCCCAACAAGCTTTCGAGTTCCAACATGAGAGCAGCTTGATCGAGGAGACTCATGCCGGTGCGCCATGTCACGAGGAGATCGACGTCACTATCAGGGCGATCTTCACCGCGTGCAACCGATCCGATCAACCGCACCTGGGTTGCGCCGTGCGCGGCGGCGATGCGGAGGATCGCCTCACGTTTTTCGCTGATTTGGGCGCCGAGGGTTATTCCAGCCATGGCTCTACTCCAACTCGCAGTATAGCGCCGGAAGTTCATGGAGGAGAGACAGTGCCAAGAACATGGCATACTGAAAAAGGCCCCCTAACATCGAGGACTGCCGATGATTGCCATTCACGCGCACTACGACGGCAAGGTAATCGTGCCGGACGAACCGCTGGATCTAGCGCCGAATCAGGCGTTGGTCGTCCGCATCGAGTCGGTCGCAGCAAGCGACGTACTGCCAGAGGAATCGGCATTGACCTGGCTTGCCGAGAACGCCTGCGATAACCCCGATCTCCCGCCCGATTTATCTCGGCAACACGATCATTACTTGTATGGCGTGCCCAAGAAGGCCTCGTAGGCATGCCCGCATGCTTTGCCGATACTGCATTCTGGATCGCCCTCCTCGCTAAGCGTGACGAACACCACGGAGCGGCACTGGCCTGGAGCCTACATCTGACCAGGACAAAGACGCAGATACTGACCACCGAAGCCGTTCTGTGGGAGCGGGTAAAGTAAATGCGCTTTCGGACTCAGCTACGCGGCAATTAGTTAGCCATAGCGGCTTACCATCGATGCCACCGTGACTGACAGACTGTCTCTCGTTCATTGTTATGGAGCGGTGGCATATTGTTCAGGCATTGACCACGGATCGCCACTTCAGGCAAGCTGGATTTGAAGTAATTCTCGGTAATGAGCCATAAACCTGCCTACCGCGCCGCGAACTCCGCCACGCCCCGCCGCATATTCTCCAGCAGGTCGTAAGTAGCGTGCACGTTGTTGCCTTTGCCGGTGCCGAGATGGATGGAGGGTTTGTTGTCGCCGTGGAAATCCGTGCCGCCGGTTTCGATCAGATTGAATTGCGCGGCCAGTTCCTTATAGAGCGCCGTGTCCTCCGGCGAATGCTCGCTGTGATAGACTTCCAGGCCCTGCAGGCCGTTGTCGATCAGCACGCGCAACAGCGTCTCCAGCGACGTGCGGTCCCGCTCCGGCAGGCGCACGGGATGCGCCAGCGAGGGCATGCCGCCGCCTTCGCGGATTTTGCGCACGCCTTCCACCAGCTCCGGCTCTTCGCGCTCTACCGAAGCCGACGCGTTGTCGGCCAGGTAGCGGTCGAAGGCTTCCTGGTTGGTCTTCACGTAGCCTTTCTTCAGCAGGATCTTGGCAAAGTGCGGACGGCCGGTGAGGTGTTTGCCGAGCACCTGTACTTCCTCGAGCGTAATCTCCACGCCCAGCGAGTTGAGCTTGGCGATGAGCTTGCGGTTGCGCTCGCGGCGGCTATCCTGGTGGCCCTTGATCCACTGGCGGAATTGCGGGGCCGCCGGCTCTTGCAGGAAATAGCCGAGCAGGTGCACGGAGGGCGGCCGCGAGCCATCCGGGGGCGGATCGGGGCGCGTGCTGAGTTCGATACCGCAGACCAGCTCCAGGCCGGCCTGGGCGGCCAGGGGAGCGGCGATGTCGTATCCGTCGAGCGTATCGTGGTCGGTGATTCCGAGAGCCTCCAGGCCCATCGCCTTGGCGTCCAGCACCAGTTGCGGGGGGGAGACGCTGCCGTCGGATCGGTCGGTGTGTGTATGTAGATCAATCATGAACTTTTGAAAGGGTGTCGGCCGCGTGGTGAGATTTGGCGCGCTCGCCAATGCCGGCGTCCAGGCCGCTAAGGCTGGTGGCCGGATGGCTTGGATGGGCCACCATGCGGACGATGATTTTCTCGTGAATGCGCTCGAACCATTCGAAGGGGATGAGGTTGCGCAGCGCCACCATCAGTTTCAGTTTGAATCCCACCATGTAATGCAGGCGGGGCGTGCGGGCGGTCAAAATCTTGTGCACCACGCCGGCGATATCTTCGGCGGTGAATTTGTTGGTGGCCAGCAGCTTGTCCACGAGGGCTTCGTGCTGGCAGAACCAGAAATAGTAGGGACTGTTGGGATCCTGGGCGCGGCGGGCGCGGTTGCGGTTGACGCCGAAGTGCGGAGTGTAGATCAGCCCCGGCTCGAGCACCGAAACATAAACGCCGAACAACGCGCCTTCCTGGCGCAGGCATTCGCCGAGGCCCACCACCGCGAATTTGCCGGAAGAGTAGCCGGAAATGCTCATCTCGCCCATGCGGCCGGCGGCCGAAGCGGTGATAATAATGCGTCCCGATCGGCGCTCGCGCATGTGGGGCAGCACGGCCTGGGTCAACTCCATGATGCCGAAGACGTTCACATCGTAGAGCTGGCGAATCTCCTGCATACTGAGATCTTCGAGGAAGCCGCGCAGTCCCATGCCGGCAAAATGCACGACTGCGTCGATGCGGCCGGCTTCGCGGACGATGGTGTCGACCGTGCGATCGATGTCGGCGCGGCGGGTCACGTTCATGCGCAAGGGGGAGACTTCCACGTTGCGGGCGGCGGCCTGCTCGCGGAGCTCCTGCTCTTCACCTTCGGTGAGCGCCGTTCCGTAGACGCGAAAATTGCGGGCAGCCAGGAACAGGGACGACGCCAGTCCTAAGCCGGAGCCCGCGCCAGTGATCAATACAACGGGTCTATCGTCAGTCATTCCGTTCTCGCAGCGCGGCGGCCCGCCAGTTGCAGTTGAATGTCGTGCACGGCGCGCCGGTTCAAGCCATAAGGAAGTATAAAAGCCAGGGCCAGCAGCAGCAGCATAGCCGGAACAGCGCCGTATAACAGACCCACGAAGTGGGCGGCGGCCGGCGGATTGCCCGGAGTGCCGAAGGAACCGCCATGCGACATCTTCCGGAAAACAGCCAAAAGGCCGCCGGCGAATAGCAGCGCGCCCCCGGCCGCAATCTTCTCGCCGAAATTCATAATGCCGAAATAGATGCCTTCACGGCGCAGGCCCGTAGCCAGCTCGTCGGTATCGGCCACGTCGGCGATCATGGACGCGGGGACCACCCAGACCGCGCTGGCGAAGATGCCGCCCACCACGTGCCCGACAATCAGCGGCCAGGCGCGGCCAGTGCCGAAAGGCCGCCCGGCTCCGATCAGAAAGGTGGCCATAAACAGCAGGATGGCAGACGCGACGGCCGCCATGATGTAGAGGGTGCGCTTTTCGGTGCGCCGGGCCAACGCCATCCACAAAACCACACCCCCAATCGCCCCCACGTAGAAGCAGGACTGAATCAAGCTCAGAACTTCGCCGCGGCTGATTTGCGCATACCAGGTGAAGTAGTGAATGGCCATGCTGAAGTTCAAAACCACGGCCAGGAAGAAGACCGTGGTGGAAAACCAGATACTACGGAAGGCGCGGTTCTGCATGGCGATCCGAAAGCCGGAAAAGAAGTGTGGACCGTTGGAGTCCTTTCCGCCGCCCGACGTACGATGACCCCACGTACCCAGAGTGCCGGTCAGACCGGCAATCGTCATGAGCGCACCGAAGGCCAAGCCCATTCGAGGATACCCGGCGTAGAGGAGCGTCGGTTTGGATCCATTGGCGGTAGCCGAAAAGAAGAGCAGAAAGGAAAGCGCGGTGGCGCCCAGGGTGCCCAGCAGTCCGAACAGGGTGCGGATGGCCATGGTCTTGGTGCGGTCGTCATAGTCGCGGCTCAGCTCGGCGCCCAGGCTGAGATAGGGAATCCGGTAAACGGCGCTGGCGGCGCGCAACGCGATGGAACAGGCTAACAGCCACACAAACAGCCCGGCATGCCCCAGGCTGCGCGGCGGGCTAAAGAGCAGGAAGAAGCAGGGTCCCGTGACCAGCGCGCCCGGAAGCATGAATACATGGCGGCGTCCGAAGCGGTGGCGGGTGCGATCCGAAATATGGCCGATGTACGGATCGAGCAGGGCGTCCACCACCAGGCTGGAGGAAAGACCGATTCCCACCAGCGCGGAGGGTAGGCCCATCACGGAGTTGTAGAAGAACAGCATGAAGAGGCCGGACAAGACCATCAGCACGGTGATGGGCATCTCTCCCACGCCGTAGAGCAGCTTGGCGGACAGCGGGAGAGGACGCGGGTCCGCTGTCTGCGATAAGGGGGGAGATAGTGCCGGCATACTCATGGCTTTGGTTACGGTGGATTACCGGCCGGTCTCCACCATGTCCTCTTGGCTTGCCGGGACAGGCTCTCGCAAAAATTGCAGGATGTGCTCGGTCAGCAACTCAGGCTGCTCCAGCGGGCCGAAATGCTCGCCGCCCGGCAGCAATACCGGTTTGCAGTTGGGCAGCGCGGTGTGCAGGTAGTTGTAAGAGCTGATGAAGTGCGAGTCGCGGCCATAAACCAGCAGCGTGGGTGTCTGGATGGTGCGCACGGCATCCAGCGTCATGTCTCCTACCACTTCGTAGTCTTTCAGTAGCGTGGTGTTGCGGATCAGGTGCAGCAATGGCTCGCGGTTGCGCGGCAGTCCGCGCGCGGGGCCGTAGAACTTGGGGGTCTCCAGGCTGAGCTGCAACAGGAATTCGGCATCCGTCTTTTTGTCTTCGGGAACGTGGATGCCCACTTCTTCCAGCTTGGCCACCCAGGCGGCCCAGCCGATCCAATCTTTGTCGTTGCGCAGGTGCACCAAAGCGGCCAGTCCCGGCTCCAGCGCCAGCAGTTTGGGTACGCGCTCGGGGTAGAGCATGCTGAAGTACATGGCCACGTCGGCGCCGAAGCTATGACCCACCAGGATGGGGCGCTCGATGCCCATCTCGTCCAGGAAACAGCGCAGATCTTCGGCCATATCGGCGGCCGTATAGCCGGTGGACGTGACATCGCTGTAGCCATGGCCGCGGAGATCGTAGGTGGTAACGCGGTACTCGCGGCGCAGGATGGGGGCCATGTAGAGATGCCAGACCGCCAGATTGCCAAGAAATCCGTGCAGCATCACGATGTCGGGGCCCATGCCGACCGTGATGTAATGTAAGTTAACCCCGTTAGAATTTATCTTTGGCATCGGTCGATAGTCAGCCCCTATTCGATGTAACCCAGCTCGCGAAGCCTTTCTAAGACTGTCTCTTCATCCTCCAATTCTCCGGGCACGGGAACGCTGTCTGCGTGACTTCCCAGCCCACTAGTCCCGGCCACCTTGCGCACGGGATTCTCTTTCAGAACAGCGTCCAGATAAACCTCTTCCGGCACGCGGCCCTGCAGCTCTTCGGGAAGCGGCAGGCCGAGACTGTAGAGTACCGTAGGGGCGATATCCAGGATGGATAACTCGTTCGCTGCAAAACCGCGCCGGATGGCCGGCCCGCGCGCCCCGAAGACGCCCACAGGGCGATGCGAGCCGCACACCGAGGGCCGCTGGGACACGGTTTCTTTGGAAGGCAGGATGGAAACCAACCCGCCATCGCTCAAGATGAGGGTCAGATCGGGCGCCGCATCGTGATGCGGCCCCTGGAAGACTTCGTCGCGCGTGTAGACTTCACTTACCAGCGGCCCGCCCGTCCGCAGGCTGGGGATCTGGCGCAGTTCATCGGCCAGCTTTTTCAGGAATGCGGGGTATTCGGCGGCCGGCACACCGGGCGACTCACCATCGCTCACCACTACGTAGATACCGTTGCTGGTAGGTGTAGTGGCGAAAGCTTTGGTCTTGTTCCAATCCATGAGGTAGGTGTGCTTGGCCACCTGTCCGACGCCCAACAGTGCGCCCTGGGTGTCGTGGGCCGCTCCCGCTTCGGACCAGGTCAGGTATCCCTGCTTCTCGAGCCAGGTATTGATGTGCAGGACGTCGTAAGTGGGGCCGAAGCCGTGGTCGGAGGCGATCAGCACGGTGGCTTCGGGCCCGGCCAGGTCGCACATCTGTTTCAGCAGACTGTCCACACAGCGGAAATAATTGAGGCACAGGTCGCGAATATGGAACTCCCAATCTTCGGTGAGCGGGCGGTCGTCCTCCGGGCGCAGGTAGCGCCAGCCCAAGTGCTGCAGCTTATCGACGCCGTCGAACAGTACGGCCGTCAACTCGGAAGGATCTTCCTGGGTGAGATGCCGCAAAACCTGGAACAGGTTCTGCTCGCGGCGGGCATGCAACTCGATCCAGGGTCCTAGTTCGGCATGGTCGGAGATGCCTTCGGTGGCCTTCTCTTCCAGCTTGATATCCATGGCCAGCTCACGCTGGTTGAAGCCGGGGATAGCCTTTAGTTTGTCGAACAGACCCTCCGGCCAGCATGCCAGGCGCAACTGCTTCCAGGGCACCCAACCCGGCACGACGTAACCGGAGATGTGCGGCGGCGGGAACATGGCCGGGAAATTGATAGTAGTGGTGCGCAGGCCGCCCGCGGATGCCAGCGACCAGATGGTTTCGCACTGCACGTCGTTGGAATTGAAGAATCGGATGTGCCGGCTGATGGGCGAATCCATGCGGAAGAAATCGAAAACGCCATGCTGGCCGGGGGTGCGCCCGGTCATCAGCGAGGTCCATGCCGGGGGGGTCAGCGGCGGCACGATGGTGCGCAGTCCGGCGCGCGCGCCTTCGGCGAAGAACGACTTCAAGAAGGGCATGACGCCCTGTTCCATGAGCGGATCGAGGACCGAGAAGGTGGCGCCGTCCAGGCCGATCAGCAGGGTTTTGATGCTCATTGCAGCCGCCTTGTGACGCTTTCCGCGCCGGCGGTTCCGCCGAGGTGTGTATTCACAAAATTGGCTAGTTCGTCGATCGACAGATCGCGCTGTTGCTGGCCGATCTCAGCCAGCAATTCCGCGAAGGGCATCGGTGTTTGGTAATGTTCCTGGATGGCGGTGCACAGAACCACGGCGTCGAGCGATTCAAAACCCAGCTCGGTAAACAGCAGCGATTCCGGGCGCACGGGATCGGGATAATCCCAATCCTGTGTTAACTCGCCCATTTTTTGCAGCAGGTAATCCAGGATCTCCTGCCGGCTTGGCCTCATTCGGACTGCTCCCTGTTGATAAATAATCGCAGAAAACACAAATTTGGATTCACGCACCGTGTAAATTGTTAACAACTTGCCTCGCAAGTGTGGAAACTGTTCGAGCGCGCCATCGCGCAATTCCAGTGCTACGTTACCGGTGGCGGTCTCTATGCGGGTGATGTGGAAGGCCAGCAGCCCGGCGCTTAAACCGCGCCCTAGCGCCTTGCCTACGGCTTCCTTGGCGCACCACATCCGCAGCGCCCATTCCTGGCGGGAATCGGACGGCAGATCGGCTAGAAGGCGGCGTTCGTCCGGATGGAAGGCGATAGCTTCATAGTTTTCGCGGCGGTGGCTGAGACTTTCCAGATCGACGCCGACCATTAAGTTGTGGGAGGGCGGCCAATCCTGGCCGCAGCCGCCTTTTAGGCGGCCAGAGCCGGCTGAAAGCCGGCTGCGGGCAGAATTGCCCGCCCTCCAACTGGCTCCCACGATGGCGGCCAGCGCTACGGCGACGCCCTGGCTGTGCGCAATGGATATCACCGGCCCGCCTGCCACGCGCGGGCAGCCGTAGGCATCCGGCACAATCTCGATTTCAGCGGGAGATAGTTGCGGGTCCATCAACAACCGCACCGCGTCTTTGGCGGCGCAGCGGCCCAGCAGCCATTCGTGACGCCGTTTTTCCACGCCGCGCATGGAGTTCCAGTAATCGCGTTCGCCGGGGCTGAGTATGCGGTCCGCCAACAGGCCTGGTTCACACGGAAAAGCTTCCAAACGGCAGCAAATCGAGCGGACAGACTTCGGCAGCGGGGTTGGCGCCACAGACGAATCGCAAAGCATACTGCCAAAGGCGTTCATATTCTCAGGCCGGTCCTGTGGAGCTAACTACTGGACAGCAGCGGCCGAAACCGGGGCCCCCGCGTGCGGACGGTATTCCTTATCGTAATACTCGCGTACCCATTCGCGATTTATCTCTTCTCCGGAGCGCAAAGTGATTTCCCGGCCGCATTTTGCGCACTTCATGCGGAAGCCCATGGAGGCGGCCATGGAGCCGCCGCACGCCGCACACGCGCCGGGTGTATACTCTGCCAGGCCTTGGATCATCCGCACCCAAGTTCCGACTTTTAGAAAATATTGCTGCAAATCCTTGAGCGCTACTTCCCCCTCGAAGGACTGCGCGTCTGCTTCCGGCATGCGGCGCAACAGGAGCCGTTTACCGGCCTCTGTGAGATAACCTTCGCTTTCCAGAACATCGGGACCGAAGACTTCCACAGCGGTTTCCAGGATAGATTTATCGGGCATGAAGATGTGGAATTGGGTCTCGGTCTCCATGGTGATTTCGATCAGATCGAGGGATTCGGCGCCCAGGTCGGTCAGGTGTGTTCCGAGAGTCACTTGCGCCGCATCGATGCGCAGGCTCTTGGCGACAATTTGAGCGAATTTATCGAAGACCTCCGATTCAGTCATGTCTGGCATAGGCTTCCCGTTCTACCCGGCCCAGGCGCGCACGGCCAGCACGGCATTCTGTCCCCCAAAAGCAAAAGCGTTTGCCAAAGCCGCGCGAACCTTGGCGGTACGGCTTTGATTGGGGACGTAGTCGAGATCGCACTGCGGATCCGGAGAGCGCAGATGCATGGTGGGCGGTACATGGCCCTCGGCAATAGCTTTTACTGCACAAATCAGGTTGCAGACGCCTGCCGCGGAAATGGTATGACCGATCTGACCCTTGTTCGAGGATACCATCAAACGTTTGGCATGCGCACCGAACGCACGCTTGATGGCGGCGGTTTCGATGGGGTCGTTTTTTGGGGTGGAGGTGCCATGCGCGGCGATGTAATCCACGTCCTCGGGGGCCAGTTCGGCCTGCCGCAGAGCAATGGAAATAGCCTGCGCTTCGGCGCTGCCGTCGGGAGAGGGATCCGTCAGCGTGTATGCGTTGAGGCTGGAGCCGTATCCGGCCAGCTCGGCGTAGATGCGCGCGCCGCGGGCCTGGGCGCTCTCCAGAGTCTCCAGCAGCACGGCGCCGCCGCCCTCGCCCATGACGAAGCCATCGCGTTGCCGGTCAAATGGGCGGGAAGCCAGTTCCGGGTTGGCATTGCGGCTTAAGGCTCCTAGCAGACTGAACGCCAGGATGGGCAGCGGACTGACCAGGGCGGCCGCGCCGCCGGCCAGCATGGCTTTTGCTCTGCCCAGCCGCACCAGGCGGAAGGCTTCGCCGATGGCGTGCGAACTGGCCGCGCAGGCGGTATCCATGACGAACGCCGGCCCGCCGAGTTTCAGCAGCTTGGCCGGCACGCTGGCGATCATGTCGCCCAGGCGGCGATAGAAGCTGTTATCCGGCTGCCGCCCCTCGCGGGCGAAACGCGCCATATCCAGCACCGGGCTGTCGGGCTTGCGGAGCTGGAAATAGTGCTTCATCAGATACATATCGAGGTAGTTGACGCTGGTGCCTACGGCGATGCCGATCTGTTCGGGGGCCGGATCGGATGGGTGTCCGGCGCGATCGATTCCGGCATCCGCCAAAGCTTCCCGCGCGACGGGCAGAAACAGCCGCACGCCGCGGCGGCACCAAGCCGCGGGAACCCGATCCGCGCCCGTATCCCGCGGAACGTGTTTGACCTCGGCCACTACCTTGGTGCTGTACTCGCTAGGGTCCCAGAAGCTGAGCGGAGCGATGCCGCTATCGCCCGCCAGCAACCGCTGCCAGCACGTGCGCAGATCCGGACCCAGCGAGGTACTCATGCCCATTCCGGTAATGACTACTCTGTGCACGACTGTTCTCCGTACCTACGGCTTGCTAACGCGCGCGGCTCCGAAGCCACCGCGCGGCCGTTAACCGGCGGCGCGCAGTTCCTCGCCTTCTTCTTTGACAACCTCGGCCGTGTCGCGCAGCAGGAATCCCTGGCCGATCAGGTACTCCATGATGATCTCGGCGTTGTGCTGCGGGGTAGTTGTGCCGGTGAGAAGCGTGATTTCCGGACTGAGCGGCGCTTCGTAGG
>Ga0302325_10009017_pt1 | contig 21858 bp, 21 predicted proteins | sample Palsa_T0_2_FD_201948 | JGI IMG/M metagenome (GOLD analysis project Ga0302325, IMG submission 201948) | Peat permafrost microbial communities from Stordalen Mire near Abisko, Sweden - Palsa_T0_2 | ecosystem: Environmental > Terrestrial > Soil > Palsa > Peat permafrost | place: Sweden: Abisko...
CGAATCCCATTTTCAAGTAGCAGAAGATAAGTAAAAGAAGCCAAGTATTTGTTTTACTATCAGAACTGTAACGAACTGCTAGGAATATGGAAGCATTCGAGAATCTCGAGTTTAGCACAAAGGTGGGAAAGTCTTGTGAATTCATGCTCCGGATGCGGCGAGTATAAAGAGTCACAAAAAAGCAATGGGATTCTATGTCATAAGATGGATAGAAAGAAGCGGAAAAGTTTTCATTCATTCACTGAAATGAGGAGTTCAAATAGCCATACCGCATTCAGAACCAATGAAACTGCAGCCCCAGGAGCTCATCCATGGGCGTTGTTGTGGTATTGGCAGTGTTTTCGTTACAGGATGTGGCGAATTTTCCACTATCCCTTCCCAATCACTCCTTTCAGCTTTTTTCTAACCCCATTCTTGAGAGCAGAAATCAAAAGGGTTTTAAGCAAATTCAAGGTCGAATGAACTAGAGTATATAATTAGTTATTCGAAATTTCTACCGATTTCGGAGTGCAAACTTGAATGTCAGAGCGTACAAAGGATTTGTGGTGCGCTCGAAACGAACAAAGAGTCATGACAAAGAAAGCCCGTGGCTGCTACGGTCAGCATCAATCTGCAAGATATCGAACATTAAAGATTAACAAAGAGTTAAAGAAGAAAAACATATCGAGTGATAGGGGATTGGTCGTGGGCTACCTTTGGAATTCTCACTTCGCTTGTTCAACTCAAAACTCTTGAAACACTAAAATATTGATATTATTTGAGTAAAGAAGGTTCTATTAGATAATTAAATCGTAAGTTTAGAGTATCTCGCTCCGTTTGAGGGTCCGAAATTCCAGTATGCTACCACTCTTTGCAATCCATAGGAGGAAAAAAGAAGAAGAAAATTGTAGAGTCAACACAGATCACCTTGGAGCTTCATGTCTACGGGGAGAATATCAACAGTAACACATTGCAAAGCCCAAATTTGGGAAGTCAAGAGTCTGAGTGCCTTCGAACGTAATGGCCTGGCTGAACCGCTGGGACTCTTTGAACCTTTCGAGCGTTTGGAGTCTCACGAACCCATGTAACCTTCTGGGACACTCAAAATCTTGGAGGCTCTCGCGCTTGTTAACTGTGTTGAACTTGCAGAATATTGGAAGTCCTCGGCTTTAAGATCTAAAGGATGCAGGAAGTGCATATTAACTCGGTACAGTACCGCGCTCGACGTGAAAGAAATCAGCAGGACTTCTGATGTTGAAGATCACTTGACCCCATTGTCTTTGTTCGTTAGAACAATCACTGAATGGAGTAATCAATATTCCAAGCCGTTGTCTTTCATTGAGAGAATCTATCCCGAATCCAATCTCAGCAAACAAAGAACTCCTCCATCATGACTCTACTGGGTGGTGCTTCTGAAGCCACCATCCACTACCCTTTCTACCTCGGAGCATTCTCATTGGGATCCATAGATCCTGTGCTCGATCAATGGCCAAGCAACTTGGAACCTTTGTGGATACAACTGATCCTCACCCCAACCATTGTCGGTCGGGGTCTCATTCCGGAGGCTCGGTGGCTCTTTGTTGCTATAGAGTCTCACACACCGCCTCGAGGGATCCTTGGATATCCTAAGCGAGGCATCAAGGAAAGGGGCCTGAGCCCGCGAGCCTCCGCTGCTTACAAGTTCCAGCTAACTATTCCGTCACCGAAGCTTCGAAGACTCAAGTCAATCCCCCAACCCCACCAATGCCAACATCACTTTTCACCCTCATACTCCACCCCAAAAGTATCCCTAAAGCAGTTCCGGCGCTCACACATCGCGCTTTGACTTTTATTCCCCTTTCCCCAATCCACAAACTCCCAGTCAATACAAGCAACTTCAACCATATACCCCCAAACCACCCTCTCAACGTCGAATCCAAATAACTTCATGGATTGGAATTCGTTGCCCCACTTTCTTGTAGCCTCGATTTTGCTGAGGGCATTGAGTTAGGTGGCAAGGAAGCGTGAATGAAGAATGGTCTTTCCTTGCACGGTTCGCCAAGTATTTCTGGGCAATTGAAAGGAATGGAAGGATCGTATTGGATTGTTGCTGAGCCACCAGCTGAACGGATACCAAGATTTACAAGGTGTGTCGACGTGCAAATGCCACATCTTGTATCAATGAGATGGAGGATCGTATTGGAAAGTGAGCTCAAGAAACTGGGTGTTTCTGAAGCAAAAGACATCCTGTCCGAATACCGTCCATGGACTAAGTCGGCACGATCTTTCCTAAGCAGTCGTTGGTTTCGAGATCTCAAGAGACCGTTTCAATTGCCAATCTCATGGGCATTGCTGTCTGTCAGTACCCCTCCTAGAACAATGTGAGATCATATCCATTGCCCTTCTCCAAGCCCCTCTTCCAAGCAGGCCTCTCCCATACCCTCCTTCTCCAAGCTGCGATTCTTGGATAGTCCTTTTCCAAATCCATCCATTTCCTCATATATATGTAGTCGATAGGAAAGGTGAACATTACGTCTGCCCTCCCAAACTCCTTACCATTGAACCATTCGTTGCCTCCCAACTCGTCCTCTAGGAATGTCATACTCTTCTTGAACTCAGCAGTCGTGAAGTTCTTTTGTATGCCTTTTCGGAAAAGTCGTGCAATATACACGAGAGGCCATGGTGTATGCTTCGCAGCCAAATCGAACAGGAGCTCTATTGACGTTAAAGGTCCCAGACTGGCACCGGCAAATGAGTTCAAGATTTCATCCTTGATCCAATCCTCCGGTGCATGTGCTCCGGTACCGTCGTAGGTCTTTATAATGTATGCAACTATCGCGCTGCGTTCGATTATGGCTCGGCCCTCTGCTGTCACGAAGACGGGGGACTTTCCGAGCTGTTGAACTTCGAGGAGTTCTGGAGGGGCGCGGTGCTTTTCGTTTCGTTTGTAGAGGACGAGGTTGTATTCGACGTTGAGCTCTTCCAGAAGCCAGATCATGCCTTGGGATTGCGAATCCTGCGAGGAGTATTAGTAGCCGCGATAGGAAGGGGTGGGGTCGAGCAAACACTGAGATGGTGGAGGCTTGGCAGCCCTGCCTTTGGAACTTCAGCCTCCTTGGCTGCCATGTTAATTGACACGCGAAAGGACGAGTTCAATTGAGGCTTTTGACGGTGCGAATTGAACGAGACGGAGTTTGCTCGTCTTGGGCGGCCGATCTCACATGCTGTATTCTGATAATCCCCCTTTTACCGGTCGCTGAGACAGGCCTCGGTGTGCAGTTGCCCTTCTCCAGTCGAGACACCACCTCACGCTAGGAAGTAACCTTGCTAATCTCGAGCAACATCTTCTCTTCCGGTCGAAACCCGATCTTTCTCCTCCCTTCGGAGGTGATTTTGCAATGGCTTTCGTGATGGCTTTAAGTTGGACGGGGAAATTTTCCTTTTAGAGACGAAGATATTGCCAAGGATCCCCCCACACCAACCTTATGCAAGATCTCACACGAGACCATTTGCCGGAGACGGCTTCAACCTCTCACCTCAGCCATTGAACGCCTCTCAGGGCGCGTGCGGAGAACTGGCAAAAAGTTACCTATGTGGAGAAAAGCCTTTCCTCTCCGCTTTTTAAAGACGTCGGATCCTATATATTCTCCTTTTCCACTGTCAATTGCGTTCTTCTGCACTGCAAATACCTACTGCTCTCTACCTCCGCACTCCGGTTAACATGGCATCCGCACTAGCTTCGGCTAATGGCTCCAAGCCGATCGTCCTTCATATTGGAGATCCTGTCAAATGGAACACCGCTCAGTACGATGTCTTCTCGAAAGATTTCACAGTCGTTCGTCCTTCATTAGAAGAGCGCCAACGTGGTGCTTTCATGAAAGGGCTGAAGGAAGGAAAATGGGGCAACTTCACCGCGATATTCAGACCCTTCTGGAATACCGGGGGTGAAATGGGACGTTGGGACAAGGAAATGATCCCTTTGATCCCCAAATCATGCAAGATCTTTGCTTCTGCTGGTGCAGGTTTTGACTGGGCTGATGTTGATCTTCTGGCTGAGAGAGGTACCTTCATGTCACTACAATCTCAAAACGACGCTGACACGGATTTTCGCTAGGGATTGTGTACTGCAACGGGTAATTCATAAAATCCTGGTTTCGTCTCAATTCGTTTCTAATATCATCCAGTGCAGCCGCTTCCAGTGAATCCGTTGCCGACTTCGCGCTCTTCCTCATCTTAGCAAGCTTCCGCAACCTCAACTGGTGCACGACAGCCGCCCGTTCTTCACCAGCAGACTTCACAGATTGCCACCAAAAGGCTCCAGTTCTCTCTCGCAATCCTCGCGGGCACAGTCTTGGCGTCATCGGACTCGGCAACATCGGATTTGAAGTCGCTCGCAAGGCCTACAATGCATGTGGAATGAAAATCAAGTACTATGATGTTATCCGCAAAGCTCCCGCGAAGGAGGCCGAAATCGAAGCCGAGTTCTTCGATGATCTGAATGCCATGCTTGCCATTAGCGATTGTGTGGTCCTCGCAACGCCTGCAAGTCCGGATGGCAAGAAATTAATCAACAAGGAACGGCTGTCGAAGATGAAGAAGGGGAGTAGGTTTGTGAACATTTCTCGCGGTGTCCTGGTTGATGAGGAGGCTTTGGCGGATGCAGTTGAGAGTGGCCACTTGGTAGGCGTGGGCTTGGACGTCCATGAAAATGAACCCAACGTCAACCCAAGATTGAAGGCTTCGAAGCTGGTTAATCTGACATCACATAACGCTGGAGGCACTCTGGACACGTGAGTACACCATGTCCTCCAATAATCTAATTGCTAATTTTTGTAGTCACATTGGATTCGAAGAGTTGGCAATGAGAAACATCGATGCAGTGCTGAAGGGAGGGGAACCGTTGACTCCAGTCAACAAGCATTTGCTTCCCGCAAACAGAAATGGCCAAGTCAAATTGTAAGGCCAAACCGCCGCCTTCAAACTAATCGGCTCGTTAAGAGTCTAAACAGATATCACTTTGCCTCAGAGTATATTTTAATGTATTCAAATAGTTTGGTTCAGCGACCTGCGACCAGCAATAATGAAAACACGTGGTGATTCAGTGACTTGAACTTTATATTAATAAACTGACTTATAAAAAATAACTTTTTAATAATTTGTATTATTATTTAAATTATAATTATAAAAATTAAATTAAATAAATATTATATAAAATTCTTCATTCTTTTGATTTTTTGTTTGATTTTTTAATACATCCTTTATTATATAAACACTGGAACGGAATTTTAAGCTCGTGACTATATTTATAGTCTTAGTCTGATATAATGCGTCTGCAAGGCGCCTCAGGCAGCTAAATAGACTAATGAACCCCCCCCTTCCTTTCCCCCAAAAAGGAGGTAACAGATCCCCCAACTCAAAGACGATTAGCTTCCTCCCAATGATGTGCGGTTTTCGTTGGCCCATTTTGTACGGTTCGCTCTTCCCATTGCGTTCGAGAGAGGTTCTCTCCACGACTAATCTTCTTCCGCACGATGTTGCTCAATGTTCAACATGCACATCACCCTGCATTGCTGCCTAAGAGCAAGGTTCGACCCAATGAAAAGCTTTCAGTCAGGTGTAGGATTCCCAGAGCCGAGTCAGTGACGAGGAAAAGTAAGGCTTTCCCCGGCAGCCTCACTACGAAGCCTCCAGGCGTTGTTCGAGTTGCAGCGATCTCAAGGCAGCTCTGTGAAAGCTTGCCAAGACCAGTGATTATTATTTCACGGGAGAACGACCCATCATTTCCCCTTCGAATCTTCTCTCACAGACCCTAACTCAACCACGTTATCCGATTCGGGGCTCATCGCTAAATGATGATCCTTGCATGGCCCCACTAACAAACATGAAGTCGTCCATCACCATGCGGCCCCATACGACATGGCAGAGCGATTCGGTTGGTGCAACGTCGAACCGATCTAACGGAGATGCCTTCATCGTCTGGCGAGCAAAAGTGGAAGGCCTCACGGCCGAGCAACGTAGGGAATTCCTGGAGCACAAGCACGATGATCTCGCGAGCTATGTCTCCGCATTCGAGGACATCGCTAGGAGGCAAGACCGCCGTCTCGCGCACCGCATTGCCACCCTCATCAAGCCGGTCTGGGAATTGAGCAAAGTCCTCGCGCCGATCGCGTCAGATCCATCGCTCTCGCAGCTGGATCCGTCCCATTCCTCCCTGATTCTTGGCGGAGTGAGCTACCTGCTCTCTTTTAGCGGAAGGCTCCTCGACTACCATGACAAAGTCCTCGACTGCTTGGCCTCGATGCTAGAGAAGCTGCCAGTCGTGGAGAAATTTGAGGCTCTGCACGCCAATCGCCAGGAAGACGACCTGCGGAATGCAGCCGTCAGCATCTGCGCAGATGTATTGCACTTTTGCATCGAAGCTTCGAACCTTTTCGTCGATGAACACGGAAAGATCAGGGGGAGTGCGCGCCTACTGCTTGCCTCCATGTGGTCCTCCTTCGAGGCTAAGTTTGGCAAGCTGACCAAGGACTTTGAGAGACACGTCAAACTCCTCGAGACCTGTGCTCAGATCGCTAGTACACAAAGGCAGGAGAAGTTCATGCGAGATCGGGAGAAGAGGGATATGTTGGAGGATGAAGAGGCCCTTCGGCGCAGGAAGTACGAAGAGCAGCTAAAGTCGAGAGAATTGAAAAGGCAGCAAGGCGAGTCGCGCTCTCTTTCTCACTCTTCGGCGCCTCATGATTCACCATCATGTGACTCCATGGCTTTTAAACTGCCACTGCTCAGCCCACTCCGCCGAAATGACGAAGGAAATGCCTCAGCGGCTGACCACTTGGCTCAACAGAAGCGAAGAGGCTGAGGATTTTGGAGCGTATCCCTGCCGTCTCACTTCAGAGCATCCAAGACGACAGGCTTGAGCGCTGTCTCGAAGGCACCGGACAATGGCTTCTGGACGATGAAAGATTTCAATCATGGGAATCCTCGTCCGAAACAAAGCTCCTGTGGGTTCATGGGAAGCACGGCTGCGGCAAGTCTCATCTCGCAGCTCGAGTGATCAACCATCTTGAAACAACACAGGCCCATGATGGAGGGCCTGCGCTCTCATATATCTACTGCAATCCCATTGATGCATCAAACGCGGCTCGCAACACTGGCGCATCAAGCGAGAACTCAGCGATGATTGACCTGTGCCGGCTGATCGGAACTCTCTTGAAGCAACTTCTCGGGTACCTTCCAGTTTCTGAATCTCTTCCGTCCCTTGAGCGTACTGCTAGCTTGAAGGGTGATGCCGTTCCAACCCGAGAGGAGATGAAGGCCGCAATCATTCATGCTTTGTCCAGGTTGCAGAAAGCATTTGTGGTGATCGACGGTTTGGACGAGTGTTACAAGCTTGGATATCCGCGCTTCGACAAGTTCTGCGACTTCATTGGCTCTCTCTCTCGTTCAAGTCTTGCTCACACAACAACTAAGATCATCGTCTTCAGCCGGCCAAATTACTCTAAGATTGAGAGTGCGTTTGCAGGGTCCACATCCATCCAGGTAGACGGAGGAGCTAACTCTAAGGACATCAAACTTTTCATCAACGACAAGATGTCTGAACTGAAGGTCTCCGAGAGTGTCTTACAAGAGATCACGCAGAAGCTGGTGTTCCGGTCGGACGGAATGTTTCTTTGGGTGGACCTGGTTTCGGGTTCATTGCAAGGGGAGCGAAATGTCCTGGGAATCAGGAAGGCTATTGAAGAATTACCCGAAGGATTGGACACAGTCTACGAGTGGTCCATGGCCCGAATACTTCGGCAGAACAGCCATGCCGCACGAGAAAGAGCACTGAATCTTCTTCTCTGGACGACCAATGCTTTGCGGCCGCTGTCTCGGGGAGAAATGATGGAAGCTCTTGCCGTGGAATCTGACATGACGGAACTGGACCAGGATGCTCGTTTTGTCAGTGATGATGGCTTGATTACTGAATGCGCTGATCTCATTGTACTGAAAAACGGCTACTATCAACTTCTGCATACATCACTAAAGGACTACCTTGAGACGACTCCAGCGTCGACATCTCCCCCACTTAGGATATATGCCAGCATGCAAGCCCGCGCACAAGAGATTCTCGCCGAAACATCTCTCACCTACCTCAACTTCAAAACTTTCAAAAAAGGTCCCGTGGCGACTTCAAAAGATTTCGATCAATTTTTAAAGGAGAACCCTTTCTTTCGCTATGCATCTCTTAACTGGGGCAAGCACCTGAACAAAGCGAAGCGAAGCGACCTCGCTGAGCTGGCAATCAAGTTTGTTTTGTCGGAAGATGCTAGGGATATCTCCCTCCAGAATATCTTCAAAGACCAGCAGTGGATCGTTCCTTGGAGGCGAATCAAGAAACCATTTCCCTTTAGAAGAGGATCGACACCGATGCATCTCCTCGCGATATTTGATCTGAATTTTGTCGCGGAAATGAAGCCAGGTCTCTGGCCGTTGATCTACTGCGAGGACAGCTACGGCAACCGGCCTTTCAAATATGCAATCATGAATGGCAGTAGTGCTATGTGTCATTTTATTCTTGACTTAGACCTGGTGCCAGAAGTGCGAGCTCTTGCCAGAGGTCAGTCTGTCTTTTTGTGCGAGGACGCTCTCCATTGCGCTGCCTATCTGAATTGGCCCCACCTCACCGAGCGTCTCATGCACATTGGAGTAGACAAAAATGTTCCAATGAGAAGTTGGGACACTCCACTTCATGTTGCTGGGCAGAGAGGTTCGTGTCTTGCGTTGCAGGCGCTGTTGAAGGGTGGTGCCGACCCGAATAAAACAAACGAGGAGAGAGATACCCCTCTCACACTCGCTGCTAAGGCCAACAACGCTGACATTGTTAACGTCCTCATCAACAACGGTGCTAGCGTGAGTTTAAGTTCTGGTGCTCGGGATATGACGGCCTTACACATCGCGGCTGATAGGGGATATATCGAGATCGCCAGGCTCATCCTTGAGCACGGCGCCAACGTTAACTCAAGTAGCAGCTTCGCAGGCCCAGCCATTAATTTTGCTGTATGGAAAGGCCACACCGAGCTAGCGAAAATGCTCATTTATGAATATAAGGCAGACCTGACGGCCTGTACCGGCGGATCGAACCTGTTGCAACTTGCTGTCGTTTCCGGGCAGTGCGACTTGGTGACTCTCATACTGGATCTTGGAGTTATACCCGCAATCGACAAAAAATATGGACATACTGTCTTGCATGCTGCTGTTTCTTCAGAATCTTTGGATATATTCCAGATACTGTTAGAACGATTTCCACGGATAGATCTTCGGGCAAGGAATAAGAGCGACGAGAATCCTATGCATTTTGCTGCCGAGTTTGGATTTTTGGAGTTTGTGCAGTTCTTGCTAAAATTGGACCCTTACTTGGCAACAATGCTCAGCCCCTCGGTTGGCCTCCCTCTTCACAGTGCTGCTCGAAAAGGCAGGGTAGACTGCGTAAGTGCGCTGACGACATCCGAGAACATCAACAGCGAAGGGCCTCAAGGACGGACACCACTGATTGAGGCTTCTAGGAACGGCCACCTTTCTGTCGTGAGGCTTCTGGTTGAAAGTGGCGCCGATGTTAATAGGGTCGATACAGATGGCCGGAATGCTTTACTTGCTGCTGCACGCGATGGCCATCTGCCCATAGTTGAGTACCTTATCGAACATGGAGCAGATATAAACCTGACTGACAGATGGAACGAGGGACTTCTAATCAACCTCCTGTTGAAGGGCCATTTTACTGCCGCAAATTCCGTGCTCCAAAGGGGAGTAGATGTCAATGTAGCCTCGAATTTTGGTGTCACACCGCTGCGAATTGCCACCAGGCTGAACTGTACTCGCGTGGCAAGCCGACTTCTGGACTTGGGCGCAGATTTCAAGCATCGATTTAAACAGAATGGCCAGACTGCGTTCATGTGTGCAGTATTTTACCAAAGGGCCTCGATGGTGGAGCTTTTCGAGCAGCGGGGCATCGCCAACTACGGCGAACTGGACAATGAATCCCAATCCGCCGTACAATGGGCTGTAAGTAGGGATAATATGCCGATGGTAGAGAAGTTTCTCGCCAAGGACAGGACACTTGCATTTGGTGTCAACACCCTGGGTGTGGACTGCATGAGCAGTGCTGCCGCTTATGGCTCGGAAAGCATGGTGACCCTTCTTCTCAAGCTTGGCATTGGTCCAGACGGCCTAGGAGAACACTGTCGAGGAGTCACGCCACTGATGCGTGCCGCGTTTAATGGACAACCCAGGTGCGTCGACATGCTTATCAAAGCTGGCGCGGACGTTGGAAAGGTCGATAGCGGCCCCTGGTATCGCAACGCTGGACACTGGGCCGCCTGCCAAGGCCTCCCTCAAACAACAAAGATTCTTCTTCAAGCCGGGGTTGATGCCACAATAAGGGACGCTCTAGGTTACTCCGTTGCCGACTACGCAATCATGTTTCCTCTGGTGCGCCAGGAAGCAAGGAGGTATTTCGACCCTGACCCGAAGCCGCTTTTGAAGAAGGTTTCGCCGCCGACGGACGATGTCCTCCTAAATATACTGCGAAAAACTGTTATCGATTGCGCCACCGCCATCCTGACCCTTGACTCTACACTCATTGAGAACAAAGAATGGGAAAAGTCTAACACAACTCGACCAGCTGCCGCCACATTGACCGAATTTCTTCGCAGGCAATACGTTACCTGCCTGGCGCTTGCACTCAAACGCCTTTTTAATCTTTCTACTAGTCACGATCATCAACCACGGAGCACGTTAAGCGTATACCAGAGCCCAGGCCATGATCCTAGTTCACCTGGAGCTTCCTCTATATGTACTAGCTCTCGTTTCAACGTCATTCTTGCAGACGCTTGTCTCTGTTTCTCTGAGGTCATTCGCTCCGATTATTTGCCATATAACAACGTATGCTGGGACGTTTGCCGTATCTGCTGCAACTATAGTACCAATTCGTCCTCGTATTTCATGTGCCGAACCTGTTACGACATTTTCCTTTGCTATGAATGTCACGCTGACTATATCAAGAACCGCCGTCGTGTGCCTGAGAGCGTTGAGCCTCTAGGAAGATTGGGAAGGGAGGTGAGCCCAGTTAGGGTAGCCCTCCGGCCTCTCCGCGGAAATATCAAGTTACTAGTTGAGTCTCTGGCAACGCTACCGGAGGTTGAGGAATGGGTCATTCACATGCACTCCTCTTATGAGAAGTGGGACAAAACGTACAATGAAAGGGGCTCATTCGAGAGTGGCAACGTTTCGGAGTGGGATTTCATAGAGGTCATCAGCCGAGGGTTTGCCCTGAGACAAGAGTCACCGGAAACGGTACGCCTTGCCCAAAACCAAGAAGGGAAATCGATAGAGGTACGGGCTGATGGCATGGATGACTTCATAAACGGGGATAAGTGGCTCGATCTAAGCAATAAATTGATGGACAACTTCGCGTTCTGGTGTGCGGCTCCTGAGGTGCAAGGAGATTTGGCTGCGACAATGGACGGCTGCGAGGGACACGAATTCATCGAGCTCCCGGCTATGTCAGAAGTCAGCGATGATCAGAAAGCCAACTTTGACGAACACGAGAGGTTGAAGAATGAATTCTTTGAAGAATTGCTGCGGAGATATGTGATTGAGCATCCCGAAAAGCCTTCCTCGAAACTTGAAACAAATCGACAGAATGAAAAATTTGTTGAGCAGACCAAGTCCCAGGTCGATTCGCTGGAAGCCACGCTCGAGTGTCTCGACGTACATTCACCGCGGCTGTCTTCGCCAGATGGCAGTTTGGAGGAATCTACTCAGTCCTACACCCCGACAAGCTCCCACTCGGGCTTGGACCACGTAGTAGGAATAGGTAGTCAGAGCAAAGGCAAAGGAATTAGAGCCAGCAGCGTAGCAGATGGCTCAAACACCGATGATGACAGCGATTCGGTGTCTTCCATGGAATCAATATTATCCGATGTCGAAGTACCCCTTGCAAATACACTCGCTGCCAAGTTGCCAGATATCATCGCAGATCTAATCAGCATCGTGATCAAGTCGAAGGACCGCAACCGTGAAAGTCTGCTTACGAGTACGTTGATCTCGCGGCTTGTGAAGAAGGCGGGGCCGTGGCCGCCAGCTCAGGCGTAGTTTGGCGGTTTAGCTTGAAGTTGTGGTTCGAAATATGATGGTCAAGATATCCTCAATTATATGATTCATATTTTAGTTCTGCGTGCCGCATTCCTCCCTGCATCCAGAACAAAAGCGACATGATGAGAAAGAGCCACGATTTCCCCGCCCCCCTTCTCTACCCCTAGACTCATCCATAACAATGATTTCCAAATCCATCCTCCCTTGCTTAATCCGCTTAGCCTCAACCCTGACAAATAACCATTCTACCCCGTCTTCCGGGAATGCTTGAATTTCCAGTTGCAAACAGGCAAATAGAAAAATTGCAGACCAGTGCCTTTCTTCCTAAACAAGCCAATTTGTAGACGATGTTGGATACTGTTTCTGGATGAGGCTGAATGCCTGCCGTATTTGGAGGCTGGCGACTTCCGTGCTACGGGGCTTCTCGCGGAGCAGCCAGAAGAGTTGGATTTTTATATGTATAAAGATCGCATGATTCTGCTCTAGTTTAGGAGGGGAATCTCTCGTCAAGACTTGGAACCATTCCTTTATCCACCACTCTCCCTCTCTCTCCGTGCGTTCTGGTCTTTTCCTCCTTCGGTCCATATTGCTGAATGCGTTGTTTTATCCCAATTACACGGCGTCGTTGCGCCCACATCCCCTCAACCAAATCAGCAGCTAGTGTGCGTACTTGGTTCTCGGCGTCCCTAAAATTCTCCTCCAGCACTCGGCGTGTTTGGACATCTAGGAGCTCTGACGACCCAGCAACTAATTTTCTGTTCTGGGCTTCTATTTTCCCGACGATGGTTGTTGTTATGTGTTGGTGGTTCTCCTGGGCCAGGGAGAGAATACCGAGGCCTCAACTTTTTCGGTTCGTGGGTAGCTCGAAGAGAATATATTGTAATTTTGAGACATCAAGATTCCAGATGAATTAGGCACTACATGAGCTGTAGAGCTACGTGAAGGGACAAATACTCCGCACTGTGTTGTATTGGGAGCCAAGACCAAGATGGGTGCCTTTGACAACGCAGCAACAGATATCTTGACACCATAAAAGAGTGAATCATGGATGGGTAGGCTTTGTTGCACATCGCATGTTTGTTTACAGAACTTCTGGTACATAGAAATCCGAAAAACACCGATATTCACTTTGATCCGGTGGTCGGAGCCCTGGAGTTTTGTTGCAGGTCGCCCTCAATGTTCCGAAGACTTCTGGTACAGTAAGATTGCCCTTGAAGTAAAGAACTCCTATGTTAAGAAGCAGACAACGAATTAAATGGAAATACCTCGGCAACGGATCCATTGAAATTGGGTATAATTTCCTGTTCATACACAAGCTATCAACCTATCTCTCCATCTCTCGATAGAGCCTTTCCCGCCCAAGACGCCATTACTCCGGCCATGCAGGCAAACGACTATTGCTTTTCCCTCGATTCCAAAATCGCCATATTCAACTTATGATTTCCCATCGCCACGACTCGACTCCCAATAACGGTACCCAAATACTCCTCTACCTGCGCTCCTTCCGCCGCATTTCCGTTCACTCCATTTGTCATCACAATCGATGCATCGGTGATATCTGAGATTGCATGCAAGATTCCAGCGATCAACATTCTGAGAGGCTCGTCGTTTGGCCCACGTTCATTCTGTGCTTTGACGAGAATGGCTTCGTAGGCTTTAAGGTTGGGTAGAACGAGGGTGAGGACCGCAGGTGGGCCTCCGCTGGTTCGGATACCATGGATGGCGCCATAGTGCTCCCCAAGATTTCTTCCGGGATCAAGGAAGTATTTTAGACAGGTCCGGGTGATTCGAGGCTGCAATTCCTGATTCGACTTGCGGTACTTTGTGACAATGTGACCAATGAGCGAAGCCGCGAAATCTCGCAGTTGATATTGCTCTTTTAAGCTGTCGGCTCCATCGCGGCCAAGTTTGCGGCCTAGAAGGCAGGTGATGATGGGAGGGACGATGTTTGCCACGTAAGGGTCGACGAAGAGAGTTGGGTTTTCCATTAGGGCCTGCGTGAGTTCCATCATTTGATGGAGAACGAAAAGATTGTCAAGACAGTGAGTGACCTTTTCAGCAACGAACTGAATAAAATATGGAACTAGTTGTTGTAGGCCTGGATCTGAGCGGACGCTTTCGAAGGCCGACTTTCGAAGAATGAGAACTTCTGGGTCAGCACTGTCGTCTAGGATGGCTGAGCGTATCTTGTCAAAGAATAATATAAGCTCTTTCGAAACAACGTGTTTGACTTGGGGTTTGACAGAGACGTTATCGTTTCCAGCCAGAGCTGCAAGGGCTGGATTTGCGCCAGGTCCTTTGGGTACAAGCTCATTTGCTCGAGCTTCTGCTGTGGTTGGGTTTTGTGGTATTGACGGCTGAACACCTTCAACGGCAAGCCAGTGTGCTGTATACAGTCAGATTGGGCTCCTCTCTGGTGTTCGAGAAATTCTTACCTGTAAATGACATATCCCGAGGTACTTTTGGCAATGGCGCATTGATAAGCTTCTCAAAATCGACCTCTTCATCCTCAATATAAAACAGGGGCTGTCCAGGACCCAAAGAAGCCTCTCCAAATCGCAGAGGGCGTGTTGATTCGTAGCCATAAAGCGGTTCAACATCGAGCACTCTCAAAGCTTGTGATATATCTTGCGTTCCTAGCACTGTTCTCTTTCCCGCATACATAAATCGCATCGCCTCCACAATCACCTGCCCGACTCGATATTCCACTTCTTGTGATAGCGCTCGGACTGCTTCTTCGTTCAGAGATGATATGCCGACCGACTCTGCGACATCTCGGACATTGTCCGGATTCCAGACGAGCTTTGGCTCTCCAGCCATCCTGATCACGGAGCGCGGGCGTTCTTGGTCTGGTAATGGAGCAGAATCAAGTCGGCTTGTATCGAGGAAATTTGATATCTTCAGGCCAGGGATAACGGGCCTCGGAGGTTAATTCATGGAGCTTCGCATACGGCTGGAGAGAGATATGAACTGGTGATGAATTGCGCCCTGCTCGCAGTGTTGACGCCTGTAAATATGGCCCGATCAAATGCCCATCACCCTCTGAAGTCGATCTTTCTACCTTGAATTCGCGCTCGAGGTCGATGTCGATGGTAAAAGCTCACTTCTGGCCGCGCTCGATGATGGAGGTTGAATCAAAGTTGCGAGGCTGAGATGTCGAAAATTCGCGCTAGCGCTCGGCGCGTCTCCCTTGGAAGGCTGACGCGAATTCCCCTCATACACTCCTCTTCTTCATATTGTTTAAAATAATTTTCTCAATATTCTTTTAAAAGAAGAGAAGAGAAAAGAATCATTCATCATGTCTACTTCGTCCGAGGACCTTTGGCCATGGAAAGAACCCAAAAACTCGGGCCAGAGAGGGGCCTTTATAGTCGTTGAGGGGTTGGACAGGGCTGGGAAGACGACACAAGTCAAAAGATTATGTGATAAACTCTATTCACAAGGCCACAATATCAAGACTTTACGATTTCCAGGTGATTTATACTCTCTATTGTTCAATAGCGCGAAGTTTCCATCTCCTTCTCTCCGTTCTCCTTTTCATCTTCCCAATTCAAGTTTCAAGTCCTGATTTTACACAGACCGAACATCTCCAATTGGCAAAATGATAGATAGCTACCTCCAAAGTAAAGCCGAAATGGATGACCACGTAATACATCTCCTCTTCTCTGCCAACCGTTGGGAGAAAGCGTAATAACCCACCCTTATTTCTTTTCGTTTCCCAATTGACAATCTCCAGAAAATGGATTGTTGAGACTCTCAGACAAGGCTACACAATAGTCTGTGACCGCTACTATTATTCTGGCATGGTTTATAGTGCAGCAAAATACAATCCTACCCTTTCGCTAGATTGGGCGAGGTCGCCAGATGTCGGGTTGCCAAGACCTGCTGTCGTTGTGTTTCTGGATCTGGAGCCTGAGGAGGCGGAGAAGAGGGGCGGGTATGGAGATGAGAAGTATGAGAAGAAGGAAATGCAACAGCGGGTGAGGGAACTGTTCTTGGGCTTGCTGAAATCGCCTGGGTCGGAGTCAAATATGCAGGTTGTTGATGCCGGCGAGTCGGTAGAGGTCGTGGGAGATCGGATCTTGGAGAAGATTGAGGCAAAGTTGAAGGAACTTGCGGTGGAATCTTCGGGGGTCGGTACTGTCGAGGCCTGGCCGGCATCTCCATGAAGAGATTGCGTAGGGCTAGGATTGAATGTAGTTCAAAATGACTTGAATATAGATAACTTGATACCCAGAAACTTGATTGTGTGGCGTTAAGACCAAAAAGACGCCTACCTGAGCCTGGTGTTGAAGACCTTGATCGCTCACTTCCAGTTTAATCAACGCCTTGGAATGCAGGAATGCAGCAAACACCCAACCCATTTTGATCACCGTCTGTTGAGCCCCACTAGACTGAAGAACTCATTTCTGGTCTTCTCTCTCTTTTCTATGCAGCCCAATACGCAACTTGTAATTGTTGTAGCACTGGTCTTCTCTACCCCCCTCATGACCATACAAAGATGGCTGGATTCCATGACAACTGCGACTCCTTGTGGCTTGAGAACCTCCATGACTGCGTGGGCTACATCTTTTGTTAAACGTTCCTGGATTTGTAATCTTCGGGAGAACATATCTGCAATGCGAGGTAGCTTCGAGATTCCAATAACATCTCTGTCAGGAATATAACCGATGTGCATCTGCCAAGCAGTAAGCATACTTCATTCCTAAGAGCAGTCTCTTGAACCCTACCTTTCCAGTAAACGGCACCATATGATGTTCACAAAGACTGAAAACTTCGATATCTTTCACAATAACCAATTCGTTGTGCCCTTCGTGGAAAATAGCATCATTCACAATATCTCGCATATTCTCCTGGTATCCCTTGGTAAAGAACAGCATAGCTTTCGCATATCTCTCCGGTGTGCCAAGAAGTCCCTCTCGTTCCGGGTCTTCGCCGAGGCATTCGAGGATTGTTCGTACTGCTCCAGAGATCTTCTGTAGTCGTGCCGCTGCTTGCTCTGGAGTTTCCTCCTTCCGCTCACGCGTCCCCCGACCTGGGCGCTGTCAGAATTGGTTCTGAGGGGTGATATTGGTACTTACTCGGCCTGCTCAAGCCATCAAAGTCAATGACAGGGCTCGGCGACCTTGTCCCAGCAGGTTCTTGTGAAGGCCGGAGAGGCGAGGCTTCATCTCTCGGGTCTCTTGCCGGTTTGCTAACACTGTGCCTCCTCTTTGAGTGTGACATCCCATTGAGCTTTGCCCCGCGTTCCGACTTGGATTTCTTCTTCTTTTTCTTACTGCTCTGGCCATCGGATTCGGATTTCCGCTTCAAGGTCCCATTGGGAGTGCCTAGCTCGGACGAGCTGCTTTCAGAGACTTGATCAATCTCTTCCTCCTTCCCTCTCACCTTTGCAGGAAGATTGGCGAATTCAACCATCTTGGGCTGGCTTTGTGGCAGACGTGGGGGTGTGTGTCTTATCAAAATTTCCCCAGAAATTTGAGTCAGGAAGGACGGGACGCTAAAAGGATCCTTGCAAATCGCGCATCTTTCGGAGACGGGGACGGGTGTCAGCCTTGCCGTGGTTTGACACAGCTAACCTCGAACACGACGTCTTGATGCATTCACTCTGACCCATCGACTCTCGCGTACCTATAGCAAACAATTTCCGTGGTAGGTAATTCACCTGGCCACTTCCGAAGCGCTTCGCCCTCCCTTCCGAGCTAGATCCTTGAATCTGTCAAAATGTCATCTCCCCCTTATGGCCACAACAACTACGCCTCCTCCATCTCCCCTCCATATCCATCAAACGCGCAGCTCCCTCAACCATTGAAGCGAAGACAATCCGATATGCCTTCCTCTGCACCGACCAACAAACGCCGCAAGGCTTCAATGCTTTCAACAACATCTGCCACCTCAGCTCATCCTCTCCGACAAACCTCCTTCCCACCCGAAAACGGTCGCAACTCAGCTGCGTTCTCACGCTCTCCTAGCATGGATACAATGTCTATGGCATCTGGTCCCGTTTTCTCCGGCATTAGGAAGAAGAAACCGCGCAAGTCGAAGGGAAAGGACAACGATGAAGAGTCAGTTGCAGGCGGACGTGCCACCAGCACAGCGGCAGCTGGAAAGCGAAGAGGAAGTAGGGACCAGACAGCAGATATCTCTGAAGATGGCGGAGATGAACCGACTGTTGAAGCCAGTGCAGAACGGCAGGCGGAGAGAAAGCGCAGAGAGGCCCGCCAGAGAGTGATCACCCAGTACTTTGATGAGCAACAGTTTGAGAGATATGCCGCTTGGAGAGCAAGCAGGCTTCCTACTGCCACTGTTAGGAGAGTATGTGGTTTTCATCTTTGAGTTTTTAAAGATAGAATACTGATGAGCACAGATCGTTAATCAAACCCTTTCTCAATCGGTGCCTTTACCCGTTGTTGTAGCAGTCCAGGCAGCTGCCAAGTTATTTGCAGGGGATATGATTGAGGGTGCGAGAAGAGTGCAATCGCAATGGTTGGAGGCTACTGGAGAGTCGCAGACTGGTTTGCCCAGTCCTCCTGCTGAAGGTGATGGACCAGCTCAGAGGGAGACTAGACGAGGACCATTACATCCAGATCACTTGCGTGAAGCGTTGAGGAGACACATGTTGGAGAATAGTGGTGGCTTGGTCGGAGAATTGGGCCTCTGGCAAGCACAGAATCATAGCGGTGTGGAGAGATTTGGCACAAAGGTGGGTGGCAAGCGGCTTCTGAAGTAAAGCACGCACAGCGGATATGGCGTGCGTAGGGAAGTGTAAGACTAGAGCTACCGCAATGCCATAGACCTGAATAGACAGCATTTGACTCTCAATTCTATAAGGTTAAGCTCTCTTGACTGGTCCGCGTCATCAATCTCCAGCTAGTGCGCAAGGAGGTGTTGTGTTTGTAACTTGAGCGCTACCATTTCTTATCCTCTTTTACTCTGTCTATATATTTCGTTTGACTCATTTTGCTTTGGGCATCGCTGTCCAAATTCTTTAAGCCTCTGCAAAACTACATACGCTTCTACTCTAGCAAGGCTTGGATGACGCATTGGAGAATACAGCCTGGTGCTAAGCCGAGGGGAGCGTTCTTCTCCGAGCTTGACTGTTTGACAGACAATTCGAAGTACTACGGAGCTGTGCAATGGTTTTCAAGAAGAAGCCTGATCTTGGGAAGCTTGTTCGTGAGTCCCTCCTCAAGCACCATTGGTGATACGGCCAGGCGAAGGTCAAATGTGGCTGAAAGGCTGGAACGGTAAGGCTTGCAAAAGTACGACTTGGGTGCCGTAACGGGATTAGACGCCAGTTTGTGGCTTATTCTCATGCAATGCATCGTCCTTTTGCTCGCCTAATCCGCCGAATGTCACCCAGCCCCAGCACGGAAGGATCCAAATGGCAAACTCGCCCTGCTCCGCTCGTAAGGCTGCAAGAGCATATATGCCACAAGGACGCTCATAATTCTCTACATACCGCCATTATTGCAAAGCCTCCCAGCTCACCATATACTCCCTTTTTTTAATCAAATATCAAATCATGTCTTACTTTCCTCCATCGATTCCCCCATTTGGCTTTGATAACTCCAGCCAGGCAGTGGTCGCGGCGAGCAAGACCGCTCCTACTGCAGAGGATTGGAAACGACATCGCCCACTCATCAAGAGCTTGTACGTGGACGAGAGAATGAAGTTGAAGGAGGTCGTTTCCATCATGTCTTCTCAACATGGACACAATGCTACGTCAGTGTACCTGGTCCTAACTAATCAATATTAGCTGACGTACTATAGCCTCAAAATGTACAAAGACCGAATCAGAAAATGGAAACTGGACAAGAAGCACAAGGAAGGCGATATGCTTGCGATCCTTCGGAAACAGACAGAACGGAATGCAGTTGGGAAAGGAAGCTCTTTTCGAGTACGAGCCCAACCAGTGACCATTGAGGAAGTTCTTCACTACCTCAAACGAAAGAAGAACGTGCGAGATGAAGAAGCATACAATGCCCCTACACCTTCCGATGTCTCCTGTCGAACACCATCTCCAGCTCCTGTGTTGGTTCCTCCTGAGAATGACAATCAAGTCGTCACAACAGCAAATTTCGCATGGCCGGATCTACTCGACCAGAATAGTGAATCCTACTACGTTGGCACACTCCAGAATTCTGATGGTACTGAAGTTAATAGTATGATATTGCCCCATGCAAATTCTGTGGTTCCGAAGGAACAAATCCTTGAGCTGACGCTCAACGACATGCACAACCTGATATCGGCTGGCGAAGCAATTCCACCGTCACTTTCTGCACCGCAAACTCTCCTCATACCTGAGTGTCTTTTTCTTGCTATCAAAAATTACCTGGATGGCGGTTTCGAACGCGGCTGCTGGATTACTGGCGCGGACGGACTATGTACGACACTCAGCATGCTTTCTCATGAAAATTCCAATGCATATTCTGATTTTCACAACCACGGTATATCAGCTTTGCAACTGCTGAATAGCGAGCTCCTTGTCGAGTTCCGACGAACCTTAGGGAAAGCGCTCAAACTTGTCGAGATTTTGATTCGAGTCGAGCACCCTCGAACATTAGACTCCATAATAAAAATTGTGATGCTATTTAAAAAGGGTGGACGGCCTGAAGTAGCCGGATTGTTAATCCGGTACGTTTTCAACATGTCCAAAACCGTATGGAGTAGAGAGCATCTCTTGACCCAAATATGGAGACTCTTTGGCATGCTTGAAAGGGAAGCGCTGGAACAAGTACTCAGGCAATCATGGCGTTGCGCCATCGACAGATTTGAGAAAGCCCTTGGACCATTTCATGGATCAAATCTCGATAACAACGTCAAATTCTTCGATTTTGCAGGGAGTACCGAAGAAGAGATCGAACCTCACCTTCGCAAACTTCTCGCCCGGTGTGAGAGTGAATCTAGCATTCCCAAGTCATGGATTATGCGAATTATGTATTGTTTGGGATGGAGTCTGCTTCGACAGGGGAGATTAGCAGAAGCAGAGCAGTTAGGGCTTGATATTGTATCCCAAGCTGAAGAACAAGGACTCAACTACCAACAAGCAGAAGCTTTGCGGCTTCTTGCGCACTCTCAATATTATCAGAACAAGAGATGTTTGGCAGAAGAGAATCTACGACATGCAATAAAACTCGCAACTCCTGTTCTTGGCGGAACGCACACATATATCCTTAATATTATGATTACATTGGAAGGATGGCTGAGGGCATGGGGACGAGAGGACGAAGCAGAAAGGTTGAGAGCAGAAGTTAGCGATGGAATAGGAAAGGATGAGATTGATGAAGAACTCGATGGATACTGAGAAACTGTAATATACAAGGCATACAAGGGACATCTCATTTGCGAACGCAGAACTCTACTTGAGCTTTACCTTCAACTTCAGATTCATCAGATAGCGAGAGCTCATTTCATTTGGTATCCCAAAGACAAGTTTCAAATTGTTGGTTGACAATCTGAAAACACCTTGAACCTTTTTGTCCAGCTATGGGAAGAAAGAGGAGTCACGATATCAGTGAGATTCGCCATTTCCATGCTTGATTGTACTAGATCGGGACGACGTGGATTCCTCTAAGCTAGACTTGTAAATCGTTGGTCCACATCTTGGTCACTTCATAGGAATGTATTGTCCGTCACAACCACGTTAATTTATTGGCACTCATATTCCCGGGCCCTCCATAGGCTCTACTTTCCATGCAACACCCATGCAGATTTCTTCCATCTTCTAGTTTCAATTTTCTGCATTGTCACGAAGTCAGAATCCAT
>Ga0302325_10009018_pt1 | contig 21858 bp, 27 predicted proteins | sample Palsa_T0_2_FD_201948 | JGI IMG/M metagenome (GOLD analysis project Ga0302325, IMG submission 201948) | Peat permafrost microbial communities from Stordalen Mire near Abisko, Sweden - Palsa_T0_2 | ecosystem: Environmental > Terrestrial > Soil > Palsa > Peat permafrost | place: Sweden: Abisko...
CCAAAATAGAGTTATCGGCCGTAAATGCTGTAGGCTTTGAGAGAAGTCATCTTACCCCATTCTATTATTGAGCATCGCTGATACTTGCCATACTTTTCCATGCAACTCAAGATCATCGAATCGGCGTTTCGGTGTTAAGGCTTCAGGTTGATATTTGAATTTCGTAAAAATCGGCGGTTAAGGACGGTTGTGGCGCACGCCGAGCGCTCATCAGCGGAATTCCTCAGTCTATCCACGCCGCACGCGTCTTCAAGCAAAACCTACAGGGGTCGCCTTTCAATGCGCCGCGAAGTCCGGTGACAAGAACCGACCACTTATTGATCTGTGCAGTCCAAAAAAAGGTCAGGTGAGGTCCTCCCCGTCATGGAAAGGGGTTAAGCGAACGCGAAATCGCTTAAAGGGGCAGCCACCAAAAAAATCGACAAAACTGTAAACCCCACATGCTTTTGCATGTGAGGAATACAGAACCCGGCCCTGGCGATCTAGAGGGGGTTTTTGCGTATACGATTACTCCTATCACCTCGTACCTATGTAGAGGAAGTCTTGATATCTGTTAGTTACTATTTGCTTTGAGGGATGGGAGGGAACTTACGAATTAAAGGAGCCGATCTGGCGGTGCGGGGGGCGCACGTATGTAGTTTAACTCGTCATTTCGGACGTTGTGATCTTTACCACTGCACTATCTTGGTTAATTAGAAGTGGCAGAAATTGCTTGTTTGAATTTATTAAGGTAAGTGTGAAATGAATGTGTCAGAGCCGAAAGTGATTCCGAGCCTGTTATGAGTTTGGTTTGTAGCCGAGAGTGAGTGAGCCTCTTATGTACGTGTCTTGTTCACTTTACCAGCTTGTGTTGCAGAAGAAAATTGAACAGCAATTATCACGGGTAAAGGGAAATTTGCTTCAATTTAGGGTGAGTAGCAGTTCCCTCTTGCCTACCCCTTGGCGCATCAAATTCCTCACCACCAAGCAAAATTATGCCCAAAATTAAGGCCCAACTCCAGTTACCCAAACTCCATATCAATCTCTCTCTTCCCCAAAAAGCCTAATATGTAGCATCCACTCCATTTCCCCAAGCTTGCCATCAAATCTCCAAACCACCTTCTCCTACCGCCAAAGAAACTCCAACCCAAATACCTCTAGATTGTCCTCCGGATACAGGTAGCTACCTACAACACGCAAACGTCTAGGATCCTATGGGAAAGATACCCCCTAACTCTTAATGTGAAGCAGTGCATCAATATCCCTCGCATAAGGAGTCCACATCTTCTGGTCTTCTGCTTAGTAAAACAAGTAGCTAATCCCGCAATCTGTGTGAGTGGTAATTGAGATTCGGCGGAGCTGGATTCCTTTCTGATTTTAAAAGAGGTTATCGGTTTGGGAGCTTAGGTAGAGGGGGCGGATGAGGGACTTGGTAAAAGAGAGTTTGTAGGTTTTTAGGGCAATGGTACAGGAGAGGGGAAGGCTTGGAGGATTGAGGGCGGTGATTAAATTAGTCCTGAATTAACGAGGATTTTAGGTGGTATCATTAATTTTTCATACTATGTCTATAACAGAAGCATCAAGAAAGACTTCCTGACAGATCAAGAGATACTGCGATAAATATATATATTTGGAGAATCCAGGAACTGGATACCAGATATTCTGGACAGATCTGACCATTCTGGAAGCGTTTATAGATCAAGCAATGCCTTAGGAAATCTTCTTTAGCATTATGTGGAACGATCCTCTGCCTTGGGGAGCTTACAAAATTAATTGTAAGATTACTTCTGCAGGTGTGGGTGCATAAATGCGCCACAGTACACCTCATTTTTCCTTCTCCACCTACGTAAAGAGCTCAGTTGATTGCTGTGTTGGAGAGCAGTTCAAAAAATTGCGCCTAAAAACTACGAGTGATCCCATATCGTTCCCTCATCTCCTTCCTAGTCAAGGATATAATTTCTGGAATATAAATACTCGTAGTTTTGCAGATCATTTTCTTCTTGTAGATTTCCAGGTAAGTCCTCGCAACGTGGAAAAAGCCCGCCCCATGTCTTTCTAAGTGAGCCCAATCTTGAAGGGTAACCATTTATAGGCCTGGGAAGACCGAGAGACTTTTAAACATCCAATGTGGGTGAAAGTACGGGTCGTCCGTTACGAACGAACGGACGTCGCAGGTTTTTTCGCCTCCAGGGACTCGTTCGATAAAGAATTTAAACGCATCATTCCCTCTGAAAATAAGGTCATCGGAGTGACAATTGAAGTAGATTGGGTGACGTAATCGTCCTGTGAACGAAGACTTGTAGCACCGTAGTCCTGTTCAGACTTGGCCATAGGTAAAAAAGGACGTATCCAGAGCTTTTAATAGAGGGTAATAATCCGAACCTAATTATGGATAGATAGATACCCAGGTTTCTGTCTAAATGGGTGGATTACCCGGATAGAGAGTCATGTGACTATATTAGACCAATTAGAGAGCTCTATTTTAGCGCTAAACTGTACTAGGTCGCACATTTTAAGCTTAAATCAAAATACCATTATATAATATACTCTTCTACCACCACTTACACATATCACTATAATCAAAAATGCCGCGACACAATTAACAAGCTCTCGACTTCTCTAGCAATGTTCAACCAAGAGCGCCAAGTAGTCCGACTCCCCTCCTTCCTCGAGAAACGCTCCTAAAGCGCCCACAAGCTCTTATAGCATTAGCATCGATAGCACTAACATTGCCTCCGCATTAACGTCGTATAGCAGCTAAATAGAAAGCACTTGTATTAAAGCCAACAAATAGCTATATATTTAAAGGACTACATCTGCTATATACTCGTCAGGTTATTAAAGATAAGCATACTAAGATGCTAATCCGATATAGCTAGCTAGATTGCTAGCATAGCAAAATTATCGACTATATCCTTTATAGTACTAACAATTATAAGTTTCATTACTGCAATGCATATCCTAGTATCTTTACATCTATGACAAAAGAGAAAGAATAGCTAAAAGCGCAAGCTAACGCATTAAGATCCACAAAGCAATTCTTTGATAAGCTAGCCTCTAATTAGAATTACAATTAACGATTTAGAAGTCTCCTCCTCGAATGGGTTATTAAAAACAACCTCTCCTTCGCAATCGTTAATTAAGTAGAGACTAAAGCTCTTTTCTCCTTCCTCTCCCCGACTATAACGCAAATATCACGACAAACCTTAACAAGAGACTTAAAAGCTCGATATAAAGGCGCAAAAGATGCGATTTATACTAAACTTTAAGACTATATTGCTACCGGTAAACGAATTGCATTAACAATAGATAGCTAAGCAAGGAACAACAAGCTCGATTATATTACTATTACTAGGCATATTATACACAAGTCGACCGGCCGAATAAAGTCCTTGCTTCTTGATATTATCGAACTTATAAACCCCGTTTACAATAGCTTATATTTAGCCTAAAAGCTCCTCGAGGTGACAAATCGACTGCATATTACTTGCGCTATTATATTAGTTACTTGAGATAATGCTTTACCGAATAATATAATGCTAGATAAGTTTAAAGCTGTTATAGTAATGCAATAAGAAGCTATAGACGAATTAAAGCAGGCTAGGTTCTATTACAAGTTTAATCGGAAGGATAGCGATGTTCGGTGTATCGCGCATATATATAATATTGTAGTACAAGCTAGTAAGCATTCTTATTTTTTTGCGATAACAAATTAGCATTTAAATTCCTCGCGCCTCTTGCAAAATTAGCAGGAGGCGTGAGGTAATTTTATACTAATTCATCCCAAGTCTTAGAATTAATATATTAATTTTTTAGCTCTCAAAGCAATTAAAGCAAAACCTAAAGAACACTTCTCTAATTACCACTACACAAGCAACCAAGCACCTCCTCCTCCTTCTACTAAGCGCTCCGCCTTCTACAAATTGCGTAATTTATCGATTATCTTTAAGCTATAGAAGCTGCCACGTGCACAGCTTAAGAGCATGTGCGCTACGCTAAGTATCAAGTATAAGGACTTAATGTGCGATATGCTAATATAGTAGAATTCGACAAATAAGATGCTTATAGCAGGACTTCATATAAAGAAGGCAATTAAGGCAGTCTTGACTGCTTAAACATAGGATAAGTTAATAAAGGAGAACTTGACTTTAACAAAAGAGGACTAGAACTCCCTTAAAGAGATGGCCATCTTCTTTAATATCTTTAAGAAACTTACAGTACAATCTCAAGCAAACGAATACCTTACGCTTTATAATACGATCCCGAATTACCTTCATATCCTTCGTCAATTGAACGTGTAGCAAGCTTAAGACGATTAGCCTATCCTCAAGCTTGCGGCGAAAGCGGCCCATAAAGTTATAAAGGACTATTATAAAGAAGCCATCTCCTCGCGCTATTCATTTGTCGCAATTATCTGCGATCCTCGATATAAGCTAAAAGCACTAGAGTTCCTTTTTGACGCGTTTAAAGGCATTAAATCGACAGGTTACAAGCGCGCGAAGATACACTTTTAATATACATATTTGTAGTACTAAAAGAGGGCAGTAAGCCTAGTAAAGCTTAAGCGCTAGCACCTGGAAAATAACGCAATTGATGCTTGTAGCAGTCAATCGCCGACTCTTAAAGTCAAGGGAGAAGAGCTATAGCGGGTTAATCCTTTATATAGCTAGGACAAATATATCGCGACTTTACTTATACAACTTATAGCTATAAACGATAAAGTGGCTAGGTAGTTAAAAGAGCTTGTAATATCGCGGGAAGCAACGCTAGAGGCTTAACGATTATATATGCTATCAAAAGCATTCGACTTCCTTATAATCACTTAAATGGCCCGCGATTACTATGCGATTCTTGCGACCTTTGCTCCTTCCGAACGAGTATTTAGTATAGCGGGTAATTTAATATCAAAGAAGCGGACACGAATATCAAGTAAGAATGTGCGCTATGTCCTTTGTTTACGAAGCTAAGGGCTATTAAAAGATGACGACGATAAGGATGAGATTATTATTAGTGAAGATAGTAAAATTGTACAAGTTTTGCTAAAATAATTAGACACTTCACCCCCAAACCTCACTCCAAAATAGGCAAAATAACATCATTATCCTCCTTTTCCATCCCGATTTTTAATAGAGGGTACTATACCCAGCAAAAGTTGCCCTGGATAGTACCCAAGGCGATAAAAAATGGTACCCAATAGAGTTACCCATACCCATGGCCAAGTCTGGTCCTATTTCCCTTGCTGCCCGGCTAACCTGCAAGACAGAGGGAACTTCACAATTTTCCGCCATACATCTTGGGGAAAGGGCTTTTTCTGTCAGCGTTTCGATGAAGTGCCGAGAGGCATGGAAGCGATCACAAATCTGGCACCGAAGAGGTCTTATTGTGATAATCCGAGGCACGGAGGATGCGTGAGACCAGATCTTGTCTTGGAGCTCGCGAGGAAGTTTGAGAAACAGAGAGAATTGACAGGTGGAATTGTCATTAAGTTGAGACATGGTGCCGATGGTGCTGAGCCGGGTAATGGTTGGCAGTTCGGATGACAGAAGAAAGCTGAAATCAACAGGTCGCGAAAATGAGAAAGATTTTGTGGGATAACAATTCAATTAGCTTGGAGCTAAAGAGAATGATGCTATTCTCGCAATGACGTCCGTGTGCCCATTTTGATCCATGGTACGAGATTTCCCCGGCCCAGCACTACAGACGCTAGAGTGACAGCTTTAGATGGCAGGAAAAGACTTTCCGATATTACTACAACGAGAAGTTTTCCAGTGGTATGAATGGAAAAGGAGCAGAGACTGGCTGCAACCACAACTGCTGCAAAACAAACTTCTGGCTAAGCTGGGAGTGCACTAGCACAAGACTTGGAAACTTCGGGTTAATAGACTTGCAGACTCATCTTTGGCGAAGATCAATTCAGGTTCTTCCGTTCCATCAGGTGATTCCTGCAGGGTGATAGCATGTTCTGTCTAACTCACTCCATTAACACCATTATCAACACCACCAGGCCAGTCTCCCCAAAAACCATCTGTTCCAAATCTCCATAACCCAAACCAAACAAAGAGATAATCAAAACCCTGTCCCCCATCTTTAGATAACTCCATAATAGCAAGAGAAAAAAACTTTCGTCTTCACAGCCTTGACACCTTGTCATTACTGCAATTCCTCTATAACCGAATAGCGCCTTCTTTCTCCCCAAACATTGCCATAATATGTCCCCACAACTCATTAGCCTGCTTCATCATCGCCGCCCCCCTCAAACAACAACTCAAAACACTCAACCCAATCATAAACACCACCACCAAAAGAATAATCAAAATCATCTTCACGAACCCTCCAACACTACCCTTATTCCCGATCTCCGAATCAGGCAAGCCCTCACACCAAAACGCAAAGCTATCAATCTTCGCGATATCCGCACAGCCTTCGGTGAAAACTTCAGACAGCTCTCCGATACTCTTCATGTCTTCGGGCTTGCAGCCTGGACGATAGTATTGTGCGAAGAGAGCTTGGGTGCCGTTTTTGCAGACGACGGGAGAGATGACTTGCATGCTGTTGTACATGAATGTCAAGATACATGTATCGACAGCCTTCAAGAACGTCATGTTGGAACGCTGATTGTTCTTGCAGTCTTTCAGATAGTAAGGTTGGATCTTGCCGCCTTGCAGGGTGCTGTTTTGTGCGGTAGTATACCTGGTTGGTTTGGGGCTTTTGCGGTCTTCAGGGTAGAAGTGCACGATGGGCTTGGCTTTCCTTGAAGTGGAAGAGTAATATCCTTGGAGCTTTTGAGGGGTGGTCAATGATTTTTCGGGTGCAGACTGAGGTGGAGGTGTTGCGGGTGGTGCCAGGATGACCAGAGGCTTGACCTCAGCGTGCTCATGTGGTGGCAAGTCCTCGAACATCTCCATCTCCTTGTCTCCGCATATGAACTGTATGCTTCGTGCTTGCGTTGTGTGGCACTTCTTATCGAGTGACAGTTCATATTCGTTTGAGAATGCATCAGTCCCGAGCCAGCCGATCGATGTTTTGCAACCTGGTTCCGCGAATGCTTCGGCGAGTGCTGCTTTCCCGTTGGCACAAATGGCCGGTTGATTTATGAATACACTGTGGCTGACATCGAGTGTGAGGCAGGTATCGGTCGGGAGGAAAGTAGGCTCTTTCGGTTTCCAGATCGTGCAATCGTATGAGCGGTGTGGTGTTACAACACCGTGTGAGCCTTTCGCTCTTCCAGGGGCTAGCTTCTTTAAGGAGCTGTAGTTAGGTGGAATGGCTTGCTTGTAGTATCCCTTCGCAACAGCTTGAGATTCTAGATTCTCGCAACGGAAGATCATTGACCATTTCCCTGTGGATGAGCCAAAAAGGCATCTGTCTTCAAGGTTGAGCATTGCTTCATCAGAGCGGAAAGTCGGCTTGCCCGTACAGCTTGTGGTCTCATAGAAATAGATGATGGGAATGGCGCTATTTGCACAGGTGGGCAGAGTTGTGATCCTGAAGTTGTTGACGAGAGAGTAGTCGCCCCAAAGGCAGGTGTTGATTGGGAGTATCATATCTGTCGATAGATTCCCTGCCCCGCATTCCTGATCGGTCAGGTTGAAGGCTTCAATAATAACCTTCTTAGATGCGGCGAACGAATATATTTTAGCTGGGCTGTTGTGTGCATATGCAACCGTACTACCAGCAGCTGAGAGCCCCAGAAGCAGAGAATGAAGGTGGACCATGGTGGGCGAGGCTGCTCAGAGACAAGCAAAACGTTGTATCGTGATGTCGTCTCACGTCGCTTAGAATAAGTCGATTTATAGAACGAATGGAAGTACTCGACGACGAGTATTGTACTTTGAAATTGTGCGGCAGTAGCGACAGTTTTGAAGTTTTCTATTTGAAAGATTGATCCTCTCCAGGCTCCAGATGTTCCAGGAGATCAGAATTGGCAATACGAGGTAGTGAGGGCTCTGCGGCACAGTGCAGCTACCTATGGGGCATGCATGAGACGCTAAGGTGAATACGGGGTAACTTCGTATGGCCGTGCCGCATTAGGAAACATGAGTCACGTGAGTCCCCCCCTTCTATACCTAAGCGAGTGGTAACCATGTGGTTGGGGAGAAGATCATTGCTTTCAATGGTAACGGTGAAGGCATCCTCAACTTTTGTTCCTATTACATTTGAAGAAGCTTGTTCTAGATCCTTGATCACGAACATCGGAATGCTTCTGTCCTTGTGATGATTTGTCGTGTGTGTACTCCCAGCCTTTCCCCGAGCGGACCTTGAAATACATTGGACGATATGCTGTTTTTGCTCTTCAAATTATGGAGATTTTACATATATATATAACGACAGAGCTACTATGAGAAACAAATATTTGGGGACAATTAGGATACATGGGCGATGACACCTGCCAGATATCAACTTTGTCTTTTGCTGATGGTTTTGCAGGAGTTGTTGACGGTCTTTAGTTCTTTCAACCTTGAGCAGAATTGCAGCTTGTGGAGAGAGATGACTGACAACAACAGAATACTTGACCATGATGGGAAAGATGAGAACGAAGCACAAGAGTAGAAAACAAAATGAGTCGCAGTTGCCACAAAATACTCGTCCCGTCAATCAACTTGAAGGGCGGAAACAATATCTGAGCTCGCCTCCATTATATACAGCCTGGTGGACGTCTGTCACGTCTCGAGCGCATGTTTAGAGTTTCTTCCTCCGCCTCACGGCCCTCACCTCCCTTGCCAGTGTTTTAGTTAGACACGCAGTGACCACTTTCACTTATCACTTAGTCAACGTAGTGATATCAAGTAACGACACCATTGGATGAAAACCATGATATTTGGCCATCTCTGCAGTTGCTCGTACAGCGTCCTTCATTTAGGCTGCTTCAGTATACAGCTGAGACCCTTATCCTGCAGCGTCACGTGCCAAGACCCCTTGAACACTGCCCTCATCCTAGCCCCAAAATATGCATAAATTCACCTCTTTCTACACTTCAATTACTTCTCCTAGCATTCAAATCTAAGCTTCCATTCCCTCCTTTTCCTTCCTTTACCCTCTCCTCACAAACGTCAAACATCAAACATAAAACCTCAACCACAATGTTCACACCCCAAAATTATGCCCTGCACTCAATCCTCCTAGCCTACGCCCTAGCTTTTGCTTCCCTTCTACTACAGCAATCTCTAAATGATCTACGCCACAGGAGGGAAATGATCACTCTCTATGTAAAGTATCTCTCCTTTCCCCACCTCACCTCCCAATCCAACATTGAACAATTTGAACTAACACAAATCTCCAGGCCCAGAACACACATGACCTCCCTAAAACCCAACGTCCCACCTAATCTCTGGAACCAATGCTACCGCGCCCGCTGCGCGCACAAGAACGCCCTGGGGGGGTTTCCGTTTTCGCTGCTGCTATGGAATGCGCCTTTTCCCTCCCCCGAACCATATCCTCCTCCTCTAACGACATTGTCCATCTTAACTTTACCTTCTCAATCCTCTCCATCTAAAGCGAAGAGATGAGCTAAAGAAATGGTAGTTAGCAGTCACCATTTCCAACTTGCTAGCGGAAGAGCTGAACAGGAGCGCAGCGCAGTACCTAGGTCTCAGGGTTCTGGATACGGTTCTCTATATCGATATCGAGAGTCGGCTGTTTTCTTTGGCGAGGAGTGTAGTTTAGGGGCTGAGTTTGATGATTCCTGGAATGGTAATCTGGAGGGCGAGGTGCGTGGGTTTAGGGAAGGGGAGATAAGGGGTGGGAAGGGGGGACAGGCCTTGCGAGCTGCAGTGTGTATTATGTGGTTTTTTTTTTTGGAGTTTGGCGTAGAAGATTTCGTTATTTTAGAGGAGCATCGGTTTAGCTTCAATAAATGGGAGGAAAGGTATGAGTAGAAATGACTCCTATTCATCTTGAGCGCCAGCTAGACCAGTCGTATAATCAATAATGCGACGCTAGGTATCTAGGTATACCAACAAGACAAGCAACGACCCCACCTCCCCTTTTCCGCAACTCCTGCTATTCCATATTTTTATATATATAACATATAACCGTCTCTTCATCAACCGTTCACACTGTATACTATCGATTCTGAACCTGTCCTTGTTGTTGCTGTTGAGAATTCTGAGCTTGAGCTTGTTGCTGCGCTTGCTGTTGGGCTTGTTGAGCTTGCATCATTTTCTGCCTCAGTAGATCATTCTGCAGTTTCTGTTGCGCGTTCTGATCTATCGCTGCCGCATTCTGCTGCTTCTGCGCCTGTATATGCGCAGCCTGTTGTTGTGCCTGTGCTCTTGCCGCTTGGTTCGCCAATGGAGGTTCCTTCTTGGGGTCTACGCCAGGGAACAAGGCCTGCAGCTTCTTATATAGATCTCTGATCGTCTCTGATCGGTCTTCCTCTTGCTCTTCAAGTTTCTTGTCTTCGGATTCTCCTTTCTTGGCTGTTGGGGAGGAGGCTGAAGATGTGTTTTGTTGTGCGGTCTTCGGTGATGGAGGTGGTGCTGACATGATTGCAGGGTGGGCGGGTATTTGGGAAGATGGTTTGTGGGATCGATCGGCGATGGCGGCGAGGTATGCTAAGTTGCATTGAAGGCGGCGCATGCATCTATCTAATGTTAGCTCTCAATCTCCATCGTCTGGGGTTTGTACATACTCGAAGTATTCCCTAGTAGGTTGAGGTTTTGGTTTCTCTGGTTTTTCCCTCTCTTTTTCTGCCTTCTCTTTTTCCGTCCCATCTGGTGAAGCAGTACTTGAGGCGGATTCATCCTTTTTCGTCTCGTTTTGAGCGGGTTGGGCGAGTGGGTTCATTCGTATGCATTCCAACAACAGCTCCCGATTGATATCTAATAATAAAGTGACTCTCTCTTTCTCCCGTACCTCCGACCCCGGACTCAATGGCGTGGCAACATTGGATCCTGCATTTGCGCCTTGTGACCCCGGCGGAAAATTTGGTGTTTGTGGAGTCAATACTGTGCCTCCCTGTGCTGTCTGATTGTTGTTTGATGTTTGTAGATGCGTTGGATTCGGGTTCTGAGGTGTAGGGAATTGTGATTGTGCGGCGGAATTTGGAGGCGTGTTGTGTGGGATGTTCCCAAACGGAGAAGCTCGTGGGCCGGGCTGGGTGGGTGTTGATGAGGGAGGGGGAGGTTGCATTCGCTGAGCTTGATGTTGAGGATTCATGTTCGGAGCATTCATTGGGAAGGATGGCGCATTCGAGGTTGTGGGCATAAAGGACATATTGGAACCGGAGGACGTTTGCATATTACCCCCGTAGGGAGAGCTTGAATATGGGGTCTGATATGCAGGCACTGGTTATAAAGAATCATGTCAGCAATGTTTGCTAAATACGGAGAAGCAGACAATCGTGGGAGGATGAACATGGCATGGAGTTGGACATTCTGTACTCGGTCTGAATTGCTGTATGCAAAGGACAGCCAGCAGGGCCTTCCTCGAGCAGAGATCGCGCGATTCTAGGCAGTGACGAGCCGTAGGTAGCTGAATGAGACGTCGAAGACAGAGGTTGGGACTAGGAACCATTGTGTGTGTAACATACCGTGTCCACCAGCCATATGCGCCATACCGTTATTCTGCATCATCCCCATCGCACCCGCATTGGCACCCATGCCCTGCCCAGGCCCTCCGTAGGGCGACTGATGAGCTCCAACGCCGCCGCCGTATTGCTGTGGGTTATACATCATGTGCTGAGGCTGCTGGCCAGGTTGCTGTGTGTGGTGGGGGGTATGGGGCTGTGGAGGGGCGCCATTGGGATTGAAGGGTACAGAAGGGTTTCCCGAGCCATATCCATAAGCAGGTGCATACATGGCTCCGAGAGGCTACGGCAGGGCGCCTGGCATGGCTTCGTACGCCGTAATAGGACGTGCGATTAGAGTAGAAGACGAGACGCTCAGGTGGATTCGGGAAAGGTGTGTCGAGTAGGGGACAGGCAGGCCAAGGGTTCGGCCGGGAGGCGAGTTGTCGGGGTGGTTGGGGGTGCAGATCAATTGAGCCGTGGCACAAGAGGAGCGGCGGGACGGCTTGAGGTTGGCTCGCGTATGTGCAACCGGTGAAGCGTGAGGGAGCTGAAACTTGAGCTGGGTGAGTGGTCAGAATGGGGTGCGTTTGACGAGCGAGAAGCGAGAGATTCATGCGTGTGCCAGAGACGAGGCGAACCGGACAAGGGCGGACCAGACAAAAATGCTACGCTAATAGCCGTGAATGGCCGGGCTACGGCCTCCATTATGAACTACTTATGCACGACATTGCTCAGGGTCAATATTCTTGAATTATTGGCAGCCATGATCAACGGGACGAGGGGGTTAAGATGAGGGGTCATTTGAGAGTGGGATGATGGAGGGGGAGTAGGGAGTACAGGTATTCAATGCCAGGAAAGGAATTAAAGTCCATGAACGGGATTTGGGGGTCAAAAGAGTGATTGATATATATGAATGGGCTTGGTGCTTGACAAGCTGCAAGGAAATTCCGGTATATCTATTGGAAATTGGGGAACTTGGAATCAACGCGTGGAAATCCTCGAGACTATTGAAGTATATCTTTGGGAAACAAAAAGAGGTCCAAGCGGAGGAATCGCACTGGTGAAGTGGATCTCAATCGGGAAACCTCAAGCAGTTATGCGAGAACATACTGTGAGAACACTAGAAATTATCATGGACAGCGAGGGGAACGAAACTCTGGGTCGAAGGCTTACCACCCTGAAAGCTCCCAGGGAACGGCCCGGAGCTTCATGAGCAATGCAGCCTCAAATCAACGCGGGATGAACATGACCTGTCAGTCTCACCTGTTTGTTTCGAGGCTTCACTGCTCAGGCATGATCCCAGGGCCAATGGTGCGACTCGATATCGGTGTTCCACGCAGCATATGCAGTGTCACCTCATTGACTCAAGCAGGGAAGCCCTCTTCTCATCGAATTAAACTATTCTCAATTTTTTCTTATTCTTTCATCAAGTATCGCCTATCTCCCCGATCATTGCCAGTACGTAGCATACTTACTCGATCCCTTCACTACATTCGCAAACTCCGTCGCAATGACCTTGTCCGTCTGTTGACTCGGGTGCAACTCATCGTACCACATAAAGTGATCAAGTGAAAGTGAACTGGTCTTGCAATTTGCACCAGTCGGGTCGCAGAGGTAGTAAGGGGCAGTGACGTTCGTTGGAAAAGTGAGGTACCGGGTTGGATTGCTGTAGATATCGGTCATCAAGCCATGGACATCGAAGACAGCGAATGATGCCCCTGGGTACCGTTTCGCGACCAAAAGTTCGTACGGAGTGCGGTACTCGAAGAGAGAGTTGACGAGCGAAGTGTATTCTTTCATTTTGCCGCTGACTTCGGAAATATTTGCTAGCTGTTCTTATGAGCACTGATTCTGGATGATAGATAAGTGAACTGGCCTTGTCTGGCCAGTAGTGACTGGCCGCAAGACCTCCAGCACCTGACATTCCATACAAGGGCGACAGTTGCAATGGCGCAGTGTTCATCAACATGAAGTACCTCCCGCCATTCGCATAGATCTTATCAAATCTGTTGTAGATGCAATCCACGTAATCCGGAATCGTTGTTTTGTTGAGACTGCTGTCTGTCAAGAATGCCCCTGCTCCAAGGTCGTTGGTCCCAATCCACATCGAATAGACAGTGTTGTTTTCGTACCGATCTGTGTAAAGTGTGTTGGTCTTCGTGGTGGCGTTGACGTACTTGCTGTCTGCTATGAAAGCATTGACTTCATAGACGACATCTGGGAATGGTCCACTGATCGATGCGAGATATCGATATATCTGGTTATTGTCACAGACTGCTCCAGACACAGCGTAGTTGTAAAGCTTGGCTCCAGTGTTAATTGATACCCATCGATCCCAGGTAATTCTACCGCCTGGAGTTGAGGTGCTTTCGGGAAGCAGAAGACCTGGGGGAGGTGCTTGGCCATTGTGATTTTGGAAATATGCCAATCGGCTTTCGTCTGTGTAGCTATTCAATTATGAGTAGCGGTCCTTCGTTGTATACTATCTGCTCACCTGTCACCGAAAGCTACCAAGTTATCAAATGACGGGGCCCAGGTCCGAGATTCTGAACCCCATCCACCATGACCGTGCTTGCCGGGATCAGCAAAAACGACTGCACTCGCAGTGAGGAGAGCGAAAGTAAATATTTGCATCGTGAACCTCGGTATCTCGATACTGGAAATATCCTCGAAGATGGAAGTTAAATTCGGTTGAGTTGACGAAAAGAACTAAGGAAAGAAAGAGGGGGAAAGCTTCACCTAGCTTCTATATAAACCGGTATCTTTAGCACCCACATACGATCAATCAAAATTTCATCTCAGATGTTTTTCCGGATGCCCATCATGTACACAGATGAGGGGATCCATACCATGTCCGTGCTACCCCGCCTTATTAAGGTACAGAATCCGCATTAGACTAGAGCACCTTAGAATCTAATTGACAAATTGGGGGCTCCCGGTTGAAGTTATATAGACGGCAGCCCGGGATTTTAAGTTGACTAAATGCCCCTAGCCTTTCGGAGCTTGAATGGCCATTTGGATTGCGGTGGCGCTGCACGGTTGTTGGACCGGTGTTTGGTAATTTCGATTTGCTGTAGATTTGAGCAAAGGAATTGGAACCGCTGGGTCGGCCATGCTGGGATATTGAAGCTGGAAAGTTGGGGGAATTCCGCTGGGGGGAGGAGAAGAGAGGAGGTGTGTTTTCAGGCTGAAGATGAAGATGGATGCTCGGTTGTACAGTAGTGCCGAGATGTACACTTCTAGGGTAACCTTACATCGGGCCGCCGTACCGTACTCGGATCAGGTGATCCTTTTCAACGTCCAGCCCAGCTTGTACGGTACATACATGAGCCTGCTCGTCGTTTCATGCTTTCAAGTTCTGGCTGATTGAGATCTGTTCTGCTATTCCATATCATTAAGTACCACCACTGGCGTTTGTTTCTTCAAAACCTCTAATCTTTTCTCAATGCGATCCTCATCCTCCTGCAGCTGCTGGATCTCCACAGATTGTCTCCTAACAGGCAACTTTCATGGCACTTTTTAGGTTAATACCTTACTATCTGTCGTACTGTCTCAGGGCTTCTAACCCATTCCTTCCATTTTTAATGTGTCAGGAAATGGTCTTATACAAGAGGTTGGTCTTATATATCCCATACAAAAGGGACAAAAATCGCAGAGTTTGCACAAAATTTATAAATATGGACCTGGGTCTGTATAAAGGGGCAATCCTATTCTTGGGAGTGGGACAGTACGACAGATAATACGGTATGCCTGTCCCATATTCTAATTGCTAAGGTACAACCGACACCCCCGCAATATCATTCACTGCAGCGCACTCGCTGTGGCGCACTTACTATCCACAATACTCACCGCCCATAGCTATTACTACGCACCGTACTCACTCCTTGACTTAGTACTCATTGCTTTATTACCTGGCCTGCTATTAAGTAAAGAGGTGAGTGCTCTGGGTAATAAGTGCGCTGCAGTGACTGCTATGGGTAGTGAGTGCACTGCCGTGGGTGGGCTGGTGAGTCGGTGCGCTGCAGTGGGTGTGCTGCAGTGAGTGCTACTGCTGGGTGTCGCTTGTACCTTAGCGACGAGAATCCCGGACAGGCAAAGTTGCCTCTCCCCAGCCGTTCTGGGACCTCCGGGAGCGCTTGTTCCCGCGTCTAAATCTTTTGTTTCCGTTTGAGAAATTCTTCTATTTCTTGGTCTTTATTTTGATCGTGGGAAGCGGAATGTTTAGGTTTCTGATTGAAGGCGACCTATTTCTCTGATCCTAACGCTGGGGTTGGCATACTCTCAGGAGACTACTTTTCGAGTCTTTCTCCTGCGACTTGCGGCACCGCAGAATTATTGGCAACTGGGACCATATGCAGTTCCGCCACGGCCCATAGGGTCTACATCTCTCTCTCCTGGTACCTCGATGATGGCTGTCGGCCTCTTCTCCGTGTCGAGCTCGCGTCTCTCCGGGTACTGCTGAGCCTCCGATCCTTGGCTGGGGTCAATCCTAGCTCCGATGCAGATGCCCGTTATTGCACCGGGTGGCAAGCGGTTGCTGTTGCCGTTACTACCACTGCCGCTGCTCTTTCATGACGTTGTTGTCTCGCTGGTACCTTTCGTTGTCGTCCTGCCAGTGGCTGCAAGTGATTGAGCCGCTCATTTCGTCGCTCACAAAACGATCTAGGTTTTGAGTGTATCTGTGTTCTATTGCTGAGATTTTGGAATATTGATTTGTTGCCAGTAAGTCTTTAGCTGTCATTCTCAAACTTGGCACGGTGGTGGAAGCAAACTTTATTGACTGGACTTTTGTCAACGAAAAGGTGGTGCCAGCGCAGGTATTGTTTCTCCGTTTCTTGACCGTGAAAGGATGATTGGATACTCCGCTTACTTCTTCTTCTTCTTTTTGTCCTTCAAAGCTTGGCATCACGGCTGTCAGCTCTTTCTATTTTAATTGACTCCTTGCTGAATTCGTTGAAGTGCCACCTCTGCATGCTGCTTGGGAGATAGTACAGCAAATTCAAATCTCTCACAATTAGCGGGCCCCATAAAAAATGAATCACAACACTTGATATTAGAGCATAGGGCCTAACTAATATCTTCTTCTAGCCCCGTGCTTAGGCCTTCTGAGCTTTTTTGCTCCCTGCATCGGCATAATCTTTCAAGACATTGCTTCGCTGCCCAGTATATCCCGTCAACTTTATCCACTCCCCAACACTCTTGACCCTTGACGGTAATATCTCATCCAGCAACTTATAATCCCTCGTCAAACATTCTCCTTCCACGTATTCCAAAAGCCAGAAAAGTTCTGTCGATACGTCTGTAACGTATCGTCGTCATGGCCAACGGAATGTCCCACTTTCCTGTCGGCAGGCCCAAAAATTCCCGACGCAAAGTACTCATCAAGTGTGATATCCCTGAAAATTGCCTTGATTCCTGTTACCTCTGTAAAAGACCTCGCAACCTCCTCCCAGCCAACATTCACAGTAGCAATCTTCAAGTTCAACCCATTGCTCTTCTCCGGGTTCTCAACTAACCACCTAGCATATTTCCCCAAATCCTCCAAATAAATCATCGGCGGCGCCCCACTTCCAACTGGCGCCTTGAAAACCACAACTTCTTCCCCATCAATCGTCTCTTGTGACGGAGCAAGCATCTCCGAGAATGTCTCAAGATACATACAACTCGTCAAAATACTCCACTTCATCGGTCCATCTTTCGGCTGGGCAGAAATCCAATCTGCGACTTTACTCTTCCCATCGAAATGGCCGGTTCTGAATCGTGGTTGATAGCCACTGGCTTTGTAAGAGGAGTCGAGAGAGCCCCATATGAAATGCTTGACGCCCTGTTCACGTGCGATTTCGAAGATTCGGATTCCCCAGTAGATCTCTGCCTTTTCGCCGATAGCGAAACCGTTTAGATTTACGAATGCGATGTCGATGTTGGTGAGGGCGGAGTGGAGATCGGTTTCATTGTACCCGTCGCCCGGGATTATGGTTACATTGGGGAGGGCAGCGAGCTCGAGAGCGGATGAGGAGTTTGTGGAGCGAGTTAGGACGTGGACGTTGTATTTGCCATCCTCTGTAAGCTCTGATGAGTGTTAACTGGAATTTTGTGAAGAATGTGTTCAGGAAAGGGAGGCACCTTTAACGACTGGAATTCCTTGAGCACCGGTTCCGCCGATGGCTAGCACTGTTTGTCTTGTTACGGACATTTTTGTGGCTGAAGTAAGGCTTGATTGACTACTTTAATGAATTTGAAGAGACTTGAGAAAAGTAGAGATATGTTTTCCGAAAGATTCTTTTGATTCATTGAGAAGCCGCGAATTGAAGAGATGGAATGGAATCCAAAGGTGGATCTGTGACCCTTCATATACTTTATTGGGCCTTCATAGTACTGTTTACGCACTTACTTGCCCAAACCTACGCGCGAATCCTGAGTACCTCGGACGTGCGTAACCTGATGTTGAGGAGAAATGAATTGTCGATATTGAAGTCGATGCCGAGGCGCTTGTTCAGCCGTTTTCCCTTTTCGGACGTAATAAATGAATAGTAATCATCACCTGTACGTCAGACAACTCACTCCCCCTTGCCCGATCCTTATCTACATCTTCAACCACACACAGGGCTGCAAGCTGATTACTCCACACCTATGCACCAGCTCGAACAGTCCGATGTGGGCCGCTCGGTTGAGCATCGTGAGCGGCATTCTCGGAGTTAAAACCACACAGCTGAGCAAAGCAGGCTGCTTATGCGCATAATTACTGAGCGCATACTAAAGCATATATGACACGGCTGCAGAATTCCAGTCGAGAAATATAAACAGTCGAAAATTTTATTTTGACGACAAACCCAACAGCTCGAACAATCTTTTCTCTCCTAAAGTCTCTAGATTACTCTTTCTCATCTTCGTCAAGTCGAATAAACCTTGAAAATGTCAACCGACAAAGTTGCAGATCTGCTCGAGAGAAACAAGTAAGTTCGGGTAATATACTGGATTTTACTCCCATCTAACCAGTGATCTAGGGAAAACGCCAAGACATATAAGCCACCTCGGCCGTTGGGTGAGGGAATAGAGAAGAGAAAGAAGACAGGGGGAAAAGGGACAGTAATCAGTAAGTCGAGCATCTAGATTGTTCGAGGACGGAGCTACGTTTGACAACCCCTCAGTCTCCTGCGCCGACCCTCGAATTACTCCAGAACATTATTTGGGTCTTAATTTTGGTGGTGAGTTTTGCGAACGAAACTTGACTTTAGCATACCGGAGGCTGACCGGAAATAGAAGCTGCAATAATCCGCAATGGTGGTGGTAGAACAAAAGATGCTCTTCGCTCGATCCTCGACTTGGATGCAATTGGAGCAATGGGTACAGTAGTTGTGATCCATCATACAGGTGAATGCTGTTTTCTCTTTTTATTGATATGTTCACTAACAAAATCAATCAGATTGTGGCATGACATATCTGAAAGAAGATGAGTTCAAGGAAAGAACAGAAGCTAAGCATCCCGATTTCACAGAGAGCCATCCAGACTATGACTACGGAGCAATTATTGAGTAAGTACTGCACACTTTTGTCGCGGACAGCCTGCTGACTGGTCATCGAGCCCGGAGAAGACTGTAGTTGCGGATGTTGAGTATCTCAAAAGCTTCCCGTCGTTGAATGAGAACTTAACGATTGCTGGACTTGTGCTTGATACCTTCACTGGCGTTTTGAAGAGGATGGTATGATAAAGATGAAAAGAAAGTGGATGTAAAATAAAGTTATTAATTAGTTTTCCTTCGTGCCTGAATAAATTCGTACTGTACCCATACACTAGCTATTTACAACTCGTTCAGAACCTCATGACACTTTTCAAACACATCATATCTGTTCACGAGTCAGCAAACAGTCCTGGATCAATTTACATCCCATACATACCCCAGTTCTCTCAATATTCGTTCTTGCTAGCCTCCAGCCTGCGCACCATCCGGCGGTCCTTCTGATTCATACTCCTTCAACTTCTCTCCATAGTTCTTAACTTCCTCAGCTGGAATGCTAGACACAATTTGTTGTCTATTTGCTCGTTTTCTTTTTACTTGATTGAACATTCTCAATCTTCAGGGAAGAGGCTCTTGCTTCTTAGATCCGAAAAGGGAGCGAAGAGAGTGCCATAATCTTTACGAGCCTGATTTCCTCCTTGTGCGTTTGAATGATAACATTGGGTGAGCGGCGTCACTGATGAGAAGGGTTTCTCGTACACTTATGTATTTAAAGGAGTGCGATTTCGAAGACGCCAGGTCTTGATGGTATCAGCTTTTCTGTGACTAGGTCATTAACATATTTTTTGGTGCAAAGACTTTCAGTAATTCGATCATACTTCATGAGTCGTAGAAGTGCTGGATGGTGTGAAGAGAACGTCTCCAAGAGGACGTCCTTGTCAGCTCAGCAGCTGAAGCATCATAGTCTTGGAGCGTATCAGAAAATTTCGTGTAATTTCTGTAAGAGGCATCAGAAGAATCTTCCTACCCTCTCGGTCTGGTTGCCCTGGCTTAGCTGAGCAGAAACCTACCAAATTCTGCATCTCTCCGCGGTTGGAAGAAAGATTAGCAAGGCTCCAACAACAGAAATAGTATAGATGAACATACTTCCGACACGAATACCAAACCAAACCAATGTTCTTCCTTTGATAAGGGAAAATAAGCGTCTGTCTCCCTTGCCTCTATAAGGCCTTAACCTCCGCAACCTTATCAACAAACTTCGTATCCAACAACCGACGAAAAATATCCCATCCTCACTCTCTTCCGCCTTATGCAAGCTCAAAGCCGCCCTCCTAATACAAGAATGAATCCCATCAGTATCAACCAACAAATCACCCCTTCAAACCTCCCCATCCTCCATCTCAGTTTCCGCATTCTCAACATCAACTCTCACAACCTTAACTCCAAGACGCAAATCTACTTTCGCACCATTTCCGTCGCCCTTCAAAGGCTATATTTCTCAACTCTCTATGAAAATCCACCCGACGAAAAGCCCGATACGAAAATTCGAGATTCTCTTCAAAGCGATCCATAACTCCGGGCGGATACACGTGCTTTTCCTCCAGGGTATCGGCAGCGAAGACAGCCACGGAATCCATGCGCACGCCTCTCGCAGCATCGAAATTAAAGCCGAGTTTTGAGAGGAATCTTGTACCGTTTGAGGAGAGGGTTTATTGCTGCTCCTACTTCGTGGAGAAGTTTGGAGGATTCGAAGATCTGGGTTAGTTTATTGGGATGGGGAATGGGAAGTGAAAGGGTAGATACGGTAACTTTGTGCCCAGCATGCTTTAATGCTGTTACTGTGGTGAGTCCAGCGATTCCTGCTCCTACTATGAGGATGTTGAGTTGTTTTGAGTTGGTGTTCGAACCCATCGTGTCGAGATCTCGGAAGTGTTTGCCTGATATGATGTTGATGTCTAGTATCAGACCCGAAATTTTGGGGCCTTTTAAGATGTCTTTCATGTGAGATGAAAGCAATTATTATATTGATGAGGTGTGGCGGTCAGCCCGTCAGCATATGAAACTTAGTTGCGATTGAAGATGCACCGGTGCGACTACGAAAAGTAAGCTTACCAGTCGATAGGGTAACTCGCAAGAAAGTATATGACTGTGACGCCAAGATAGGCCTTGCCGACCCGAGCCCAAATCAGTTCAATTCATGACATTGCCCTGAAATGGCCATAACTATCGATTCACCCCATAGGCTTAAGACATGACAGTCTTTTTGTTAACTGATTATAGATTTAAGGCGTGGTCACGTGGTTGTATAGTCAACTCTGCTGACCAAAGCTCCCTGCAAATTGGTTTTTCTGATATGGAAATGCAACGCCGTCTACAGTGCAAGGTGTCTAATGTTCCTCATTTCCCTCCATCTATGGAAGTCTCTGTAATTTCGGCCTTTTGCAAAAGCTGTAAGTTCTCCTCGAATTCACTCCAAACCTGCACTATGGCCTGCAAATACTCGAGTTTGAGTTTCGATCCCTCACTCTTGGCAAGCGTTCTTGCCGTCGTGATGGAATTTGAGATTTCTCTTCCATTCATGGTCGTGCCTTCCAACGCTTTAAGAACTTCATCAACATCAACATCGATCTCTTCCGCTGGAACATTTGCGAGATGTTTTTGCCATAGCAATCGACGCACTGTTTTACCAGGGCTTGAATACTGAAGAGCAAGGTGAATTCGAGATTTTATAGCCTCGTCGAAGACTGAGACACGATTGGAAGTTAGGAAGATTATTCCTTGGAAGTATTCCAATTGGCGGAGGAAGACTGGAACAATCAGCGATGTCTAGGCATGGGATATGATCACTTACCAGCAACCATGGCATTTTGCTGGAGTTGGTCTGAAGGTCCGCTTTTCCGTGCTTCAAGAAAG
>Ga0302325_10009019_pt1 | contig 21855 bp, 31 predicted proteins | sample Palsa_T0_2_FD_201948 | JGI IMG/M metagenome (GOLD analysis project Ga0302325, IMG submission 201948) | Peat permafrost microbial communities from Stordalen Mire near Abisko, Sweden - Palsa_T0_2 | ecosystem: Environmental > Terrestrial > Soil > Palsa > Peat permafrost | place: Sweden: Abisko...
TTGATAAAACGACCCTGCGCCAACCTGCTCCAGGAAACCCTCGATCGACCCGTTCTGGACCGTCACGTCATTGCTCTGGATCAGGACGCCAGCGCTATTGTTTGCGTTATATTCCGGGCCGACCAGTGCGAACCCGCGCAGATCGATGACCACCGGGCCAGGGGCGTTGACGGTGATCGCCGGCACCTGGAACAAAGTCGGCTCGTAAATGTCCGAGACGAAATAGTAATCTCCCGGCTGGGTGATGGTGACGGGTAGAGACGTGATCGGAATCCACGCCGCATGTGCTGACAACGCGCCCAAGAGCGCTGGTGCGAGTGTGTGTAATTTCATTTTCAATTTTCCACTTCCGAGTTGATCCACCGGATCAATTTTTTCCTCACTGGAGGTCAATTCCGAACTCTGGCGCTGTGCTGGCGTCTGTTTGATTGTATCCGCCGACTGTGACGGAATGACTTCCATACTCTTTGTTGTAGTATCCTCCAAGGACGACTGAGCATATGCCGAGCGACCAGTCGCCCTCGCCGCCGCACACTGAGCTATACTCGCTACCATCCCAGTTGCCTACGCCACCAGAGATCGAGCTGAACGCGCCAGACGTCTCGTTGTAAAGTCCAACCACGAACCCGGCTTCGCTCGCTGCGTCATTCCACTCGCCGCCCACAAGGTTGCCGAACCCAGCCACGCCGAACTGGTTATATCGCCCGACGACGAGGTTGTGCGATCCTCCTCTGCCGATATTTTGCATCTCTACCGCGTTTGGCGGCAGTTCGTCATAGCCAATGATCAGGTTACCGAGGCCGTTCACGGTGGCTGTCTGTCTAGTCCCGTTGACGATGTGGACGTTCACGCCGCTGATGACGACGTTTGGTCCAGCCACCCCGTTCTCCGGGTTAGGATCGACGCTGACGAACGGGGCGAGCGCTTGTACGCTGCTAGACTGCAACGCCGCCACCTGTGCTTGCAAGGATACGATCTCAGCTTGCAGTTCCTTGACGGTCTGCGCGTGAACCTGAAAGGCAAAGACAGCTGAATGAACTAGGACCAAATGGAATTTCATTTTAATTGTTTCGTTTGTTGGGGCGGCACGGGGATTCGGGCGATCGACTACTCGCACGGATTTCCGAAAGTGATTACCTCACGGTACAGCTCCAACGGTCAATTCGCGCAAAGGCACCGGCAGTTGTTGCGACTGGTGGCGCTTGATCACTTCATGGATGAAGATGCCTATCATGCTGCAGACGCGACGACCAAACGACGGTTGAATTATGAGGCAGACGTGAGGAATCAGGAGATGGGGATTGACATCAGAGCTCACGCCGGAATGCCTTCTAAACGTCTAGGGCGAATTCGCCAAAGTCCGTGCTAAGTTATCGAGCAAAAGAACTATGAAAACCGACAGAAAACCGGACTCGGACGAGGGGGCATTCAAACTGTTAATCGACTCGCTTTCAGACGGACCCTGCAGTCTGGGTGATCTGCGGAGAACTTATTCGGTCGAACCTACGGTAGCTGGAAGGGCAGTCGCGGCGTTTCCGATTGTCTTCGCCAGTTACGACCAGAACGGGAAACCGTTTGTCAGACTGTTAGTCGATCCAGTCGAAGCGACGCTCTAACTCTCAAAGCCGGAGTTCTCACCTGTCGAGCTACAAATCATGTCCGCTTTGAAGGGCTCAGGGAAAAACGGAACATCATTCCAGCGTTTGTATAGCAGGTATCGAGTGACGAGTTTGCAGAGCTCGGAATTCGCAGACGCGCATCCCACTTTGGTGGAAAAGGTGGTCAGGCTGGATCAACAGAAACGCCAGAAAACGTTCCTTGTCCTTCGTTCGGAGCAACCGCCCGAACCGCCCGCCCGGACTCAGGAACGGCCTTCTGTTGCGTCGGAACCGATTCTGGATGGCAGACACAGGAACCGGAACAAAGCGCACAGGAAACGATTCCTGAGACGGTCAACGGGCGTCTCGTCGCAGCCCAAAAGGAACTCTCGATGCTTTTGACGTGCCCGCCGCATGACAGTCGCCTTTCAGGATGGTTGGCCGATCACGGTTTCACGCTCGATCGAATCAAGGAAATCGATGAGGCTTTTCCGCGCACGTTGACGATCGATCTATATTCGCCGGCTGCGGTTCACCAATTCCGAGTCAGCCTTTGTCGTGGACCGGCAACCGCAGCGTTACCGACCGGCAACACGGAACCGGCACAGAAGCCGGAACCACCACCGCCGTTTCCGCTGAGCGACGAAGAAGTTTCGAAGATGCGCTGGAGACCATCAGCCAGAGGCATGGCAACCCGCCGCGGCGCAACCAGTCATCCCGGCTCAATGATGCACCGGCAACGATTCCCGCTCGTCAACCTGTAACCAAAGAAAACCAAAACCAATGGCAACCTCAAAAACACCACCCAAACCTGAAATGATCCGCGACGAAGACGGCCGCGCTACGTATCCGGGATCGCTCGCGATGACGACCGCTTTGACGGACGATCAGAAGGCCCAGATAATGAAATCGCTGAAATCCGGCTCGCCGCAAACACCGACTTCGCTCGTTTCCTCGACTGACGGACTCAACCTGAACAACCCGCATCATGGAGAAGCCGTCAGACGTCATCTGGCCCGCCTCGAAAACGACGGCCATATCACGCAAGTCAAAGACGAGCGCGGAAAGTTATTGGGCTGGCAGGCTATTTGGAAAACCCTCAGGAAAATCCGCAGGACGCGCGCTACGGTTTATTCGTGGAACTGATCGAAGCGGCCGAGTTGCGCTGTAAAGCGACCGTGATAGGGGAAGCTGCTTAGGTCCGATGATTGGCGAGCTTGGCGTTTTTGGTTAATCAATCGAGCTGGTGGCGAGTGGAAATCTGAGCACATCAAGTCCGAGATATCCGGACCTGAAGGCGCGCCGCTCTCGATCGGACGAAACCTATTTGCTGTTCATGTGCATCTCTCTGGCGATCCGAACGTTTCTTTTACCACGATCGACCGCAGCTCGCCGGCCAAAGACACAACGCCAGACCTTGGCGAACACCGACCGTTCTCCGTGCCGCCAGTGAAGTATCCGGAGCCGACAGTTTCGATGCACGATCCCCTCGGGCCAAGGGGCAGAGCGGGTGGCTACATCAAGCCGCGACCGTGAAGCCGGCTCTCGGTCCCGAGCGCGGATTCTAGAGAAATGCCGGAATCGCCGAAACTGTCGATCTAGGTTCGCAAAGGGACCGATTTTAAGTCATCGCCTTACTTTCGTCCCAAAACAACGTATGTTCACGGTACAAACAACAGTACGAACAAATGATCGACACGCTGAAGCTTTCCAAACGGCTCCAAGAAGCCGAAGTTCCCACGAAGCAGGCTGAAGCCATCGCTGAAGGACTCGCCGATGGAGTCAAAGATAGTTTTGTGACCAACGACAGGCTTACGGCTGAACTGGCCAAACTCAAAACGGACTTGATTGCTATCGGTTTCGGGATGCTAGCGGCGCAAACGACAGTGGTGCTTGGAGCTGTCTATTTCATGCTTCTCCACATCAAGCCCTAAAACGGTTTTCCAAGGTTCTAGGGAAGTGCGGCGACTTAGCTGCACGAACGACCGTTTAATCATCGTCAATTTAATGTGCTTTTCCCTACGGCAGTTGTTGCGTGAACCTATTGATTGTGTACATTACGTACGTGCAACAACAAGACCCCAAGGCGGAGGCCGAGTGAATATCGGTTACGCCAGAGTTTCGACCGACGAGCAGCATACCGAGAACCAGATTGATCAGCTCGTCAAAGCCGGCTGCGAGCGGCGCAACATCTATCAGGAGACAGCAAGCGGTGGGCGGATCGATCGGCCGAAATTACATGATTGCCTCAAGCACCTGCGGGAAGGCGACGTGTTGATCGTCTGGAAACTGGACCGACTCAGCCGCAGCTTGAGCGATTTGCTGCGGATCCTGGAAAAGGTCGATCAAGCCGGCGCAACGTTCAAATCGCTGACGGAATGTCTGGATACGACCGGCGCTTGTGGGCGACTCATGATGAACATGCTTGGTGCCTTCAACCAGTTTGAACGCGAGATCATCAAAGAGCGGACAAAGCTTGGCCTTGCGCGTGCCAGAGCAAACGGCCGCATCGGTGGCGGACGGTTCAAGCTGACGCCCAAACAGCAACAGCAAGCCATCGCATGGATTCGTTCCGGCGAGAAGACACAATCGGAGGTTGCGGAGTTCTTCAGCCTGGATCGCTCGACGATCAGCCGCTTGATGAGCGAGGTACGGGCGAAAGATCAGAAGAAAGCAGGGGTACTGTAATGTGGCTTTGCACGAAGACAGGTTTCTTCAGCGTGGTGATCGACAGACAGCGGCCAGGACGAATGCTGGTGAGAGCTCGCTGCCGGCAGGATATCGAGAACTTGTACGAGATGGCAAAAGACTTGGCATCGATCGAGAAACCGACATCGGATGAAAGCCGGGATTATCGCTATCGGATGAGCGTCGATCGCGAGGACTGGCTACGGCTTGCCTGCCGGTCAGCGCAAAGGGTCGATTACGACAACTTCAAGTCGGCTGTGGCAAAGGAACCAAGCCAGCAGAACAAGCTCGAAGCGTATCACGAGGTTTGGGCGGCTCTGCCAAAGTGCAGTTACAGGAACGCCCGGAACCGCAACCAGCCAAGCGCAAAGCGCGGAGGAGGAAATGATGTTTCCGGGAATCGTTGATAATCAGGTTTACGTTCCACGCCGGACAGAAGGGCCAAAACGCATCATTGGCGATGGCATGGTGCCATTGAGCGCGTCCGAAACCGTTGACGAGCTTATAATGGACTTCACAGTCACACGAGGGAGAAGCATATCTAAAGGTGCGTAAATTTCCCCTTTCTTGAGTTCTCCCCAACTTCTCCCGGCAGGCAAATTCGACGAATACGGGGTCCTTCATAGCCAACGCCAGCGGTTCCTTGCGAGGTCGGCCACTCAATGCGCTTGCTAAGACGGATACGATGAAACAGCAGCAATCTTTACCCATTAGGGTTATATACTGCAGGACGTTTACTGATACATTCGGGCAGCATTGACGACCCTGGCCGGCACGCCATGTTCCATAGCGTGGCTAGCTAAGCCAGGTTCACAGTAGTAGCATTTAGATCAGACAAGAACGCCAGAATGGAGGCCAGTATGGACACATATGCGCGAAAGGCTCGATCAGAACCGGCTTGTGAACTTCCGGGTTCAAATGATAATCCCCGCAAGGCTCGGCGCTGGTCTGAGGAGTAACTTGGAAAGGCTTACTATATTTCGAGGAATGGCCGTCGGATTGGGGCAGAGCGAGCAAGAACAGGAGGGAACGAAATGACGCAAGCTGTGAGGGTTACATTCAATACGGGCATTCGGCAGGCCGTTTTTTCCAATGTCCGTCTCTCGGGAAGTTGGGACGCAAACGGAAAGTATTCGACCAACTGGAGTACGGTGCCGATGGGCGCGATCGTGGGCGCGGACGGATGCGCCGGATTTCAGGCGACCGTCAACCTCGATTCATCGCAGGTCGGCACACAATTCAATTGGGGCGTAACGCTCGACGGACCGGCGGGGCCGAATGTCTGGGGTATTCCGACGGAGGTCCGCGACCCCAACTCCACCCAGCGATACCGGACCTTCCAGCTCGCAGGCGGCACCGGGACCCAGGATGTCAGCTATTATCTTACGACGACTCGTTACCTTGGGGCGCGCAAAGTATACGGCGCTGCCGGCGCCGCGCCCGGGATCGCGTTTACGGTCTGGGCGCCCAATGCGCAGGCGGTCGACGTCGTCTTCGGCCTGGCCGCCAACGGATACATCGATGATAACGGCGGCGGCATCGACCCGGCGACACCGGCGATTTCTTTGACAAAAGATCCGGCAACCGATCTCTGGACCAACGATCCCACCCAGTACGCTTTCAGCGCCTTTCTTGGAAAGCCGTACATGTACCGCATCGAGGATGAGCAGGGGAAAATCCGCTACCGGACGGATATCCATTCCCTCCAGCAGATCGGCCAGGGTGGAAAAAATCCCGGCGGGGCCGCGTACACGGAAAACGCCGCCGGCCTCGATGGCACGGTCTCTTGCTCACTGGTTGTAGACCCCGACGTCGTGTATCAAAGCACTGCCGGCGGCGCGCCGGCGCCAGTGTCGGATACCGATTTCTGGGCGAACGAGTTCTCATCCACCCGCCCTGTTCCCACGCAACTGGAGGACGTTGTTATTTACGAACTCCACATCGGTTCACTTGGCTTCGGCAACCCGAATCCCGGCACTCTCCAGGATGCGATCCAATTCTTGGATCACCTGACGTTGCTGGGAGTCAACGCCGTTGAATTACTGCCGATGTCCCAGTACGACGGCGCCGTCGCCTGGGGATATGGCGACAGCCACTACTTCGCCATTCAATCCGCGGCGGGCGGCCGGGATGAATACCGCGCCTTCGTGAAGGCTTGCCACCAGCGCGGCATCGCTGTGATCCAGGACGTGGTTTACAACCATTACGATTCCCAGGCGGAACGCGCCGAGTGGTACTACGATTCCGGCCTGGACAATCACAACATCTACTATTGGTACGAAGGCCTCCCCTCCAATTACACAAATCCCAACGGCGGTTACCTGAATAACGGGTCGAGCGGCTACACCCCCTGTTTCTGGCAGGAACAGGTGCGGACCATGTTTATCAGCAGCGCCGTTGCGTTCGTGATGGATTTTCACGTCGACGGCTTCCGGGTCGATCTCACCGATGCCATTCACGGGAGCAACTCCCTAAATGCCAACGGCAGCTCCGTCGGTAATGCGAACGCATTTGGCTGCAAGTTTCTGCGGGAATGGAGCCGGACCTTGCGCCTCGTGAAACCGAACGTCATGCTCGCCGCGGAGGATTACTCGAACTGGCCGGCCATGACGCAACTGCCGGACAACGGCGGGATGGGCTTCGACTCGATCTGGTACGCGGACTTCATCCATCATCTTGTTGGCGATGGAAATTACGGCCCGAGTTATGCCCGGCTCATCCACACCGCGGGGGAGGGGGGCGATGGACCGCTGGCGATGGATTACTTCGGCGGCGCCCTGCAAGGCTCCAGCGACAACAAGATTGTCTACCACGAGAACCACGACGAAGGCCGGCAACGAATCCAATACCCGCCGCACCATCGTGGAGGCGGTTAGCGGCGCGCCCATTATCGGCGCGACGCGCCAATACGCCGAGGCGCGGTGCCGTTTTGCTGTGGCCATGAACGTCCTCTCCGCCGGCACTCCCATGTTTTTTATGGGCGAGGAGATCGGCGCTCAGAATATGTTCCTGTACCAAACGCAGAATTTCCTCGCGGAGCGCGAGAACATCATTGGCGATACCACAGGCATTGGCGCGAACCTCTTCCATTTCTACCAGGACATCATCCGTTTTCGCCTTTCCCATCCATCCATCCGCACCCATTCGTTGACGCTCGCCTATGTGAGCGACGCCAACCGGATCATTGCATTTGTAAGAACCGAGCCTACCGAGCAGCTCCTGATCGTCGGCAGCCTTTCCAATACCGCATTCGCGAATGGATATTTCCTCCAGGCGAACGCCGGCAGTTTGCCCGATGGTAACTGGCGCGAGATATTCAACAGCGATGCCGCCATTTATGGCGGCAACAACGTGGGCAATTACGGAACCGCGATCCCATCCAGCCAAGGCCGAATCCAGCTGGTCATTCCCGCAAACGGCATCCTCATCCTCTCGAAGGCTCAGTAGCGCGAGGCAATGCCATCGCGAGTCAACGGCTGACTGTGCCGGTTGACGAAGACGTGCTGTTGGTCGCTGGCCGCGCCCATGCCTCGCAATCGATGTAGCGCATCCGTCGTCTCGCGCCACAAGGGCAAGAGACGTTCCTTCTTGCCCTTGCCGAACAGGCGTACCTGTCGTGGCGGGACCAACTGGAGATGGGTCCATCGGACGGACGTGACCTCGCTGACGCGAGCGCCGCAGTTGTAGAGAAACAAGAGCAGCGTGTAATCGCGCCATCCATCAGGGGTCCGTCGGTTTGGTTTGGCGAGAATGTCGCGCACGTCGTCGGCTTCGAGGTAGGTCGCCGGAAGCTGCCGCGCCCTCTTGGCCGGAATCGCCAGGACTCGCGTGTACTGCAACGAGTGGGTCAGATCATGGAGGACGAGGTGCTTGAAAAAGCTGCGGAGGGCCGCACGCCTGCAATTGCGCGTGGTGGCAGAGTTCGATCGGTTGGTCTCGATATGATCAAGGAAAGCTGTAATCGCTTCGGCGTCCAAATCTGCAACGTCTAGCGATGCGACATCGCGACGACGGTGTTGCGCGGTGAACTCAAAGAGCAGCTTGAGCGAATCCCGGTAGGCGCGGATGGTATGCACGCTGGCTCCGCGCTGCCGTGGGAGATACCCGGTGAAGAAAGACTCGACGAGCGCGAACAGCGCCTGAGATGGAGGCTTGTTCATGGAGTCTGACTTGCCCCGCGTAACTGCTGTGCAAACCTGGTGCTGGCAAGTTCCAGCAGATGCGGCGTCGCCTTCAGATAGACCTCGGTGCCAATGATGTTCAAATGGCCGAGGTAGGCGGACAGCAAAGGCAACTTGGTGTGAATATCGACGCCCTCGTTGGCCCAGGCCGTGAGACGATGAACGGCAAAGGCGTGGCGAAACTTGTAAGGACGCGCACCGGCACGGCCTGTGGCAGGCTTGAGGCCCAACTGACGCAACAATCGGCGGATCGCCTCGGAGGCCGATCTGACCGTGAGCCCCGAGGCATCCCGACGAAGAAAGAATGCCTCTGGATCAGGCCGGCCAAGATCGCGCACCAGCCGTTGTCTCTGGGCAACGTACCTACGGAGTTCGGCGACGAGGTCGGAGCGAAAGACGACGAGTCGCGAACGGCCTTTGCTGCACCGGATCATCAGGGACGTCGTCAAGTTCGATCTTGGCGTTGCCCCAACGCTGAACAACAAAGCGCAAAAAGGAGTCGAGGCCATGTTCGCCGCGCTGGTAGGTGATGCCCATCGAGCGCTTGAAGCGAAGGAACTCCTTTGCGTCTCGGGCCAGATCTTTGACGGTTATGGTCCTCATGCTGGCACCGGTAGCGAAATGTTGCGCAGCGTCTCCGGCGCGATCCTGACATAGGCGGAGATCGACTCTGAATCACGATGGCCGAGCAAATCGGAAAGCACTTGGGGACGCACTCCCAAATCGATCTGACGCGCGGCATGTGTGTGGCGCAGGACATGACTGCCCAGGCGAGATGCGTCCAGCCCGGCCGCCCTGCCATGCTTGATCAGGATATGGCGAATCGACGACGAACCGTCCAAAGAATGGAAGGGCATCCTCATGGCTACGAACAGGTGCCTGGTTGGGGTGTTTTGGGGCCGACCGTTGCGCAGGTAGGATGCAAGGGCTTTGGCCACGGGCGGCAGCAAGGGCAGCATGAAGGTCACGCCGGTCTTCGGACGGATCACTCTGATCGTAGCCGCAGTCCAGTCGATATCTTCGAATTGCAGTCGAATAACTTCGCCCGGCCCGAAGCCATAGGTGCTCATCATCAGCAGGAGTGCGTGGCCGCGCAGTCCTCGCGGCGTGGATGTATCCATTTAGCAATGCAGGGAACTCGCCCCTTCCGGTCGTTCTGGTGGCACTGATGGCTCTGATGTTCCTTCCGATTGAAGCCCGTCGATATCGCTTGTTTCAGGAGGGGAAAAGGCAGGGCAGGGTGAAGGTAATTAGTACAACATAAAGTACGTAATGGTGTATATGTCAAGGCGGAAACAACATTATTGTGTGTTATGCACGACCATGGTTTTGGCATATCCACCACATTATGATGTCTCGTTATAGAGTGCGAGCGCCGCGCAGTGTTCCAGGGGCATCCGATCTTCTGAAGGAAACGGCCAAGTCGTCGGCACTCTGCAGAATGCCCCTGGTCAACCGTACTTAGCATTCCTCTGCAGGAATGGCCAATTCAAAGACATAGGCACGTTCACGCCAAGGGCCATCAACAGTGGTGACCAGGTTGTCGGCGTCAGTGGTAACGGAGTTCCATGCCTGTATGCGAATGGGCATTTAATGCTTCTAGGGCTACTGCCCGGCACGGTTCATGTAACGCGAATGACATCAACGACAGCGGCACGAGTGTCGGTGAGTGTGAAGGCCGGCCGTTCATTTACAAAGATGGCGTGATGCGGCGATTAACAGCGTCCGGTTGGAACGTTTCCAGCGCGATCCTAATCGCGCAACCAGGTTGGTGTTGTCAAGCGCAAAAATTCGGCTATCGTTTCTTATGAATCAGTAGGCACCAAGTTGCTTCTTAAAGCCGGAACCTACGTCGCGATGTTTGCTCGTCAAGACGGCCAAGATGGTTTAGTGCTTGGCATTGCGAATAGCCCGTTCGCTTACCTGCCTTGCACGACTACTTTCCGGGTTCTTAGCCCATCGGTACGGTACCCCATTTTTCTCTATGCTGCGGCCGTTCGCATCTTAGCTAAACTACCCGTCCCCACACGCACACGCGTACTATCCAGAGTATCCAGCCAAACGAAATGGAGTAGCGTCAGATGTTAACTTCCGCGCAGGCCAAGGGCAGTTCGATGATGAAGCTGCTACCTTTGCCGATTTCACTTTTCACATCAATTTTGCCGCCTAGCAACTTCACGATTCTCCGGGTTAAGGCCAGACCCAGTCCTGTGCCTTCTTGATGGCGTGTCGCATCGGATTCAATCTGTTCGAACTCCTTGAAAAGCCGCCGAACATCCTCCGGTTTGATGCCAAGGCCGGTGTCTTTGACCACCAACTTTAAGCGGTGTGGATCGTGCGATTCGGCGAATAGTTCCACTTTGCCCCCATCGCCGGTGAACTTGAGGGCGTTGGAGAGAAGGTTGTAGAGAACCTGTTTCAACTTTCTCTGGTCGAGCGTGATGTCGCCCAGATCCGGGGCAATGTGAAACGCTACGCTGATACCCTTCTTCTGCGCAATCGGCTTGGTCACGGCACAGACTTCCTCGATGGCTTTACGGAGCGAGAATTTTGACTCGTTCAATTCCATTTTACCCGCCTCCACTTTAGCCAGGTCGAGTACGTCGTTTATGAGTTGGAGGAGGTGCCTTCCACTGTTCAGAATGTCTTCCAGATACTCGTTCTGCTTCGGATTGACCGTGCCCGGCTTGCCGTCCACAAGAAACTCGGCAAAACCAATGATGCCGTTGAGGGGCGTCCTAAGTTCATGCGACATGTGGGCCAGAAACCGGTCTTTAACCTGGGCGGCGTTTTGGAGTTCTACGTTTTTTCCGTCAAGAGCCCGCTGAATTCGATCGCGCTCGGCGATTTGCTTGCGAAGCTCGCCATTGGTCGTTATGAGTTGCTCGGTCCGCTCAATCACCCGCCGCTCCAAATTCCCATTTAGCCACCGGATCTCCTGCTCGACCCGTTTTCGTTCAATCGCGTAGCGAATAGTACGCGTCAGAATGTTCGCATTCACGGTCGCCTTGGGCAGATAGTCTTGTGCCCCGCCTTTCACCATCTTCAGGGCTATCGCTTCATCGTCCAAACCGCTCAACACCACAACAGCGATGTCCGGCGCGCCAGCTTTCACTTTAAGAAACGTTTCTTCTCCCTGGCTGTCTGGCAACGAAAGGTCCAGGAGGATTACGTCGATATCTCCGACACCGAGGCGGAGTATCGCCGTCGCGAGCCGGTCAGCACGTTCCACATCGAACAGATCGCCGGTGTCTGTCTTCCCTGAGAGCAATTCCTGGAAAAGTCGGGCTTCACCCGGGTTATCTTCCACGAGCAGAGTCTTAAACCGTTGACCACTCATTCTTTATGGCTTTTAAGCCCCTCTAAAGAGGCCTCAGTTGGGTTTCGCGAGGAGAAAGTTTACTTCTTTGTGGATGCGAGAAGCGATTCATAGTAGGTGTTCGATGCCAGCTCTGTTAACCCGTCAGTGACGGGCCTGAACGGCGCCCTTCGGAAGTTTGACAATGGAGAGCCAAAAGCTCTCGATTGCATTCACAACCGTAGAGAATTGCTCTAGATCAAGCGGTTTCGTGACATAGCAGTTTGCGTGCAGGTTGTAAGTCTTCAGGATATCCTCCTCGGCTTTCGAGCTTGTCAAAATGACAATCGGAATGTGCTTGAGTTCAGGGTCTTCCTTGACCTGCGCCAGGACCTCGTGGCCACCTTTTTTTGGTAGATTGAGGTCGAGCAGGATTAAGTCTGGGCGGACAGCATCTCGGTATTCGCCTCGCCTATAAAGATAGGCCAGTGCTTGCTCGCCATTGCTAACTACAATGACATTGTTGTGCATTTTGCTATTCGTCAGAGTCTCTTGTGTCAGGCGGACGTCACCGGGGTTATCTTCAACCAACAGAATGTCAATCGCTCGAACGAATGTTGCAAAACTCATAGTATTTCCTAAATTACGAAGATGTTAGGAGCGTAAAGCTGAAAATTGAGCCCCCTTCCGGCGGCGTCTCGATCCAGATGCGTCCGCCATGCCGTTCCACGATTTTCTTGCAGATTGCCAAGCCGATTCCCGTTCCCGGGTATTCTGCTGTCGTATGGAGCCGCTGAAAAATCAGGAAAACCCGTTCACGATGTTCTGGCGAGATGCCAATGCCGTTGTCCTGTACCGAGATCTTCCATCCATTTTTATTCCGTTCTGAGGAGAGGTGGACTCGTGGCGGCTCCTCGCCTCGAAACTTAATGGCGTTACGGATCAGATTTTGGAACAATTGACCGAGCTGGGTGTCATCCGCCATTATTACTGGCAAAGTGTCGTGGGTAATCACCGCCCCACTCTCGACAATGGCAAGCTTCAAGTTCGCGAGAACCTGCTTGAGAATTGCGTCGCAGTTAGTAAGTTTGAGCGGCTTTTCTTGTCTATCCACTCTTGAGTAGGTCAGTAGGTCTGAAATCAGGGCTTGCATTCGGGTCGCCCCGTCGACGGCGTACTTAATGAAATCCTGGGCGTCCTGGTCGAGTTTATCCTTATAGCGCTTGGCGAGCAGTTGAGTAAAGCTGGCTACCATGCGGAGAGGCTCCTGGAGGTCGTGTGAAGCGACGTACGCAAACTGCTGGAGATCCCTGTTCGATCGAGCCAGTTCTCGTGCGCTCTCTTGCAGTTCGATGTTTTTGTCATTAAGGGCCTGCTCAATCCGTTTGGCTTCGGTCATGTCTCGCGTGATTTTAGCGAACCCTTGTAAGCAGCCATTTTTGTCGAGCAAGGCGGTAATCACAACGTTTGCCCAGAACATTTGCCCATTCTTGCGCACCCTCCAGCCCTCCCCATTCATCTGCCCTTCCTCCATGGCTGTCCGGAGTTCTTGTTCGGGCTTTCCCTCCGCAACGGCTTCCGGAGTATAAAAGCAGGAGAAGTGCTTGCCGATGATCTCGTCAGTCTTGTAGCCCTTGATGCGCTCCGCGCCTTTGTTCCAACTGGCGACGGTCCCTTGAGGGCTGAGCATGAAGATCGCATATTCTTGCACACCCTCGACTAATAGCCGGAATCGTTCTTCACTCTGCTGCAAGATCTCTGCCGCGCGCTTGCGCTCGGTTATGTCACGGATTGTACTGGAGACCAGCATGCCTTCCTCTGTTTCAAGCGGGCTAAAGCTGATTTCCACCGGAAACTCTGACCCATCCTTGCGCAAAGCATAAAGTTCCAGCCCAACTCCCTTAGATTGTTTGCTCCGCTGGGCAAAAAAATGTGAACGATGTTCGGCGTGAACGCCGTGAAAACGTTCCGGCAGCAACGCCTCGACAGGTTTGCCGCGCAGTTCTTCGCGTTCGTAACCCAGGAGTTTCTCGGCCTGGGTATTGGTAAACACAATCCGGCCGGTCGGATTAACAATCACAATACCATCGGGAGCAGATTCCAGTAGGCTGCCAAATTTCGAATCCACAAGTTTGGCGTCGCGAAGAACCTTTAAATGCGTCACGTCCTTTATGCTCGAAAGGACAAATTCAATCTCGCCATCCGCATTGAGGACAGCCTTGCTTGAGATATCGACATAAACCAAAGAGCCGTCATTCCTTTGACGAGTGGCTTCAATGGTGACGATTCCGCTTTCAAATGTTTGCCGAGGATCGTCCCGCTCCAGCGCAGGCTGGTTTGACGGATTGAGGAGTTCGTTAAGCGAGCGTCCGACGGCTTCGGCACTGCCATAACCGAAAACCGCTTCGGCGCGGCTGTTCCAAGAAACTATCTCTCCCTCGCCGTTTGTGATTACGACAGCTTCGGGATTTTCATTCAGAAGCAGTTTGTCAAAATCCGCCTTCGTGAGTTTCTCCATTGGTTCAGACACACGTGAAACTAACGTCTGTTTCAGAAAAATAGACTATATTTCTAAAAATGCCATTGTTATATGATAATTCCATTTTTATCATAAGACGCGGGGATTGCGAAGTGCAAGGTCGTCCTTCTTTGGGAAGCCAATTAAAAACCGATCCTGACTCTGCCGGTCAGGGCGTTTGAGTCGTAGCGCTGGCGCGCCCCGAGCTGCCCGTCATAATTGACGTTCACCTTATTCGAATGATGCAACATTTCGGCTGGCCGCAGTGCCGGGTGGGCTCGGCAAAAGGTCCCGTCCACTTCCAAGATCCTGCGAGAATTAATTGAAATCCGCACGTTCCAGGTGCGTCGCAAATACGACGGATCGGCGAGAGGGTATCAGCGTCAAGAGCGTCCGGGGATATTCCCACAGCTCATCGTCATCTGCGCATTGGATTCTCTCGCGTGAGAAAAGATATCCACACCGGAAAGCGCGTTGCGAGGCTCATTCTATCGGATGAAAATCCGAGAAACTGCAAATAGGTGGCTGAATCCGTGATTTGTTAAACCATCCCTTTGCTATACCTGAAGGCAAGCGCAGCCCAGTGACTAAAGTATGGGAGAAGGTGATAGAAGGAGGCGAGATTCAATCCATCCAAATCTTTGAAAATCGATTCCAAATGCACCGAATTCAGACGTAGAAAGCCCACCGCGCCGGAAGCCGTGATTCTCGACATTTCACTCCCCGACGGCAGTGGGGTCGAAGTACTCAAACACATCCACAGCCGTGGCTGGGACCCCTGTGTGGTGGTGCTGAGCGGGAACCCTTATGAAGAGTTGCGGGCCAAATGCCAGCAGCTTGGGGGCCCCGGCGGTTTTGGAGAAGTTCGACGAGTTAGCCCAGGCAGCGCGGACGCTGCTGGAGGTGGGACTCAGTCCGACAACGCGTTAGAAGAAAGAGCCCCTCCCTATGAAAAATGCAGATGTCGACATGATCCAGCGGCTCAGCCGCTCAAACCTTTACACCGAATTCAAGCAAGCCTTTGGTGCCAGCGTTGGCTTACCCCTGACGCTGCGACCCGCGGAGTTTTGGCTGCTGGCCCACCGTAGCCAGCCTTACGAGAACCCCTTCTGCGCCATGATTGCAGAAACCAACCGCGGCTGTGCAGCCTGCTTAGAAGCTGAACAACGCGCCGTCGATGCTGCGCAGGACCGATCGGCTACGGTCCGTTGCTTTGCGGACCTGCGCCACACGGCAGTTCCGGTCAAACTCGGCGAGCGTACTATCGGCTTTTTGGTGACGGGCCAAATCGCGCTGGACTTGCCGTCACCGGCACGCTTTGAAGCCATCGTGCGCCAACTCACCGAGTGGGGAGTTAGCATAAACCGGAAACGGCTGGAGGAAGCCTACTACCGATCGCGGGTGCTTTCGTCGGACCAATACGCTGGTCTCATCCGTCTTTTGGAAATCTTTGGCCAACAACTTTCCGCCATGGCAAATCGAACGATGGTGCAGGAAATGAAAGCCGAACCGCCGCTGGTTCGACGGGCGCGCGCGTATATCGTTGGGCACCAGGCCGATCCTATCGATCTGGATAATGTGGCAAAGGCCATGCACGTTACGACGTTCTACTTTTGCAAGACGTTCAAGAAGGCGACCGGCCTGACCTTTACAGAATATCTCGGCCGTGTGCGGATCGAGAAAGCCAAAGCCTTGCTGCTCAATCCTCAGCTGCGGATCAGTGAAATCGCGTATGAGGTTGGTTTTCAATCGTTGACACATTTCAACCGCATATTCCATCAAATTACCGGTGAAGCTCCGAGCGCGTTTCGGAACAACGGCACGAGAGAGGCCAAAGGGATGGCTAGAACCCGCGCCGCCTTTCGTCTTGTTCCGGAGGCCCCGTCAGCTGGAGTCATCCGGTTGGCGGCTTAAGCGAGTCAAACCTGTTATTATCACTCGGTGATTTTCCGACCGAATTGACTTGTTGCCCGCAAAGTATCGCAGCGCTTTGCAATCAAACAGCTGAGATTCTTCCGGTTCAGTGATCACGCGCTCTTGCTGTCCGTGAAGGTTGTATGATGCGATTAACGCGAATATTAATATTTCCATTGTTTCTCTCAGTATCATGGATCAGCGGCCCTAAATCGGGATGCATTCCAAAATGCCCAGAGAATTACTTGGAAACTTGATTTCGAGGATATACGTGCTTACCAGGCCAGCTCACCGAGTATACATAGCTGGATTTCGGGGCCTAGGCGATTGCACGAACCGCAGGAGTAAAATCAATGCTGCCGACCAAAACCGGACGCGGGCCTTTGCGCTGTCTCGGTTTGTGAGTCGAGTCCTGAATCGATCACCGATCTCTTTAGACGTGATTCCGGCCCAGATCCGTGTTGCTTAACCAGTTTATTGTACGCACCCAGGATCAGGATTGTGGGAGCCGATTGTCCAACAAAGAGCGCCTCATGGGGTCTGTCGAGCATTTTTAAAATTAGCGAGGCCGCAATTGAAGCTCCCGCAGCCCACAAGAATGCGTCAGAAGGAGGATCGCACCGCAGGCGACCAAATTGTTGAAGAGTGAGCGACCCGGCATCCGTGCGAGAGGGTTGGCCAGGGAGGAGTGGGGGATCGGCAACCCAGCCCTATCGAAGTGGCGGCTATTTTAGATTCGACGAGACAGACCAGATGCTGAAGCATCTACCCGCCTTTAAGGTGCGGGGAGTCGATACTACCGGCAGCGGCGACGTTTTCCATGGGGCCTTTGCGGCGGCTCTAGCTTGGGGCGAGACGCCAGCAGTAGCCAGGATGCCCATTTTTTCCGCATTCGTAACGAAAAGCGGTTTAGACAATCATTGGCATCTCCGCAAATTCCTAAGGCACCGTCTGTTCGGCGGCAAATGGCAATCGGTTTGAACTCCCGACAGAGATTTCACCGGTACCAGCAGCGCACTTGGCGAAATCCGGCTCGGCGAAGCTGGCGGCTTCCCAGGCCCTGGACCGGCGCGCGACGACCTTAATGCTGTGCACGAGCGACTCGCTGCTGGGCTTCTTTCTTGAGCCATTTGCGGCGTGTGGTAATCGCTAAATCTTCAATGCGTTCCCGCTTTGCAACAGTGGTCAGAGTGGCCATATCCAAACGCCGCGTTAACTCATCGGAAAAAATATGGGAGAGTCTGATGCAAAGGGTTGATTTTCCCCTAGATAAGAATCGCATTGATCGCTGCGGCCAGCCCAGTGAGGGAGCTCAAAGATCAGTTCGCAGCGAGTACGAGAGGGGATGCGCAGAAAAATTCTATCTGGAGGTCGGTGAGCGCATTAGTAGCTCTGGTCCCACCTCTTGGATTTCGTCAATTACCTGGCGACCTTTCAGAGATAACGTTCCAAGGCCTCAAGCATTTAACATCAAAGAAAGAATGAAAAGCCGCCTCGCCTCGAGGCCATCGAACCGGAAGCTGTGGCCCTCGGCATTTCGCTGCCTGACGGCAGCGGGGATCGAGGTAATCACGCAGATCCGAAGGCGCGGGCGGGACCTTTGTGTGTTGGTGCTCACCGTCGATCTCGATGAGGTGTTGCTGGCCAACTGCCAGCGACTGGGGTTGTGGCGGTCTTGGACAAGTTAAACGGGTTGGCACATGCAGGGCCGGCGCTGCTGGAGGGCGTGACCCGATCCGGAAATGTCTTGGAAATAATTGCCTCCTTATGAAAACTTCAGATGCCGACATGATCCAGCGGCTCGGCCGCTCGAACCTCTATACTGATTTCAAGCAAGCCTTCGGTGCCAGCACAGGTTTACCCCTGACGCTGCGACCGTTGGAGTTTTGGCAACTTGCGCACTGTGGCCAACCCCATGAGAGTCCGCTCTGCGCCCTGCTCGAGCAGACCAATCGGGGTTGCTCGAGTTGCTTAGAAGCCGAACAACGTGCCGTCGATGCCGCCCGGGACCGGTCGGCGACGGTCCGCTGCTTTGCCGATCTGTGCCATACGGCGGTGGCGGTCAAACTCGGCGAGCATGCTATCGGTTACTTGGTAACGGGCCAGGCCGCGCTGGACTTGCCCTCCAAAGAGCGTTTTGAAGCGGTCGCTCGCCAACTCACCGACAAAGGGATCCGTATAGGTCGTAAGCGTCTGGTGCACGCCTACTACCATTCCAAAGTGCTATCGCCGGAACAATATGCCGGACTAATCCGCTTGTTGGAAATCTTTAGCCAGCAGCTTTCCGGCATTGCCAGTCGATTGATGGTGCAGGATGCGGAAGCCGAACCTCCAATGGTTCGTCGCGCCCGAGCGTACATTACAGCGCACCAAGCCGATCGTATCGATCTGGACAACGTGGCAAAAGCCATGCACGTGAGTACGTGTTACTTTTGCAAAATATTCAAGAAGGCCACCGGTCTGACATTTACAGAATACCTCGGCCGAGTGAGGGTTGAAAAAGTCAAAACCTTGTTGCTCAATCCTCACCTGCGGATCAGTGAAATCGCGTATGGCACCGGGTTTCAATCTTTGACACATTTTAACCGTGTGTTCCGCGAGATTACAGGTGAAGCTCCGACTGCGTTTCGCGACAACCGCACGAGCCGATCCAAAGAGCCACCTATAAATCGTGGCACTCGGGTGGCTGCTGGGGAGCCGAGCTAAATAGGAGCCATGCTCGTGGCGCCTGATCACCGGGCGACCGCACGCCCTGATGAACAGAAGCGCCCGTATACTGAAGGCCTAAGATTCATTCGGAGTTCGTGGTCGCGTCTGGACGTCCGGCAAATTGCCGGATGCGGTCGCCCAGCCGGAGAACATTGTACCACTGGCAGCGGTCGTCTGAGGAGCTTCCGCCGCTGTCTGGGATGTCCCAGAAATTTCTAGGACATGTTTCGCCTTCCTGCGCACATCGTCGCGGTGATTGCCTGAGGTCGCTGGGGAGGCTCTGCTGCCCTTCTCGGTTTGAAATTTTGCAAGCCGTACCGGTAGCGAACATTAGGAGCGTCGATAAACGCCCTTTAGCGAAACAAGGCCAAAGGTCGTATTCAAACCCACAATGCCTCAACTTATTGTTCTATTTGGCGGTGGAGGCGGTTATTGGTTTTCGCGGCGTAGGTAAAACGAAAGCCTCCGGACCCGGCACAGCGCTTTATTTTAAACCAAGGGAGACGTCTTGTGCTTGAGAACACAGCAAGTTCAAGTGGATTTCAAGCATCTGCCTATCCAGTATACTGCGCAGGAGCCGCCTCGCGAAGGCAGCGCTGAGTGAATTCCCTGAAACGCTTTCTGACGGGCCAACGATTGCTGCGCGATCCTCATCGATGAAGCAGAGCAAGAGGTCCTCTTAGAGATAGTTTCGCCCATAACAGATTCTCTTAGTCTAATAAACGGTTTGGGAAGATTTGCACAAATAGTAAAGGGAAATCACCCGACATGTCGCCATTGTTCACTTCCGGTTGAAAACGAACGCTTTCGGATTCAATTAGAGCGTATTTCCCAGTCGTCGACTGCGTCTGTAGCATCCCGCGCGCAACAATTCCCTTTAGACTGATGAGCGAAAGAACCAGCATGCCTACGCACCCCGAGTCCACGTTACCGATTGGCCATTCCGGCCTTGCGGCAATGGGCCTCGCTGCGCTTGGGATTGTCTTTGGCGATATCGGCACCAGTCCGCTGTACACGCTCAAGACCGTGCTTAGCATGACTGTCGGCGGGCCCACGCCCGATGTCGTGTTTGGTGTGCTCTCGCTAATCGTTTGGACACTGATCATCATCACATCGGTGAAATACGTCGCCGTAGCCATGAGTGTCGACAATGACGGCGAGGGTGGAATTCTTGCCCTGATGTCGCTGCTCTGCATCAAAAAGCATCAGCAGCCTATTATCGTGGCCATCGGGTTATTTGGGGCCGCGCTGATTTACGGCGATGGCGCCATCACGCCGGCGATCTCGGTACTCTCTGCACTCGAAGGACTGAATATCGCGACACCAGCCGTCAAGCCTTACGTGTTACCGGCAGCGGTGGTGATCCTCGTTGCACTATTTACGGTTCAGCCCCAAGGTACCGCTCGAATTGGCAAAGCCTTCGGTCCGATTATGTTCCTATGGTTTTTGGCGATCGCGGTGCTGGGGCTCGTGGGTATCGCCCGGCATCCGGCTGTGCTTGCCGCCTTGAACCCTCTTTATGGTTTGCGTTATTTGTTCTCGAATGGTTATGCGAGCTTTCTCGTTCTGGGTGGCGTTTTTCTCTGCGTGACCGGGGCCGAAGCACTTTACGCTGATATGGGGCATTTCGGTTCTCGCCCGATCCGAGTTGCCTGGTCGTGCATCGTTCTTCCCAGTCTATTGCTGAACTATGCCGGCCAATCTGCAATCGTGCTCGAAGGTACACCGACTGTGAGCAATATCTTTTACCGGCTGTGTCCCGAACCCTTGCTGATTCCATTTGTGGTTTTGGCGACGATTGCGACCATTATCGCCAGCCAATCGATCATTACCGGTGCGTTCTCGATGACCCGGCAGGCCGTCCAGCTCGGCTGGATGCCGCGCTTGCGGATCATACAGACCTCTGAAGAAGGTTACGGCCAGATCTATGTCGGGGTCATTAACTGGCTACTGATGATAGTCACGGTTGGCCTAACCCTGTTTTTCGGCAAGTCCGACAATCTGGCTGGCGCCTACGGAATCGCGGTATCTGCGACGATGATGTTGACCTCGGGCCTGCTATTCATCGCGATGCGCGAGGTATGGGGCTGGAGCCTGTGGATAAGCGCGGCGGTCGCGGGTGTGTTCCTCTGCATCGATGCGTGTTTCTTCCTTGCGAATCTCGTCAAGGTGGCTCAGGGCGGCTACGTTCCGCTGCTTCTGGCCGCATTGGTCTATGGGATCATGCTGGTCTGGCATCGAGGATCCGTTAAGGTTGCGCAACGCCTCGGCGAGCAGGTCACCACAGTTGACGAGTTTATGCGTTGGATCAAATCGCAAAATATTCCGCGTGTTGCCGGGACCGGAGTCTTCCTCACTCGAACCGCGCACGATGCCCCGCCTGTCATGATCTGGCATGTAAGACACAATCGGGCCTTGCAAGAAAATCTGTTTGTCCTGAACGCGGTAACTGAATCCACACCGTGGATCATGAATTCGGAGCGCCTCCTTGTGACCGAAGTGCAGCCAGATTATTGGCGCGCCACGGCGCGATTCGGCTTTATGGAAAAGCCGGATATTCCGGCCGTGCTCAAACAAGCGTGCTCGCAAGACCACTCCCTAAAGCTCGGCGATGTGGTCTATTACGTTGGCCACGGCACGATCGTCCCTCGCGATGATGCACGAGGGCTGGCTAAATGGCAGGATGCTCTTTACATCGCGATGGAGCGGAACTCCGTACACTTCAGCGACTTCTTCCGGTTGCCTAACGATAGCGTCGTTTTGATCGGGCGGCAGATCGTAATCTAGTGGCGGAAGTTGGCGCTTCTTGATAAGATGGTAAGTCGCTGACTTCCTTAAGAAATCAGCTCTGTCGAACGGCGATCATGGCCCGCCAGATCACAGACCGCACCTATTATAGGTTTCCCCAAGTGCGCTGTCGAACTGCTACACCCCGCGACCTGTGACGAG
>Ga0302325_10009020_pt1 | contig 21854 bp, 21 predicted proteins | sample Palsa_T0_2_FD_201948 | JGI IMG/M metagenome (GOLD analysis project Ga0302325, IMG submission 201948) | Peat permafrost microbial communities from Stordalen Mire near Abisko, Sweden - Palsa_T0_2 | ecosystem: Environmental > Terrestrial > Soil > Palsa > Peat permafrost | place: Sweden: Abisko...
GCGCAGCGGCCGCTGCACCACCGGGAACCGGGCTTGCCGGGGCAGGCGCTGGCCGACGCCCGGCTGACCAGCGGACTGATCGCGGACGGCCATCACGTCGCGGCGCAGGTCTGCGCGATCGCCTTCGAGGCCGCCCCCGGGCGGATCTGCCTGGTCACGGACGCGGCGGCGTGCGCGGGTATGCCACCAGGCCGCTACCTGCTGGGCGGTGAGCCAATCGAGCTCCCCACCGGAGACGGCAGCCCGCCGGCCCGCGCCGATGGGACGCTGGCGGGCTCGGCGCTGCGGCTGGACGTGGCCGTAACGAACATGGTCCGGGCCGGCGCCGGTCTGCCCGAGGCGGTCGCGGCCGCGACACGCATCCCGGCGGACCTTATCGGCCGTCCCGAGCTGGGGCGGATCGCTCCCGGCGCCCAGGCCGACCTGACCTGGCTCGGCGAAGACCCGGACGGCGGTTTGCGAGCCCGCGCTACGTGGGTGGCCGGTGAGCTGGCCTACCGCCAAGGAACCGGCTAGGACCGGCCAGGACCGCCAAGGACCGGCAGGAACCGGCCAGGACCGCCAAACAGCGATGAGAGAGTGGTGACACGTTGACCCCGACGTCTTCGGTGACTCAGATGCGGGCGGAGATCGAAGAGCAGCCGCAGGCGCTGCGGGCCACGCTGGACGCCCTGCTGCCGCGGACGGATGAGGTCGCCGCGCTTGGCCGCCAGACCCGCCAGGTGCTGTTCATCGCCCGCGGGACGTCCGACAACGCCGCCGTCTACGGCAGCTATCTCGTCCAGGTCCGCGCGGGTCGGCTGGCCACCCTCGCGTCGCCGTCGGTCGCCACCGCGTACCGCAGCCGACTGGACCTGTCCGGAGTGCTCGCGGTGGCGCTGTCGCAGTCCGGCCGGACCGAGGAGATCGTCGAGACGCTCGCCTGGGCCGCGGACTGCGGGGCGCGGACCCTGGCGATCACCAACGGCGCCGGCTCACCGCTGGCCGAAGCGGCCGACGTAGCCCTGGTGACCGAGGCCGGCGTCGAGCGAGCGGTCCCGGCGACCAAGACGTTCACCACCGCGCTGGCCACGCTGGCCATGCTGGGCATTGGCCTGGCGGCCAACTCCGAAGGCGCGGAACCGCTGGACGCGGGCGAACTGCGTTCCGTACCGGACGAGATCGAGCGCCTGCTGGCCACTCTGGGTTCCCCAGCCGAGCTGGACCCGATCATCAGCGGTCTCGCCGGGGTCGAGGGCGTGGTGGTCTCCGGCCGCGGCTTCGCCTACGCCGCGGCGCTGGAGTTCGCGCTGAAGCTGAAGGAAGCCTGCTACCTGCACGCGATGGGGCTGTCGTTCGCGGACCTCCTGCACGGCCCGATCGCGGTGGTTGACGGGCGGACCCCCGCGGTCATCATGGCCGCCGACTCCGGGCCCACCCTAGACGGCGCGGTCGCGCTGGCCGGTCGGGTGATGACCGCAGGCGCTACCGCGTACGGCATCGGGGGCGGACCGGAGCTGGCCCTGCAGTGCGCCTACGCCCTGCCCGGCCCGCGGCTGCCCGATTGGCTCGCGCCGATCGGGCTGATCACCGCGGGCCAGCTGGTCACCGAGGGGCTGGCCCGCCGTCTCGGCCTCAACCCCGACACCCCCCGCGGCCTCAGCAAGGTCACCCAGACGAACTAAGCAAGGTCACCCAGACGAACTGAGGGCCAGCTCTTCCTCCGAAGCCCCAGAAATCTTCGAGGCCCCCGAGGCCCCAGAGGCCCCCGAGCGCTCCGAAGTCTCCGAGCGCTCCGAACCGGCCAGTACGCCCCGGCGGCGCAGCTCCGGGCGCACCCCCTCGCCGAACCAGTAGGCCTCCTCCAGGTGCGGGCAGCCGGAGAAGATGAACTCCGAGATCCCCAGCGAGGCGTACTCCTCGATCCGGTCTGCCACCTCCGCGTGGCTGCCGACCAGAGCGGTGCCCGCGCCGCCGCGTACTAGCCCGACTCCGGCCCAGAGGTTCGGGTATATCTCCAGGTCGGAGGCGTGGCCGTTCTCCCGGTAGTTCTGATGCAGGGCCTGCATCCGCTGCTGGCCCACCGACTCGCTGCGCCCCAGGACCCGCTGCGCGCGTGCCACCTCGTTTGGATCGAGGTAGCTGAGCAGCTTGTCCGCCTCGGCCCAGGCTTCCCGGGCGATGTCCCGGCTGATGACGTGCAGCCGGATCCCGAACCGCAGGATCCGGCCCTGATCCGCGGCCAGGTCCCGGATCCAGGCGATCTTGTCCGCCACCTGCGCTGGCGGCTCTCCCCAGGTCAGATAGACATCGGCGTACCGGGCCGCAATCGGGCCCGCGGCCGGGGACGACCCGCCGAAGTACACGTCGGGGCGCGGCTCCGGTGGCGCCATGACGGTGGCGCCCTGCACCTTGTAGTAGTCGCCACTGAAATCGTACGGTGTGCCGCTCCACGCGCCGCGCACGATGGAGAGGAATTCGCCCGTGCGGGCGTACCGCTCGTCGTGCGGCAGGTGGTCGCCGAACCGGCGCTGCTCATCCGCCTGGCCGCCGGTCACCACGTTGAGCATCAGCCGGCCACGGGAGATCCGCTGATAGGTCGCGGCCATCTGGGCCGACAGTGTCGGCGAGGTCACCCCGGGCCGGAACGCGACCAGGAACTTCAGCCGCTGCGTCTCGCGGATCAGCGCCGCGGTGACCAGCCACGCGTCCTCGCAGTGCGTGCCGGTGGGAGTGAGCACGCCGGTGAAGCCGTTGCGCTCGGCGGCCTGAGCGACCTGGGCCAGGTAGTCGATGTCCGGTGGCCGGATGGCGGTCGCGGCGGAGGTCTCCGCCGCGCTCGGGGCGGGCAGCCCGTCCGCCCCGAGCGGGACGCTGTGCCCGCGTCCCACGATCGACCGACCGTCGCCGGAGGTGGGCAGGAACCAGTGGAACTTCAGGCTCACGACGACCCTCCCGGCACCGTGTCGTTGTAGGTGGTCACGGTGTACTTGGTCATGTTCACGCTGTTCGGGATCAGGCCGGCTTTGTAGAAGGCGGTCACGAGCTGTTGCTCGGCGGAGATGACGCCGCTGGTGATCGCGACCGGCTTGTTGATGTCGTCCTTGGCCGCCTGGGTCATGACGTTGCTGGGCAGCCCCGTCGCGTCGGCCCAGAGCGTGGCCCAGGTGGCGCTGTGCGTCGCCGACCAGTCGTAGGCCTGGTTCAGGAGCGTCAGGTAGTCCTTGATCGCGGCGGCCTTGGCCGGGTTGTCCAGCGCGGCTTTCGAGGCCACCTCGAAGGAGTAGGGGGAGCCGTAACCGTCCCCGTTGACCAGGATCCGGGCGTGGTCCTGGATGGTGACCTGCTCGATGTACGGCGCCCAGATGTCCCAGGCGTCGACGTGCCCGGAGTTGAACGCGGCTAGGGCGTCGGCGGGCTGCAGGTACTCCAGCGTCACCTGCTTGGTGGTCAGGCCGGCCTTGTTGAGCACGGTCAGCAGGTGGTAGTCGGCCGAGCTGCCCTGGGCTACCGCGATCTTCTTGCCCTTCAGCTGGGAGATCGAGGTGATCGGGGAGTTCTTCGGCACCACGATCGCAGCCGCGGCCCCAGGGCTGATCCGGGCCCCCGCGATGGCTATCGGCTCGTTGCCGCTGGCGGCGAAGACCGGCGGGGCGTCGCCCACGCCGCCGATGTCGACCGAGCCGGAGCCCGCGGCCTGCAACATGGGCGGCCCGGAGGTGAAGTCGCTCCAGTTGGCCTTGAACGGGAGCTTCTTGATCAGCCCCGAAGCCTGCAGCAGCGCCTCGGCGCCGGTGCCCTTCTGGTCGCCGATGTTGAGCGTCACCGACGAGACGTTGACCGCTCCGGTCGATGCCTTGCCCGACGCGGAAGAGCTGGACGACGAGCTGGATGACGACGATGAGCAGGCTGCCAACGCGAGTGCGGCGACGGTCCCGGTCGCCGCGAGCAGTACGCGTCCACGTCTGGCCCGGTCTGAAGTGATCATATTTATCTGTTTCCTCGTTTTCTTCGGCAGCTTTTGTGAGGCCATGTGGTCAGGCCATGTGGTCAGGCCATGTGGTCAGGCCACTTGGTCAGTCCACTTGTTCAGGCGACTTGGTCAGTCCGCGTCGAGAGTGTCCACTTCGCGGGTGGCCACGCCCAGCTCAGTGAGCAGGCGGATACGCAGGGTCACCAGGTCCGGGTGGTCCCGGTCCCGGGGCCGGTCCACGGTGATGGTGGCCGAGTGCGCGATCTGGCCGTCGGCCAGCACCAGCACCCGGTCGGCCAGCGCGAGCGCCTCGTCCACGTCGTGCGTGACCAACAGCACGGCCGGCTGGTGCCGCTCCCACAGCGACAGCACCAGGTCGTGCATGCTGATCCGGGTCAGCGCGTCCAGCGCGCTGAACGGCTCGTCCAGTAGCAGCAGGCCGGGGTCCCGCACCAGGGCGCGGGCCAGGGCGGCGCGCTGCGCTTCGCCGCCGGACAGCGTGAGCGGCCACGCGTCGGCGCGCGCCGCGAGCCCGGTTTCTTCCAGTGCTGACCGGGCCACGCCGCGAGGATCCCTCGCGCGCAGCCCCAGACTCACGTTGGCCCACACCTTCTTCCAGGGGACCAGCCTGGGTTCCTGGAAGACCACCGCCACCGGTGCGGTGACCTCCAGTTCGCCCGACACGCCCTGGTCCAGCCCGGCCAGGGCCCGCAGCAGAGTGGACTTGCCGGTCCCGCTGCGCCCGATCATGGCCACGAACTCGCCCCGCTGGATATCCAGGTCCAGGTCGTCGAGGACGACGTGATCGCCGAAGGAGCGGCTGAGGCCGCGGGTGCGGGCGACCGGGCCCGCTGAGCTTTCTGGGCCCGCTGAGCCCGGCTTCTCCGGGTCCCGTTCGGCCGCTAGCCCTCCAGAATTCCGCGTCGCCACGTGAGAGCCCTCCTCTCGATGAGCCGCACGATGTAGTCGGTGAGCAGCCCGAGGATCAGGTAGACGAACAGCGCCACGAAGATCACGTTCTGCTGGAGGAAGGTCTCGCCCTGGTTGATGATGAAGCCGAGCCCGGCGTTGGCATTGATCTGCTCGGCCACCACCAGAGCCAGCCAGGCCACGCCGAGGCTCTGCCGCAGCCCGACCAGGATCATGGGCAGCGCGCCGGGCAGCACGATGTCGCGGATCATCTCGCTCCTGTGCAGTCCGAGGACCTTGCCCAGCTCGGCGAGCTTGCCGTCCACACCGCGGATGCCGGCGAACGTGTTGAGGTACAGCGGGATGGCCGCGCCCAGCGCGATGAGCGTGATTTTCGGCACCTCGCCGATCCCGAACCACACGATGAACACCGGGATCAGGCCGAACAGCGGCAGCGTCCGCAGCGCCTGCATGATCGGGTCCACCGTGTTCTCGCCGAATCGGCTGAGCCCCGCGACGACGGCCAGCACAAGGCCGAAGCCACCCCCGATCGCGAACCCGATCGCCACCCGCTCCAGCGAGATGGCCATCGCGCCCTGCAGCGTGCCGTAGGTCGGGGAATCGGTCGTGATCAGGTGGACGGCGGTGCTCCACAGCGTGGTCAGCGAGGGCAGCTTCTGCGCGGAGACCACGCCGGTCGTGCTGATGATCTGCCAGATCGCGAGGACCGCGATGGGGCTGATCAGGCGCAACCAGCCCTTGTGTCGCCAGCCGCGGCCGGCCCTGGTCCGCGACGCGGCGGTGACGCCGGCGGCGATGGGCAGGCCCCCCGGACCGGAGGTCGGCTCCGGCGGGTTGTCTTCCCTGGCCGTGCGCGTCCGGGTGGATACCGGCACGGTGGCACCTCTTCCGTGCTGAATCGGAGCGGCGTCACCCATCGTGGGTGAACTTCCCTAGTAAGTCAACGGGAGTTATAGGAAATATAGAGCAGATCAGCTCTGGCTTACGATCGGGGATGTGCCCTCTGAGCCTGCAAACCTGCGCGGCGTCATCATCGACTGGGCCGGCGTGCTGACCAATCCGCTCCGGGGCACGGTGCGAGCCTGGGCGGACGCCGAAGGCATCGACTGGGACAGTTACGCCGCGTGCATGCGTGGCTGGCTGGATGACGCCTACCACGCGGACGCCGTCGGTAACCCGGTGCACGCTCTGGAGCGGGGCGAGTGCACCGTCGAGGAGTTCGAGCAGCTCCTCGCCGCCCGCCTGCTCCGGCTGGACGGCGGGACGGTCCCGGCCGCCGGCCTGCTGGGGCGGATGTTCGCGGCCAGCCTGACCGTGCCCGTGATGTACGACATGCTGCGCCAGCTGCGCGCGGCCGGGATCCGCACCTGCCTGCTGTCCAACTCCTGGGGGCCGGGCGGCTACCCCCGCCAGGACTTCCCGGAACTTTTCGACGCCGTCGTCATCTCGCACGAGGTGGGCATGCGCAAGCCGGAGCGCCGGATCTTCCTGCACGCCGCCGAGCTGATCGGGCTGCGGCCGAGCCAGTGCGTGTTCATCGACGACATCGAGGCGAACGTGACCGCGGCGGGGGAGTGCGGCATGACCGCCATCTGGCACGAGGATCCGGCCCGCACCGCCGGGCGCCTGTCCAAACTGCTGGGTGTTTCGCTGGCCGCCTAACACGCTGTGGGCTGCCGGGCTAGCCTAGGGCGCCATGGCGGACTACCCGAAGGCCTCCAGCGCGGGCCGTTCGGCCAACATGCGTGCGATCCGCCGGACCGACACCAAGCCCGAGCTGGCGCTGCGCCAGGCGCTGCACCGGATGGGCTACCGCTTCCGCAAGGACCACCGTATCGACCTCGACGGCGGCCGGCGGGTACGGCCCGACATCGCGTTCACCGCGCGGAAGGTCGCGGTCTTCGTGGACGGTTGTTTCTGGCACGCCTGTCCCGATCACGGCTCCCGGCCGTCGGTCAACCAGGGCTACTGGAACCCGAAGCTGGCCCGCAACGTGGAACGGGACCGGATAGCGGATTCGGCGCTGGAGCTGGCCGGCTGGCGGGTCGTCCGGCTGTGGGAGCACGTCCCGCTGGGGGACGCCGTCGCCGCCGTCAGCACCGCGCTCGGCCCCCCAGGCCAGCCGGCCCAGCCCGGCGGGCGTGCGCAGCCCACCGAGGCCCGCGAACCGCTGTTGTAACGGCCATGCCAAGGTGCGGCCTAAATTCGGGCCTGCCCCGTCCCGACCTGTCACACTCGTGATCAACCGCAGCATCACGAGGGACTCATGCGCGTATACCTGCCGTCAACACTGCCGGTGCTCACCGCCGCGCTCAAGGCCGGGGAGATCGGGCCCGCCCCACAGCCGGGCTTTGCCGTCACACCCGCGCTGCGCGAGGGTTACGCCTCTGGCGACCTGGAGGAACTCGAGTACATCGCGTTGCTGGAGGCGGCCCGCGCGTCGCTACGACTGCTGGCCGACGACCCCGCTACGCAGCCGCGCCGGGTGGTGCTCGTCGCGGAGGTCGCCGACGATGACATCGGCTGGTCCGGCGACCACGGCCGTCCGGCCGCGGTCCAGGTACTGAGCGTCGTCCCGTTCACCGACGTCGCGGCGGGCCACGTCGACGACCCGGATGCGGTCCGCGACGTGCGAGCCGCCGCCGCCGCCGTCCCGGCCGCCGACGAGGGCGACGATGATGCCCGGTTCACCGTGGACGGCGCCGAAGGTCACGAGCTTCTCTGGTACGCCACCCAGGAACTGCGCTTTCTCTTCGAGTGACCCTGGCGAGGTAGCCTCCCAGCATCTGCAACAGCAACCAGGGAGAACCCCGTCATGGATGCCGTCACCACCGTGCCGGTCCCGGCCAACGAGCCGGTCCGGACCTACCAGCCTGGAAGCCACGAGCGGACCGCGCTGGAGAAGAAGATCAAACAGCTTGCCGGGGAACAGGCCGAGCTGTCCATGACCATCGGCGGCCAGACCCGAATGGGCGGCGGCGGCCGGATCGAGGTGGTCCAGCCGCACAATCATCGGCACGTCCTGGGGCACGTCGGCAACGCCACGGACGAAGACGTGACCGCAGCGATCGCCGCGGCGCGTGCCGCGGCCCCCGGCTGGCGGGCGCTGTCCTTCGACGACCGGGCCGCGGTCTTCCTGCGCGCGGCCGACCTGCTGGCCGGCCCCTGGCGGGCGACGCTGAACGCGGCCACCGTGCTCGGCCAGTCGAAATCGTCCTACCAGGCTGAGATCGACGCCGCCTGCGAGCTCATCGACTTCTTCCGGTTCAACGCGGGTTACGCCCGGCAGATCCTGGCCGAGCAGCCGCAGTCCGCCCCGGGCGCGTGGAACCGGATGGAGTACCGGCCGCTGGAGGGGTTCGTCGTCGCGATCACCCCGTTCAACTTCACCTCGATCGCCGCCAACCTGCCGACCGCGCCCGCGCTGATGGGCAACGTGGTCATCTGGAAGCCGTCACCCACCCAGCAGCTGGCCGCCCACTACACGATGCGGCTGCTGGAGGCGGCCGGGCTGCCGCCCGGAGTGATCAACATGGTCACCGGGGACGGCCAGGCGGTATCCCGGGTGGCGCTCCCGCACCCCGATTTGGCGGGCATCCACTTCACCGGCTCGACCGCGACGTTCCAGCACCTATGGCGCGCGGTCGGCGAGAACATCACCGGCTACCGCGGCTACCCGCGGCTCGTGGGCGAGACCGGCGGCAAGGACTTCGTGGTCGTGCACCCCTCGGCCGATGCGGACATCCTGGCCACGACGCTGATCCGCGGCTCATATGAGTACCAGGGCCAGAAGTGCTCCGCCTCGTCCCGGGCCTACGTGCCCCGGTCGATGTGGGAGCGGCGCCGCGACGACTTCGTCGACCAGGTCGAGTCGCTGACCATGGGGGATGTTTCCGCCGACCTGTCCCTGTTTATGGGGGCGGTGATCGATGCCCGGGCGCTGGCCAAGCACGCCGCCGCCTTCGAGCGGGCCCGCAACCGTCCCGCGGTCACGGTGCTGACCGGCGGCCGGACCGACGACCGGGAGGGCTATTTCGTGTCGCCCACCGTGCTGGAGTGCACCGACCCGGCCGACGAGGTGTTCCGCACCGAATACTTCGGGCCGATCCTGGCCGTCTACCCGTACCCGGACGAGGCCTACGCGGACATGCTGGCGCAGGCGGCCGACGTAGCGCCGTACGCGCTGACCGGGGCGATCCTGGCCCAGGACCGGTCCGCGATCAGCGAGGCGGCCGAGCGGCTCCGGTTTTCCGCCGGGAACTTCTACATCAACGACAAGCCCACCGGGGCGGTGGTCGGCCAGCAGCCGTTCGGCGGCGCGCGGGCGAGCGGCACCAACGACAAGGCCGGTTCGGTGTTCAACCTCATCCGCTGGACCAGTCCGCGCTCGATCAAGGAGCTGTTCGTGCCGCCCACGGACTACCGTTATCCCCACATGGGCTGACGCAGATGAGGCATCGCCGCAGGTCACGGGATGAAAATCGGTAGGCCGGGAGCCTAGCCAGGGAGCCTAACGCCCTTGGAACTGCTAGCGTCGCCGAAGATGGCGTCCATCGCGGTTGCCACTGCGGTGACCTCGTCCACGATCTGATGCCGGTATGTCGTCTTGGTGACCGTCGAGTTGACGTGCCCCACGGCATCGGCAATGTCCTCGATGCTCACACCCGAGGCGGACAGGACCGAAACGAACGTATGCCGCTGCTCCCGGGGCGTCCAGTTCTTCCCGATACCGGCGCGGTCGCACAGGATGATGAAGTACTTCCGTACATCCTGCGGCCACCGAGGGGCGCCGGCGTCATCGCAGAACACGATCCCGAGGCCGCGAACGTCGTACAGCTCGCCGAGCTGGAGCCTCTTCGCCGCCTGGTCCCTGCGCAGCGCCTGGAGGCCCGTCACCACATGCCGGGGCATCCTGATCGTGCGCCTGGACCGCTCTGTCTTCAGCTCCTCCAGGACAAGCCGCCGCTTACCGGTCTCCGGATCCGGCAGCGCCTTGAGGCACTTACGTACCCTGATCACGCCTGCCCTGAAATCGACGTCCTCCCATCGGAGCCCCAGCAGCTCGCCGGGTCTCAGGCCGCACATAAGCGCGGTCACGATGTAGGCACGCCACCACGTGTTCAGTTTGAGGCTAAGCAGGGCGCGGATCTGGGGAAGCGTCATCGACTTCGATTGCCTGCGGGGGCCAGCGGGGATCTCGGCCAGTTCTGCCACGTTCCGGAGAATCCGGCCGTCCCGCTGAGCGCGCCGGATGGCAAGGCGCAGCAGCGACCGCGTGCGGCCCATGGTGTCGGCGGCGTACCCGCCGGCCGCCATGCCCTCGAGGAGCCGCTCCACCTGAGTGACGGTAAGCCGGGCGACCTTGATCTTCCCGAGCTTCGCGATGATGCGGTCGGCGTGGAGCTGGTTTTGCTGCAAGGTAAGCGGGCTTTTCTACCGTGCCGGGGGATGCGCCATTAGATCGTTCACCAGGTGGGCGACTGTCAGGTCACGCGGCGCTATACGGCCGGCCTCCTTCAGTTCCGCGCGCTGGCCATCGAGCTGATCCCAGCACTCGGCGGCGGTTTTCCCGTACACCTTCGGGCCGCGCTTCCGGTTGCCCTCGTCATCGAAGCCGAGCGAGAGCTGACCGACGTAGCGGCCCCGGGACTTGTCGTAGAACACCGTGCCGCCACCGCGCCGGCCGCGCTTGGTCACTGTTCTCCGCCCGCCGGCCCCTCGGTGTCGTGGACCCTGATCACGGCGTCGACAAGGCCCTCGAAGCCGCCGGCTAGATGCTTGTACCGCGGATGCCGGCTGGCCAGCACTTCTATGCGGGCATCGATCCGGAGTAGGGCCGCCGCCGTTTCGGCCTCTTCCTGCTGCGCGCTCGCGGCCCTCGCCTGTAGTGCGTGAGCAAGCGACTGATCATGGGAAAGCTTTTCGCGCAGGCGGGTGTGCGTCGTAAGAAGTTCACCGATCTCCCGCTCGGCGGCGTCAAAGTCCTCCGGTGGGCCGAATCCGAGAAGCTCCAATACCGGGACCCCGAACAGGAGAGCCAGGTCGGCGAGCTCGTTTAGCCGGGTGGGCCGGGTGGCGGCTTCCAGTCGCGTGACGATGGCCTGACTCCAGTCATAGCCGTAAGCACGCATCCTCTCTGCTACCTCTTGCTGAGACCAGCCCCGGCGCTGCCTTAGTAGCCGGATCTGCTGGCCGGCCCGCTGCTCTGGTGACGGCATGTCCGTCTGCACACGATCATTCATGACGCGCATAACAGTACAGTGCGCACCGTGTTGCGTCCAGGATGGTCCGCCTGATACACATATGCATGTCACGTCGACAGTCCTTAGTCGCTACACGCGCCTTCGGGTGAACGCCGAGGAGGTACCCGTAATGTCCACCCCCCTGCCCGCACCCCTGCCCGAGTCCCCGCCCGCGCCCCTGCTCCTGTCGGTCGAGGAGGCAGCTGCTCAGATCAGGATCGGCAGGGCGCGCATGTTCGAGCTGATCCGCCGCGGCAAGGTGGTGTCAGTAAAGGTCGGCGGCAGCCGGCGTGTGCCGTACGACTCGCTGAGGGCCTACGTCGACCAGCTCATCACGGAGCAGGCGCCGGCCGGTCCCGAGACTCGTCCGGTCGCCTGATCGCTTTCCCCCGCATATCCCCTGAGCAGGAGATCCCCGGTGTCTCGTCCTCGCCGCAAGCCACGGCCGCCGGGCAATGTCCGGGTCGTCTGCACCGGGCGCGGTAAGCACGACCCCGTCCGGTTCAAGCCCCCGTTGCAGCTGCAGCCCGCGGCCGGCGAGCACCCGATCCGGATCACCTGGGACTCGCGCATGGAAATCGCACCCGTCACTAGCTTCCACGCTGCCGACGGTCTGAACACGTTCGAGTTCACCTGCGGGAGCTGCGGGCGGCACTGGAAGCGCCACGAGGACGAATTCATCATCGTCGCGTTCGCGTTCGCCGATCACCAGGGCATCACGGGTGACGACAGCACGCCGATCACGATGGACATCAGCCATATCGAGAACGCCTAGGTGAGGACTACTATGAACTCCGAGCGCGTGGCCGGATGTGACGCCGGGCCGATGCCCAGGTGCCCCGCCCGTAGCTCAGTAGTCGCCTCGCGAGGGCGTGGAAATATCCATGCCCGGAGGTCCCAGTGGATCGCCCTACCGTCATCCGCGGACGACTGGCCCGTGCCACCCGCGGCGGCGCCCCGCCCGAATTCATCGAGTCGCTGCGCCGCGATTACTACGCGAGCCGTGCTCGCGACTATCTCCGCGACTGGATCGCGTCTGATCCGGCCCCGACGTCTGCGCAGCGCCGCGAGCTGGCCGCTCTCCTGGTGGGCGGTGACGTCAATGCCGCCTGACAATGTGAAAGGCCGCCCCCCGGTTCCCAGCCGGGAAGGCGGCCCAAACGCCGCTAACAGCGTCACCATCACCGCCGCAAATGTAACACCTGGCAAGGGCCGGCGGCGTGCGGCACGGCGGCGCGAAGCAATCACCTGCCGGGTGAGCCTGCTACTGCCCTGCGCCCACCGCAAAATGTGGCACTACCTCTGCCGCTGCCCGCAATGCGGCAGCCCGCACCTGGGGCGCGCCAGGGAGCTGGCCGGAGTGACCGGCACGCGGAGGCTGCCGTGCGGTCACTGGATCGTGGTCGTGGTCGCCCGCGCGTATGGCTGCACTGACTCGGGAGCGGCAGCGTGAGCCCGGATGCTGTGAGCCTGCTCGAGGCTCTGCCGGATCCGCTGGCCGAGGCTGAATACCGGCGTCGGCTCTCCCGTGAGGCATTCGAGCGCGGCCGGGCTCTCGGCGACTACGAAGGGTATGAGCGCGCGTCTGCCGACCTGGCCGCCGGCTGGCATGTTGTCGCGGGTCCGGCATCGCGTGGCGGCGAGTCCTGCGACGAGTATGAGTTGCGCCGCTGGGGAGGAGCCGGCCGCGCACACTTCGGCGATCCCCGGCCTGCCGACCTCACGCCGGCCGGGATGCTCACTCGTGCTCGCGCGTCGTGGGATCCCCTGGGCCTGCCTGCGCCGGGTATGGTGCACCTCGCCGGCCCGGCCGGCCACTGGCACCCGCCGTGCCTGCCGGTCTGCTACTCATACACGGCCGGGTGGTATCCCGCCGAGCAGGCGGAGAAGATCCTGGCCGCGGTCCGCGCAGCCGTCGCCGAGCGGGACGCGCGCTCACGTGAACGGGCTGCCGCGTGAGTGTCCAGTGCCGTTGCGGCGGCACGATCGCCGACACCGGAATGTGCCCTGGCTGCGGCACCGAAGGACCGCGTTACCAGCAGGCCCTCAGCGCGGCGAACGCGACATGCGGCGCCGTCGTGCGCGAACTGCACCCTGTCATCGTTGCCTCCCCGGGCGGCAGGAATTTGGGTGACAAGCCCGAGATCGAGGCACCCACTGGGCCCGCGAGCATCCGTGCTCTGCGGTCGGCGATCGACGCGGGCACGATACCGGGCACCTATGTCAGCAACGGCAGCGTCGTCGTGGTGGAGAGGGTGTCGGGCACCCCTGGCGCGGTGACCGGTGGTGAGGACTCACCGCTCCCGGTGACGGCCAGCGAGGTCAGGGCACCTGGGCTCGCGGCGCTCCTCGCGGCGCACACGTACACCTTCCAGGTGAAGACCCGCAGGGCAGACGGCGGCACAGAGACGTATCCGGAGGAGGTCACGCCACCGAATGCCGTCCTCGGAGCGGCGCTCGAGCCGAAGGAATGGCCCCGGCTCCGGCCGCTGTTCGGCATCGTCGGCGCTCCCGTCCTAAGGCCAGACGGGAGGCTGCTTCAGCAGCCCGGCTATGACCCGGCAACCAGCCTTTATCTCGCCAGCAAGGTGCCCCTTGATCCGGTGCCGGGCCAGCCGTCCAAAAAGCAGGTTAGGGCTGCCCGGGAGTTTCTGCTCGGGCGTTTCCTCGGTGACTTCCCGTGGGTGAGCGAGGCGGATAAGGCCAACTATGCCGGTCTCCTGGTGACACCGATTCTCCGCAGTTACCTGCGGACGCTCATCCCGTTCGGCGTCGTCACGTCCACGATGCCGGGCTCGGGGAAGACCATCCTCACCTGCGGGCTCGGAATGCTGTACGGCCAGCGCGTGCTGACCTGGACGCACTCAGATGAGGAGCTGCGGAAGGCGATCACGTCGGTGCTCGCCGACCCGGTAGGCACGATCATCTTCGACAACCTCGCCGAAGGTACCGTCATCGATTCACCCGTCCTGGCCCGGCTCATCACCGACCGCACGTGGGCTGACCGGCTGCTCGGCAAGAACTCGACAGCAGCGTTCGCCAACGACCGGGTGTGGACCGCGACCGGCAACAACCTCCGCCTCGGCGGTGATATGCGTACCCGGTCCGTCCTGGTCAGCCTCAACCCCAACATGCCGCGGCCCGAGGAACGCACCGGCTTCCAGATCCCCAGCCTCGACCAGTGGATTCTCACCCCCGCCAACCAGCGGCAGGTGCTCTGGCACCTCCTGGTCCTCGTCGCCGACTGGACACGAAACGGGGCCCCGCGCCGCGAGGGGCTGACCATGCGGCAGTTCACGCCGTGGGCCGAGGCGGTCGGCGGCTTCCTCGCCCATCACGGCATCGGCGGCTTCCTCGCCAATGTGGAGACCGTGAGGGACATCGACGAGGAAGAGGCGACCTGGGCGGCGTTTTTCGCCCAATGGCACAAGCTGCACGGCGACAGGTGGCTGACGAGCAACGAAGTGCGCCTGTCCGCGGACGTGCCGCTCAGCGAGCATGATCCGTGGGACGGCTGCTTCGTCACTGACGGCCGCGGCCGGTTCCCCACCCCGAAGTCCCTGGGCAAGCTGCTCACCGGGCAGATCGACCGCTACCGCGCGTCTTATGTTTTGCGCAGCGAGCAGGACAAGCACAGCAAGATCCGCACCTGGCGCGTCGAGGAATGGGCCGGATAAGCGCCAGGCTTCGCGGGGTGTGCGGGCACGATCTCCGCCGCGACGAGACGGAAAGCGTCCCGTGCGCGCGCGAGATTTACACCCCGCAAACCCCGCAAACCGCAGGTCAGGGGCTGGAAAACCTTGCGGGGTTTAGCTTCTGGCCCAAACGCTAAACCCCGCAAACCCCGCAACACTGCGGGGTTTGCGGGTTATCCGTTTCTTGCTGCGGGGTTTGATTTTTGCCTTTCGGAGCGCTCTTTTCGCAGGTCAACAGGCATGTTGCGGGCTTTGCGGGGTCACTTTCGGCCTTCTACACGTACGCGCGCGCGAGGGCAGACGGTGACACGCAACCGCGGACCGTGGTGCCGTTGCCGCGGCATGCCCGCCGAGAACACCCACTGCGGCCTGTGCGGAGCCGACCACGTCCGCCACGTCGCCGCCGTCCAGGCCGCCATCGTGGCGCTGCGGGGAAGCGTCGGCCTCACCCGGTACCAGACCGAGGTGCGGGCACAGCGGCTGTCGTCCGCGCGGCGCACGAACCCCAGCGCGGCACCAGAGCCGGGAGGACACCGCGATGACCCATGCACCAGTGACCTACGAACAGGTGGCCCGCAGCTTCAATCACGAGCTGCTTTCCTCGCTGCCTGCTTATCCGGCGCTGCGCTGCGCGCTCAGCGACCTGGCCGGGCAGGCAGGAGAACGGGGCACCGAATTGGCCGCCCTCCTTGACGCTGTCGGCGACATGGCCGCCACGACTCCCTACGGGGACACCTGCGAGCGATGTGAGCGGCTTCGGTGGCCTCACGCCGTTGAACGTGACCGCGGCTGGCTCGATTGCACGTACCGATGCCCGTGCGGTGCCCGATGGACGTGCGGCTACGTCGCGAACATCACGGCTGGGAGGTTCCGGCCAGGGCCGGGCGGTTTACGACGAAAGGTCACGAGCGGTGAGCGTACGAGGAGGTTCGCAGCATGCTTGGTGACCAGCTCGCCGAGGAGACGGGCCAGATCACGGGGACGCGCGTGCTGCCTGACGAGGGCGCTGGCCCGAAGGTCGAGACATCGTTCCAGTTGAGCGGGATCCTGCTGGGCATCCCCGTGAGCGACACGGGCACCTGGGTCTCGGTGACCCGGCTGGACGGGACCTTCTTCGGCCAGGGCCAGGGGGTCGTCATGACCGATGACGGCGAGACGGAGACCTGGCGGGGGCAGGGCGTTGGCCGGTTCACCGGTCACAGCATGGCGGTGTCCTGGCGCGGGGCCCTCTACCCCCAGACCACCTCGGAGCGACTGGCGCGGCTCAACGGCATCGCCGCGGTATTTGAGTTCGACGTAGACGAAAAAGGCAAGGTCGTGGTTAAGACCTACGAGCGGAAGTAGGCAGCTCCGCCGCTTATGTCACCACGCCGGGCGAGGCGGCACTAGCCTTGACCTGGGCCAGGTGGCCGGATTTGAACCAGCGGCCTCTTCGTCCCGAACTAGCGGCGCCGCTGCGCGTTTGGCTGCCATCCCAGCTCGCGGCGGGTGCAGGTGTCCGCTGAGGCTGGCGGCTGCGCGAGCGCGTTGCTGTACTTCTTGCTGTACGGCACCGGTAATGATGACCTGGCCGCAAGGATCGTGGACTTGGCCACGGCTGACCCGGGGATGCGGGGTGTCCCCCGCGCTGGTGCAGGGAAGATCCTGCCGGGTCCGCGCAGGACGCAGGGGTGGTCGTCCTGAGGGGGCGCCGAGCCTCATACCGCGGATCCGGGGCGGCGAGCCCCGGGTGCGCGATAGCGCTGGTTAACAGGCGGCGCCACCACCGGACCTTGCACCGGCGCCGGGACCGCGCCCCCCACGTTGGTCGCCAGCAAATTAATCTCAGCAGCCGTCCGGCTGACCCGCTGCGGGTGCTGGAGCGTCACCCGTTCATCGGCATCGGCGGCGAGGCCTTGAACGGGGCCACCGTGGCCAGGAGCGAGGGGTGGACGAGCACCGCAATGGCGAAGAGCACTGTTGCGATGCCGATGAGCCGGGTCAGGCCCACGCCATGCCGCCAGTTCTTCTCGGCCAGGAAGACCAGGGCGATGCCAGCCATCCAGGCCAGGTTCATCAGACCGACGGTGAACAGCACCGCCATCAGCGCCCAGCAGCAACCCAGGCAATACAGGCCATGCGACAGGCCCACCCGGAAAGCCCCGGCCAGCCCGCCCCCGAAGTTGTGTGTCAGGAGGAAGCTCAGCGGGGTCCGGCAGGCCCGCAAGCAGGTCGTTTTCCACCGGCTGAACTGGTAGAGGCCCGCCAGGAGCAGCACGAGCCCGCCCGCCCGGTCCAGCCACGCCGAATCATGTGTCACCTGCCGGAAACCGATCAGCACCGCCAGCGGGACCAGGCCAACCAAGGACCACACCACCAGATACGAGGCGCCGAAGGCGAAGGTCGGCGCCAGGCCCTCGCCGCGGCGGCGCGTGACCAGCCGGTGCATCAGGACGATCGGGGCCACGGCCGGGAACATCATCGCGATCATCATGGTCGTCCACATGGCCATGAAGACCGGAACGGTCATGTCGAACGGCATCGCGACCCCGACGTGCGCGAAGCCCTGCACCATCGCCGTCATCGAGCCCGACTGGCCCACCGTGCGCCACCAAGCCAACCCGGCCAGCGCCAGCAGCACCGCCGCCGTCGTCACGGTGACTCGCCGTTCCAGCACGCGATAGGCCGACCGCGGCGTGTCCTCGGGCGGCCGAGGCATCGCTAGCTCAGTCATCCCCGCTCCCCATCGACCCGACACCGGAAGACCAGATCCTTAACCTCGCGGCATTGCTACGCGGCGGCTCTACAAGGCAGGTTTGACCTCAACCTCCCCGGCCTCCGAGACGGCAGTGTGATCAGCTGGACCAGGAGAACGGCGTTGAGAATCCGCTCTGACCATCGGCGGAGTACTCGATTCCGAGGCCCCGGATCCGGGCGGAGAGAGTCCTGGCCGGAGTCAGATCGGAGTTAGCCGGGTGCCTGGTCCCGGTGATTTTTGGCGGTGGCCCTTCGGGATCGAACGGCGACACTACGTCCTCGATGTCTACCGCCACGGTCTCCCCAACCCTGACCCGGTGGCGGCGACCGTCATCGACGTGCTCGATGGGCGCCACCTCCATGCCGAGGTTCTCGCTAACGAGCGGGACGAGATTGGCCATGGGACCGCCCATCTGCCCCGCGAAGATGGCTCCGAGCTTCTCGATCTGCTCCTCGCTGGCCCGGTCGTCCATGAACATCCCGATCCGCCAGTTGCCTTCAGACATCTGCTTCGGAGCGTCGAGCACCAGGACCACGCTCCGGTCGCTTACGTTGGTTTCGTCGACGTGTCCGGAATCGATGTGCCATGCCAGCACCGCGTTGCAGCGGTCATAGTCTGCGGGTGCTGCGAACGCTGATGCGCCACAGGGGCAGACCACATCGCAATTGCAGTTCTCGATATACGTTCCTTCTAGCCGCCACGCCATGGCCGGACCTCCCCTACTAGACTGGGTTTTGGGCGAGCGTAACTTCGGGGTGGCCGGTCTCGCTTCCGGGGGCCACCTAGTCTTGAGCACTCCCTGTTCCGTGTCGCATCGGGTGCCTAAAAAAGATCTGGCTGTTCCGGCATCACGGGCCGGTTGGTGGCCTGGCCGGTAGGTCCTGCCAGACCTCCCCCATTCCCTGACCGCCGCCAAACACGTGAGCCGGAGGAGAGAGTCAAGCCTGTCTTCGCGTGTACGTTGACCAGGCACTTTGACCGGCTGCGGTTGCCCTGCGGGCACGGACGGGCTTGACGCCATCCGGAGGCGATCCATAATTGCGGGGGCGGCGGGAATGGGGGAGTCCCCTTGCACATTTCCCCGGTCGTGCCGAGCGCGTCGTCGTGGGCCAGGTGGCCAGCCTGAAGCCGGGGTGCGGGGTGTCCCCGCGCGGGTTTCATCAGAAGCGACGGCGCGTGCCGCGCAGGCAGCAGGGTGGTCAAAACGAGGGGCGGCCGAGCCCATAGACGCGGGGTCCGGGGCGGCAGCCCCGGGTGCGCGGTAGCGCCCGGATCCCTCAGAGTGATCGCCGGGACCTGGTGGTCGAGCACGGCGCGTGCGACAGTGGGGTAGGGCCGCCATTGACGCGGTGGCCGCGACCTGGACAACCGGGAGCCCGGGGAAGACGGCTCGTCGCTGCACCCGGTGGTTGCCCGCTGAGCCACCTTCGTCTGCGGGTCCCGGCGATGCGTGGCCCGGCGTGCGCCGGGCGGGCCTCCCAAGGCTGAGCCCGGCGCTGACGCCGGGCCAGCGGCGGAGCGCAGCGGAGCCGCCTTGATCCATAACAGCTCAATTCGGCAATGGGCCAGGTCAATTCGTGTCCTGTCTCGGTAGATGCTTGTCACGTCAATCCCAGTAGATGGCTTACAGATGTGCTGTGAGTCGGCTTGTCTGTCGCATGTTGCTTGCGGGCGTCATGTGGCGGGAGGCCGGGATTGGCACTGGTCAGGTTGTCGGTTGTCGAGCAGCGGTACCGGGCTGTGCTGGATGCCGCCGGGGTGTTCCGGTGAGTGAGGTCGCTGACCGGTACGGGGTGTCGCGGCAGAGCGTGCATGCCTGGATCCGCCGGTATGAGGACAGTGGGCTGGGCGGGCTGATGGACCGGTCCCGGCGGCCGGAGTCGTGCCCGCATCAGGCCAGCGCGGAGGTGGAGGCGGCGGTGTGCGAGCTGCGCCGTGAGCACCCGAAATGGGGGCCGGTGCGGCTGGTGCATGAGCTGGGCCGGGCCGGGGTGATGCCGGTGCCGTCACGGATGGGTGTCTACCGGGTTCTGGTCCGGCACGGGCTGATCGAGCCGCAGCCCCGTAAGCGTCCCCGGGACAGTTACGTGCGGTGGGAGCGGGACGCGCCGATGGCGTTGTGGCAGATGGATCTGGTCAGCGGGATCTTCCTGGCCGACGGGACCGAGGCCAAGCTGGTCACGGGTGTCGATGATCATTCCCGGTTTTGTGTGATCTGCCAGGTCGTGGTCCGGGCGACGGGCCGGGCGGTGTGCCTGGCGTTCGCCGCCGCGCTGCGAGCGTTCGGGGTTCCCGGTGAGGTGCTCACCGACAACGGCAAGCAGTTCACTGACCGGTTCGGGAAGGGCGGCGAGGTACTGTTCGACCGGATCTGCCGGGACAACGCCATCACCCACCGGCTGACCCAGCCCCGCCATCCGACCACGACAGGGAAGATCGAGCGGTTCCATGGCAGTCTGCGCCGGGAGCTTCTCGACGATGCCGTGCCGTTCGCGGACCTGGCCGCCGCGCAGGCTGCGATCGACGGGTGGGTCACTGAATACAACACCACGCGGCCGCATCAGGCGATCGCCATGGCCGCACCGGCAGACCGGTTCAGCACGGCGGCGGCGCAGGCCGAGCAGCAACTACTGCTGCTGCGGCTGCCCGCCGTCATCGCCTTGGCACCGGTCCCGCCGGTGCCCGCTGACCCACCGCCGCCCGCCGCGGGTGCAGCGAGCGGACCGGTTCCCGAAAGCAAGCCTGCTGCTTATCGGGGCGGCCCTGTGGAGTTCGAGCGGGTGGTCCGGTCAGCGGGAACATGCAGGTCGCCCGGCGGCAGTTCTGGCTCGGCCCGCACCGATCGGGGATGACGGTCACCTTCTGGGCGGCCGCCGACGTCATCCACCTGACGATCGGCGGGGCCCGGGTCAAGTCCCTGCGCTCCCACCTGTCCGCGGCCGACCTGGCCAGCCTGGCCGCTCAGGGAGGACGGTCTGCCGGGCCGCCGCCGCTGCCCCCGGCCGAGCCCGGGGCCGCGCTTGAGGCCGACCGGATCGTCAGCAAGAACGGTGCTGTTCACCTCGCTGGCCAGTACGTCGCAGCCGGGGAAATCCTCGCTGGCCGCAACGTCTCTATCCGCATCGAGGACAAGACCCTGATGTTCTTCGACCCCGCCACCCGCGAGCTGCTGCGCACCCAGCCCAGCCCGCTGACCTGGGACCAGGCCCGCAAAGTCCGCGGCGCCCGCCCCGCCGGGCCGCCGCCACGGCCATCAGCCGAACCGGTCACCGTGCAACGGGTCGCCAGCAACACCGGCGTCATCATGGTCGTCGGCCAGAAAATCGCCCTCGGCCGGATCCACGCCCGCCAGGTCGTCACCGTCCACGTTGCCGAGAACACCCTCAGCATCGAGCTGGCCAGCGACGATGTCCGTACCGTCCGGCGGACCACCACCCAGGCGGTCCGCAGCATCAAAGCCCAGCAGCCCCGCAAGGCTGCCCATGTTTCCTAGATCGTTGACCGGTAATTCAGGGGCCGGTGGGGAAGAAGCGCAGCAACGCGCCGCGAGCGATCCGTGACTGGTAAGTGAAGAGTGTCCAGAATCGGCGTGTCTACACACGTCCGGACCCTGGAGCCCACCCGTGATCGCCGGCCTGGACACTCTCCTGACCGCACTTTACGTGGAACTGACCGACCGGATCATTCCTTCTTCCGGCTTTGCCAGGTCCGGCCCGGGCCGCCCGCCGGAGGTGACTGACGCTGAGCTGGTGTGCCTGGCCGTGGCGCAGGTGCTGCTGCGCTTTGACGATGAGCGGCGCTGGCTGCGCGCCGCGGCCGGGCAGGTGGGGCACCTGTTCCCGCGGCTGCTGGGCCAGAGCGAGTACAACGACCGGGTCAAGGCACTCGCGCCGCTGATGGAGGCGGCACTGCGGTGGCTGGCCGATCACACCCCGGGCAGCGCGGAGATGCTGCGGCTGATGGACGCCACGCCCGTCCCGTGCGGGCAGTCCGCGGTCACCGCGAAGCGCTCTGACCTGTACGGCTGGGCGGGCTACGGGTACTGCCCCAGCCACTCGCGCTGGTACTGGGGGGCCAAGCTGCTGCTCATCTGCACCTGCGACGGCACCGTCACCGGCTTCGGCCTGGCCAATCCCAAGCTCTTCGGCGAACGCGAGCAGGCCCGGCAGATGCTTAAGGACCAGCCCGCCAACCGCCCGGCGCCCGGCACCGCCGTCGTCACTGACAAGGGCCTGTCCGGACAGGAGACCGAGGCCTTCTTCGCCAGCGGCGACCTGGGCCTGGCCCTGATCCGGCCG
>Ga0302325_10009023_pt1 | contig 21849 bp, 20 predicted proteins | sample Palsa_T0_2_FD_201948 | JGI IMG/M metagenome (GOLD analysis project Ga0302325, IMG submission 201948) | Peat permafrost microbial communities from Stordalen Mire near Abisko, Sweden - Palsa_T0_2 | ecosystem: Environmental > Terrestrial > Soil > Palsa > Peat permafrost | place: Sweden: Abisko...
GCGATCGCCGCCCCGCGCAGCCGCGCAGCGGTGCCCGCAAAGGGCTCGACGCGCTCGCTGGGGGTCAGAGTGGTTGCCACTGATCAGACGGTCGAGCAACTGGACTCGGGAAGCGAGCCCTGGCGCATGCAAACCAGACATCCGGGGGGTGCGTGCGGCCCACAGTGTGCAGCCGCGTGCCGGGCCGAGCGCGCATGCCGGCGGCCCACCGCGTGCCGGGCCGATTCGACCCCGCGAGGGCACGAGCGTACGATTCATGCGAGAACCCATGACCGCTCTCGGTATCGCGCTGCTGCTCGTCGGAGCCACACTGGTGGCGCTGGAAACTCACGTGGCCTCGCTGGGGATGCTCGCGGGCCCCGGGGCGCTCGCCCTCGGGGTCGGCGCCGTGCTCGCGATCAGCGGCGTGGGCGGGGGCATCGTCGTCGCCCTGACGCTCGCCGTCCTGCTCGCGGCTGGGGGCCTGGCCTTCGCTGCCGTCGCCATCCGCGAGGGCAAGAAGGCCCGGCGTCGTCGGGTGCGAACCGGCGCCGAGGGTCTCGTGGGCCGGGTCGGCGTGGTGCAAAGCTGGGTCGATCCCACCGGACGCGTGCGCGTCGACGGAGCCCTGTGGCAGGCTCGGCGCTCGTGGGCGGAGGACAGCGCGTGCGATCTTCATGCCGGCGATCCGGTCGTCGTCGAGCGCCTGAGCGGGTTGACCCTCGCGGTCCGCCCCGCCGAAGAGTGGGAGCTCGCGCCGTGATCACGGTCATCATCGTCGTCCTCATCGTCCTACTCGTGGTGGCCGCGAGTGCGGCTGGGGCGTCGGTCCGGGTGCTGCGCGAGTACGAGCGCGGAGTGGTCTTCCGCCTCGGCCGGCTCATGGACCAGCGCGGCCCCGGCGTGATCCTCCTCGCCCCCGGGGTCGACCGCATGGTCCGCATCAGCCTGCGCACGATCACCCTCAAGGTCCCGCCCCAGGAGATCATCACCCGCGACAACGTGCCCGCGCGGGTCACCGCCGTCGCCTATTACCGCGTCATCGACCCGAATCGCGCGGTGACCGAGGTTCAGAACTTCGGCGAGGCGACCCTCCAGGTCGCCCAGACGACGCTGCGCTCGGTGCTCGGCGGGGCCGACCTCGACAGTCTGCTCGCTGAGCGCGACAGCCTCAACGAGAACCTCCAGCACATCATCGACGCCCACACCGAGCCCTGGGGCATCAAGGTCACCGCGGTCGAGATCAAGGACGTCGAGATCCCCGAGCGCATGCAGCACGCGATCGCCCGCCAGGCCGAGGCCGAGCGCGAGCGCCGGGCCAAGATCATTAACGCCGAGGGCGAGGCCCAGGCCGCCACGCGGCTCGCCGAGGCCGCCGACGTGATCTCGGTCAACCCTGTGACCCTCCAGCTCCGCTACCTCCAGACCCTGCGCGAGATCGGCGCCGATCAGAACTCGACCATCGTCTTCCCGCTCCCGCTCGACATGATCAAGCCGCTGCTCGAGTCATTCACCCCGCCCGAGGCCGCCGGAAAAACCGACAACGGCGCCGTCAAGGACCTCGAGCCACCCCGCCCCGCGGAGATCGAGCCTGCACCCGAGGCCGAGCTCCCGGTCTCGCGCCGCGAGCGCGTGCTCGAGGACTAAGCCCCAACGGCGATTACGTCAGAAGCACCCGCTCCGCTGCTGTGCGGACGAGCATGGCGCAGAGGTGGTCCGCGGATCGGGTGTAGATCATGAGGTACTGCCGCGCCGAGGAGGCTCGAGGAGCACGCCCGGCTAGTACTGGTCGGCCGTGGAGCGGCGGCGGGGGCGGCTAGTGGCGGCCATCGCCTATTGAAGATCCCCGGAAGGTTCGCTTAGCGTCCGCTCATCGCGAAACCCGCCGGACACCACAACTGCGACGTGGACCAGGCCGTAGCGACAGGGATCAGCCAGGGGGCGGCGGGGATGCTTGTTGTTCGTTGGTGGAACCTCAACGAACACGTCCCATGCTCGCACCCCACCCGCAGACCTCAGCTGTAAAGCGCGCTGCCCGCGGTCGTTCTCCGGTCCCTGGGCGACTGGTTTAGAAAGGGGTCAGCGGGCGGGAGAACGCTGCAGATCTCGGTCTCGAAAGAATCTCACCCGATCCGTCGCGAAGCTTTGCGAAGGACTAGCGAGAGCACGACCGCTCGCATCCGACCGTTTCCGGCCTAGGACCAGCTTCTCCAGTTCGCCACGCTCTAGGGCGTCGACCATCCGGTCGATTTCACTCGACGTGTCGCGGCCGAATCCTGAGGTTGAAGGTCCCACACGAGCGATAGTGGAGCGTGAGCTTCACAGTCCCCGTCGTCGCCGTTAGAAATCTCCCGTCGAGGTCCACTCCGATTTGCGGCACACTGCCAGGCGCAGCCACCACGTTCGTGTCCGGCACGGTCCCGTGAAAATAGAACCGCCCATCGCTTTCGGTCGTTACGTGCTTATGGATTTCAAGCAGACCGGTCGGGAAGCCCGCGGCGCCGGGTGCGATGGGTGCCGCGATGCAATGGAAATACCCTTGCACCAATCCGACATGAGGTCTTCCGAACAGCCGCGGACCGATCTGCGTCTGCTGCCCGATGGTCACCGTCAGACCGTCCGCATCTTTGTACGGGTCGTTGCTTTGCAGGCACGTTGAGATGGTGCTCCAACATTCGGGCCATGGTCTGGTAGTCGGAAATCGGAAGGCGGTGACGGGTGTTTTCGCCGTTACGGGTACGGCAAGGGCCAGAGCCGCGACCAGCGCCCCGGCGACACGACTAACTCGTTTCCAACGGTCCATACCCTAGCCGCCCCTATGAAATATTCGCCCGCGTGACCCTACGGCGTCGCCACCGTATCTAGCACGGTTGCCGGTGTCAAGGCTCCAGGTGGTGCGGGTTGTTGGTTTCTGTGCACGGGGGAGGATTCTTGTGACCTGCTGCTGTGCCGGCTGGGCTCAACACGTAGTGGTTGAAGCCGGCGGTCCGCCTGAACGTGCTGTTGTCGATCGGGACGGAAACGGAGTGACCCCGCGTTGTGACGGCGCTGGCTTCTCGTTCGTAGTCCTTACGAGGACTGAGCGCACGCGATGACCGAGCCAACCGCCCAGCATGTCGCAGATGCAGTTGGGCCGGTGGCCGCGCCGGCCGGCGTGTCGGGTTTGGCGGCGCCCAGTCGGCCGGTGGGTATCTTGATCGGTTATGCGCGTTGCTCGACTGAGAAGCAGGATCTGACCGCGCAGCGGCGGATCCTGAGCGAGCTCGGGGTCGAGGACCAGCGCGTGTACCTCGACCACGGCCTCACCGGCCGCAACCGATCGCGGCCCGGCCTCACGCAGGCGCTCGCAGCGCTACGCGACGGAGACACGCTCGTGGTCCCCAAACTCGACCGGCTCGCCCGCTCGGTCCCAGACGCTCGAGCGATCGGCGACTCGCTCGCCGCCCGCGGGGTGCGGCTCTCGCTCGGCGGCAACGTCTACGACCCCACCGATCCGATGGGCAAGATGTTCTTCAACATCCTCGCGACCCTCGCAGAGTTCGAAGTCGATCTCCTAAGATGCGCACCCGCGAAGGGATGGCGATCGCCCGCGCCAACGGCAGACTCAAGGCAAGCCGCCCAAGCTCAGCGCCACCCAGCGCGCTCTACTGCTGAAGCTCTAAGGGGAAGCTGCTCGGGCTAGCAGAAATAGCGCGCAGAGTGCTGCTGAGGCGTGGTTGCGGCAGCGGCTCGAGACGCCCCCCGGGGCGCCCGTGCAGGCTCCTGTTATCTCGGACCCCGGTGGTGCTCCGGGCACCGGCAGCACTGGTCTACCCTGTGGGCCATGGCAGGACCCCAGATCCCGGCTGACGATCACGGTATTCGGGTCGCGATCGAGGAGGCCGCCTCGGAGACATACCCTTCAGCGTTGGAGCTCGCTCGAGCGTTCGGATCAACGATCCTTGAGCCATTGTGGTGGCCAGCGGACGCCGGGGAGATCTCCTATTGCGCCGCTCGTTTTTCCTCTGGGCCCACCCATTACGAAATTGAGTCGGTCCGCCGCGATGGGGTACCTGTCGGCGTGATCGGCCATTTCGACATTGCGGGGGGACCATCACCCCAGGGATGGTTGGATGGTGACTGGTCTGAACCGCGCGAGCTCGCGCACCTTCGCGGTCTGATCGGCCGGGCCGGTTTCCCGCGCGCGCTCCAAGCCGTTATCTACGACGATGGGTTGGAGATCCATCTGGTCGGCTACAAAACCGAAGACGAGATCCTGAGCGCGGTCACGAGTCTCCGCCGAGCTAGTTCCAACTAGCCCGGCTCGACCAGCTCCCGGACCCGCCAACCAGCTCCCGCGCGCCTGCTTCCCCGTTGTCGCCATTCCGGCACTCTCGATTTGACTGCCCCTCTTCGCCAAGACCGGTAGCAACGCCGGCGTCGCCGCTTGAGGCGTAATGCAGCAGCACATCGTCCGCCCGGTCTGTTCGCTGAGGGATCCCTCAGCGAACACTTCGGCAGTGCGCCGCGGCGCGATCGCAATCGTGGCGGAGCAGTCGTCCGGCGCCGGCGACCCCGGGCGATCCAGACGTCGCCATTCCGCTCGTCAGCCGCATGGACGCAGGGCGACGAAAGGGATCGTCCGGCACCGTCGTCAGCCACGTCCGGGGCGAATGCACAAGCGCCGAGACCGGTGCCGTCAGCTAGCGCGGCGCTGCCCCGTTTCACGATAGGGGAGGCCGGGCGCGGTCTTCTCGTTTAGGCTCCGAAGGAGTAGCCAGGTAGGTGGCGCGGTGGCTTCTGCTTCGAGCGGAGCGCTTGCGGGGTCGCTGCTAACACGAGCGCCCGCGGGGTCGCGGAATCCCAGGTGGGCGTGTTGGTGTCAGCTGGTCGGGAGGGTCTGGAGCGCGGCAAGGATGTCGCTTACCTCGGTGCGTCCGGTGTAGTCGGGGTGGATGTCAACGAAGCGGACGATGTGGTCGCGGTCGACGATCAGGACGGTCGGCATCGGCAGCTGGGTGCCGCCGTCGTCGCGGGTTGTGCGGATGTCCACGCCGAGGGCGCGTTGCGCTGCGAGTCCTTCCTCGGAGGGGTCGAATGTGATCCTGAGTGCGTCGGCGAGGTGCGCCCCGGTGTCGCTGAGCACGGTGTAGGTCAGCTCGTTCTTTTCTTGGGTGCTGAGCGACGCGTCGGGGGTCTCTGGTGAGATCGCGATGAGGCGAGCCGAGTATCGGCTGAGCTGGGGTAGTAGGTCTCGCTCGTAGGTGCGCAGGGTGAGGTTGCAGTACGGGCACCAGCCGCCGCGGTAGAAGACGATCACGGCGGGCCCGTCCACGGTGAGCTCGTCCAGTGTCCGGAGTTGGCCGGTCGCGTCGGGCAGCGTGAACGTGGCGAGTTGGTCGCCGACCGCTACCGCCCCGCTCGGAATTCCGCCGGCGGTGAGCGCCGCTTGGTCAGAGGCGAACACGGCGACTACCTCGGCGGGCAGCCTGCTGGCCGCGGTCGCCTTCACGTTGTTGGCCTGCTCGGCGATCGTTGTCATTGCTTCGTTTCCTTCCGTCGCTGATCTATTGGACTGAACGGTCCATTAATGTCGCGGAGGCTAACACAACTGGACCGACCAGTCCAATCCGCTAATATCGCGCCGATGACGAGCGCTGAGCCCGCGACTGCGAAAGGACGCGAGACGCGCGAGCGGATCATCCACGCCGCCGCCGCGCTCGTCGCCGAGCGCGGGGTCCTCGGCACCTCGCTCGACGACGTTCGCGCCCGCGCGCACGCTTCGAAGAGCCAGCTGTACCACTACTTCGCCGACCGTGACGACCTCATGCGCGCGGTCGCCAGGGCCGCCAGCGACGAGGTCGTTGGTGGCCAAGCCGAGCTGTTCGAGCGGCTCGACACGATCGACGGCCTGCGCGCTTGGGCCGAGGCGCTCGTGACCCTCCAGCAGACGCGCAACGCTAGGGGCGGCTGCCCGATCGGGTCGCTCGCCGGCCAACTCGCCGAGCAGGACGAAGGGGCCCGACTCGAACTCGCCGACGGCCTCGACCGCTGGGAGACCGCGATCTGCCAGGGCCTCGAGCGAATGGCCGCCCGCGGAGAGCTGCACCCCGGCGCGGACCCACGCGCCCTCGCCCAAAACACGCTCGCAGCCGTCCAAGGCGGTCTGCTCCTCACCCAGGTCCGACGCGACCCCAATCAGCTCCGCTCGGCCCTGAACGGCGCGATGAAAGCGATCCTCGCGGCACGCGCCGTGTCTTGATCGCTCCCTTGTACTCGGTTCGGCGGTCGTCGGGGTCAAGTCAGTCTCACAGCCGCTCCGCTGGGGTCGGCACTGCTGGATTGATCGACCCTGACGCATCGTCTGATCGTGTGGGAGCATCCGCGGGGATGAGTCAGAACGCGAGTGAGCAGCCAGCGACCGGCGCGCCGCGCTATGACGCGATCGGGGTCGGGTATGCCGTCACGCGGCGTGAGGATCCAGGCTTTCGCGAGCAGATCCACGCCGCGCTGGGGGACGCGCGCACGGTCGTCAATGTCGGGGCCGGCACGGGGTCCTACGAGCCGTCCGACAGGCACGTCATCGCAATCGAGCCCAGTGATGTGATGGCCGCGCAACGCTCGCTGGAGCGACCGCCCGCACTTCGGTCCGGCGCGGCCAGGTTGCCGTTGCGCGACGCCAGCGTCGATGCCGCGATGGCGGTGTTAACGATCCATCACTGGGACCACGAGCGGCAACAGGGTGTCACGGAGCTTCGTCGCGTCACGCGCGGACCGATCGTGATCGTTACCTACGACCCGGAGGTCAGCGGGCAGATGTGGCTGATGGCCGAGTACCTGCCGGAGGTCGCGGCGCTCGATCGAGAGATCTTTCCCAGCATCGATGTGGTCGCCCAGTGGCTAGGTGGTACCACGGTCGTGCAGCCGATGCCGATCCCGTGCGACACCCCGGACTGGATGCTCGGCTCGTTCTGGGCGCACCCCGAACGCGTACTCGAACCGACCGCGAGAGCTGCGACCTCAGGATTTGCGCGCATGGACCCGGTCCTCGTCGACCGAGTCGTCACCGACGTCAGCCGAGACCTTCAAAGTGGCGAATGGGACAAGCGCTTCGGTCACCTACGCCAACTATCCGAACACGACGTCGGGCTTCGCCTGCTCATCAACACGACGGGCTGATGACCCGGGCCGTAGCCCCGATGCCACTCGAGCTGCTCTGGCGGCCGGTCGATGCTTGGGGCCCGCCGCCGTCGATCGCAGCCGGCTCGCCGGAAGGATCCCTCTCGCGTTTCAGGCGTCCGCCGCCGGACCAGCGCTCCGCCGCCGATCGCGCCGGCGGGCGCCGGCGGAGTCGACGCCCGGCTCCGCGCGGTGGAGTGCTGGCTGCTGCTTTCAGTCCCCGCCCGCCAAGATCGCCCGTTGCGCGTCCGCGTGGAAGCAGCAGCGCCAGCAAACAGCTGAACCACGGCGATGGCTGGCTCACGGTCGCGCCGGATCTCCCACGGACGCCTCAGTCCGGCGAGAGCTGCAAGACGCAGAACGACCCGCGAACTCAGCGTCCGCGGGCCGCTCCGCCCGACAGCCGGCAGTGTCGCGCGGAAACCCGGAATTACGCCTCGACGAGCATGACCAAGGTCTCGCCCAGAACGCCGTCGTGTTCCATCGCCTCCTGCGCTCCTTCACCCTGCATCGCCTCCATCAGCGCATCCATGTCGGCAACGTCCATGAGCACCGCCACCCGGCTCCGGTTCTGCGGGTCGACGAACGTCCGGATGTTGGTGACGCCAAGTGGTCCGAAGAACTCTTCGCGCTTCGGGAGGCAAGCCACTGATCTGTGTCCTTTACGTCATGGTGGCCGATAACGGTGGGCATCAGTTCCTTCCTGCGTAGTGGGGCCGGCTAGGGCGCCGGACCCGGCGCCGAGATCGTAACGCTCCCTCACCGCGCTAACTCGTCCTCCACGAGATCCTCGGCGGGCCTGCCATATCACCCGCATATCCAGCATGCCGATCTGGGCGTGACCTCGGTGTATTGCGCGGGATCGATAACCGGGAGATCACCGACGCGATGTCTTGCCAACGATCGTCTGGTCCTTCAGGCTGATGCGCGGGCCGCGACTTCGAGAATGACGAGGCGATCGGGGGCCGCGAGCGCGGACTGCGCGGCGGCGTGGAGCGCTTCGCGATCGAGGTCATAGCGTTCGGCGACAGCGGTCAAGGGCTCAGTGATCCCAGCTCAGGGTAGAGGAGCTGAACTTCGACCGGTCTGCCTCCGGCGAGCGCGACGATCGCTCGAGGATGAACCTCTTCGCTCCCGTCCGCGTGCGGGGCGTCCGTGATCGCGATCGAGATCGCGTTTGCGGTGCTGTCGTAGTCTGCTCGCAGTCCTCAGGACCAAAGAAGACGGCAATCACGAAGTCGGATCATCCCCGGCAACCACCACAAGGATAGGCCGACCGTCACCGGTCTCGCCTGCGAGCCGAGCGTTGCCACGCCCGCGTGGTGGGTTCCAGCATGGTCGCTTGGATATCGTCCTCGCCGATCCGGTAGAGCCGCATCTCGTTTCTCGCGTGACGGCTGAGCCTCATACCGGCGGGATCTTGCCGACGCCCGCGGCGGAACCATGCGCGAGGCACGGTCGGCTGGACAGGGCGCGCCGGGCGCGCCCGGCCGCAGGTCGAAAGCAGCGGCCAGAAATCCAGGGTCGGGGACGCCAGCCACGCCTGTCCTCGCACGCGAAGGCGGAAGGGAGCCGCTCGCTGCCAATTAAAGAAAGCACAAGGCGCGGAGCGTCGTGGAGTCAGCTGAGAAGCCGCGCCGCACCGGCCTGGAGCCGTTGCTAACCCAGCTCTTCAGCGATAAAGCCGGGGGACCGGCCTCTACGTAGGTGCGGGTACTCCGGGCTGATGCCTTTTGCAACCCGGACGGTGCCGGGATAGGCTATCCGGCATGGCTTCGGTTTCGCTTGACGTTCCCGTCGGCGGTCTACCGGAGGGTCGGCGTCATGCTCGGTTGATCCCGACGTTGGGGACGCGTAACCAGCTCGAGCAGGAGAAACGAGCAACGTCGTGTCTCCTCGCGGTGATGCACGGCGTCCCGGAGTTCGGCCATGCACTGATTCGGGATCTTGGAGCGCCGAAGTCGTCCGTGATAGAGACCTTCGCCGAGGTGCGGTTCAAGGACGTGGGCGGGAAGACGGTGATTCCTGACGGCGCGATTGTTTGCCGTCGCGGGAACAAGACCTGGACATGTTTGGTCGAGGTCAAGACGGGGTCGGCACGGCTTAAGGACGACCAGGTTGGGGGATATCTCGACATCGCTCGGACGAACGGCTTCGATGGGGTGCTGACGATCTCCACGCAGATCACCGCGAGCGCTGCCGAGTCCCCGGTCGCGGTTGATCGTCGCAAGCTCCGTGGGATCGGCCTGTGGCACTTCTCGTGGTGGAAGGTGCTGACTGAGGCCGTAGTTCAGCAGCGGTACCGCGGGATCTCTGATCGTGATCAGGAGTGGGTGCTCCGACAGCTGATCCACTACCTCAGCAGTGATGCGTCTGGCGCGGTCGGATTCGAGGATATGGGAGAGAGCTGGGTGAGCGTGCGCAAAGCAGCACGCGACGGGACGCTCAGATCCGGCGATGCCGCCGCTCGCGATGTGGCCGAGCGATGGGAACAGTTCACGAACTACTCGTCTCTGAGCTTGTCGCAGGAGCTTGGCGCGAAGGTGACTGTCCTCCGGCCGCGCTCGCAGAGCACGCCCGCACGGCTTGAGGAACTCGTGAAGTCGCTCGGCGAATCAGGCGAACTGCTCTCGACATTACGGATCCCGGACGCGATCGGGGACCTAGATATTCGCACAAGCCTCCGGTCCCGTCATACCTCCACCGCAGTTTCGATCGAAGCTCCTCGCGAGGGTCGAGCGAAGGCCCGCTTTAACTGGCTTCTGCGTCAGCTCCGGGAAGCCCCGGACGACTTGCGGATCGAAGCGGCATTTCCGAACGCGAGATCAACAACCGTCGCGACCCTTCGCGAGGCGCGCGAGAATCTCATGGGCCTGCAGCACGCTTTCGATGCCAAGCGCGAGCCTCGTGCGTTTGTCGTGACGCAGTCCAAGCCGATGGGACAGAAGCGCGGCCGAGTCGAGGGGTCGTTCGTCCATGAGACCGCGTCGCAGACCGTCGGGTTTTACCGGGGCATTGTGCAGCACCTGAAGGCTTGGCAGGCGCCTGCACCGAAGCTGCATAGCGATCCGGACGGGTCGCCAGCCGCATCGACGGAGGGACCCGTTGTCCCAGCGTGGAACGAGGGCGACGGGCTCGACGACGAGGCGGACTCTGATCCACCTGTCGCCACCAGTTGATCGGACGTCATCTGTTCAGAGACGCCGCAAGCGCGGCTGGCCGGAAGCACAACCGGCGAGCCTGGCGCCAGCAGACCGGTCGGCGCCGTCGGTTGCACGCGATCGGGGGAGGCGGTCCGGCCGGGCCGCGCTGCGGTTCTGGGGTGGGCGTGCTGCGTCGGAAGCGCAGGCGCGGTCCAACCAATCAGCCGCCCTTCCCCGCCCGCCGGAATCACGCGAATCCGGAAGCGCGCCAGCCGCGCTCGTCGGGCGAAAAGCACAAGCCGCCCGTTGGCGTTCATGGACCGTACTCGGCCTGCTCCCTTGCATGTGGAAAGCAGCAGCGGCCCTCCCCTGGACCGCCGTCTGGGGCCGGCGACGGCGCCCGACCAGCGCCGGGCCGCGATCGCATTCCACGCGACCGACGCCACACGGCCCCGGGCCGGCTCAGGCATCATCCCGCAGGTCCCGTCGTGGCGCGGATGAGGACCCGTCCAGTGGGCGCAGGCTGCGTCCAACGACACGCCACCTCGGAGCGGGGATCATTGGGTTAGACATGGCGGAATACGGCGAATGGACCCGCAAGGGAGCGACTCTGAGCGACGTGACCGCCCGCAAAGAGTACGGGGTCGACTCGGAATTCATCGTCAAGGGCACCAACGCTCGAAAGCTCGAATATCGCGAAGGAGCGATCCACGGTAACCCGTACATCCGCGTCCTGAGAAGCCAGCTCGAGGCATACATCGCCGAGGAGCTCGGCGACGACTATGTGCGCAGGTGGCAAGAGAAGACGGAGCTGCGGGAAATCAAGCGGGAAATGACTCAGCTGCGCAAACGGCTGGACGAGCTTGTCGCAAGAAGAGCGGAGATCGAAGATCGGCGCTGACCGTTTACGCAGAGCCCGCGCAAGGTCGACGTTTACCCGCGCCCATGAAAGGTCACACCGCCAGCTTGGCCACAACAGGCGTGACCGAGGAGCCCGCGTTCCTCGAACAGCCGCAGCTGCTGGTTTGGACGAGGTGGGGAAGCCGGTCGTACGGCCGTCTCGCCGCAAGCGGACTGGGTGCTCCTGCTGCTCGCGTCTCCATGCTTCGACTTGGGCGTCCTTCCAGCGACCGGGATAGATCTTCTGTCCGCTCTGAACCGTCCACCGCCCCATGAACATCCGCGGCAAAGTTATCGAGAGGCGAGCCAGCTCAAGTTTTTTGTCTTCGCGCAGCACGAAAATGCCCCGTCAAGATCATCGACATGTCGGCGGAATCTCATTAGCGGAGGCGATCGTCGCTCAAAGGCTGTCGGAATTCGTCCAAAGCGGCAGCTCCCCATCGGTAGAGGCGACCAACCCGTTCGACGCGACCACCGAAGCGCGGCGTCGGACTCCTGTGGGCGCCGGGTGAATAGATAGTGACCCACCTGCGCCGGTCCAAAGTGACCCACCTGGCGCGGGGTCGGTGTTGTCCGGCCGGGTCTTGACCCTCGGTTGATCATCGTGATCGAGCCGGGAGGAAGAGCGGGTGGTCGGCGTGGAGCAGTGGGCGGAGATCAGGCGGCTTTATCGGGTTGAGCGGCTGTCGATCCGGGAGATCAGCAGGCGGACGGGGTTGCATCGCAAGACGGTCCGTCGGGCGTTGGCGGCCTCGACGCCGCCGAGGTACGCGCGTTCGGGGTCGCCGGCGGTGTCGAAGGTGGATCCGTTCAAGGAGTGGATCTGCGACCAGTTGCGGGCTGATCCGCGGATCGAGTCGCAGCGGTTGTGGGACACTTTTCAATCGGCGCAGGTGGTCCACTTTTCGACCGGCCTTGACAGACTCCAATCGAATGAGCCATTAGCTTGGCTCCGCCTCGCAAGATCCAACTCTAGTTGGCTGATAGGGGACAGGATCCAAGTCTAGACGAGCTAGACTTGGATCGTGGACTTAGAAGCCCTGAGAGACTCGCCCGTAGGCCGACTCGTTCCGATCAGCGGGACCGATGGCCGTACCGGTCAGCACTACGACTACTTCGCCTATCTGGCCGAGCCTCTACCCGAGTCGGTAGAACTCACTGCCGCGACGTGGACCATCGTGGCCCAAGCCGAAGCAGCGCTGGCAAGGCTCGATCAAGCTGCACGCCAAGTCCCGGCCCCGGCGCTGTTCCGACGTCCCGCGCTACGCCGAGAGGCTCAAAGCACGAGCGCGCTGGAGGGAACCTACGCCCCATTCGTCGATGTGCTCGACCCCGACATCGAAGCTCGAGCACGCCTCTCGCCCGAGATGCGCGAAATCCTAAACTACGTTATCGCAGCGGAGACAGCGTTCGCGTGGATCGTAGACAGACCCATGACCAGCGGCTTCATGGGCGGTCTCCAGAAGCTCCTCGTCGAAGGGACAGCGGGCGAGTACAGCGATGCGGGCGGCGTCCGCGATCGGCTCGTTCTTGTAGGCCCGCGAGACGTTCCCATCGAAGATGCACGCTTTATTCCCGCGCCGTTTGGAGACCAGTTGCAAGCCGGATTCGAGCAATGGGTGGAGTGGGTGAACGTTTCTGACCGGCCGCTCCCCTCGGTCGTCCAGGCGGGCCTGGCTCACTACCAGTTCGAAACGTTGCACCCCTTCTCGGACGGAAACGGGCGGATCGGACGTCTTTCAATTATTCTGCAGCTCATGCGGCTGGGGATTCTGCAGCATCCCATCCTCGTCGTGTCCCCCTGGTTTGAGGCTCGCCGGGAGGAGTACCAAGACCGCCTCCTGACCCTCAGTCGCACGGGAGCATGGGACGACTGGATCCGATTCTTCGCCACAGGTGTTCGGGCCGCCGCATCGACGACTCATCAACGCATTGAACAGCTGCTGTCCTGGCAGGAAGATGCCCTGCAGACGGTACGAGCGGCCGGGCTTTCCGGCGTAGCCGAGCGACTGGCCGGAGAGTTCGCGGGCTCGCCTATCCTGCGTGCGCGCCAAGTTGTCGCGCTCCACGGCGTGTCGCACCAAGGAGCCATGAACGCTCTCCGCCGACTTGCAGAGATTGGCCTCGTCGAGGAACGACGCAGCCACGGCCAAATCGCATTCTACGCCGACGACGTCGTGCGGCTACTAGGTCAGTAATCCGCGAATGGCGACCGGCGGCGCCGGACTGGCGCAGACTCCGGTGTACGCTGCCTCCAAGAGCAAGGGCTTTTGCTCGGACGAGGGAATGCTGAGGTCCCACGGTTATGCTGCCCCCCATCTTCGAGCAGGACGAGTCGAAGCTGCTCAGGGCGCCGGAGCTCGGACTGCTCCTGCTCGTCCGAAGGAGCACTCTGGCCGCCTCCTGGCGAGTAGTCATTCCATGACCGAGCCGGCAGTTTCAGCTCGACTACCGCCGGCGTCCGGTGAGCTTCCGGCGACTCGCCCGGTGGTTGGCAGCCTGACTAGAGATCAATAGCGCCATCCCTAGGACCAGGAACCACTCGCCGATGACCGCCCCGACTATGGCAAGAGCTAAAGCAACAGGAATGAGGATCTGAGTGGCCCGGATCCTGGCCTCGGGAGTCATCCGTTCAAGCCTACCGGTCGACGCTGCCACTTGGACGGTGGGCCTAGCCCGTCCCCAGCACGGCACGCATCGATTTCGGAACGACGCCGAGGCGCTCCGCGTCCGCGGTGCCGTGACGCGAGGTCATCGGGACCTCGAACAGCTCGGCCTCGTCCCAGGTCGCGAATGCCGCCGGTCCGGTCAGCAGCTCGACGGTCTGGAGCACGCGGCGCGTGACGGCGGTGGGCACCTTGACGATCGGGCGGCGCCGGCCGAAGGACCGCAGCGCGGTCTCGATGATGTCCTGATAACTGAGCGTTTCGGGTCCCGCCAGCTCGAGCCGCGCCCCGCGGGCATCGTGCCGCGGCAGCGCCGCCATCACGCAGTCGGCCACGTCCTCAGCCCAGATCGGCTGATACGCAGACTTTCCCGATCCCGAGATCGGAACCACCGGCAGCAGTGTCATCCGCTCGAGTAGCCGCAGGAACGGGTCCCCTGGCGAGTACGTGATCGACGGCGCGAACACGATGTGCTCGAGCGACGATTCGACGACCGCGCGCTCGGCGAGCGCCTTTGCACGCATCAGGCGAGCGCGGCTTCGGGTCGAGGCTCCGAGCGCGGAGAAGAACACGAACCGCCGCACGCCGGCGCGCTCGGCCGCCCGGACGAGCCGCCACGTCGCGACGCCGTTGAGCTCCTCGATCGACCCGCCTGGCTGGTCGCGGATCGTCGCGGCGAGGTGGACCACGGTGTCGACGCCGCGCAGCGCGTGCCGGAATGACAGGTGGTCGGAGAGGTCGCCGAGTGCGATCTGGACGCGGACGCGCTCGGCGCCCAGGCGCCGGGGGTCGCGGACCAGGCAGCGCACCGGCGTGCCGGTGGCGGTGAGGCGCCGCAACAGCGGCAGGCCGATGGTTCCGGTCGCGCCGGTGAGCAGAAGCACGGCGAGGGAGGCTAGCTGCCGCGGCTGAGCCGGGAGACGCCGCGGCCGGCTACGGAGGGCGGCGGATGGCACGAGTTCCTTAGAATGCTGTGACCCGTCAGAGCAGGCGGGCTTCAGTCAACCCCGAGGAGGGAAGTCAGAAACCTATGGCCTACGTCATCGCCGAGCCCTGCATTGGCACGAAGGACAACTCGTGCGTGGAGGTCTGCCCGGTCGACTGCATCCATCCGACGCCGGACGAGCCCGACTACGACAAGGTCGAGATGCTCTATATCGATCCGGAGGAATGCATCGATTGCGACGCGTGCGTAGAGGCCTGTCCGGTGGACGCTTGCTTCGCCGAGGACCAGCTACCCGAGGAATGGCAGAAGTACACCCAGCTCAACGCGGCGTACTACGAGCCCAAGTAAGTAGCTACAGCCCCACCGCCCACCGCCCACCGCCCGGGAGTTCGGCGCCACGACCGGCACCCGCGCCCGAATCTCGACCGAACTCCCAATGAAATCCGCGCCAGCGGATTTCACGCCATCGGGAGCGACATGCCAACCGGCTTCGGTGCGGCGGCCGGTGCCGGGGCCTGCATCACCGGAAGCTCGATCGGGGACAGCGCGATCAGCCCGCGCGCGCCGTGGCGGATCGCCTGAGCGGCCGGGTCATCGGGATCGGAGAAGACGAGCGGCACGCCGGCGTCGGCCTGCTCGCGGAGCGCCGTCGTCAGCGGCACCGTGGCGAGCAGCGGGACCTCGAGCTCATCGGCCAGGAGCTGGCCGCCGCCCGCGCCGAAGATCTCGAACCGCTGGCCGGCCGGAGTCACGAAGCTGGACATGTTCTCGATCACGCCGATCACCTCGAGCTTCACTTTCGCCGCCATCTCCGCCGCGCGGCGGGCAACCTTCTGGGCGACGGGCTGAGGCGTCGTGACGAGTACGAACTCGGCTTGCGGCAGCAGCTGCGCGAGTGTCATCGACACATCGCCCGTGCCGGGAGGGAGGTCGATCAGCAAGTAGTCGAGCTCGCCCCACTCGACGTCCTCGAGGAACTGCTGGAGCGCCTTGTGGAGCATCGGCCCGCGCCAGACGACAGCGGCATCCTGCTCGATGAAGAAGCCGATCGACATCACCCGGATGCCCTCGTGCGTTCGCAGGGGGATCAGCTTGCGCTCTTCGTTGACCCGCGGCCGCTCGCCGTTCAGGCCGAGCATCCGTGGCTGAGAGTAGCCCCACACGTCGGCGTCGAGCACGCCCACGAGCTTGCCCTCGGCGGCCAGCGCCGCGGCCAGGTTGGCGGTGATGCTCGACTTGCCGACCCCGCCCTTGCCCGACCCGATGCAGATCACGTTGCGTACCCGCGCCAGTGCGCCCTCGGGCAGCGTGCCTCGGCCGAGCCGGCGGCCGAGGTCCGACTTCTCGGTGTCAGAAAGCACGTCGAACGACACGTTCACGCCCTCGACGCCGTCGAGCTCGCGGATCGCCTGAGACACGCCGGTCTGGAAGTGGCTGCGGATCGGACACCCGGCGGTGGTCAGCGAGACCGTCACGTCGATCACGCCGTTAGCGTTGATCTCGACGGACCGGACCATCTGCAGCTCGACGATGTCGCGGCGCAGCTCGGGATCGATCACCGCGCGGAGCGCTTCCATCACTTGGTCGCGGGTCGGCATTGATGTAATTGTCGCAGACGCGGCATCCGGCTCAGGGACGGCGGTGACCACGGCCGCGCATCATTGTCAGGGTCTTAAGGACCGACTGGGAGCCACTCGCGTGACGCCCCGGCGGGTGAGGGAGGAGAGGGTGCTACGTTCGCCGGCGAGATATGGGCCGGCGAACCTCTCCCGCGGTTCGGCGCTCTCCTCGAATCGCCGGGCGGGGGAAGCTGTTCTGTCTACGAAACCGAGCCGAGCAGCTCCTGAGCCTCGCCGACGAGCTTCTCGACGCGCGTGGTCAGGGTCTCCGACTGCTTCTCGAGGTCCTTGCGAACCGTCCGGACCTCGCGCTCGAGCCGGCGCCGGTTCTGCTTGACCGTCCGCTCGACGCTCTTGCGCCGCTGGCGCAGGTCGCGCTCGAAGCGCGTCCGGGTCCTGCGCACCTGACGCTCGAAGCGGTTGCGTGCCGTGACGCCCCGGCGCTCGTAGCGCTTGAGCTCGCGCTCGACGCTCGTGCGACTGCGGTACTTCGTCGTCAGGCTGCGGACGGTCGACACGACATTGTCGCGCACGATCAGTCCGGCGCCGAGGGGGACGAGAACGGCCCGCTCGGCGAGTTGCTCAACCTGGTCCACGCGCGTCGTGGGCTGGGTCGATGTCGTCGTGGAGGCCGTGGACGCGCCGGTCGGCTTGCGGTTAGTCGTGCCGGCCTTACGTGCAGTGCTCGCTCGGGGACCTGACTTATTGGTGCTTGTAGCCATTCTTCGCTGTCTCCGCTTCCCTTGTCGGGACTAAGGATATTACTTCTAAGCCGTGTTCGGGTGAGGATCATCACCCGAACATGTGTTTGTACCCCGAGCCGAAGCCTCCGTTACAGCGTTCGTGAAGCCGACCGTCGCCGATCGGATCCCAGACTGCTGCGCGACGTCGCCGGAGAAAGGCGGGTCTACGAGGTCTGAGCGTCGCGTTCGCTGCCGGTGCGCGCCAGCCACGCCGGCGGATCGCGCAGCTCCGCCAGCGTCGGCAGCGCTTCGGGCGAGCTGAAGACGTGCTGGAGCGCCTTCGTCCCGCCCTGCTCTACCACCGCGTCGCAGAACGTCTTGCCCTGCTCGTACTGGCGGAGCTTGAGATCGAGTCCCAGCAGGCGGGCAATGATCCGCGACAGCGTCGACTGCGATCGGCGACGGCGATTGAGTGATTCGCGCAGCCGTGGCAGTGACGGCAACAGGTCGGGCGCCACCGCGTCCATCACGTGCTCGGCGTGCCCCTCGATCACCGCCATCACCGCCTGTACCCGATCCAGCACCGACCGCTCGGCTGGGCTCGCAACGAGGGAGATGAAGTCGCCTCGCCGGAGCGCGTCCGCGATCCGGTTCAGCTCGGCGCGACCCGGCCAGTGGACCTTACGCGAGGTGTCCATTCGCAACTCGGCGCCCTGAAGGAGCTCGCGCACAAGTCCGGCGAGGTGACCCTGCAGCCACGGCACGCCGGAGAACTGGACCGCGTGGGTGACCTCGTGCAGGGTCACCCAGGTCATGAACTCGCGCTCCTCGGCGCCGAATGCACGGACCGCCTCGCCCAGGTTCGGAAGCACGAACAGCAGTCGCGGAGGACGATTGTTCGCCGCATCATCGAACAGCACGAGGTCGTACTGGCCGAGCACCCGCTGCGCCAAATAGCCGATCACCACGCCCACCTCGGTTGTGAGCACGATGCCGAACGCGATCTTGACGGCCGGCCGGAGCGGCCCGAGCCCGGCACCGGCGCGGTCGAGAACGGGGTCGAGCAGCAGGCGCATCGAGCTGATGTTGCTCGAGACCCAGTCGCGGCGGGAGATGCCCTCGGGCTTGGGCAGGGAAGCGGCCGGCGTCAGGCCGGTGTAGGCCGTGACCCGGCGCTCGCTCTCCGCCGCCAGCACGCTCAGGTCGGTGCTCGGCTCACGCGCGTCGCCGGTTCCGGCCACGTACCCGGCGAGGCGCTCGGCGAGGATCCAGTCGATCACGTCGGCACGCGCTCGAGTTCACGCAGCGTGTCGAGCGACCTCGCCGCGATCACCGGTGCGCTCGGAGTCGTGTCGAGCGGTGCGCCGAGCGGGTCGGCGAAGCCCGGAAAGCTCACGTAGCCGCCGCCCTCGCGGACGATCAGCTGACCCGCCGCCGAGTCCACGCCGCGGCCGTTGCGCAGTGTCAGCATCGCATCGAAGCGCGCGGCGGCGACCTGGCACAGCGACGACGCGATCGTGCCGAGCGCGCGCAGGCGGTAGGCCGTCCCCACCAGCCCCTCGATCGACTCCGCCACCCAGCGCGGATCCGCAGACTCGATCCCCAGCACCTCGAGGCGGCCGTCACGCCCGCGCCGCTCGCTCGCCTCGCGGTCGAGCGGCACGCCGTTGCACCACGCGCCTTCGCCGCGCGTCGCCCGCCATTCCTCGCCGGGCCCGAAGTCGTACACGAACGCGAATGCCACATCGGCCATCGTGTCACCATCGGCTACCGCGATCGACAGCGCGTGGTGAGGGATTCCGCGCTTGGCATTCAGCGAGCCGTCGATCGGGTCGACGATCACGCGTACACCAGCGTCGCCGTAGTCGACCTCGCCGCGCTCCTCGGAGATCGCATGGAAGCGGTGCCCGGCAGCGCTCAGCCCGTCGAGCTCCGCGAACACGACGCTCTCCGCGGACGCGTCGATCACCAGCGTGCGGTCGCCACCGCAGCCACGTCGCCCGGTCTCCGCCGCCCGTTCGATCGTGCTCGGAGTGGCGGCGAGCATCCGCTCGAGTCCGCCGACGGCGCGCCGGCAGACCCCTAGCCAATCGGCGTCCAGCGCGGACCCGGAAACGGTGTTCACGTGCCTATGCTGTCAGAGTGAGCGCGGCGCTCGACGGACTGCTCCCTGCCCAGCTCGAAGCGGCCACGCATCGGGACGGCCCGTTGGTCGTGTGCGGGCCGGCGGGAAGCGGGAAGACGCACGTCCTCGAAGCGCGGTTCGCCTGGCTCGTCGAGCAGGGCGTGGCGCCCGAGCGGATCCTCTTTCTGGCGCCGTCCTCGGCCGCCGCGGACGCGATGCGGGCGCGGCTCGTCGACCGCCTCGAACGTGCCTACGAGGAGCTGATCCTCGGCACTGCCGGGGATCTCGCAGCGCGACTGCTGGACGACGCCGGCTTCGATCCGTTCGCGGCCGTCGTCGGCGCCGCCGATCGTCTCGCGATCCTGCTCGAGCGGATCGACGACCTGCCGCTCCGCCGCCACGACTTCGGCGGCAGCCCGAGCGCGCTGCTCGGTGGCTTCGTGCGCCGGATCGACAGGCTCAAGGCGGAGCTGATCGAGGCCGAGGACTACGCGGCCTGGGCCGCCGGCCTCGGCGACGGCGAGGGCGCGGCGCTCGAGCGCGAGTTCGCCGAGGTCTACCGCGCCCACGAGCGAATGCTGAGCGAGGCGGGCGCGCGCGACGCCGGCGACCTGATCCGCGAGGCGCTCCGGCTCGCGCGCGAGCGAGCCGAGGTCAGTGGTCGCTTCGAGCACGTGCTCGTCGACGACGCGCACGAGCTCGACCTCGCCCCGGCGAGCCTCGTTCGTGCGGTCGCGGGTGGGGGTCTGACGGCGGTCGGGGACCCACACGCGGCGGTGCGCCGGTTCCGAGGCGCGGGCGCCGTCCGACTCGAGGACCTGAGCGCGGGCGCTCGGATCATCAACCTCGAGCGGAGCGTCCGCTGCCCCGAGCGCGTGCTGCTGGCCGGCTTTGCGGCGCTTCCCGGTGTCGAGCCGCCGGCGGCGGCTCGAGGGGGTGAGGTCGTGTTCTGGCGCTGCGCGAACGAACGCGCCCAGGCGCAGTCGGTGGCCGCCGACGTCGAGCGGCTGATCGCCCGCGAGGGCGTCGAACCCGGCCGGATCGCGGTCCTCGTCCCGGCGATCGCCCACGAGGGCCAGGCCGTGGCCGTCGCGCTCGAGGAGCGGGCAGTTCCGCACCGCCTGGTGGGGGAGGCGGCTTTCTTCCACCGAGCGGAGGTGCGCGACCTGCTCGCCTGGCTGCGGCTGCTGGCCGATCCGGTCGACGCGGCGGCGGTCGTGCGCGCGGTGGCGCGGCCGCCGATCGAGTTGCGCTCGGTCGACATCGCCCGCTGCACCACGATCGCCCGCCGACGCAAGCTCGACATGGTGGGTGCGCTCGCGGCGGCCACCGAGTCTCCCCAGGTGCCGCCGGAGGCGCGTGAGCGGATTCGCGTGTTCCTGAAGCTCTACCGCTCGGCGATGGCCGAGCTCGACACGACCAGCCCGGACCTCTATGTCCACCGGCTGATCGAGCGGCTCGGGCTGCGCCGCCAGCAGCTGTTCGCCGCCCAGGCCGACGTCGTGCAACGGCTGCGGGCGCTTGCCCGGTTCGGCGAGCTGGCCACGGCGTACGTGGGGCGCGCGCCGCAGGCCACGCCGCGCGAGTTCGCGCGCTCGATCGCGGCGGTCGCGGATGCGGCGCTGCCCGAGGAGGAGCAACCCGACCTCGTCTCGCCGCGGGAGGTGCAGGTGATGAGGCTCCAGGCCGCCGCGGGGATCGAGGCCGACCATGTCTATGTGCTCGGACTGCACGCAGGCGTCGCGCCGCTGGCGCCGGAGTCGATCCCCGAGGCGCTGCTCCGCGAGCCGATACCGCCCGACACGCCCGCCGGTCGCGATCGATCGCTGCGCCAGCTCCTGTACGTCGCGATGACCCGCGCCCGAACTCGCCTTGTGCTCTCACATCCCGGGTCCAGCGAGCGCGGAGCGGCGCTCGCGCCCGCTCCGGTCGCCGAGCAGGCGCGCGTCGCGCTCGGCGGGGAGTGGGAGGGGCGCGAGGAGGAGCTCTTCGGCCCGGCCGAAACGCTCCACTCCACATACCGGATGCTGCGAGACAGCCTGCTCGAGGGCGTCGCGCGGACCGGCGGCAGGCTCGGCGAATTGCGCTTCGACACCGATCTCGATATCTCGCACGCGGTCGTTCGCTACCTCGAGCTACTGAAGTGCTCGGCGCTGATCGCCCGCCCCGAGGGCCAGGGGGTCGCCGAGGCGATCCGGGACGTCAACGCTCGCATCGTCCAGGCGGTGACCTCCGAGCAGCGGGAGATCTTCAGCTCCTCCCCGCTAGACGACTACCTGCTCGACGCCGAGCGCGACGACCGGCGCCGGGCGCAGGCCACCGTCGCGCGGGAAGAGCCCTCGCTCGAGCCGTTTCTGCCCAAGCGAGGAGATGGGCTGGTGCTGTCGGCCTCGGACATCGACACGTACAGAACGTGCCCGCTCAAATACAAGTTCGCCCGCGTGTTCCGGATCCCGCAGGAGCCGACAATTCATCAGCGCTTCGGGATCCTCGTGCACCAGGTGCTCGAGCGCTTCCACGCCGGGCAGGCCGACGGGTCCCGTCCGGAGCTGCTCGGGCTGCTCGACGCCGGGTGGCGCCGGGGTGGCTTCGGCGCCTCCGAGCAGGAGCGCCAGCTCCACGGTAAGGCG
>Ga0302325_10009024_pt1 | contig 21849 bp, 30 predicted proteins | sample Palsa_T0_2_FD_201948 | JGI IMG/M metagenome (GOLD analysis project Ga0302325, IMG submission 201948) | Peat permafrost microbial communities from Stordalen Mire near Abisko, Sweden - Palsa_T0_2 | ecosystem: Environmental > Terrestrial > Soil > Palsa > Peat permafrost | place: Sweden: Abisko...
GGAATGTGGTGCCAGTTGTGGTGCATGGAGATCTTTGGTCTGGAAACCATGGACGAGGGACGATTGGGATGGGGGGTGTGGAGGAGGTGGTATTTGATCCTAGCTCTAGTTACAGTCATGCCGAGTGTGAGTGGGGGATTATGAGGATGTTTGGGGGTTTTTCGGGGGCGTTTGAAAAGGAGTATTTCAAATTAAAGGAGAAAGATGAACCGGTTGGGGAGTGGGAGGATAGGGTGATGTTGTATGAGTTGTAAGTGAAAAGGGAGAAGGGAGAGAGGACAGCGCTAATAGATACTAGGTACCATCATTTGAATCACTACTCGATTTTCGGAGGTGGGTATCGTGGTGGTGCGGTGAGGATTATGGAGAGTTTGTTGAAGAAGTTTGGGGGGTGAAAGATAAAAGGTAGAAGGAGCAAGTGTTGATCAATAGATTTCCTGAAAACATGTTCCATTCAGAACAGCCCCTTAGAAGCACACCTTTTCATCCAAGACTTAATGTATAAGGGAACGTGATGATTGAATGTGAACTCACCAGGTGAAAGTCCCGAAAGGGGTAATGCAAAAACAAATACTTTACGCTCTATGCAAGTTATATACACTCCCACCACATATTTACGTCCTAGCTCTCCTTGGATCCAAAGCATCTCCCTTTCTAAAATCCCTTATCTCTTTAGTTCCCATACTCCCCATCCCGCCCTCAATCCTCCTCTCCCACCCACCAAGTCTTACCACCAAACACGTAGCATTATCGCCCTCCGAACTAACTTCCGTAGCATAGCTCACAACATCTCTCGCCCCCTGTTCAGGAGTCTTCGCCTCCTTCACCACATCAACAATTTCCTGATCTGATAACGTACCGCTAACGCCATCAGATACAAGAACGAGAAAGCTGTATTCCGCAGGAGAGAGCTCTATGCGTCGGATTTCAGGCTCAGCGGAGACACCAATGCGTTTCGAGCGCATATCGCCAAAGGCTCGCGTGTTAGCTAGGCCGGACATGCGTTCTTCGCCGAAGGAGTCCGTGACGAACGTTGCTGCGTATCGGCGGAGCCTTGTGCCCTCGACTGGAGAACTGGGGTGGTGATCTGTGGTTGCTGGGATTGCTAGGCCGGTTGCGGTGTTGCAGAGGAGAATTCGAGTATCGCCTACATGGGCAACTATAATGGTTGATGGAGAGGCAGGGTGCCAGAACGGTGTTGGCGTGGGCGTGGAAATGAGAGCTACAGAAGCGGTTGAGCCTCCAATAAATCGTTTTGGGCCTCCAATGCGGTGTTTGGATGGAGTTTGATGGGCGGGTTCGCCGAGGATATCGTCTGCGTTCAGTGGCTTGTCACCATGATGATTCTCGTCATCTGGCTTGCGCGCTTGTGCTGTAACGAAGTCTAGATCTGCCTTGAGAAACGCATACATCAAGACTGCTTCGATAGAAATTGGACTCGCAGACTGAGTCTTCCCATCAGGAGCCAGGGAGAAGTATTCAGGCTTGAATCTCCGAAAGTACCCTCCAACAGTGTCCTTCCATTGTGCAACTAAATTTCTCTCAAGCTCGATGGCCTTCGGTTTGTTAGATTCTGCTGAAACAGGCTCCACGCCCGACAGAGCCGGTCTAGCTGGCGGATTCTCGATATTTCCATGGTCATCCTTCTTTGGCAAAATCTGTGACTTTACTACCTCATTTTCACCTTTCATCTGGAGTCTGTTCAGACTCTCTTTACCCCGGGAGGAAAGCTCACTCTCACCACCCACTTGGTCCGCACTCGGGCCCTCTACATCCCTATCCTTCTTCTTCGCCGTCTTCAAGCTCGATCCAAGCTCAAATAAATCCGCAGCATTCTCAACATAGCTATGCAGTTCCTCTCTCAAGAAATCGCTGCATTCATTCCCACCATGCCCATCGAAAACCCCAAAGTAGAAAACCTGCGGATCGCCACTAGCACTCTCCGCAGACGTCGCCCCGCTCGCAGTGATCTTCGATCCTGAACGACTCAAACTTATAGGCCCCCTCTTAGCGAAGGCCGGGATTTCTATCGTGCCGGCCTGATATGTGTCTTCATTGTATGGCCTAGTGCCTCGGGATACAGAGACGCCGAAATGATGTTTCGCGCTTCGCAGCGGGATGCGTACGACGGTGAGCTCTCGAGAAACTCCGATCATGGGCGGAGCTGCTGCTGGAGAGCGCCCAGAGTCGGGGGTATGGGGCGTTGAAGCTGATCGAGGGAGCTTGTGATGTGGCCCAGTGGAGGATCGAGAGTCGGGATGGAGTGAGGAGGAGGGTAGGTTCGTAACGAAGTAGTCGTGGAAGTGACGCCTCGTGCCATACTGTGATGGTGGAGGAACAAAATTAGGAGATTCTGATGCTAATCTAGACAGTCTATTTAATCTGGTGCGATTGACATTTTTGTGCTGGCAACTGGAAGATCGAAAAGAGCATCGTTGTTCCAAGGGTCTGATGCGAGCAATAGATAGATTGCATGATCCGGATTTGCTGAGAAAGGAAGCAATGAAGTCTGGAAGCATATTATTAGCAATATTACCAGTTGCTATGGTGAAACAATCATACCATATGAATCTGCCAGCGACCACAGTGCTCGATTTGGGGAAGACCGTTTACCAGCCATACCAAAGATGTGTACAGACGGCAGCTCATAGAGCCGACTGCTGCATAGAAATGTCTGGCACAGGGCCAATTGAGATGTCTAGGACACAGAGTCCCAGTGCCATCTGATATGAAGCGAAGGAAGAGATATCCAGAGCCCGATGCTATTCGCAATCCGGATATAAGATACGCGCGGAAGAACTGGGGGGTCTCCGCATCCGCAAAGTCAGGGGTTCAGGCCGACGACGGCTCTCCTCTTAAGCGGAAAAGCGGCACTCCTTCTTTCAACAAACTTGTGCCGAGTTGAATGTGCAGAGAGTTGAGCCTTGAAATTTAAACTCGCCTCGTGGAATGTATTAAATTCTAGTCCTTCTCATTGCTCTCGACAATCGGATTTTTGAAGCCTTCTCCTAAAGTTGTTTTTGAATGTTTTAATTGACAAGGAAGTTGATATACTGGTGCCGCTTAACTGCCCTCGCAGGACTCTTAATAACTGAACAAGAAAATAAATTCATAAATTTAAAACAATAATTAATGCAATAACTTTTTTTATTTCATTTCGCTCTATCCTTGTTCGCCACAGTTACCGTCACAAGGTAACAAGGGTATCTACAACGCAAAGTCCGAGGTAAAAGCAATCCTCTTGCCACCTTCATTTGCCACAAGTCCATTGCCGGCATTCAACTTCCCTATTTCTTCAGTCCCTGTTATCTCACCTCCTCCGGCGCTTCAACTATAGCTGTTGCTTGAGTCATAGTCTCGTGGTTCTCCTGCTGGTCCATCTCCGCAATGCGCTGCTGTTCGGCAACTTTGCTGGCTGCTCCCATGTCAACACTTCCGTACCTACTCTATGATTAGTCGAGAATCTGAAGCCACGGAGAGAGAAAATTACCATGCAATGACCGCCAATCCGATCAGAGCAGAGATGCAGCTGAAAACAAGAGCAACGATCCCACGTCCCGTAAATCCTGCAGGTAATGGTGCTGGAGGGACATTGGCGCCAGTCAGATCAAGGAAGTTAACGGTATTTCCGGCAGCATTGCCCTCATATAATGTATTTCCAGCTTTGCAAGCATCGAGATGGTTTTGTGGAATGGTTATACTCTTTTGGATTTCCAGAGGAGCCTCGACTATAGTCGCAATCAGGCCTTGGTCCATATGCCACTCAATGTGGCAATGGAATAACCATACACCAGGGTTGTCAGCGGTGAAGCGAAAGACAACATAGCCTTTCGGGTTCACAAGAATAGTGTCTCTTCGCATCGGAATAGCTGCGTAGCTGTTCTGAGTCGACTTTCCCAGGGTAAATTCTCCTGCATTTGATTCGGACCGCGCAATGGTCTGGAAGTTGTGGCCGTGGAGGTGGAACGGGTGCTTGCCAGTGTCTACACAACTATGAGAATTGGAGAGAAAATTCCGGAGCGAACACTTACCGTGGTTATTGACCACGATCTCGATGATCTGATTATGACCTAAAATGAACGAATTGGAATATTCTCCATAAACCATAGGATTTGTCGCGTCTTCTCCAGTCGTCATCACTGTATAAAGCGTTGGAACCTTCGGGGCGACATATGTGGTGTTCGAGAAGAAGGCACTATGAGATCATAAGTAGCTGTTATGAATGGTTCACAGGTATTCTCACTATTGCTTTCCGTCTCCCAAGACGTTCATCACAACATCAATAGTGATGGTCTGGTCAGGTTCTGGCAGGAGTGGCTTATGATCGTAAGGGACCAACGCAAAATCATCGAAGTCGTTGAATTGGTTCACAAGCGCTGGGGCGGGCATTGGCTGGGCACTATCATAAACCAGCCAACCAGTCACGTTCCAATTTAAGCCTTTAGGAACTTTATCGAATAGTGTCTGCAGGACATCAGCTATGGCTTCTTAGCAAGGATGGGAGTATACTAACCGTGTCCATGCTACCGACGAAAGCGTAATTGGTAGATGTCTCGTTCTTCGTCGTTATCATGAAGCTGCATCGTTGGGCAGTAGTCAGATAGATCATCTCAGCCTCAGCTTTCTCAGTATAGACTCCATCTACCTCGACGATGGTCATGTTGTGTCCCTCGAACCAGATGTATTGGCCTGCGAAAGCTCCGACATTCACAACATGGAAAAGATAGGTCTTTCCTGGCTGGACTGCGATGGTAAGATTCTGTCTGTCGTTGAAGAGTGCAGATTGTGGAACGGGCTCTGCACCAGTCGGATTGGATTTGGACATAAATTGTGGAATCAGGACCTGCATCTCCTGATGGTACCAATCCGAGACGGATAAAACGATTTCTTCATCAAAATGACCCTTATAGGGGTAATTAGGGTCGCTGACGATAAATGGAGCTCTGAGACCGTCGGGATATTGGCCGTTGTAGTGGCTATGATACCAGTATGTGCCTGCTTGATTGACCTAAATACCAGCGTGAGTAGTTGATACGATTTCTGCCCCTAACATTTGACTTGCAGTGAAGTTGTAGGTAAACTGAGATCCTGGCGGAATTCCACATTGGCCAACTTGACCTGCGCCGTCCATCTCCGTCGTTCCATTCTGAAACATGCCATGGAAATGGAGAGTGGTGGATTGATTTCCTAGAGACGTTATTTTAGTTAAAGGCGTTTCAAAAGAGAAAATGGTATTACCTAATTGATTGATCACGTTGACCACAACTGTATCATTGATGGTTGCCGCCATAATTGGCAATGGCCATTGTCCATTGATACCGATGGTTGGTCTCTCGTACAGTCCATCAGGATTTGCTTTGTGGATGTCAGTCAATCCCCTCTTGGGTTCCCGAGCACCCTTACCTCGAACCCAAGTGATGTTGAAATCGTACACAACCGTGGCTGCTCCTGCAGCATGGGAGAGCGCGAGGAGCAGCACGGATAAAATAGGGAAGAAGGACAAAGAGATAGCCATCTTGCTTGGCACAGGATGAGTCTGAACAGGCTACCAGTTCTATTGTGACAATTGAAGACTGTTTGCTCCTAGCAGAAGAGCACTGTTAACATTTCTGGCCAATTGTAACCTTTCCGGGAAGGACAACAAATTGAGGCTGTTAGCACCTCGTCGCGCCTGGGTGCGGGGGGGACACGGACAAAGGTAGAGTGAACGTACGATTAAAGGCGGATTCGTTTCGTTTCCTGCGGCCCGAGAGATGCACCAGGAGCCTTTTCGCGCTTACCCACGTTTTGATCAGCAGCAGGCCTGTCAAACAAGATCTGGTAAGGCTCTTGCTTGGTCTTGGCGACTGGGGTGGCAGTTCGGGAGAAATGCTTGCTTTTGTTATCAGATGGGAGGCGCTCCAGAGATTGGTCCCAAAGCGGTGTAGTCAAGGACAAAAGCGGTTCGAGTTTTCCAGATGGCCGGCTAACCATGCTCGCATGCTGCCAGAGCAAGTTTATCTGATCCACACGGCATCTGGTGCGGTGCTCTTAGCGCATCCGCTATTCCTCTTCGGGCAACGTCGGGTCTCAGCGGGGTGCCGGTCGTGCGTTACTTTTTCCCCAGGGGCCTGAGCGCGAGAAACTTGAGCAAACCCGGCCGGACAATTCTTCAACAACACAACCTTGGAGTCCGAGAAACACATAAGAGCAACCTGCAATGGTACGCTGCACCGTGGCAATCCCAAGCCAAAGCTAGATCCGAGTCGAGTATCGTCCCTGAGTTCTTCCCGCCGCTAGTCCTGGTCCTGGTTGGTCTTCGTCGCCTTTCTCCCCGCAGCCAAGGCTTGAAACCTTCCTACCCGATTTTCGCGTGGGGCTCGAACTGTCACTTCAGCAATCAGATCGAACCCTCCATCGCAAGGCTCGCAATCTGCGCCCTCCTCAACCACAACTAACTCAATTCCCCAAGCCTTCCAATCGTCGACTCGGCTCTTGCCAGCTCCCAGTACAATTTTCGCTCCTTACAAGAGTCCTTTGGTGTCATCCAATATCGAGAGTAGTCTCAACGAGGTCTCGACCATTCCCGCTCCCGCTTAATCAGATCCTCTCGCATAATCTGATCCTCCTTTGACAGCACCGACACAAACTTCCTGCAACGACAACCCAACCTTGAGAGATTTCTTGTTCCGTCGACCTTCTGCTCATTTTCCTTTTCCTCGAGCACTCGACGCACACCAGTCCTGGAACCCCGCTGCTCAAAGTCTAGAGCTCATTCAATCACCTGACCCTAAACGAAAATTTCGACTCATCAGCGGCCATGACTATCAACGTCTTTGCCGTGCCCGTTTTCTTCGTGGTCTTCCGAGAGATGCTAGAGACTGTCGTTATTGTGTCTGTCCTGCTTGCCTTCCTAAAGCAAACTCTGGGTGGCCCCAATCGAGATGACCGGACATATAAAAAGCTTGTAAAGCAGGTGAGATTTCTCGTCCAAACTAAACCATTGGTGATCTCCTTCTCACGCCGTCATAGGTCTGGTATGGCACCTTCTCAGGCCTTCTGATCGTTTTGATTGTCGGAGCTATCTTCATCGCAATCTTCTATCGCTATGGAAAGGATAAGTGGGGCAGTACTGAGTACAAGTGGGAAGGCGGTTTTGCCATCGTTGCCACTGTAATCATTTCAGTCGTTGGTGCTGCTCTGCTTCGCGTGTCCAAGATGCAGGAGAAGTGGCGCGTTAAGCTTGCTAATCATGTGGAGAATGGACCGCTTCCAGGATATGGTTGGCAGGCGTTCAAGGTTTGGTGTGAGAGGTATGTTATGTTCGCGGTGCCATTCCTCACCATACTGCGAGAAGGTCTCGAGGCCATAATCTTCATCGCCGGTGTATCATTCTCGGCGCCTGCATCCGCAGTACCTCTTCCAGTCGTGATGGGTGTGATTGCTGGAACTTTCGTCGGATACTTGATCTATAAGTAAGGCTCCTCCCCCAAGTCTGTCAGCAGTATCTAATTGTAATCAAGGGGTGGTGCCTCAGCGAAGCTCCAACTCTTTTTGATCGTCTCCACCTGCTTCCTTTATCTCATTGCCGCCGGTCTCTTCTCAAGAGCCGTATGGTATCTGCAGCAAGACAAGTGGAACAAGGCCGTTGGAACAGATGCCGCAGAACTTGGAGCCGGAGCCGGTTCGTATGATATTGGTCAAAGTGTCTGGCACGTAAACGTAAGCTATCTTCAATCTCACCGACAAAACCTGGCTGATGTTGTGTAGTTTGGCAACCCGGAACTCAATGGCGGCGGCGGATGGGGTATCTTCAATGCCATCCTCGGGTGGCAGAACTCGGCCACGTATGGCTCAGTCATCTCCTACAACGTCTACTGGATCGTTGTTGTCATCGGCTTCTTGGTTATGAGATATAAGGAGAATACGGGCCACCTTCCGTTCATGAAGAGCCGGCTTATGCTATCCATGAAAAGCAAGGGTTTTCCGTTCTTAAAGAGCAAAACCCAGGATCCCGTTCACCCAAAGGAAGAGCTTTCTAGCGTGATCAACACAAGCAAGGCTAGTAGTGGTATCTTCGAGAGGGGAAGTTCAGCCCAAACAGACCCCGAGAAGGCAATCACTGCTGTCCATGCTTCGCCCACTAGGACAGACTCAGAGTGAAAAAAAAAAAATTAAAAAATTATACGAATAATGAGCTAGCGTAGACAGGGGAACTGGTAGACAAAGCATTGGGTGGCGTTTGGATTGCATGGGATGGCTGCATGCTCGAGACCTAAAAAGGTACCACTTTGAGTCACTTCCTTGTAGATATTTTCGGAGATGCAAAGACCTTGACCTGACGATAGATTACTGGCAGCTTTGCCATTGATGGAGCAAATAAAAGAATTGCATATACCTTCGCAATCTCGTTGATGTTCGTTGGTAGGGTTGCTTGAGAACTGGGAGTTCGTAATGGGCGCCGGGCAAGGTGTATTATGTGACCCCATTCCAAGTTGACACGTCAAAATCAGGACGGAAGTTGAAGTCTATGATCTGTACACTTTGTATCTTCTTCTTGTGGTGTTGTTTGGGGGTCCTGCGCTGAATTTCTTGAAGTGTTGTCCGAGTTGCTGAAGTCGGCTGGCCCAAGTTTGGGTGGGAGCTGGACTCCTCTGATTGTGTATTTTCGCCTTCTTTGTCTTTGTCTATTACGAAATTATTTCAAGAAGTCTGTGGAGGGTTTGCCGCTGGAATTCCGCATCTGTATGCCTTTAAGGACTTTCCAGTTTGTCCGCGCGAGCTGCCTGTGAGGGTTCAGGTGCTGGAGAACCAGACCCTAGAGGTCTTAGATTGATGGATTATTTAGTCCTGTTTTGCTTTCAGTATGTGTTTGATTCTGCTCAAAACCTGGACCAGATCTGCATTCCTTGTCTTGTGAGGTTCAAAAGACGATCCAGTTTGGTGGGCTCGAGTGTCTTGTGACATTCAGAGGTACCACAAAAGAGTCATTGAGCAAATGTTCCTGCTTAGAAGGGAAGACAAGTTTCTTACCTGTGCCTGCCTGTAATTCTCCTTCCTCCCGAGGTCTCACGGCTGAAAACGTGAAGCCCCGTTCAAAGCTTTCTAGGTCGTTTCTGTTTGGTCCACTCGACTTTGTATAGTGGCGCGTGTCAAAAGAATTCAAGCTTTCATTCATCAGTCCAACCGAATCATATACCTCCAGATTCTTTTACGTTACCTCATTGTTGCCCTAGTCTTGTGGTGGAAGCTTTGAAGCCAGGTTGGTTGTTCCTTGTGTGACTTTTGTGTGTGGACCGAACCAAGCTGGATGACCGAAGGTGTCCAAAATTAAAAAAATACTTGAATCGATCAGCCCAGCCGGATTAGAGAACTCTAGGTCCATTTCTCTGGTTTGATTCTTGCCTGGTCTTGTGGGATAGGAGAAGGTCATGTTTATCAACATTCCTTAAATCCGCTCCCACAGTCATTCAGGTCCAAATCTCGCAAAGATTAGGTTCTCTTCGAAAACAATTATGGAGAAGCATTGGGGCAAAATGGAAGGGTCCTCATTCAAGAAGCACTAAAAGTAGAAGGTAGAGATGTGGAGGAGCATTGGTGTTGTGGTCAAGAATGGAAGCTAAGAAAAGTCGGGCGACGCCTCTTTGCAGGGTTGCTGAGAAATCCCGCTTTGCGAGGCCTCTGATTGGCCACAGGGCGATCTCCCGCAAACAGGGCGCGGTGGTGTAACGGATCCACAAATAAGGTTTCGGGGGAAGCACGGTTCATTGAAGCACGGTTCATTTAATGATTGGAGTGGCTTGGCTGTTATTCTGGGATTTCAGGATTCTTGTTGAAGTAAAGTCCTTGGTTTTATAGATATTTACTTTTAATCTATTCTATTTTGGTCCTTGGACTTTAGGCATCTCGAGACCCAACCATCAGTTCTAATCTACCGGCCAACACTCTATGCTTTCGGATCACTTCTACCCATTCTTCGCTTTCCTCTTCTTCCTCGGTTTCCTTCGCCTCATTGAGAAATGCGAGGATCATGCTGAAATCCCCACCCAACCTCCCTAAACTCCCTGCGCAGTACAGAACTTGCGTAAGCAAGCTGTCCCGACTACTCCTGTCCCTCACGTTGGGGAGATACTTTCTCAACGTCCCTTCCAGCATGCCTACCAGTGTCAAGGGAAACGTTCCCAATGCACTGGGCAGCGGCATCAATGGATCTTCTTCCACCGGCGCCCTGCCCATCCCCTCCAGCAGACTCTCTTCATGAGAATTCATTGCGGGAGGAAATATGCTTCGGTACATAGAAATAATCGCAAAACTCTGTTCGCGGAAAATCTCAATGTACCGCTTTAGATATCTCTCCGTTTGCTGCCCGCCTTCCCATTTACTCCTCTCTTTCGCAGACTCCGCCTTGCCCGATTTGGACTCCTGTAGCCGTGACGTTTCTTGGTCAGCTAATTCACGCAACGGTTCCAGGGCTTCTAGCATTTGCTGTAAATTCGCCAGTCTGCAGACCAGGAATAATGCTCCTAGACTCCCCTCCCTGGCGGCCCCTCCACCTCCTCCAACACGCTCAATTGGGCTCATTGTAGATGCAATACTTGCAGAAGACGGAGTCGGGTCGAGCTCGGGCGCTACACGCCGTAACCAGGATATTGTCCTCATTGCACTGGCCAGCTTCAATGAATTGGTTTTCAAGCTCGCGATGAGGTTTGTGGCCATATCTTGCATTGCCTCTTCCGCCTGCTTCTCCACGCTCGAAATGAGCGGTGATTCAGGGTATAATGCATGCAGGCGTCTTATATGGGCGTTCAAATCCAATGCTGAGGCGTAGTTTAACGTAGCATTGGAGCTTGAGTTCGATGCTGCAGCAGATGCAGAGGCAGTGTTGGAGGTGGATATTGCAGAGGATAGCAAGGTGGGGAGGTCGAGTATGTCCGCCAAACGATCAACGTTTCGGGATAGGAGAAGAGCTTTTCTTCGTCTGTCGAGCAATGCATTCTCTGCCCGTATGTTGTATGTTTCGCTGAAGTGTATAGCGGCGTCGTCGAGTTTGGGGAGGGCGTCTCGTAGGGAGGCTGTCGACTGCGCCAGCGCAGGGAGAGTTGTGCTCAAGGTTGACAGATGTGTGGATGAGTTGATTATGGCATTATGGGAGCGTTTGGAGAGGGATTGGAGGGAGAGGAGCAGAGAGTGAGTGGTTTGCGAGAGGGACTGTGGCTCGGTACTTGTTAGGGAGGACAGTGGGAGAGTAGTCAGGCGATTCAAGTACGCATTGGTGGTTGGATCATTGGAGGCAGGCGCAGGTCGCGGTGATGGCGTGTCAAAATAAGGAACCAGGAGCTCGTATAGTGGATCGGCCATGTTGAGCATCTTTCTATGGCCACGTTGTGAGGTCTGTGATGTGCAGTTGTACAGTTGTCAAAACTCGCTTAAGATGAAGCTCTCCAAAGCGATTCTAAACTTTATCCGCGGTTTCCCCCTCACCCTGCGTCATCTCTCAGCTCAGCTTTGCGATAACCTCGCGCTGCGCTTTCAATTCAGTATTATGATGCGTTATTGAGGTGTTCTTTTCATTTTCAATAACCTTACCAATGTCGAGCCAAGAAGAAAATGGTATCGTGCCAGACCTCACCTTTAAGGGTGTTTGCATGGCTGGGAAGGTTGGGAAATGGGACTTAACCTGCTCCAAGAACGGGGTCATAGCTTCGCTCGAAGAGCACAAACCACTTGGACCCGAGCAAGAATCTGACATGCGACTCTTGGCTCCAAGTCTATGTCACCCTCACATCCATCTCGACAAATGCTTCCTCCTTTCTCATCCGAAATATGCAGATCTGGAGGTTGAGAAGGGAGATTTTGCGGAAGCGATGAGACTGACAAGTAGGTTTATTTTGTTTATTCTCGGTTTTCATCTCTTATACTCTCGCAGATTCTGCAAAGCAACGATTTGAAGTCGATGACCTCATGGAGAGAGGCCGTGCTCTCATCGAGGAAAGTATCAATTTTGGAGTCACGCACATGCGAGCCTTTGTCGAAGTCGATCTTACAGTCAAATTCAAATGCTTAGAGGCAGGCTTGGCTCTCAAAGAATTGTTCCGAGATCGTTGCTACATCCAAATCTGCGTCTTTGCTCAGGATCCAATCTTCAGCTACCCGGACAAGGGAAGAGCTATGATGAGGTTACTCGACAATGCTGCGAGTAGGCCTGGTGTAGAAGTATTTGGTAGTACTCCTTACGTCGAGAAAGATGGCAACACTGAGAAACAGATAAAGAACATGGATTTTGCTATAAAGACGGCCAAGCGGTATAAATTACATTTAGACTTTCATATCGACTACAATCTGGATCCGGCGAAACCAAGTATGGTCATGGAAGCTTTGAAACTCCTCCATTCCATGAACTGGCCGTCAAATTGGAACAATTTCGAACACCGGACCATAATCTTTGGCCATTGTACTCGACTCACTCTATTCGACAATAGCGAATGGTTGAATCTCTGCGAGAAAGTTCAGGGATTGCCTGTTTCCTTTGTCGGTTTGCCAACTTCAGATCTCTTCATGATGGGGAGGCCGAAAGAGGAAGAAGGTGGAGGTCATAGGGTTCGTGGCACCTTACAAGTTCTCCAGATGATCAAGAAGTATGGGTTGAATGCTGCTATGGGCATTAACAACGTCGGGAATGCGTTCACACCTCAGGGCAGCTGTGATCCTCTCACCTTAGCAAGCATCTGTGTTGGCGTTTATCAGGCTGGAACCAACGCAGACGCGGAGCTTTTGCTGGTAAGCGTCACCGTGTTTCTTTCTAGGGTCCATCGGGTTGACTAGAGTGAACAGCAATGTGTTTCGAACCGCGCCAAATTGGCCATGGGGATCAACCTCTCGGAATCATCCGATATCGAGCTTGACGTCGGCGACCCTGCAGACTTGTGAGTACTCCCATAGGTACTTGCTTCAGATGGCTGCTCTTTCTTCACCCTGGATTGAGTCTACATCCATGAAGTTTTCTGCTCGAGGGGTCGAGGTGCTAATCATACATCAGCGTTATATTTGGGTCTAAGACCACCAAGGGTTCGGGGTCATTCAGGTGTAGAAAGACAGTTCAAGAGCTGATCTATGATCCGTGCCAAGACAGGACTACTATTTTCAGCGGAAGGGTTGTCAGCCAGTGAACGTAGACTGCAGGACGGAAAATGGATCTCCTTCCTATCATCTATTCTGACTCACGTGGTGGCCTGAAGCAGCTCACGTGGGGTGGTCAGCCTTGAGGGATGTCAAACATCTCGAGCTCTAGTCATGTTGCCTGTCCGTCTGCCTAAAAAGTCAGAGTCAGCCTCGGGATGGAATTAATAACCAGCAACAAAACTCTAGGATTCTTTTTAAAATATATAAGTAGAAGAGGTCTTCCTAGACTCTAGACTTTTTGCGTCATTATTGCGGACCCTGAAGATACAGTAAAGCCCCTGGAGAATCCTCTAAAGCGGCTAGCCTACCCGCGGCCTGCCTGGTCGTTCTTTTGTTGGGAACGCACCCCCCAGGCTTTCGTCACCTCAGCTGCCAAACCTCCCCTCCCCTCCACACACCGCGCGCGACTCCCTCGGCCCTGCACACTCCCTCGCAGCTGGAGTGTGTATACAAATACCTACTAGATTGTAACATCCTCATCCTCAACCCTTTTCCTGCAATGCACGATCCGTTTCCTATACCGCCCCTGCCCGGGCTCAGCAAGGCTGTCCAGCCATTCGCCGACTACTTCCACCTAACCACCCTTCCTCTCCATATCCACGAGGTCCTCGGGTCGTTCCTTGCATACACCTTCATCAACACTGTCTTTGCGCCTGTTGTTTCGAAATGGCTATTTCCCGTGCAGTACCCAAAGCTCTCTGCCGAGCGCAAGATCAATTGGGATGTGCACGTCGTGTCGTTGGTACAAAGCACTACCATCAATTTCCTCGCGCTATGGGTTATGTTCACAGATAACGAGCGCAAGGATATGAGCTGGGAGGAACGCGTCTGGGGTTACACTGGAGCAGCTGGAATGATTCAGGGCTTGGCAACTGGTTACTTCCTCTGGGACCTAATGATCACATTACAGCATGTCAAAGTTTTTGGACTAGGCATGCTCGCCCACGCTTTTAGTGCGCTTTTGGTATTCTCATTTGGCTTTGTAGGTGACCTTTAAATGTGCTTGTGAGAGAAGACCACTAATGAAGCATATTAGAGACCATTCGTTAACTTCTACGGTTGTACATTCATTCTCTACGAGCTCTCCTCCCCATTTTTGAACTTCCACTGGTTCTTCGACAAACTCGAAATGACCGGCTCGAAACCTCAACTTTATAATGGACTTATGTTGCTCTTTACATTTTTTTGCTGCCGTTTGGTTTGGGGAACATATCAATCTGTCCGTGTATACCAAGATGTTTGGCGTGCTCTCCACCATAGGCCCGCTGCTGCAACCATTCATTTCGATGCCCTGAACAATGCCACTTCTGCAGGAATTGATGCAGCAGCAGGGAAAAGCGCATTGCCAATACACGATGGCATTATGCAATTTGCTGGGGAGGAGTTTGTCCCGCTTTGGCTCGCATTTACATACCTGGGCAGCAACGTTGTCCTGAACACATTGAACTTCTACTGGTTCGGCAAGATGATAGATGCGGTTCGAAAGAGATTCCAACCGCCAAAGGAGCAAAGAAGGAAAGAAAAGGCCATTGCAACCAAGACAACTGGCGCCGATGGCAAGGTCAAAATTGATATCGACGAGACCGAGGTCCGCAGACGAATTGTAGTTGAGGACGAAGGCATCTCTGCGATTTCATAACCGAGCATACTTACCTCTGAGGGGTCTGGAATAAGGTCACAGCATGGTTACGATGGCGAATTGGGGCGTTGAGAAGGTGATTTTGTTTAAGACATCGATACGGCACTATGAAGCCTCATCCTTAATAATACAGTTGCTCCTCGGAACACTTAGCCTACTCAGTCAAGAGTGTTATCACGTGAATGTACTTTCTCCAGACCTCGGCCACCCCCCTTTCAGTTTTGTTGGGAACTTGGAACTTCCCAAATGCGATACTTGCAGCGGATGAATTCGTCTTCGGAAAGCGTCTCCGAGAGAGCGGGGCAGCCAAGAACCACTTTTTCGAGGGGCTTTAGCGAATTACTCAAACCCCATATTTTCGTGTTACCTGCTCGAGACTTTCTTCCCCTGTTGGAATGATGCCAGACAGTTGTTAATGGAAGAAGATTGCTGTTCATCAAAGAGACCATTGAGCTCCCTGATCCTTCTATAAGTTCTGCAAGTTGTAGTACATTACAATCAGTATTCTTTTCTGAGAATGCCTTACAGCATCATCTGAAATTTGATCCTCTAAATCTCCTTTGCTTCAGTGATTGAAAAGTCGCGTATTGCCAATGTATATGGCAAAGGTTCGACTCTTATTCGTAATTTCGTTGTGCATTGTTCCGCATCGAGAGGGTACAATCAAGTATTGATTTCTTTGTTACGTCCTCATCTAATGCGTTGGATTAAAACGATAACAAACTTAATTATGCCAAACACAATCTCTGGAACTTCAAGCATATCGAATCAAGGATGGAAGTGGTAATCAGCGAGGAATACCAAAATCCCACCAACCTGAGCCCAAGAACTCGACGATAATCCACCATGGATGTGGCTCTTTCACGAATGGATAGCATAAGATCCAATCCCGATTCTTCAAGACTCCTTCTGCATCGTAGCAGCAATGCCTTCTCCGGCAACATCTCATAAGCGTGGGAAACTCTAGACCTCCCCCCAAATTTACGTGTTAATTTGCTTATTGTGCCAGATCCTGAACAGCTCGCTGCGTTGACGGCCTTCAAGCGAAGACAATAGAATGGTCGCCAGAACAGCAATCTATTTCGTGAAAATTATTATTGCTCCCTTTCGATATATGTAGGAATATATCTGCAGAAACTCTTGCACTTCCTCATACTGCACACAACACCCTCACCGATACACCCACCCCACCAACAAAACCATGGATACCTCAGAGTTCAACCACCAAGTAAGCCTCCTCCTCTCATGCCTAAAAGTCCCTGCGAACAGCTGCCTCGGATCTCTCCACACCCTGACACCCTCCAAATCCACTATGGTCGCAACCATCTTCTGCCAGCCTGGCTCGCAGGGCACAGATTCACGCACCTACACGACGAAGCTACTCGCGACTGCATCCCCAAATATCAAGGCTAGTATCACAATGCCGCTACTGAATAAGCTTGAGATAGTGAAAGCGGATGGCCCAGGCGGAAAGACGTGGTGTTTGGGGGCGGAGTATCAGTTTGTGGGGGAGGAGGGGGAGCCGAGGAGTACTAGTTATTCGTCTTCAGTCTCTTCTAAGGATGAGAAAGAAATCGAAGAAGACACTGGTGGTGGAGTTGAGGAGATTGTAGATTTTGGTGGAAGTTGAGGTGGAGAGCACCCTACTTAGCCCGCCTCTCGGCAGTGTAGAAGTTCTTAGTAGGGTCGAGAAAGAGAATTTTAACTCCGAGCTCGATTCCGTACCAAGTAAGTACGAGTTTGTTTAAGACGAGATTGCTGAACCTAGAGGTTCGATGGCTCTTAACATCCAAGTGTCGTCCCTCCAAGAACCTCGTAGCTCTCTGAAGATCCAAGTTTCCTCTTTCTAAGTGGTTTGCGAGTTCTGGCACTTTTAGATTCCTTGATCGAGCTACATTTATAATCTAACGCCCTTCTCCTTCTGGAACTACAAATCTCAGATTGCACCTACCCAAATCCTTCTCTGTGAACTCCTATGCTATTCTCAAACATATTATCCGAACCCTCGATATTTGCCAAAAGAATCTAACTGATCTCAAACTGGGCTTTTTCGCCTGCGTCACTCAACTCAGAGACTTTAATCACATGTCCATCTTTAATGGCAGACTCCAGATCCCTCTTCGAAATCTTGCACCTCGCCGTGTATTTGCACTGCTTCTTCTCCCCAAGGAAACTCTCGTCAGGAGAACTGCAGCCAAACAGCTCAACAAGCAACACCCAAATAGTCAGTCCAGTAGTTATGGATATCAGTTGGAGGGAATTGAGGTGATGTGCTGTTGGCAAGCAGAACAGGATGATGCAGACTGCAAACCGGTTCGCCATGCGTTTTGATTTCCGGACACGCAATCCCATTGCTGGGTCTTTGTGTTCATTGCAGATTGATATGATGCCCATGCAGAGGAGAGCTATGCCGAGCCCTGCACAGTAGAACCATCGGAGTCCGATAGGGATTTCAGGCTCGGATTTTAGCATGTACATTTCTGTTAAGTCCTCGAGTTTTGTGTCGGAGCAGTCGGTGGCTACGACAAGTTTTGAAAGAGCAGCAGCAGCAAGGACGAAACTCATAATGAATGGGATATGTGCTGTACTCCATGCCATTGCTTCAGTCCTTGTTAGCACGTCATTCGAGCATCTTATGGACCGATAACTTGCCAGATGTAACGTTTCTCCGAATCGCATGGGTGAATAAATCTGCACCATCCACCTCAAAATATATCCAGTTAAAACAAAACGCTTGCACAAGTCCTAGCGCTGCCTTTCCAAAGAACGCATTCAATCCGAAGGAGGCCGCATTTTGGTAGATAATGGCGACGACTGAGTAACCAAAGACTAGCGTAACAAAGGCATTCGTTCTTTCTACTTTGTGTTCGATGTTGATTGCGGGATAGAACTCAAATACACGATCAAGCCATTGCGTAAAAGGTTCTGGAAAGAGTTTCGAGCCACGAATAATCAGCGTAACGAACATGGCTCCAGTTAGATCGATGAAAATGGCGACCCATATCACCGCAAGTCGTTGAGGTAAATCGACGTATATCGAAGCGATCCACAATGCACTTGGGATGATGGCAAGGCAGGCATGGACCAACATCATGGCTCGGACCATGGGGATGACCCAGGCGAGAGAGAAGTAGTACGATGTCATGAAAAGACGAGCAGCAAGATAAAATGCGATTAGCATAGAATAGGTATCTCCGAAAGCATCAAGCATATTGGTCGTAAGTCTGTGATCAAAGTTAGTTGAGTTCTGTAATCGCTGATTCAGGTATTATTGTTTGGAAGGAAAACACGAACCCAAGCAGGCAGGCCATAATCAGCATTACAGATAACCTCTGCATAATGTCGTCTGTTTCGAACCAGCTAATTATCAGGGCAAGGTCACTCCAAATTTTCCAACTCATAATAAAAGTAATGGAGAATCTGAGTAGTTCATAGCCGGTAGCATCCTCTGCTGCATGATCACCATTAATGGCGAGGATGCCAACATAAAGTAAGTCAACGAAGAGCTCGAAGGATGCTACTTCTGTAGTCTCTGAAGCTCTCCATATTAGGCCCTTGTGGAAATATTGTCTGACAGTAGGCTGTTTAAAGTTAGTACATGTTTAAACATCCAACTTAGAACCACGTGATCTCCAGCATACCTTTTTGTAAATCTTCATAATCCTACCATTTCTCTTCTCAGATTCCCAATCCTTCTTCTCGTGATCCGGGTCATGGAACCCACTAATGGACGAAGCACTGGAGCCCGGGGTTGAGTGATCATCATAAGTCCTCAAATGAGCTAGCATCAAATTAGCATGAGAGGTCCAGCAGTCCAAAGAGGAGCCTAGGAGCTGAGGAGCTAGGCTCCCAAGACGAGTTTGTATGCCACCTCCCGAAACAGCTCCCAGTGACAAAATTGGCAAATAAGCATGAAACTAAGCCTTACCCGAGTATCCATACTTTGAGAAGTTAGCGTCCAGCTGGACAGCGTGATCTGTCAACATATGGAGCTCGGCCCCCAAAGTATCCAACTCCGCTCGAACATTCTCAAACTCATCATAATCAGGACCATGCTTGGCCCTCAGCATTTCCCGCTTCTCATCATAGTGGCTGTGCGCTCGACGAAGCGCGTCCAGATGCTCTGGCGAACCGGAAATAACCAGATCGAAAGGCTCGTCTTTCTTGATTGCAGTAAGTCGTTGCCTTAGAGACTCTGCTTCCTCTGGCGAGAGAGCTATGTGGACCTTTCGTCCATCGGGGAGCATGAAGTGGCGTACTCGTTTGCCCCTATGATGACTGTGCCCGCCGGCCGCCGTAATCCCGGTCGTAGTTGTTGTAGGAGTCGTCGACATTTTGTAAAGATGAAATGATTGTTCGACGTGGAGACGTCATTCAATCGATGATTTTGTATGACTCTGGATCTGATGGGGGAGAGAATATGTATCGTGCATGAGGTTGTGATAGCTGTCTGTGCTATGCATGGCCAAACATGCAGGCAGCTTACATGGATTCTTGGCTGGCTTGGGCGCTGATAGGTGGCAACGTTGAGTGGCTCAAAATGTGGAAGGAGGCTCAGGGGCTTTATTAAGCTCAGACAAAGCAAGGGCCTCAGTATGATCCAAGATGATTGACGTTAAAAGCGATGCTGGTGAGATTGAAGGTAGCTAGGGGAGAAACTAAGGTTCTTGCGGAGGCTGATCCAAGTGAGTCTTCTCTTTCGAGCATGCAGATTATGCCGTACCGCAAGCAAGATCAATCACACTTAAAAGTCTCTCGAATATGAAACATATTGAAACCACGAATACTCAGTCTATACATATCAATGTTGAGTAGTCAAATGGTGTGGTTTATTCCAGTATAAACACGGCCTTGTGCTCAAGACCTCTCTTAGTAGAGTGGGAAAAGTACAGTTTCCTCCCCAAAACCCGAGATCAACCAATACAATGTTCTACAGTCATCATCCGTGGCCTCCATCCTCCCCAAATGCATGCGCCTTAGAAATAGTCTAACACCTCAATCCTGAGCAGCTTTATATGCCTACTTCGCCGACGATCTTGGCCGCTTCTCTATATGTCTTAAGCAGCTTCTCGCACTTCTCGCGCTCTTTTTTCACGGCATCGTCTTCGTACAAGAGTTCTTCGAATAGGTCTTCTCGGTAAAGCTCGCTGACCAGGCGGTTCTGCACAACATCCTTTGAGTGGTTGACCAAAAGATGCATGACCGCCTTAGGCACCTGATCAGCTATCGATTCTCGTACAATGTTGAAGTAGGACGAAATCAAGGCCCGGATTAGCTCTGTCTCCATTGCTTCACGGTCTGTTAAAGCAGGTTCGTTGTTATTGCCCTAGAAAGTATTAGCGTTAGTCACACAGAAAAGTGTTAGCGAGCTTACAAAAGGAGAGTTGTAGTCGTAATCTCTCTGCGCCCTGCCCAACTCATAATCATCTTCCCGTAATTGCTGAGCGGGGGTTCTGTGAATTGCTCGTTCCTCTTGTCTCCGAATGCTTTGGCTGAAGCTGGGCTCGGTGCTCTGGCTAACGTGTCTCCCAAGATTAGGATTGTGGGCTGAGGAGGATCCTTGCCCGGCACCAGATCCACCTGGCAAGCCACCCTCCTTGCCAAAGAAATAGTTTAAGAACGAATCTCGGGCACCCCCAACCGCTGCACCATTGAAACGAGGAGGTGAGCTGGATCGTGCACCATTTATAGTAGCAGCAATGCTCCCTGCACCATTTTCACGAATGGCTGGGGACATGCTTCGTTGTCCTTTGTGGAGTTGTTTTCGCTGAGCCAGATTTTCGATCTTATCTCCATTCTCCTCATCATCTTCGGGGGTGTCGGCGCCGTTAGCACCAAGTTCCTTCTGTCGTCTCCGCTCTCTTCTTTCACGTTCATCTTGCAGAAGTCTCTTCCTTTCCTTTTCTTGCTTGTTGGTAACTACATTGCTCATGGCAGCTGCAGCACCGAGGAAGTTGGGATGATTGGTGTTTATGTACGCTCGTTGTATGGCGATCAGAGATTCGACGTAGCTCGATGCTGGCCCAAGTCGTTCCCGGAGAAGGTCAGAAACGACCTCGATTAATTTACCTTGAAGTCGGGGGAACCTAGTAAGTTCTGTAGAACCGCAAGTGTGGCATATCTTGATGAGCTCTTCGTAAACCAGCTCGACACATCTTTGACTGGGGATTTCCAAAAGCTTGATTTGGGGTTTGACCAAGAGATCGAAAGCAAGCTCGGGGACGAAGAGACTCGGCCGTGGACCTGTGGAATTTCGGATTGCTGTTCGGATATCGAGCGCGGAGAGGTTCGTTGTCGGGTCTATCGTTTCCAAGGAGTTTCCGAATACTGAGTTGAAGATATAGTAAATCCTGGCACCACCGCAAAGTTCTTTTGTCGATATTTCTGTGGATGTACCGTCTATTGAGGATATGAAGGAGGAAGCAAACCGAGTCATTAATTGGAGTACTAAAGATCCTCTGTGTTCTTTGCCGCTGAAATGCATGTCTCCATAGCTTGCCAGTTCTTGTTGTGTTTGCCCCATCAGCGTATTCAGTCGCGCCTTGATATCCGGTAACCGCTCTCGAATGTGTGCCATCAAGGTTGTATTTAAGCTCTTTGCTAGGAATTGAGTGCCGCATCTATTTGCCATGTTTCGGTAGGCTGGGTGATGCTTGAAGAAGTCCGCTTCTGACTTCAAAGCCTCCGCGAGAGATTTGTTGCCCTGTATATCCTGTTGCGATCGGTTGACAACGCCAATGAACCCAAGCTTCAAGGGGTACACCCTACCGGACAGAATATCTAAAGCATTAGTTCCGTGATCCATGAGATCAATCTTCGTGAGAACCCCAATCGTCCTCCGGCCTAAAGGATCCACATGGCGTGCAAGTTTCAACGCCTCTGAGTTGACAATATCGACGTTTGCAGGAGACACTGCTAAGATAATACTGTTCGGTTTGGCAATGTACTCGGAGATGAGGTTCCGGGTCTGCTTCTCGATATCGGTTGGTTGATCGCCGATAGGTACCTGTACTTGAAGTCAGAAGGAAGTTTCATTGATATGTAACAGGGTC
>Ga0302325_10009025_pt1 | contig 21848 bp, 20 predicted proteins | sample Palsa_T0_2_FD_201948 | JGI IMG/M metagenome (GOLD analysis project Ga0302325, IMG submission 201948) | Peat permafrost microbial communities from Stordalen Mire near Abisko, Sweden - Palsa_T0_2 | ecosystem: Environmental > Terrestrial > Soil > Palsa > Peat permafrost | place: Sweden: Abisko...
GTTGGTATATTTGCATTTACTAGTTTTAGGTCACGTGACCTTATGTCATGTGACAGCACTAGTCCAGATTAGGTAGCCGAGGAAGTATATCGACACCATAGTGTTGATATCCTTCCTAATCAATCAACCACCTACCAACGCAAATAGCATTCCACGACTACGTGACGGTGCTACGCGTTACAGGTGGACCGACATATATAAAGAGAGAGGTTTAAATATATGGGGAGAGGGTTAGAGCACCCTCGTAGCTTTGTTACACAGCTCGCGTCATGTGCTGCAGCTACAACCAAAGTTAGACTCCTCAAATTGCATTGTGCTGTCGTACTCGCCCGCTGCTTCCTGAAGGGGGATCCTTAGCAGGCAGCAAGCTGCTTTTGGTGGGGAACACTATTTCCCCCTTAATTCAAGACTTGAAGCGTTCTTGAGAACCCTTTCTAAGGCAGGGTAATATTATTTGTGGTGCTAAGTGACTTGCACCCAGAGTTGGGCAATGGATAACCATGGAGAGATCCAGGGGCATTAATAGGGGGTTATCCATCCATTATAAATATAGATGGATGGATTATCTATTAAAACTATTATACTGTATGACGCCTTAAAGCCCTTGTTAGATCAATCAAAATACGAGAAACTTAAGCGGGAGCGACTGCTAGGCTACGCCTTTCCTACACCTCAAGAAACTTTTAAATGCTCTCAAAAAAACATCCCTAAAAACACCCCTAAAAATTCCCGTTAAAAAAGACTTGAAAGGCCTAAAAAATAGGTTAAAAATAAGTTGAAATAATGTCGTTATCGTCCATCTGGAGAAAGCCTCAATAGATTGTATCCATCCATTTATATCAAATCTATTGCCCAAACCTGGGCGCGCCTTTGGGAGAGGATTTGAGGGCGAATTTTCTGGTCTGTAATCAAGTTGATTGATTTTAATAAATAGAAGAAGGTCTGTATGGAGATTGGAGAATATCATGTGATGTCCCCTCTTTTCCATGATCATCAGCTCTATTTCGTTGGAAATTGCGTATTCGGCGAGGAGTGAGGGGTGGTAAATCGGGGTAGTAGGTAGCAAAGATATCTGATCGGGTTTCCTACTGGGAAGTCTCTTGAGGGTAAAACGGGGTGACTGTTACCTCACGTGACCTGAATTTCTCACCACGATTTGCGATTTTATTTTATTGTGAAAATTTTATTTCTCGCTGAAATGTATCGCGTCTGTGCTTCTAAGACATCAGTGGAGATACGCAAGATGGGTAAAACATGTTCATTGTTTTCCTCTCCTGGTGGCCTTGAAGCGGCGAGAGGAAATGCGGGTCACGTGGATCTTCCCTGACGCGTAACCTTGCGCGCCCACCCCAGTTTTCTTCCTGCAGTGTGGACCCTCGCACCCATCGAAAAGCAAAGAGAGGCACCCCTCACGCAAACCCGCCGCGCCTCAGCCGGGCAGGCACCGGGTCGCCAGGCTGTCAGACACAGGTCTCATCACTGCCGGGCTCCAACAACACGTGGCGCGCCGAGTACCGTTGCACCATCTGAGATGATGATGATCTAAGGTTCTGAGCATGCAATGGCATGATGGGATGATGATCGATGGGGGACGGGATCATGCTGTACAGGAGTAGTATTTGTTTCTGATTTGACTTTTTTTTTGTGGGGTAGGATTTGAATGGGGCGGGGCGGGGCGCCTTGGACAGAAAAGGAAATCGCATGATCGGTGGACATGAACATGAGACTGGCATGAAGTCGGTGAAGAAGTAGCAGTAGCAGTAAGTGGAGGGAAATAGTCGGGGGAAATCAGGTTTGCGTTACACACAGCTTTGTGTGCATATGTGTAGTGACTGATGGAGTGTGAGTGATGAGAGAGCGGGGGGACCAGGGAAAGAGGGAAAAGCTAGGAAGTACAGTGGGGAAAAGCTCACAAATTCGATGTGATTAACTGTGCAGAATGCAGTGCAGCGCAGTGCAGCGCAGCGCAGGGCTGGATATTATGCAGGAAGTTACTCGCACTGGGCGGGACTTGTATACTTCGTACAGTTGTATACAGTAGTACATTTGTACTGTTAAAGCAATGGCTTGCATGTGGGCTGCAATGGAGAGGTTGGGGGATGGAACCCCTCATTTTATGGCATGGGCAGCTTGAGAGGGGAGAGAGGGAGAGCGAGAGGGGAGGTTGGGTCGGATCGGATCGGATTTGAAGAGAGAGCCACCGTCTCTGAGGAATCGGGCCGGCAAGTGGCGGTGCCGTTGTGCAAAATGCGATGCCAACTTTGCCCAGAGCCGGTTCGGTTCTTGCGTGAGCTGCACTGCATCGCTGAAAGGTTTGCCATGCTCTTGCCTTGAACTTACTGTATTAATGCCATGCCAAGTCAGGTCAGTACACCAGTGGTGTGATATCAAGGGCTATGGTGGTCAATGACGTATTTTGAGTCAAACTTCTTACAGTATGGTAGAATTGTTGAGGATGGGAATGGGGATGGGAATGGGAATGGGATGAGAGAATATGGGAATGGGGGTGGGAGAATATGGGAATGGAAATGAGAGAATATGGGAGTGGAAATGAGAGAATATGAGAGTGGAAATGGGGATGAGAACATGCGAATGGCAATCGAGAGCGCGTGAGATTTCGCGATCGTGAGGCGAACTTGGTAGCGGGGCCGGGGAGAAACAGGGCAGGGAATCATAGGGGACGTTGATATTGCATGAACATCGAGGGGAACCCTCTGACACCGGCTTTTTAGCCTTAATGGGGGGGATGAGGGGCAAAGATAAGAAGAAGATAGGCTGGGCCTTCCTTTTATGCCAACCTTGCGAGCACGACTGTGCTGGTCTGCGCTGGCCTTGGCCTTCTCCATACTCGATACTCGAATGCGCGGAGTCGCGGAGTCGCGGAGTCGCGGACGGAGTTCGTGCAACTATCCAAGGCGCTTATTTGGAATCCAGAGATAACAACCCCAAAGGGGCCAAAAGGGTCTAATTAAGCTCGAAGCTTGTCCTACTTGGATAACTTAAAATCCCTCCGTACCTCCGTACTGTACTTCTGAGTGGCTGCACGCCATTCGGAAACGCCGACTTGGGAGCACTCGTCGGTGCCACTGCAGCGGTGCTCATCCAACCGGGGTCGATACAGTAGTGGATGATGCTCGAATCCTACGTCAGTCAGCCCGCTGCACCTCATTCCCCACCACCCACCCACCACCAAGCGAGGGCAGCATCTCGGCGCCCCATTCGCAAAAGAGCCGCCGGGAGAAACGGACGAGAGCTCGCGAGTGGTCGAACCGTGGGGGATGCTTGCCTGCTTGCTTGTGATCTTTGATCTCGCTGCGACCTTGGTCTGCTCCTGGCACAATGAAAGTAAGGAACGTGGCCTTGGAACTTCCCCAGCTGGACGGCCGAGACTCGACAGAGCCCCCGCCCCCCCAGAAATTCCTGCTTGGCTCCTATATCATATGAGGTTGTTGATAGTAGCCCCCTACTGCAACCGGAGTCCGTGACTGTGACACAGACTATACTGTATCTTCGTGACGTCCATATATTAAACTCGGCATGAACCTGGAGAAACCCTGGCCGATCAACTTCTTGACATTGATATTCAAAGCTTACGTCAATGTAATCTTACCATTTGCTGCAAACTCTCCATAGAAACATCGCTCACGCCCAAACGTGGTCCCTCCCGACTAGACTCTCTCCATTCCGTCTGCTACTGCACACCGTCGGGTCCTGCCTGCCTGTGACCTGTCTTTCAAATCCGTTGTTGTGATTACTTTGAGACAGCCTGCACGCCTTATCGCGCCTTTATTGAATCCACGTCCGCACGTTTGCTGCTGGCCGACTCCTGGCCAACTCCTGGCCATCGAGATACGCGACTTGCGCGGTTGCCAGTTGGCCTGTCGTTGTCGCTCGCTGCAACTCTCAGCTGGAGCTGACCGCAGAACGCCCCAGCGAGCAAAACCTGCCAGGGGGGGGGGGATTCCTCAACCTGGCAATTTGCAGTGGGTGGTGGGGTTGAGGCTTGAGCGCCGCCCAGCAACAGCTGATTAAGTGCTTCGAGAAGGTGAGACCTCGTCGTCCTTTTGCTTTTGCCGCTTGATTGCTTGCTTGCTTGCTTGCTCGATCGCTCGCTCGCAGCTATTACTTTTTGTATTAGATTGGTTGAATACAACAACAATTGCTTCATTTTGCCTTGTTGGCAGGCCCGCGTCTGAAATAAATAAATGCACTTCTTGCACTTTCTTGCAATCCCTCCTCTCTCCTCCATACGTTGGCACTTCTCCTGTTTCTGAACTGGGAAGCGGGTATTTGGGCCTGTCGCTGTCACTCGTGCTGATTCCCGACGCTTGTTTAGATCGCGCTAAACACTAGAGCATCAAATTCTCCGTACCCGCTCAGAAAAGACGAAGAGTTTCCGCCCTGCTGAGTCTGCCCGTGCGAGGCATTTCCACCACGTCCACCACTACTCTCGAACCTACTCCTCATCTCTCCAACTCTCTTTCCCTCCAGCGCCTGCTTCCCGCCTCTCAATTGCACCACTGCAATCGCTCTACATGCTTCATTAAGTCAACCGCCGCGAATGCAATCTAGCACAGACGCTCGACTCTAATCAACGCCGACGAGCCACTGTATCTAGTCTTCCTACGCTACTGCTCCTGTCGCTCGCACTGCAGAAAAGACGCCCCAGATCACGATCTAGTCTCCGCCATAGCTAGATCTTACTCGAATACCTCAACCAATACCATACCCTATTCAAATCACCTTGTCGGTATCGATATCTCTTGATTACCAGTCATGATGGCCGATGTCCCTCGCAGAAAGCCCATGCCTCCTAGGTATCAAGCCCCTCAACCTTCGAACGTCTACGGCCACTCACGAACCCGTACAACTTCTTCAAACACATTCCCCACCATTCTCTATCCGCTACAACCTCAAAACCCATACCCAAACAATATGCAGGTTCATGCCTACACCTCTCGCCGGACGCCCTCAAATGCGACCTACTCGACTACCGCCAGCAGCGGCAACGGCCCTGTCCCCTTCCGACAAGCCTCTCAAGACCTTCGACGATCGACTTCCTCTCGATCTGGCGGTCCCTCACCAGCAACAGGATATGTGGCGTTGATGCGGAGGCAAAAGGCCACGGTCTGGTGTGATCGAGCTCAACATGAAGATCCACGGTTACTTGCCCAGCAGAAGGCTGCGAAAATAAGAGCCACGATGGAGGTCATCGGGGGCCCCGGCACAGGGCGAGTGTCAACAAGTGGATCTGGCAGTCTGGCAGGTAGCAACAGGGTCGCAGCGAAGATTAGACATCACGGCAAAGCCGGGCTGGTTGGATACAGCCCTGGCGATCTTGTCGGTGGCGTAGGGGGTGTGCCCATGCGTCTGAGTGCCAGTGAAGTTGAGGGGGGTGACAATGAAGATGATGCGGATAGCGGGAACATGCAATACAGCGGGATGTACCACCAGCGGACGGGTAGTGGACGGAGCAGTGTCGGAAGTGGTGGCAGGAGAGGCCTCACATATTCTCGACAATCCGGAGCCAGCTCAACGGTTGGGAAATGGAGCTCTGGAAATACGCCACCCAGTGAAAGACTAGATTCGATGGAGGATCTGGCCGAAGCGGGCGAGACACCGGTTCCTGGCGGCCACCAACGGGTAAAGGGCTACTTTGCTGCGGATGGAAACGTAGATAGGACTCGCAGCGTTGGAAGTGGAAGCAGTGGTGAGCGAGCAGACAATGTGGCGGAACTGGGCACGGCAGATGCAGCAAGACTTGCTAGCAACAGCTTGATGAAGTCCACAATCACCCGGGAGAAGAGCGTGAAGAACCCGGAGGAATTGAGAAGAAGAGGAAGTGTTGACGACAGAACGATGACGATGAGTGCTGGTCGGCTGTATATTGCGAATCCGGATGCGGACAGCGATTAATTGGGTACAGTAGAGGATATACCAAGTTTGAATACGGTGTTTCACTGAGCTACGGCTCTGAGTATATGCATTTTTGGGTGTTTGGCGAGACTGGATACCGGCTTCTTGGAGGTTCTTGGATTGGCATGGCAGGTTCATACTCGACCTGATGCATTTATTCACCGGACTGGCGGACTTAAGTTAGTGAGCGGCAATTGCCCTCCCTCGTTTTAGCGGCATTGCATACATATGTAGCCTTTATTGGTACAGAGACGCGCGTCTTGGAATAATCAGAGAAGAATTGACTTCAAAAATTTCATGCTGCCTTATTGATTGTGACAGCTCCTCCTACCTGATCCACTCTCAATTTATTCCAATCAGTAACTTCTAAATTTTCATTCACGTGGGGTCAAGCGAGGTCGTTTCTATTTCATGAAGCCCCTTTTCCATCGTTCCTTAAAGCGGCACTTGCCGAAACGCGAAACCACCTGCACCTTCCCGGAGAAAACGCGAGGCGCGTCCATCTCCAAGACCGCACCTCCATATCAAAGAGCCTCAACAAACACAACAACCACCAATGATCTCGGAGAAGGAGTAAACGCTAGTCCGTTGTTCTGTCACTTATTTCTTTGTCCGATTGCAACGATTCAACCATTCTGCCTTTCATCAACGCGTCATGGAGGTCGAAGGTTCTCCATACTCTCTTAAGAGAGACCATGACAGTTTTGAGGAGCTCGCAGATCTCGAAGAACCATGCTCCATTCCTGAAAATTACCTTGAGGTGCTGGAGACTCAGCAAATTAAGCAGGAGGAGCCTGCATCCGAATCACTTCCCACACCTCCTGTTAGCATCGGTACCAAACGAGATCCTAGCCCAGCACGAAGCACAACTGGCTCCCTTACAGATCTAGGCACCGCGACACCTCACAGAGGGCAATCACCCATGCTCGGCGTACCTCCGGCTTCTTCAGCAATCACCTCTCCGTCGGCCTTTGCAGCACTAAATGGCTCTGCTCCTCCACTCAAAAAGACGAAGCTCACGTTTGCGGAGAAAGAAGCAAGGAGGATAGAGAAGGAGTTCAAGGACCGACAAAAAGCTGAGGAGAAAGCTCGCAAAGAAGCCGAACGACAAGCACTCGCTGAAGAGAAGGCACGAAAGGAGACCGAGAAGGAGGCCGAACGGAAGAAGAGAGAGGCTGAGCGCGAAGAAAAACGTGTTGCACAAGAAGCCGAGAAGGCTGCGAAGGAAGAGAAGCGTAGGAAGAAGGAAGAGGAAAAACAGAAAGCCGAGGAGGAGAAGCGGAAGAAGGAGCGAAGTCAAACGAAGCTGGGCAACTTCTTCAGCGTACCTGCTACGAGGCCTCGAAGCGGCAGTGTCGACAGCCGAGGACGAAGTTCAATAAGCCCTGCCCCGTCAAGTGCACTCGCTGCTGTTGCGAGCCCTGCTGCATCGACCCCTAGCAAACCTGGGCAGACGCCGTACGAGAAGACGTTTCTTGAATTCTACATTCAAAACGGAGTAACACTTGCACCTTTCAGTCATTTTGAGCGAGACGAGGAGGCTCTGGAATCAATACAAAAGACAATCGACGGATATTTGTCCGGCAACAGGAGCCCCACTAGACGTTCCTTCGATCCAGTTTCCTTGTTCCATCTCTCGAGCCTTATGCCGCGTGGCAAAGGATGCATGCCGGTCCGGGAGATCATGTCGGAATTCTATTCTGGAAACGCATCAAAACCTATCGATCTTACAACGGATTCCCAGAACTCCCAAATAAAGAGGACAGGCGACCTTCTACGGAAGATTCCGATGAAGTTTTTACAATTTCAAGAAGACGTAAGACCAGCATATCGAGGCACATACACGAGTCGGCCAGTGACTGGTATGACAAAACTGGCTCGAAATCCAATGCGAAGGGACCTGCCGAACACCGATTACGATTATGATAGCGAGGCCGAGTGGGTCGAAGACGAGGATGCCGAAGATCTCAAGAGCGAGGGCGATGAGGAAGAGGAAGTGGATGACGACGAGGATATGGATGGATTCTTAGACGATGAGAATGACGAAACGGCAAACTCGCGGCGTCTGGTTTTACAAGGTGATTTGCAGCCTGTCTCTACTGGACTATGCTGGGAAGATCAGAAAAAGCGGAACACGAACGTAAAATTGATACCTTATAGGATGGAGATCATTTTAGGTGAGGTTTTGCCATTCGCTTATCTCATGTTCTTTGACTAACACCAGCCTCTAGACCCGACTATCAAATCAATCGATCCTTTCTCGAAGGCATACTGGGAGCCCATCCAAGCAGCTATGGATCCTCCCCGAATTCCCCTCAATATTATGAAGAATGCTGTCAATGCCAACGGTTCCCTTAACCTGACTGCCAAAACCGTCAAGCCTTTCTTTACAACAGCAGCCGACGTTCTGAAAACCTCGTCCTCTACCACACCTCACTCAACGCTCTTGTCATCACAAGCACATCCACCGCCGTCTAAGTCTGCAAAAGACAGCAAACCGAAGAAATTACTTGCGTCCGAAGATCTGCCCGCTTTCTGTGCTGCTGTTGAAGGCAGTGATCTCAGCAAGGTTGGCCTGATTGAGGTGCTGAAGAAGAAATTCCCTGGCAGACCTGGAGCTGCTATCAAAGCTACACTAGAGACGGTAGCGAAGAGAGTTGGAGCGAAGGAAGTGGACAAGAGATGGCGACTACTGGATGATGGTGGGCAGATTCCAGCTGGCCAGACCTCGGAAAATTTTCCAGACGATGTTATAATGTTAGGTTAGTCCGCGGTGTGTTTATCTTGGCATCAAGAAGAAGCATAAGTTGCCGTTTCATTGCTACTACAACAATCGGCGTTTTGCGCGGGAAATACGGGATTAAAAGGAATGCTACTTGCTGCTTGCTGGGTGGTTGCTTATGGTACTCGTAAACTTGTGGAGTGATGCGCAAGAAAAGAAAGAGTGAAAGAAATGAAGATGTATTATACTTGCTGATAGATGCTATGACGGAATGGAAGATGGCGTGAGCTTCTACCTACACATACCCTCATTCCCTCTGACACGTGGCACCTTGGCCTCGCATCAGCCTAGAAGAATAATAGGACCAGCTTCGGCGGAGTGGAACATCGGAACGATACTTCAAATCTCGCATCTTGCATCTAAAGAATTAGCTGCAGTGCGCTGTGCCTAACGAGCGTCCCGGGTATCTCGAATCTCACCCAGATCAAGCGGATATATTTTCTCTGGTCGGTTTCACAGCTATCTCGAAAATATCTAACTTCTGAGCAAAATCCCACTCCGCGTCGTTTCCCTCTCTACTTTATATTCTTCTTTCTTATCCTACATCTCTTCGCTATCGCGGCTGGACCACGGATTAGCAGTATCTGACGCACGTTCGTTTGCTCTTATGAATTGGGTTTTTGTTGGGGTTGAACGCAGACTTGGCCATGGGTAAAAAAGGAGCCATCCAGAGCTTTTAAAGGAGGATAATTATCCGTTGATGATTTTAGGTGGATGGATACCCAGGTTTTCCTCTGGATGGATTATCCGGATGGATAGTCATGTGACCTTAAAACCCATGTCTAGCCAAATCAAACGACTAGAAACTTTGGAGGGGGCGGCCGCTAGGCTTATGTCTGCCAAAAATAAAAACTTCTAAACCCTGTTATAAACCCCCCCCCCTAAGAAAACCCTTAAAAGCCCTAAAAAAAATAGGCTAAAAATGACCTTATTATCCTCCTTTTCCATCCCGATTTTTGATGGAGGATACTTAACCCAAGAAAATTCGTCTAGATGGTATCCAGCCCAAAAAAAATTGGTACCCAATGGATATACCCAGACCCATGGCCAAGTCTGGTTGAACGTTATGTTGAGTTGAGTTGAGTTGAGTTGAGTTAAATGGACATAGCTTATCTGCTAGGTTAGATGTCAAACTTTAAACTTTATAGCAATAGCAACAGCAATAGCAATAGCAACGATTAAAATCCTGAGTGATCTACCCACCAAAAAACTAAACTCAATTCTGAGATACGACTCGTAGCACTAGTCTGCACGGCGCTAGGACTCACACTCGTAGAAGCCGAAGAAAACATCAAGTGGAGAGACTGAACGAACTTGTCAGCACCGAGCTCATCAACGCAATCATAATCATCTCCCCATCAAACTCATTACCGCACCTCCACTAACTCCGACGCTACTGTAAGTCTAAATTTATATAAAGTTGTGAACAGCCTTCCAGCTCGATGGAGTTTCGATACTCGCTATCGAACACCGCGACGCGATCGTCTTAACATTCGTACTCCCCACACCACGCTACAAGAAGTGATATAGTGGACAAGAGGTATCGTATACCTCGTCGTCGAGAAAATCATACTAGTGCTCGTGTTCCACCACCATTGACTTTGCTAATATACTAAAATGGGAGATTCTTTCGTTTAGAATAATGCCTTTTCACATTGTTTGAACTGCGGGAGTTGTGGATAGCGGGGGGGGTGTTATTTTCTGTTGTTGGAATGGCGATTTGGGGAGGGAGGTTGCGCCTAGGTTGTTACTGAGGTGCGGCCTGGGTCGGGAATACGACGGACGTGTAGATTGCGTGAACTGGGACCGAGGTAGAGGCCGTTGTGGGTTTGGGTGCTGCGCTGATGATGATTGTTTTGCCTTGATTTGGGCAGGCTTGGGCGTGGCGTTCACCCGTAGGTATCCGAGTGCGAGCTCGAACGGGTATTCACCCGTCGAGATTTTTTGGGTACGGGTTTCTTATTTTACCCGAGTGACCTATAAAACCTAGGTAATACCCTGGTTTTTATATATACCCGTTACCCAAAATTAGCTTGTACCCGTCTGCAAAACTTCGCCGGGTAGTGTAACCGCCAGAGGAGGCTCCGGGTTGGACCCGGATTACCTATGCCCAAGTCTGGGTTTGGGGGCGTGGAGAAGTAGGTGTCGTTAACTCGTTGTAGACGCTTACGGCGTAGTATCCGCTGCAGGTTTCGGCGACGGCGTCGCAGGGATCCATTGCAGTAGGATTTGAGGAGCTTGTTGGACTTGAGGTTCATGACGTTGTCGCACCAGCAGTTGAAGGCATCTGCGGTTCCTGGTAAGAGGTAGCCGGTGGCCAGGCATGCAGATTGGCAGTTCCCGTTATTCGTGTCTTCGGTGAGGGAAGGTAGGATTTTGAACTGGAGGGGGTGGTGGGGTCGGTTCCGTTGTAGCAGCCTTTGTATTGTCAGCAGTTTGCTGCGGAGACTGTTTGGGCGAGGGTACTCACGGCGAGGGAGGTTAGGACCTTCATTGATAATAGGGGTACCATGACGATTCAAACAGAAAAGTGACACGAAACAGAAAAATAAATGAGTAATAGCAAGCTGAGGACCGATTCGAAACAGATGCAAGATGGGATGAGCTCCTCATATATCATCTACGTGAAGAATTCCAACAGCAGATCCACGCGTCAGAAGAAATTTTTTGATTATCCATACTGCTTTTGTACATCCAAAGTAGCGACTTTGACCACACAGGTCACACCTTGCCCACATTCCAGTTCAAGATGGACGCCTCAATCAAAATATGGGAAACTAGGATTTGGGACGTGACTGCCGTGGAAATTGTTTCCTTGGCAAGCACCCTCCTACTCGTGACATTATAACTGAAGAGAGAAATGAGGAATCTCGCGTAAGCTTTTGCCTCGATCTATCGGAAAACGAGCGCCGAGAACCTCAAGCCACTTCCGGTGGCGATTGGATGGCACACCCCGTTTTGAACTCTGGCCTTGCCGGAAAGTCTGGACTTCGTACCGTGAGAACATGGGGTTGTCATTTTCCCGCAATTGGGTCCTTCAGCAGGTGGGGTATGGTGTTGTCCCGTAGACCCCTTTGCCATCAAGGCAATGTGCCCGAGATCAAGCATCGCTTGGCCCCCTGATCACAAAAAAATAGTTGTGGCAAAAGAGCAGGGATACGAGATCGAGGTGCAGAAATAGATCGGTGGGCTTTTGCTTGCTCTTTTTGGCAACCGGTGACTTCACTTGACTCCTGATCTGGGGTATCCGCTCTTGGTGTTGTACGAGTCGAGATGGAAAATTTCCCGATTGGATATTATCCTGAACGGGGCCTCATATCAAGCGTGATATTGAGTTCCGGGTTCTCCAGGTCCTTGGTCTTGCCAAGATCTAGCAAGTGAGGTTCCTGGCCGGGACAACTGATACCACGCTCAAAGATCGAAGTGCACTCGCATGCTCGGGAACTGCAAAAGAATCAGAATTACCGTCAACTTCGCGATATGAATTCGGTGCTCCTCGCAATCTCGCAGCAATCCCTGGTCACTTCGGAGCCGCCTTCCGTCCTCTCACCACATACAGCGGATCCTCATACCCACTCAAGAACCCACCCCTCTGCTCTTTCAGTATCACCTCTTTAACATCCTCCCAACCCCCACTAGCCCAAAAATACCCACCAACCCACCTCCTCCTCTCCTCATCACTCATCCCCATCCATTTCCCAATAACCTTCGTCGGAAAACACCGATTGCTAAACGCCATATGCGCCGTGCCCCCCGTCCTCAACACACGCTGCATCTCCTCAAACACCTTCACAGGCTGCGTAAGATAATCAACCGACACATTGCAAATCACCACATCTGCGCTCTCATCAGGAACCTCCTTCAAACTCGGATCGACGTTGAGGTCCTTGACGAAGAAATCCGTGAGGTGTGCATTGCGCGAGAGTTCTGGCTTATTCATCCCGTACCCAATCATGCTTTGTGGCTTGAGCGCTGCCGGCAGGTGTGAGACCCAACTAGAGCAGATGTCGAGGACGCTGTGATTGGGCTTTATGATGTCGATGTAATATGATTTGAGCGCTTCGATTGCGCCATCGTCAATGTGCTGCACGAAACGGGGTTGTGAGTACCACTCAGCATCTGAACTTTCATCTTGTCTGCGGAAGTCTTGGGGCGTGTAGGTAAGTGGTGTTGGGTATAGGGATCGTGGGAGGGCATTGATTGTGTGTCGGGGTGCCGAGGCCATGGTCGAAGTCGTGCGCGTGGCAGTGATTGTTCGCGAGGGATATCGAAACGCGAGAAAGATATGACGTGCTATAATCATTTCTCGATGGCTCTACATAATAGGCATCGTGAGTAAATAGAGGTGTTGTTAGAAGCATGCTGACGGATTTGGAAGTGGTTATAAATTCGGGGGTCGAAACGTCATGGAAGCCTGAGAAACACGCTAGACCTCGTTAATTCTAAGCTTATTTCGAGGCCCATCTCAACTTCTCAGCAACACCATCAATTCATCATCAACGTAGGCCACTTTCCCTATGTACAAGAAAACATCCGGAATCGTAAACTCAGAAACTATCCTCCCGTCAACATGATATGCTTGGATTCGTCACAAGCGCTGTTGCTAGGCTGGCATTCGTGGCCAAGCGCCCAAGCAGAAGGCTGGCGCCGTCGAGAGTCCTCCAGCCTGTTCACAACGCTTAAATATTCTTCTATCAAGGCTTCTGTCACAAAAGCAGGAGGCAGAGTGATTGCATATGGTTGTCTGATTAGGAGGGAGGGAGCTCGTAGGGAGCATTTGGACTATATATACAGGGGGCTGATGAGTCAGCACCCACGCTTCACTGCGACAGCTTCGAACGTCGAACACTAAGATAAAGACTAGTTGCTCCTTTCAAACCTTGAAGTTAGTTACTTCGTGTCATTATAAATTCTGTATATCTTTCTGCACTCGTTCAGGCTTGGAAGTTCCACCGATACAAAAACATTTCGTCCAATCCGTGTCTCCTTCATAATACTTCTCCTCAACTCGTCCAAACCTCAGCCGCTAGTGCCAAGATTTCATATGCCGTAATCTGTTCCTCCGGTCTAGTCCATTCCTCCTCATATGGCAATCGTTCGTCCACTATAACTCTCATCAGCATGGTCTCAAAATCAACCCCAGGTTCTCAATCAGTCCACTCACCAAACAATACGCTCACCCACTCAGTCTTTGCCTCGGAGGAAACTTCCGGGTCCGCGAAAACAGTCATGTAGAGTGCTGTCTCGATTCCACTAAACTCCACCGCACTAGCGCTCATGTTGAATTCGGGATTCACAGCGGCTGCGGCCACAAGACGAGCGGCGCGGGCCGCGATGGCAGTGGAAATTGAGATCGTGCTGTTTGTAAACCAAGCTGCGACAGAGTCCCAGATAGTAGCGTTGAAGGTGTGATCGTCACCGAAGTAGATGTCATTGCGGGAGAGGGAGCCGTCGTGTTCGATTACTGTTTGCACCCCTGATTAATCTTCCTTTTTTCACAGAGATTGATGGAGAGACAGCTGCTGCGCTGTGACACTTACTTCCATGTTTGTCCAAATCGTCAAGATTGAATGTATTGGGATTACCAGTTGTCGAAGTCAACAGCGCTTGCACGCCAACCAAATCCGTTGCTTCAGCCGCGAGATTTACGGAGAGATTGAAGGCAGTGACGAGATCGGCTACTGAGATGTTCAGTCCATCGTGTGGGAGGTAGCCATGGTTGGCGAGGGTGTTGACCATCGGGCATGGACTGCGTCCTATGAGTATTGTCAGAGAAAGTACCAGAGGCCAAGGAAATGTCAAGAGAGGGAACTTACGATCGGTCGATAATGGAGCGATCCACGTATAATTACAGTCCTGTAAATGGCCCGAGCAGAGGGCGGTGGTGCCAAAGATGGCGACACAAGTAATGAGTTTCATGGTGGACGGGAAGAAGATTGACTTGAGAGACGGAAAGTTACCACTAAGCTCATGAAGGGTCCTCCCATGCGGGACTCGCTGGAGTTATAAAGTTCCTCAAACTAAACGTAGATCCACCTTCGGCATCTCCCCTGTTTTCATCGTCAATACTCGTTTAAATGTTATATGCAAGGCAATGACCGAGTATTCAGGGCAGCCAGACCAATAACATATTCGGAAATCGGTGTATTTCACTACTTCTAGTTAGATAGTAGTCATTACGCAATAAGTTTTATCCAGGCCTGTAAGTATTACGAAGCCTACCCCTAAGCAGTTTCCTTATTAGGTCGCATTGGCCGCGTTCTCCGGATTTCAATTTGAGTTCGCTGAACCGAGGCCGATTTTCAAAGCCCGATTTGGCACGGATTTCAAATCTAGTCCAACTGCCGTTTCGAAAACCAATCGGAAACTGACAATTGACCATCATGTACCATGGTTCCACCCGCAATATCCGAATAATGTTGCGCAGTGTTGACACGGACCAGGTAATAGGGGCTAGGGGCCGGAGTTTAGGCGAAGGGCCGTGAAGAACAAGACTCGAGATAGAGGACTCCCCTTTTACACCTCGCAAAGAAAAGAAAGTATGCAAGTGCATACTTGACTTAAACCGAGCGTCAGACAATCTGCCAGCAAAGATGATGCCCTATCGTCTGGATAATAGGGTCACGTTTTCGAAGTTAATTTGATATTATTCTCCACCTTAGTCCCCGCTCCGAAAAGTGTAAGCATTCTGCACTCCATCTCCACCCAGGCCCATTCTTGGCCGGTATTGTGGGCTAAGTTTCAATGCCGTCCAAATTTGCCATCGTCATTACTTAGGAGTCTTTCATGACGGATATGGAAGGTCGTACGGAAGTCGGAAAACACGTTAGTATTCGTCAAACTTTAAGCTTATTTTAATGCTGTTCCACTATCTCAACCTCGACATCTCATCAACTTCATCATCAGTATACGGTACATCGCTTTCCGGTCTTGAGATACTAGAAATACCCGCGGAACCTCATAGTCAGCCGTTATATGATAGACTACAACACGTTTCCATCTAGCCCTAGTAACCCTACACCCCACAGCATGTGCTTACTGTACCGTTATCCCCATCTCGCCGATTCTCTCGTTCTGGGTGCACGAAAGCTATAGAACTCTGGAATCCAGATGTTTTTCGTTCTGTCGGTACAAACTCCCGACTAACCCCGGTTTCATGGTCTTGGTGGGCCCATCTTATCACAGCTTTCCGCTGTGTATGTCCAGACGATGCGTGGACCGATTTCAAGGCGTAGACGGCAACAATCTACACCAACCGCCGAGGCCAATTTGTTGTAGATTAAAGTGTTAGGATTTGAATACTCAAGTCTCGTGTTCGGGCAATGATCCAAGAACAATATTTCGCCCCGCAGCTTCCTCACGTTCATGGTGGTAGTTTCTCAACCTCTGGCTACCAATTTGTTTAACAACACCAAAGACGCCATGGTGTCCTGCTGTTATGCATCTTGAAAGATCATGCTGCATGATCGGTTTGCAGGAGCATGGACCCCCACTGAACATGTAACGTTCTGTCAATAATGTTAAAATCGTCTAGGCCAGCAAGCGTAAGTGGTACAACATACCTTCGAGGCTCTTAAACTTCATCGTCACTCTTTTCACATCGTTCCATGCATCTGCCGGTAACTCTTTCCTCTGCTCCATGCCCAACTTCCCCAGATTCCAGCTCCCCAGCCCTTGGTCAGCATCCCAGCGTTGAGCAAGCAAAGCACCCCCCGAACGCTCGATACAACTGTCAACGCACTTGCTGTTTGAGGTCCGACACAAGCACCGCTCCCGTTCGACTTGTGTTTTATCGTCAATTTGGATGGCAACAATGGCGAGCTTCCCTGATGCCTCTTTACTCTTCAGGAATATGACTAGCAACGGTTTCGAGGGCTTAGAGTGAATGTGTGCTCTACCAGTCCCTGTGCTTACGGTGGTGATCGAGGAGACACTGGTGCGGGAAGTGACACTGGATGTGGTCATCACACTTGTGGCGATGCTGGGAGCACGTTGAGACTTGGTCAATTTAGTGGAGGTGGAGGTGGATCTGGAGCTTTGGCGACTCGGTGTCGTGGGTTCTCGAGCATTTCCAATCGTTATCGAGTCTTTGCTTCGGCTGATCGAATTTGAACTTGATTGGCTTGCAATTCGATTTGGTATTACGTTGTTCCGAGAATTTCCTAATGCGAAAGGGTCTCTAGCCATGTTGGAAGATGTGGCGCTGAATGGGCTCAGTGGACTTGTAGGACTTGCAAACCGACTGGTTGAAGTGATGTCGCTGCGACTATTGCCGATTGACATAGTCTCCATACCAGTTTTGAGACTTGCCCGACTGCTCCCAGCTCGACTTGGAACGGCGCTTGACGATGCGGAGTTTGATGAGTTACCAAAATGATGGGGCAGCCACAGTTGGAGTCTTCCATGTTCTTCAACAGGGGTAGCTTGGCCTGAGATGAAGAAAGATACTGTGACCATGGCTTGGTCATACCGCTCATATACTTTGTACCCGGTAAGTAAATGTTGAAGTCGAAGGATGTGTTTAGGTTCTGTGAAAGTTGGCTGAATGTCTGCTGTTGGAGAAGCTATCACAACCTCTAATGCTTTGGGCCTTGAGCTCGGAATTGCATACAAGGGCGTGAAAATTACCGTCTTCAGATCGATTTCCATTTTGAATTCCTGGCGACGAGCTGAAGAGGTATTTTTATCTTCGACAACTTCCAGGAGGCGGTACTTCGTCGATCCCAGTCGGAAAATTGACATGTCGCGACGCAATGACTCAGATGGATCTGGCATTGGCAGTTTCAAGACCTCCTCCAAAGCCAACTCAACGTGCGGCGATATATAGTCGGCGATATTCTCCGCCGGCCAGATATCATATGCGTCGTCATTGCCGAGTCCCCTCAGGTCTGGAGCAATTAGTCGCTGCGCTGGAGCAGCCGTGAATCGCTGACATTCGATCGAAAGATCTTCGTTCAACTGTTGTACATAACCGTGCCATTGAGAATGCTTTGGGGCGTCTTTGAGTGCATTGCACTCAGTCAGGCACCTCATAATCCATACGCTTTTGAGAAGTGCCAGATACTGCTGCGGCGGAGGCTTTCGGTCGTCTAGAAAATTTCCCTTGGCCGTAAAATTTTTGGTGCTGTTCTCGAAATGCTCAACAAAGATATCGGCGCCAGCCTGCAGAGGGAAGTTTCCAGTTGTACGGATCTCCGGGTAAGACTTTTCAGCAGATGTTCGAAACTTACTCTCAATGTCTACCGGAATATCCAGCTCAATGACAACAGCATTTCCTTGCTCAGACATGGCTTGCTCGACGTCGGGGATCAGTAGACCTTGAAGATGCAAGATACTGTGATGGACCGCAATAACTTGGTCCGCGACCGCATTAATACGCTCTACAAGGTCGCGGTGAATGTCCGAGAGAAGATTAAGTTCCAAAGGCCTCAACAGAATCAAAATCTTGGAATTGTGAAACTCCAGCCTCTTGCGCAGATGCTCGACTTTCGGCTGAATGACGATGTTCCATTCAATATTGTAAGCAAAGTTGCGGTTCCTCCTAAACTCATGGTTCTCTTCCAGAAGTTTTTGGCAATCGATGAGTGTTTTGTGGTAATCCCCAATAATCTCGCGCAAGGACGAAAGATCCCATTCTTTCGGTTGAGGCGAAACTCGGGAGCGCACAAGTCGAATAGATTGTTGAGTCCATGTCGCTTTGGCGTTTTCGATAACGCGTTCAATATTTGTCAGGTTTTCAGCAAGATTTCTCACATCGTTTCCGAATTCCTGATATTGCCCGGCTAGCAGAAGGCACCAAATTAGCGATTTTCCTCGTTGGGACTTGTGACAGTGATCCTCATCCCGTTCGTTTTCAAGAGAAGTCGTCTAGGTACAGAAACTATTACCTACTTGCGTTCAATTCGTCACTCCACCCCAACTGATAGATGTCCCATGCGAGATTCGCAGTTCGAATAATGTCGGCAGCAGACATGACAGGCATGGCCTGCAAAGCACGTGGTTGCGAAAGCGCGTGCAGCTCCTACCACCAGCTCGTAGGAGCTGCTCATGCGAACAGCTGCGTTCTTACTTTCCCTTCAGCTAATTTTGTGTTAAAAGCGTTCCTGAGATGTCGTTGGCGCAGATAGAGGAGGATAAGGATTCTGATGCGAGAAAATCATGTCTAAACTCTGTGCCTTCGACATCAATGGCGCTTTAGGGAGCCTGGTGTGATTTTCTGGCTCCTAGGGCTGTGCAAAGAAATGAGGAGTAAGGCAGATTTGGGTACTTCGTGGAAGGCGAGGGAATTATCGCGTGCAAGCCTGCAGGAAAAGGCAGGGCTTCAACCTGCAATTGACCCGCCTCGTGCCCAGCTACTGAGGGGATATCGGAGTCAAGTTACTTTAATGAACGATGTTGGCGGTGGCTCATATTGGTGGCTTGCATGGTGGCCAATGAAAACGAAGGTTTGCCGACATTTGTTTCAAAGCGGCCCTTGACATCAGGCCTCAAGGACGTGACAGCGACTCTAGCCTTGCAGAAGAGTAAAGGATTCCTCCGAGCCTCGCGCGCTGACATGAATTCTTGGCATGGAAGTCATTAACTGGGGTCGCGTATGCCCCGAGCGGAGACTAACTCCAGCCTTCTCTTTGATATTCATGAATGTTGGAGGCATTTTTGTTACAACGAACTTCTGCGCTCTGAAGTTTTCCTACCCCAATGGATTCTAATACAGACCGTACAGAACCGAGGACTAATCCTCGATATCATGACGATGACAGCAGTATCAATTCCGCTATTCAAGAAATTCTACCAGAAAACATCCCCAACACGATTATCACAAAAGCTCCCGAGGAGCGATTTCGTTTAGGGTATTGGTCTGTCATTGCACTGGTAGTCAATCGTGTTATAGGTTTGTCTTCGAATTCGACGTCGCATGTGAAACTAATCGGATATTATAGGCACTGGTATCTTCAATTCTCCATCGACGGTTATGCGAGGAACGAGCAGTGTGGGCATCACACTTCTTTTCTGGCTCGCAGGGGCTGTATATACAATTGCTGGTGCTCATTTGAATATTGAGTTCGGCCTGTCAACACCGCGCCATACTTTCAGAGGTCGCGAACAAGGTATTCCACGAAGTGGGGGCACGCTGAATTATGCAAGTCTCTTCATGTATAGGATTCAAAGGAATTTGCTGATAACTCACAGCTACAATATGTTTTCACCTGGCCGGCATACCGCCCCCAAACTAAAACCGTACTCCTCATCACTTGTGTGTTCGCGGCTGCATATATTATTCTTGGAAACATGGCAGGAAACTGTTTGATCTTTGGGATCCGTACTCTTCAGGCTGCCAACGCCCCAGTGACCAACAGCGCGGTCAGGGGCCTTGCGGTTGGAGCAGCGACAGTCGCATCCCTCATCCACGCATTTTCTCGACGGGGTGGAATCTGGTTGGGGAATATATTTGCGTTGATTAAGGTCCTCATGTTGTTGCTGATTATCATCACGGGAATTTGTGCTTGGGCTGGAGCTTTCCACACGCCAACGTATGCTAGTGATAATATGGCATTGAATCATTCCTTTGCGGATTCCTCGAATGATTCATACGGCTATACACAAGCTTTCCTTGCAGTCATATTTGCATGGAGTGGATTCGATCAGCCGAACTATGTAAGTTGATTCACTCAACACTCCTGACTGAAGTCACCTAACCAGATATAGGTACTCGGAGAGATTGGCAGACCAAGAAAGACGATGCCGGTTGGAACTTCGATTGGTGTGGGCATTGTTTGCGTTCTCTACCTTCTGGTCAATGTCGCATATGTAAGCATAATTGAGCCTTGTCAAGCTATTTCTGACTCCTTCAACACCAGATGGTTGTAGTACCAAAGGCGTTACAGCTTGATCCCGAAAACAATGTGGCCCTCTTGTTTTTCAAACTCACTTTTGGAACTATATCCAAGAATGGTAACCAACCGCAGCGCATTCTCTCTGCATTCATGGCCATCTCAAGCTTCGGTAACATCGTCGTGATGACCTTCACAGCAGCTCGAGGTTAGTTTCGTCTTGGCTAGGCCATATCACCCTTGATGTTCCCAGCTAATTTGAACATTTAGTGAAGCAGGAAATTGCCAAAGAGGGAATCCTTCCCTTTGCAAAATTCTTCGCACAAACCAAGAATCTCTCTTTCGGACGTTTGCTGACATGGATCCGAGACGACAAGCATACATTCATCAACAGGAAATTTCACTGGCTGTTGAAGCAAACATGGATGGATCCCAAAGAGCACTCTCAGGAAACACCTTTCGGGGCGCTCTTCCTGCACTGGACCTTCACCATCATCATGATCCTTGCGACAATCCACCTCACCCCCACAGATGCCTACGGTGTGCTCGTCAACCTCTACTCGTACACCATAGTCGCGGTGTTCGGGTGCGCCATCGCAATCGGAATGCTGAAACTCCGATTCAGCAGTCGCGAAGGCTGGCGGAAGAAGTCAGATTTTAATGCCTTCGCCAGCATCATCAGTGCATTTATCTTTGCAGTCGGCAGCGCATACCCAATCATCGCTTCCTGGGTGCCTCCAAACGGCAGCTATGCAAAACAAACAAAGCTGACCATACCTTGGTTCACAACGCCAACTGTTGCATGGAGTATTCTCGGCTTTGGATTGGCTTGGTATGCCGGCTTCAATCTTTATGCTCTGAGGAGGGCACGGAAAGAGGGACTTGAGTTTCGGGTTGAGAAGGAGCCTAGAATTGAGAATGATCCACAGCCGGATGGACCGCCAGTTCAGACTCATGAGACGGTATTTTTGGCGTGGGTTAGTAAGGAATATGCCCATCAATCGCCACATATGGAGATGGAGGAAGCTCGAAGGTCGAGGGAGAGCTTTTAGTGTGTGTGATCTCCTTGTCTGGGTTCGTTTTCCACATCCTGCGCACACGAATGAAAAGATGGTATCTAAAGGATCATATTTCTTTCGTTGTTTCCTAATGATTTAATGTTTATGGAAATCTAATTGTCAATACTTCTTCCACCGGTGCAGGCGAAAGGAGTTGTTACTTCTACATGCCGTCCGGCTCATAACACCAGGGATATAACAATGCCTCAATATTAAAGTCTCAGATGTACGGGCAGAGGAAAAAATAGTCTCCTATAATCT
>Ga0302325_10009026_pt1 | contig 21846 bp, 19 predicted proteins | sample Palsa_T0_2_FD_201948 | JGI IMG/M metagenome (GOLD analysis project Ga0302325, IMG submission 201948) | Peat permafrost microbial communities from Stordalen Mire near Abisko, Sweden - Palsa_T0_2 | ecosystem: Environmental > Terrestrial > Soil > Palsa > Peat permafrost | place: Sweden: Abisko...
ATGGTTCGCCGCACAGCGTTCGGATCTTTGGCAACGTCGTGGCCGGCAATGCACGCCGTCCCCGAAGTGATCGGAATCAGTGTGGTCATCATGCGGATCAGGGTCGATTTCCCCGCTCCATTCGGTCCGAGCAGGCCGAAGATCTCGCCCTCTTTCACGTTGAACGAAACATCGTCGACGGCGGTGAAGTCGCCGTACTTCTTGACGATGTGCTGGACCTCGATGGCGTAGGGCGTTTCGGCGCCAGGCACAGGAGAAATGCCGCCATTCGCTTTAGCGTTCAGGTCTGCCGTCATTGCTGCCCCGCTGCCGCCGCGCTCTGCGGATTGCTGCCTTTCAGTTGCTCCGGCGAAACCAGCACCTCGGCCGTCATGCCCGGCACGAACGCGCCTTTCGGATTGTCCAACCGGACCTTCAGCACAATGGTCCTGATATCCCGTTTCATCCGGCCCACATCGCGCTGCGTGGCAAAATCACCTTCCACTCCTTTGAAGAACACCTTGCCGCTGGTGATCGTCCCGCCTGGCAGCCGGACCCGCAGCACATCGCCGTAACCGATGTGATCGGCGTAGGTTTCCGGGATCGCGGCTCGCGCCCAGGTGTCAGTCAGATCGACGATGGTCACAATAGGGGCGCCGATGTTGACCACTTCTCCCTGCCGCGCCGCGCGCACCGAAACCGTGCCGCTCACGGGCGCATAAACATTGGTGTAGCCCAACCGCACCGCGGCCTGATTCTTCTGTGCGATGGCATTGTTGAGATCCGCCTCAGTCGATTGCACTGTGCTCTTCGCCGCATTGGCTTGCTGGGTGCGCGCGATGGCGGAGTTCAAGTTCGCTTCCGCCGCTTTCACCAGTTCCTGCTGAGCCTGCACTGTCGCCTGCGCCGCCTGCAGGTTGGTTTCGGCTTGCACGCGGTCTTGCTCTGACTGGACGCCAGCCTTGGCCAATTCAATCATGCGCCGGCTGTCGCTCTCAGTTCGATCAAGAGCCGCCTTCGCCTGCAGGAGTTGCGCTTTGGCGGAAGAGAGCATGGCCCGCGCGTTGGCTACGTCGCTTGAAGTGGAGCCCGACGTGGATTTCTCGGTGTGTTGCATCTCGGAAACTTTGTGCTGCACGCTGGCGATGTTCGCCGTCGCCGCGGCTTCCTGCGTCTGCAACTCCGAGGAATCGAGTACGGCGATCAAATCTCCGGCCTTTACCGGCGTGCCTTCATCCACCAGCAGCTTCTGGATGCGGCCCTCCACCTGCGCGCTGACGATCACCTGGTTCGAGTCGACGGTGCCAATCAGAACCAGGTCTTTGGAATGATTGGTAGAGAAAAAATAATAAATCGCGGCCATCACGAAGATGATGCCGAGAAAAGAGAAGAAACGGTTACGAGCACTCATTTGCGTACTCCTGATTGGCGAACGGCTGGCTTGCGAACTGCCATCTCAACGCGGGCACGGGGTCGAAACAGCGCCGCGGAAATGAAATCGAGAACCGCGGCTCGCCGCTCGGCAATGCGCTGCGGCGCCAGCGGATTGAAGTGCACGATGCGCTGCATCACCGGGGCGCTGCTGAAATAGAAAACAATCATCGCCACCATCGAGGGAACGAAGTGTGCCGGATCGACGTGGCGGAACTCGCCTTCCGCGATTCCCTTATGCAACAGCTCACCCACTCGCCGGTAGATCGGTTGGAAATACGTCTTGACCAATCTGTCGATGTGCTCCGAGCGTCCTTCTCGCGCGCGCATCATCTCGCGCTGCATCAGCTTGGGATAGATATGATTTGAGGCAATGAAATCGAAATACGCGCCCACGTAGGCCATAATCTTCTCGCGCGGCGGCAGGTCGCTGTCGAGCACCTGGAAAACTTTCGTCTTCATCCCGGAGAACGCGTCGTCGAGCACCGCGCCGTAGAGCGTTTCCTTGTCCTTGTAGTAGTAATAGAGCAGAGCTTTGTTGACTCGCGCCTCGCGCGCGATGGCGTCGGTGCGGGCGCCGGCAATGCCAAGCTCGGCAAACTCCCGCGCCGCGGCCTGCAGAATGGCAGCGCGGCTTTCCTCCGGCTGCCCGCGGGAACCCATGCGGGAAGAGTGATGGCGACGATGGAAGAGTTGAGCCATGACTAATTAACCAGTTAGTTAGATCATACATCACGAGGCACGATCCGAGCAAGTCACCCGCCGCGAGACTAGGAGCCCACCCTCACCTCATCGCAGGGGTGTTATGCTGACCCACACAAACCATTGTGCGGATATTCGAGGTCTCCGATGAATCGTTGGCTTGGCGTCGGGCTGAGTTTGGTTTTCTTCGGATCGCTTAACAGTGTGCCTGCAGACTCCAGTATGCCTCCGGGGGCAGTATGTTGGCCGCTTCATTTCTCGGGAATCATTCTTGGCGTCACCACAGATTCACAAGTCCAAAGGCTCCTCGGCCAAGGCGTGCTTCGCAAGAACGAGGGCGATGCTGGAGGACGTTACTTCATCGACGGCAAGGGCAGAGCGACGCTCCATGCTGTTGAATACACAGACGCGGTGGTAGGGGAATTGACAATACTTTCAGACATTGATCCGGAAATCACACCCGCAGAAAGAACGCGGGCCGCGACGAAGTGGTTCAGCCCAAACGAGGGCTTCGGCAACTGGCATGCTTTACATCTGGGTTCGTCGAAGGAAGATGTCCTGAAGAACCTGGGAGCGCCCGAGAAGAAGAAGAGCACCGACGAGTGGACCTATTCCACTACCTGCGCCTGCGAGTTGCCGGAGTTCTTCACGTTGTTTTTCAAGAACGGACAGTTATTCAAGATAGTCTTGTCGGCCCCCGCGGGCTAGGGCGATGAGCCTAGCGGAAATTGCGACTGGGGACTATCTGGCCCCGCCCGCAATCGACGGCACGAGCAAAACTTCATCTCCATCGGAGAAGATGTAACCCGGCCCGCCCAGGAAGCGGATGTCCTCGTCATTCACATAAATATTGAGGAAGCGGCGCACCTGCCCGGCCTCGTCGCGCAGGTGAGGCTTCAGTTCCGGAAACTTCTCATCGAGAACAGAGAACAGTTCTCCCAGGTTCGTGGCCGCGCACGCGATCGAACTCACGCCCGCCGTGTGCCGCCGCAGAGCGGTTGGAATCTGCACGGTAATCGCCATCTCATGCCTCTCTTCACGCGCCCACAGTGGCAGCCGATTCTCTGGCGACCTCGACAGTTTCCAGCGTTTCGTGCAGATACTTCTCGAATTCGGCTAGCTTGGGCGCGATTGGCCGCTCGATCTCATAAATACCAGCGAGCACATCAGTCGTCTTCAAGCCGTTTCCGGTGATGCACAACACGGTTGTCTCTTCGGGCAGGATGCGGTCCTGGCGATAGAGCTTGCCCGCCGTGCCCACGGTTACGCCGCCGGCGGTTTCGGTGAAGATGCCTTCAGTTTCCGCCAGCAGACGGATCGAATCGATCACCTCGGGATCGCTCACGTCCTCGCTCCATCCGCCGCTCTGCTTGATGGTCTTGATGGCATAGTGCCCGTCGGCGGGATTGCCGATGGCGAGCGAACGCGCGATGGTTGCTGGCTTCTGCGGCTCGATCTCCGCGCTGCCGGTCTTCACCGCAGTAGAAATCGGAGAGCATCCGGTGGCCTGCGCCCCGAAGAACTTCACCGGCTTCTCCTCGACCAGCCCGAGCTTGATCAGTTCATCGAATGCCTTCTTGATCTTCGTAATCAACGACCCGCCTGCCATGGGAACGACCACGTTGTCCGGCAGGCGCCAGCCCAGTTGCTCGGCGATTTCGAAGCCCACGGTTTTCGATCCCTCGGCATAGTAGGGCCGCAGGTTCACATTGACGAATCCCCAGCGCCGCTCTTCGGCAATCTGCGAGCACAGGCGGTTCACCTGGTCGTAGTTGCCCGCGATGCGCACCACGTTCGCCCCGAATACTTGCGTGCCGAGAATCTTTGCGGGCTCGAGATCAGAGGGGATGAAGATCCAGGCTTTCAGACCCAGACGCGCCGCATGCGCCGCTACCGCATTGGCCAGGTTCCCGGTGGAAGAACACGCGACCGTATCGAAACCGAAAGCCTGCGCCTGGGCAAGAGCGACGGCCACAACGCGATCCTTGAAGCTCAGCGTAGGCAGGCAGACGGCGTCATTCTTGATGTAGAGATTCTGCGCGGCGGTCTTTGCGTCGTTACTGCCGGCGTCGTTGGCGCCGGCCAGCCGCGCCGCCAACCGCGGAGCCTGGAACAAAGGAGTGAACCCGACCGGCAGCCGCGGCTCGAAACCCGCGGGCAGCGGCAGCAATTCGGCATAGCGCCACATGTTCGGCGAACGCTGCGCGATTCGCTCACGGCTGAACGTTCCCTGGGCAGTCGTTCCTCGTACAATCGAGGCCCGGATGGTGTCGTAGTCGTAGGTGATTTCCAGAGGAGAGAAACACTCGTCGCAGACCGAGCGGGGCTGGTTTCCCCAGCTTCGGCCGCATTCCCGGCATCGCAATTCGTATAGAGCCATTTGGCTACTCGCTTTCTGTTACGGCAGCGAATAGCTGGGGACGAGCCGGGAAAAAGCGCCCGAAAACAAAAAGGCCTCTTTTTCCAGGAAATAGGAAAAGAGGTTATCGGAATGCAAATAAAAATAAGCTTCGCATCCGAATCTCATGTTCCCCGTTTCCGGGCGGGAGTTGGCACCTGGCGGTCAGGATATATGATCCCGATCCGGTTGCCGTGGCGTCACAGGGCTCGTCCCTCAGCCACTCTGCATGAAATTCAGGCTTGCCCCGAAGGGCAAACTTGTCCTTACGATGCTACACACCCAGCTGGGGTTCGTCAACAAGGAATTCGAATCGGATTTTCTTCAATCGCAATCAACAATCAGCGATTGCCCTCAACGGCTGTACTGATTCCGCTTCTTGTCCGCGTGCCGCTCCAGCCCGAACTGGATCAGTCTGTCGATCAAGTCCTCATACTCGAGTCCCGACGCCGCCCATAGCTTGGGATACATGCTGATCGCAGTAAATCCCGGCATGGTGTTGATCTCGTTCAAATAAATCTTCCGCGTGGTCGGATCCATGAGGAAATCCACGCGCGCCAGGCCGGAGCAATCCACCGCCTTGAAAGACCGCACTGCCAGTTCCTGAACTTTCTTCGTTTCTGCCTTAGTGAGCTTTGCCGGAATGATCAGCTCGGAACCTTCGTCGAGATACTTGGCGTTATAGTCGTAAAACTCCTTGACCGGAACAATTTCGCCGGGGATCGAAGCCGCCGGCTCGTCGTTGCCCAGCACCGAACACTCGATCTCGCGCGCCTTGTTTTTCTTGCCGCCCACTCCTTGCTCGATGACAATCTTGCGATCGAACTTTGATGCCTCTTCAATCGCCGGGCCGAGTTCCTTGCGGCTGTGAGCCTTGCTGATCCCAACAGAGGATCCCAGGTTCGCGGGCTTCACGAAGACGGGATACTTCAGCTTGCTCTCCACGAACTTCTGAACTTTCTTCGGTTCTTTCACCCACGCACTGCGCAGAAGCGTGACGTGCTTCACGATGGGGATTCCCGCGGCAAGAAACAACGACTTCATAATGTCTTTGTCCATGCCCGCAGCTGAGCCGAGCACGCCCGCACCCACATAAGCGATGTCAGCCAGTTCGAGCAGCCCCTGAATGGTTCCGTCTTCGCCAAACGTGCCATGCAGCACGGGAAAGATCACATCGACGTTGATGGCCCGATCGCTGGCGCGCCGCGTGAGTGCGGCGTCCGTCTGAAAAGGGACGAGCCCGCTCTGCCGGTGTACGGGCTCCGGCGGCACCAGCACCGACTCCCCGCGGGCCAGCACTGCCGCGGCCGGCGTGGTTTCAGGATCGCCGGCGCGCAACTGGCGCGACTCCAGCACGAGCTTGCCCTGCAGCAAGTTCTCGGCATCACCGGCAGTCAGCCAGCGGCCGTCTTTGGTGATGCCAATGGGTACGACCTCGTACTTGTCTTTGTCGATGGCTTGTAGAACCGACGCAGCTGAGAGCAGCGAAACCTCATGCTCCCCACTGCGCCCGCCAAAAAGAATGCCAACTCGAAGCTTTTTCATAAACCTTTCACAGAATTTTTTTTCCAAACGCCGAGAGTGCCAACTCCACGGCCAGATCCGCGGTCCGATTGTGCTCGTCGATCACCGGATTCACTTCAACAATCTCGAAACTCAGCATGCGTCCGTGGTCGGCGATGATTTCCATCGCCAAATGCGCCTCGCGATAAGTAGCGCCGCCGCGCACCGGAGTGCCCACGCCCGGCGCGTCCTCGGGATCGATCCAGTCCATATCGAGCGAAATATGATAGCCCGCAGTCCCGCGTCCAGCCATGCGCAAGGCTTCTTCCATTACCGTTCGCATGCCGCGCTCGTCGATGTCGCGCATTGTAAAAACGCCGATGCCTGCGCGGCGCACATTTTCCTTTTCGACTGCATCAATGTCACGCACTCCCACCAGCACGCAGTTCTCCGGCTCCACCTTGGGAGAAAAGTCGAAAATGTTCTGCAGTTCTGCCGGACCCAGCCCCATCAGCGCCGCCAGCGGCATCCCGTGCACATTGCCGCTCGGCGAGCTCTCAGGCGTATTGATATCGGTGTGTGCGTCGATCCAGATGAGTCCGATCCGCTGGTTTTGCCGGCGATAAAACTCGGCCACGCCCGATACCGTTCCCGCGGCCATCGAATGATCACCGCCCAGGGCCAACGGAATTTTTCCTGCTTCAAGCGTCTTAATCACCAGTTCCGCGTGCTTGGTGCAGGTCGCCGTGATTTCCTTCAGATATTTGGCGTGCGTGTCGCCTTCTTTTTTCTGCTCCGGTATGGCCACGGCAACGTTGCCGCCATCTTCCACCTGATGCCCCAACGCTTCCAGCCGCGCCTCGAGCCCCGCCACTCGGACGGCCGAAGGCCCCATATCGACGCCACGCCGGGACTGGCCCAGATCGAGCGGCACGCCGATCACCCGAATCTTCTTGGGAGAAATGTTCGTAGTGCTTATGGTCGTCATAAGGATTGGGAAATTGTGTAATTTGGTAATTGAGTAATTGGAAGACAAAAGCGCGGAATCATCGCTCTGAAATTACCCAATTACCAAATTGCTCAACTACAAAATTCTTCTTCACGGGTACAGCCGGTGCAGCATCCGAGGAAACGGAATCGTTTCCCGCACGTGCTCAAGCCCGCAGATCCAAGCCACCACCCGCTCGATGCCCATGCCAAAGCCGCCGTGCGGCACGCTGCCATACTTGCGCAAATCCAGATACCACTTGAACGCCTCTTCCGGCAGTCCGTGCTCGTGAATGCGTTGCACCAGCAATTCGTGCGAAGCCATGCGCTGCGAGCCACCAATGATTTCACCGTAGCCTTCCGGCGCTAGCACATCAACGCACAGGGCCAACTCAGGCCGCTGCGGATCGGGTTCCATGTAGAAGGCCTTCACCTTCGCCGGATACCGATGCACCATCACCGGCTTATCGAACTGCGCCGAGAGATAAGTCTCGTCGGGCGAGCCAAGATCGCCGCCCCACTCGAATTTTGTTTCCAGCACGCCCTTGGCGTGGCCTTCTTGCAAATTCTTCACTGCGTCGTCGTAACTGATGCGCGGAAAAGGCGGCTCAATCTTTTCGAGTTTCGAAAGCTCGCGGCCAATGGCCTGCAGGTCCACACGCCGCCGCTCCAGGCAGCGCTTCACGACGAAACTGATCAGTCCTTCCGCCAGATCCATCAGGTCATCGAGTTCGGCATAGGCAACTTCCGGTTCGACCATCCAGAACTCGGTGAGGTGACGGCGCGTCTTCGATTTCTCCGCGCGAAACGTTGGGCCAAACGAATACACTTTGCCCAGCGCCATCGCCGTGGCTTCAATGTAAAGCTGGCCGGACTGCGTCAGATACGCCTGCTCGTCGAAATAATCGACGGGAAAAAGTGTGCTCGTGCCTTCGCAAGCCGCCGGAGTGAGAATCGGCGGATCGGTGAGCGTGAATCCTCGCTCGTCGAAAAAATCGCGCACCGCTTTGATAATCTCCGCACGCACCCGCAGAATCGAAGCCTGCCGCTGCGACCGCACCCAAAGATGCCGGTGCTCCATCAGGAAATCTGTGCCGTGCTCCTTCGGCGTAATGGGGTAGGGATCGGACTCCGGCACACGCTGCACCACCTGCACGTTCGCTACATCGAGTTCGTAGCCGCCAGGCGCACGCTTATCGGCGCGAACCTTGCCTTCGACGATCACGCTCGATTCCTGTGTCAGGGTCTTGATCGCCTCGAACACCTCCGGCGTGACCGCGTTTTTCGGCACCACACCCTGAATCACGCCTGAGCCGTCGCGAAACTGCGGAAACAGCAGCTTCCCGCTCTCGCGCAGGTTATAGAGCCAGCCGCGCAGAGTGACAGACTGCCCTTCATGCTTCCCGATTTCCGCGATGGTAGTTACAGGTGAGGACATAATCGATTGAGTCATTGAATCATCGGATCATTGAATCAATTGCGGTTTGCGGCGTGGATTGTTTCAATGAGTCAACAACTCAATGATTCAATCGCTCAATCCTTACGCCGTTTCCAGCTTCTCGAATGTCGCCCCAAATTTCTCCAGCGGATTCACCTTCTCGTTCTCCGCCAGTTCCAGCATCAAGGGCGGCGCCTGCGGAGCAGAGCGCATCAGTTCCATCGCTTCTTTCCAGTCGATTGTTCCCTCTCCCGGCCACAGGTGCGAGTCGTGGACTTTGGCATTGTCATGAACATGCGTCGAGCACACCTGCGTCCGCATAATCTCGAAGGCCTCACGCACGGAACCCATCATGTGGGCGTGCCCGAAATCGAAGCATATCCCCACATCGTTAAAATGCGCAGCGTGAATCATTTCCATCAGTTTGTCCGGTGTGGAAAGTTCGTTCGGAATGTTTTCCAGCAGAATGCGCACGCCCAGAGGCTTGGCAAACGCGCGCAAATGTTCGATAGAGGTCATCGCCGACTCGAATTTTTTCTCGCTGAAACTCTCATTCGGCAGACCAAGATGCTGCACCAGAAAGCGGAACGGAATCTGCTCCGCGATTTCCAGAGCCCGCTTCACCTCATCCATCGCCTCCACCAGCCCCGCGCGGTCTGTCGACGCCAGGTTTATAGGAAGCGCTCCGGCCCGGCCCCATTCGTAATCGGCATAGAGCGGCGAATGTACGGAATTCAGCGGAATCCCGCTCCCGCGAAACCATTCGGCGATCTCTTTGACGTGGGCCTTGCGGTTGGCATAATCGAGATGCTGCCGCGCCGCGAAAATCTCAATTGCTTGCACTCCGCTGCGAGACAGGCCGTCCAGAATTCCAGGATGCAGCCGCTCTTTCACGTACAGATACGTCGATACCGCTTTCAACATGATCGTCCTTGAAGAATTGTTGATTGCTGATTGCTGATTAGAACCCAGGAAAATCAGCGGCATTTGCTGTTCGATCAGCAATCAACAATCAGCAATGTTCTAGTACCCCACTGCCTTTCCGTTGTTTCTGCCATCGCTCGCGCCCAGCCGTTCGCCAGTCTTCGGGTCGACGGCGATGCACTCCGCATCGCTCCAGTACGGAGATACGTCCTTCCCATTGTGCAGTCCGATCTGCACGTTGTATCCCATCTTCTGCAGCGCTTGCACTGTATCCGGCGAAAACCATTGCTCGACGTTCAACGTGTCCGGCAGCCACTGATTGTGAAAGCGCGGAGCGTTCACCGCTTCCTGGATGTTCATTCCGTAATCAATCACCCCCATCAGAACATTGGCCACCGTCGTAATGATTTTCGAACTGCCGGGCGAACCCAGCACCAGAAATGTCTTACCGTCCCGCACAACGATAGTCGGTGTCATCGACGACAACGGCCGTTTCCCTGGCCCAATAGCATTGGCCGCGCCCTGAATCAATCCATCAGCATTCGGCACGCCGGGCTTGGCGGAGAAATCGTCCATCTCGTCGTTCAACAAGAACCCCAAGCCCTCCGCTGTAACCCGCGATCCAAACCAGTCGTTGATGGTGGTCGTGACCGCAACTGCGTTTCCCTCCGCATCCACCACGGAGTAGTGCGTGGTGTGCGGCGACTCATGATTCGTCACCGGCTGGGGATGAGAAGCGGCATATTGCTCAAGCTCGCTGAAAATCGCGGGCCGCTTCAACTCTTTGCTGGCGCTGGCGCGGTCCGCATCGATAGATTCGCGCCACGCTGCCGCGTATTTCTTGTCGATGAGTTGCGCCACGGGAATCTTCGAAAAGTCAGGATCTCCCATGAATTCCGCCCGATCGAAAAACGCTCGCCGGAATGCTTCTGTGGTGAAGTGAATCGACTGCGCCGACCGCCCGAGCTTGGTAAGATCGTATCCTTCCAGAATATTCAGCGATTCAATCAAAACCGTCCCGCCGGAGGACGGCGGCGGCGCGCTGACGATTTCATATCCGCGATACGTCCCACGAACCGGCTCGCGTTCTTTCACCTCGTAGCGCGCCAGATCGTCAACCGTGATCAGTCCTCCGCCTTTCTGCATCGCTGCCGCCAGCTGCCGCGCCAGGGCGCCGTGATAAAAGTCATCCGGCTTGGCGGCAATCCGCTCCAGCGTTCGCGCCAGGTCAGGCTGGCGGAAAATCTCGCCGGGCTGGTAGTAGTTGCCGTCACGCTGAAAGATTCGCCGCGACTCAGCAAACCTCCCCAGGTACTTATCATCCTGCAAATCGCGAGCCTCTCCCCAAGTCAGTGCATAACCCTCGCGCGCCAGCCGGATCGCCGGAGCCATCACTTGCCTCAGCGGCAGCTTGCCGTATTTCTGCTCGGCGTAAACCATGCCCGCAACCGATCCTGGCACGCCGATCGCTTTGTATCCGTACTCGCTAGCACCCTCGATCACGGCGCCCTGCGCGTCCAGATACATGTCGGGTTTGGCCGCCGCCGGAGCCTTCTCGCGGTAGTCGAGGAAATGCACTTTGCCGTCGGCCGTCCGCACCAGCATGAATCCGCCGCCGCCCAAATTTCCCGCCGGCGGATGCACCACCGCCAGCGCAAATCCTGTAGCCACTGCGGCATCGATCGCATTGCCGCCAGCCTGCATGATCTCGACTCCGGCCTGCGAGGCCAATTGGTGAATGCTGACTACGATGCCGTGAGCCGCGTGCACTGGCTCCGTGGACCCGAAGGCAGCGGGCGCTGCGAACACCGCAACCGCCACCATCAGCAGCAAAATCAATGATCTGTGCCGGAATCGCATGAAGGTCGAAGATGTCCAGGAACGGGCGAACTCTTGAGGCTAGCCGAGGGCGGCAAGCAGAGTCAAATCAGGTTGCTCGTGTGAGAGGTCTGTGTGGGGCGGGCACTCTTGCCCGCCAACTCTATCCACGAGCAGAATCTCAAACCCTCTTCGTCTTCTTCAGATGCGCGCGCTGAGAAACACCTCTCGTCTTCCCGCCCTTCTTTCCCGGCACCTTCGCAGCCACCATCTCATACGACTGCCGGATCAGATGCCGTAGTTCGTCCCAACGCACCGCATCCAGCCGGTCCAGCATCACCCACTCGTAGCGCCCCACATGCGGAGCCGGATGAATGTCCTCGCGCTCAATCAGCTCGGCAAAAATCTCCGGCGTGCACTTGAAGCAAACTCGCGGATTGTCCAGGCTGACGATCGCAAAAATCTTCCCGCCGATTTTGAAGCAGAGATCGTCACCCCACTGCAGGTTCTCGGTCGCCCGCGGAAACGACAGACAGTAAGCGCGGATGGAATCAACGCTCATGCATTGAGTAATTTGGTAATCGGGTAATCGAACAACAACGCATAAGAGCATACTAAATTCCCCAATTCCCTGATTACTCGGTTACAAAGTTCCTTATCACCGTCACCTTGCTGTAAGCCACGCGAAATCCCAGCCGCTCGCAGTTGCGCTGCGAGGTTGTCCCGCCCTGCGTGACCACAACGGCATACTGGCACCCTGCCTCGGCCGCTGCCGCCAGGCGGGCGCGTAGCAGAGCCGTCTGCAACCCCCGCCCGCGGAACTCGGCCAGTGTTCCGGCCCCGCACACTGCGAATATCCGGTGTTCTGGAATGACGAGCCCCGCCCCGCAAGCCGCCATTTTGCCTGCGATACAGGCAACAAAGGTCACAGCACCCTCCATCTGGTAGAGTGGCGTGAGCAGGCCCGTGAACGCCTCGGGGGCACCATCGGGAAAGAATGCGCGCTCCACGATGGCCGACGATGTCTCCGCCTCTTCTCGAAGACCGCGGCGAATCTTGCACCCTGCGGGCGCTGCTGCAAACTCCTCGTCGCGATCCAGCCGCCGGTAGAGCACATTATTCAGTTCCGCGATCCCGTACCTGCGCTCCTTGAACATCTCAAACACAGCCGCCTCGTGCAGCGGACACAGATCCACTTGCGATGGAGCTTTGTGCGAACGATAGAACTGCTCCACGCGATCCAGGTCCCCCGCGGTAAACTGCCGGTCCAGGCCCACGCCGGTCGCCCGGCCGATGGGTGATCCCAGACCGGCGAATATCATGTGCCCGCCACAGATCTCTTCCTCCGCAGCTCCAATCGCAGGTCGAGTTTTCTGGAACACCCGCGCATAGAACACTTGCGGCATCTCTTCGCACGCCTCAAAGCGGCGCGCCAATGCTTTATCCACGAATTGCATGTTAGGAATCCTTTCTGGATTGAGGAAGCAATAACTAGACAGAACGAAATGCGCGCACACTTTGGCGCATCTTCGTTCAAAGCTGCAAGTTCGCGGAACTAGCGTGCGGCGGTCATAGGCAGGAAGACAAACTAATTCAAACGCGCGAAAATTTCAAGCATAACAATCAGCGGTGCCCTCTGGCAGTGGTCGAACGAACATGGCGAAATAGGAAGACGGATTGCACTTAGAAGAGCGGTTGATGGCGCTGCTGACAAAACAAGCTCGCATTCGCTGACGAGTTTGGATACGGTCGACATCCGGTCGCTGATGAACTCTAAGCGAATGAGGCTACAGCCTCTTGCTGGTCTTGAAAGATCTCGAACAGGTCCAGTAGGGAGATCATCTTCAAGGTCTGGACAGTAAATTTCGAAGGGTTGAGCAGCTTGATCGATCCACCCCGCTGCTTGGCGGAAGTCAGGATCTTGACCAGCAAACCGATCCCGCTGGAATCGATCCAGGGCACTTCGCACAGGTCCAACACAATGCGCGTATCGCCGCTGCCCATCAGATCGTCCAGAGTTTCTCGAAGGCGATCTACCGAGTCACCCAGATTCAGCCTGCCGCGCAACTTGATCAGCTTTACCTGGCCCATACTGCGAAGTTCGATGTCCACTGTGGCCTCACCTCGGGAAACCGGCGCAACCTGGGATCCGTTGACAGCCTCCCATCCGTCTGCTAAAGTGCACGCTCAACTTAGAGGAAGCTCAGCGAATTTGCAAGTTGGGACTGGTGCCTCCCCGGACTTAATAAGAGTATCGTAGCATTCCGCGGCGAGCTTCATGGCAACTCAAAGCCCCAATATAGTTCTAGACATCGCTGCGATCTCCGTTCGTCTTCTGGAGGCACGGGAGATCGCCCCCCGGGCGCGCATCATTGCGCGCTCGCTCGCCGACCTACTGCCCGGTTCTGCCGTCAACGTCTATATGGTCTCCGCTACCGCCGAGGGAGAAGTCTGGACCGTGCACGGCACGGTCGGCGACGCCGCGCCGGATGAAACGGTTCCCCTCGATGCCGGCATGCTTGGCACCCTTGCCGGCAGCTCCGAACCCCTCCTGCTCGCCGGCAAGACCCTTATCCGCGAGCAGTACGCCCATCTCAACGTTCGCAAGACTCTGCAGTCTCTGGCATACCTTCCCCTCGTAGTCAATGATGCCTTGATCGGCGCCATCGAGATTCTAAGCTTCGAAGCGCCACTGGCCGAAATCCAACTCAATGTCTTGCAAGGCGTGGCCGAGCTGGCCGGTTCTGCCCTGAATGCCGCGCGGCAGTATGAAGTCGAGCGCCACAACTCTCTGACCTCGATCAGCCGCCTCACTCACTTCTACGACATTGAGAAGGTGTTCAGCTCCACTCTCGAGATGGATCAGCTTCTCCCCATCATCGCATCGAAAATCTGCGAGACGCTCGAGTGCCGGGCGGTCAACGTGTGGATGGTTCAAGGGGATGGAAGCCTCTTACTGATGCAACAGGCGGGCAGGGATCCGACCACCCGGCAAGGAATGCCACAAAAAGGAGGCGAAGGGATCGCCGGTGACATCTCCGACAACGGGGAAACTGTGCTGATTACAGATCCCGAGGACGAACGGCTGGTTCGTCGTAACCTGAACACGCAGGAGGGGCGAGTCGAGTCCATCGTGGTCGCCCCTATGCTCGACAAGGAATATCTGGTCGGCGTGGTGGAAGCGGTCAACCGTCTCGACGGAACGCCTTTTGATGACGACGACCTCTTCGCGCTCGGCAGTCTGAACGAAACGGCAAGCATCGCCCTCCATAATGCAAGCCTCCTGATGGCCGAGCGCAAAGTGGAGATCCTGGAAATGCTGGTGACCATCAGCCACGAGATCACCTCTACTCTAAATCTGGAACGTGTTCTGCAGACCATTGTCAACGCGCCGCAGGCAGTGATCCCCTACGAGCGTGCTGCCGTCGCCCTCGTGCACGGTGGAAAGTACAAACTCAGCGCCCTCACTGGGCTCACGCAGTTTGACGCCAACGCCCCTGACGTTTCCCCGCTCAACGACATCCTTCGCTGGGCAATGCTTTCCGAAGAGGTGGTGCACGTTCGGCAGCACGGCGCCGAAATTGACGCCGCACGCGAAGAGACGCGCGCGAAGTTCAGAAGCTATTTCGAAGCTTCGGGGATGCGGGCGTTTTACGCGATCCCGCTCTCTGACGATACCGGGCGAGTCGGCATACTGGGCGTCGAGAGCGTAAACCCTGATTTTCTTACCCCCGCCCACGTGGAAATTCTGCAGGTGCTCGCCGGACAGGCCACAGTTTCGTTGCGAAATGCGCAGATGTACAAGGAAGTGCCGTTTATTTCCGTGCTCGAGCCCCTACTCGAGAGGAAGCGGAAGTTTATGGCCATGGAAAAACGCCGTCGCACCCTCATGGTGGTGGCGGCCGCCGCGGTCGTGATCTTCCTTGTGGGATTCCCTTGGCCCTTGCGAGTGGACGGAGACGCGCTCGCGGCTCCAGTGCACTCGGCACAAGTACAGCCCGAAGTCGAAGGGGTGGTCAGTAAGGTGTACGTTCGTGAGGGCGAGCACGTCGCCCGCGACCAGGTCGTGGCCGAACTCGCGGACTGGGAGGCTCGGGCCGCCCTGGCTCAGGCCGAAGCTAAGTACCAAACCGTGCTGCTGCAGATGAACCGTGCACTGGCAGCCAGCGACGGCAGCGAGGCCGGCATTCAGCGCGGTCAGGCCGACTACTGGAAGTCCGAGGTCACGAGGGATCAGGAGTTACTGGACAAAATGCGGCTGCGTTCGCCGATTGATGGCATTGTAGCGACACCGCGCGTGGAAAATATGGTGGGTAGGCGATTGCAGCACGGGGACACGTTTGCTGAAGTCGTCGATACATCCCGGACCATCGTGGATGTCGCGATCGACGATGCCGATGCCGCTTTGGTTCGCGCAGGGTCACATGCCTCTGTCAAGCTCAACAGTTTTCCCACCCGGGTTTTCCGCGGCGACGTGATGATCGTCAGCCCTAAGGGAACTCTGGTGGGAGATTCACGCGTATTCTTCGCTCGCGTCGCCGTAGCTAACCCCGGCGGATCGATTCGCGCGGGCATGGAAGGACGCGGAAAGCTGCGTATAGGGTGGTATCCAGCAGGCTATGTCCTCCTCCGTGGACCTTTGTTATGGCTTTACTCAAAAGTCTGGTCGTGGTTTGGAGTTTAAGAAAATGCAATCCCTGGAACCGAATCGTCTATCTTTGAAACTGCTGCTGCTGACTTTGCTGGCACTGGCGGCCTGTTCCGATAAGAGTCCCGAGAGCGTTGCCGCGGCTACGTCTCCTTCCTCTTCCGCAACCCCAACCCCTGCTGCCCCGACCGCCGATTCAAAAAGTGAGAATGCCTTCACAGTCACCGGTCCCTTACTTGTGGAACACCAGTTGGATCTGCTGGCGCAGCGCGAGGGAGTCATCGCAGACCTTTACGCCGAGGTAGGGGCTCGCGTTAACTCCGGGGATCTGCTGGCGCGGCTGGATGGCCGGCAACTGACCGCAAACTTGGAAGCGGCACGAGCCAAGACCCGCAGCACTGAAGCTGACTTGAAGAACTGGGAAGCCGAATCTAAGGTCATGCAGGCGGACTACGAACGCGCCCAGAAAATGTGGGACGCCCATATCATCAGCAATGAGCAACTCGAGCACGCCAAGTTCAAGGCGGAATCGGAAACATGGGATGTCCGGCGCGTTCGCGAGTTGCTCACTGATGACAGCCAGTCAGAGCGTTCCCTTGAACTGGAACTAGACAAGACCCAGATCCGCGCTCCCTTTTCTGGAGTGGTGGCTCGCCGCTACGTGCGCCAGGGACAACAGGTTGCCAAGGGAGACCGGTTGTTCTGGGTCACGGCCGAGGGCCCGTTGGGCATGCGGTTCACTTTGCCTGAAAAGTTCATCGGGCGAATCCAAAAGGGCCAAGTACTGCCGATGACGATTCCGGTTCTGCCCGGCCAAAGATACAAGGTCAGAGTGCTGGAAGTGAGTCCGGTCGTCGATCCTGCCAGCAGCACGATCGAAGTTACCGTAGAACTTGAAGGGAAACCGGGTCCGCTGCGGCCCGGCTTGGACGCGAGCGTGAGCCTCGACAATTTGCGATGAACATCACTCAGGCGCTCAACGTCGCACTCCCCGAGCTACCCGCGAAGCTCGTGAGCCAGCGTCCTCCCCGCGTGCATCCAGACGTCGTATTTAAGGAACACATCGAAGAGGGGAAGCCGGTAATCCGAGCTTATGTGCCGGGAGTGGATGCGATGTTTACCTTTCCTCCTGAAAGCTGGGCTATGATCCAGCTTTTCGACGGCCAGGTTTCCTACGCCGAACTGGCCGAACTCTGCTCCCGTGAAGCCGGTGTTGCCTACTCGGAGGAAGCGGTTCGGGACTTCGCTGCGGAAATCGACGCGATGAACTTTTGGTACCGCACTCCGCAGGAAAAAAATATCAAGCTGATGCAAAAGACCGCTGATGAGAGGCGGCGACTGCAGAAGAAGAAATGGGGGGACCTCTCGGAAATCAAGTTCCCCGCGGTTAACCCCGACCGGTTTCTGACCTGGCTATACCGTCAAATCAGCTTCATGTACACCCTCTGGTTCACGGTGCTGACGCTGCTGGCATTTGCCTTCACGGCGGGGATCTTCATAACTCACTGGAGCGAAGTGGGGCGGGACACGCTGGAGGTCTATAACTTCGCCGACAAGAGCTGGTTTGACGTTGCTGCCTTCTGGATCATCGCCTCGGTGCTGCTCTGCATCCACGAGATCGGGCATGGACTCACCTGCAAGCACTACGGAGCGCCGGTTCCGGCCATGGGGTTCCTGCTGATTTATCTCACCCCAGCTTTCTACACCGATACGACCGCGGGTGAAGTGAAGGCCAACCGCTTCCAGCGGCTGATGATCGCGGTTTCAGGCGTCTGGGCCGAGCTCGTTATCTGCGCTCTGGTAACTCCTATCTGGTGGGGGACGGCGCCCAATACGGCGGTCCACGATGTTGCTTACACCATCATCCTATTTACGGGGATCGCGGTGGTTCTGATCAACTGGAACCCCCTCATGAAGCTCGATGGCTACTACATTATCTGCGACCTGTTGGGGATTTCGGACCTGAAAGAAGCATCCTCGCTGTACCTCTCGACATGGGTAAAACGGAATGTCTGGCGTCTGCCCGTTGAAGTGCCCTATGTCCCCGCGCGCCGTCGTCCGGGATATGTGGTTTACGCGATTCTTTCAGGGTTATACAGTTACTCGGTCTTGTACGTTTTCGCTTCCTTCATCGGCAATATCGCGCGCAACCTCAGCGCCGACTGGGGCTTCCTTTTTGAACTAGGTACGGCTTACCTGATTTTTCGGGCTCGACTTCGCACACTGTGGAACTTTATGAAATTCGTCTATCTGGACAAGAAAGATCGCGTAAAGGCATGGTTCACGCCGGCGCGCAAGGTGGTTCTCTCTGCCGCAGGCATTGTCTTCTTGCTGCTGCCGGTTTGGCATGAGTCGGCGGTTGGAAGATTCGTCCTTGAACCGGCGAACTTGTCCGTGCTCCGGGCGCTCGTGCCGGGGACGGTCACCCGGGTCTATGCCGATGAAGGTCAGCGGGTCGAGGCAGGCGCACCCATAGTCCAGCTCCGCAATGTGCCTCTGGACTCCAAGCTGGCGCGCAGCCAGTCGGAGTTGGAAACGGCAGCGCACAAAGCAGATTCCACCCTCCTTCGCTACGCTGACTATGGTTCTGCCGAAAAGGAACGGGATCGCCTGGGCCAGCAGACCAGCGATTTCACTTCCGAAGTCACCAACCTGGAGGTAAAGACTCCGATTGCGGGGCAGGTCACGACTCCGCGGGTGGGCGATAAAGTGGGAAGCTATGTGGTGGAAGGCACTGAACTGGCCGAGGTGGCCGACCTCAGCCGCCTGAGAGCCCGCATCTATATATCGGAGTTTGAGATGTACAAGTTCGGTCCTGACTCTGCGGCACGCCTGCAGGTGGATGGACTGTGGGGCAGGCGCGACGCACGAACCCTCGCCGTCGAACCGATGTCTTCTGACATCGCCCCAGCGTTGATCGACCTGAGTAAATTCAAAGGGCAGCGTCCGCCCAGGTTTTACGTGTTTGAGTTGCTGGTGGAAAACCCGAGCGGCCCGATGCGGCCTGGAATGACGGGAACTGCCCGGTTGTACGGCCGCCGCCGGAGTCTTGCCGGCCTAGCGGGCCAGTCGGTCAAGGATTTCTTTGGGCGTAAATTCTGGTAGAAATAGAAGAGGCCGCCCGTAGTAGGTGGCCCCTCTGAAAACTCCGGCATATACCTTTCAGCCAAGCGGCTATATCTTCGCCACACCAAGCTTCGCCACACCAAGCTTCGCTACACCAAGCTTCGCTACACCAAGCTTCGCCACACCAAGCTTCGCTACACCAAGCTTCGCTACACCAAGCTTCGCCACACCAAGCTTCGCTACACCAAGCTTCGCCACACCAAGCTTCGCTACACCAGGCTTCATAGCTCCGGCGGTCACTGAACCTGCTGGCGACGAGCTGGCTACGGTGGCTTTCTTGGTGGTGCTCAGGGAATTGATCAGTGATTTCTTTTTAATCGTCACGATGCGCTCCTCGTTGATGCTGAATTTTTGATTACTGAACGTTATGGTCTAGAGCACGGATCATGCCAAACCGTATCGCAAAGCGCCTTAGAAGCCAAGTCTAACAATCACAACCGCTTAGAGGTCGCGGCACTGAACTTTGGAATCGTTCCCGGACGGTGAAAAATTCCCTTCCGATTAATTATTAACCGCCGTTTGGTTAATTTTTAACCTTGGCTATCGTCGGAACGGCTAAAGCTTCAGCTTTCGGCAGAGGTACTTCATACGTTGGGGGTCGATATTCAGCAGAGCGGCTGCCGCGGATTTCTTGCCCTCAGTCCGGCGCAGGGCGGCATTGAGATAAGCGATCTGGATCTTTTCCATCTCGGCGTCAAAGTCCACCCCCTCTTCCGGGACCAGGATGGCCTCGTGGCTGGCCGCGCTGGAGCGGAGAAGTTGGTGCGGAAGGTGTTGGGGTGTGATCAGCGGGACGTCGTTGATCACGACCATGCGCTGTACCACGTTCTCCAGCTCCCGAACATTGCCCGGCCAGGGGTAGTCCTCCAGGATATGCATCACGTCGGGCTGCAGTTGCTTGATGGGCCGTTTGTTGGCCGTGCAGTAGATGCGCAGGAAGTGTTCCACCAGCAACGGCACATCTCCATCCCGCTCGCGCAGCGGTGGGACCGGGATCGGCACTACGTTGATACGGTAGTAAAGATCCTCGCGGAAACGGCCATTCCGCATCATGTCTTCCAGGTCATCATTAGTCGCCGTGATCAGGCGGAAGTCGATTTTGCGTGATGACCGGCCTCCCAGGCGCTGCACGCAGCGGTCTTGCAGGATGCGCAGCAGCTTGCTCTGCAGCGGATGGTTCAGCGTGGTAATCTCGTCCAGAAACAGCGTGCCACCGTGCGCCATCTCGATCAGTCCGGGTTTGGCGCCCTCCGCTCCCGTGAAGGCCCCTCGTTCGTATCCGAACAGTTCCGACTCGATCAGGCTCTCGGGCAGGGCCGAGCAGTTCAGGCACACGAACGGCTTGCCCTGCCGGTTTCCAGACTGCACAATGGCCTGGGCGACCAATTCCTTGCCCACGCCGCTCTCCCCGCGCAGCAGCACGCTCACGTTGCTGTCGGCCACCGCCTGGATTGCTCCATACACTTTCTGCATGGCCTCGCTGCCGCCAATCAGCCCGCAAAAGGCTGATTTACTTTCCACCTGGTCGAGCAGCCAACGCCCTTCGAACTGCAGCGCGCGCTTCTCGATCGCTCCCAGCAGTACGCCGGGCAACTGGCTGAAGTCCATCGAGTCGAGAAAGAACTCGTCCGCCCCAGCCTGGCTCGCTTTCAGCGGGATCTCGCTGTTGGTCGACTTCGTGAGCGCCACCAGCACCATGTCTTCGCGCAGCTTGCGGATTTCCTGCAGGACCTCAATGCCGTCTGCCGCTCCCGCACCGATGCAGTCGAGATTGAACACCATCCCGTGCACTCCGAAGTCATGCACTGCCGCTTGGATTTGGTCTTCGGTGCGGGCCAGGACGGTCCTGAAGGTGGGCGCAAGGTAGCGGCCGATCTCAGGGAAGGACGTTCCTTTCTCTGTGACGATCGCTATCGAATACTGCTTTGCTCTGAGTTGGCTCGCCTGCTGACGAAGAAGTGCTCCCATAGTTAACGCTCAGGTAGCGGATTATAGGTGAATTTCCCACCTATGGGAAACGCCAAGAAACCATCTTTCGTCCGGTCTGGGCCCGGAATATTAGCGTAACAGCAATCGTTCAAGCTGCGGCGGACACGACGGGAAAACTCCACCAGAAGGAATTCTGCTCGGGATCTCTTGCGCATGGAGTCGTCTTGCCCTGGACTAAAGAGTGTATTTGTTTATGATCTTGTGCGGCTGGACTGGACATTTTTGACTTGAGAACTATTTTTCTGTTTACTCTATGTACCAGTTGAGGCGGTGCTTCTATGGCGGCAGGTTCAACCACAAGGGGAGAGCGCCATCTCGGCGGCACAATGCGGCGGGATGCGTGGTGGCTTGAGTTATTGCCGGTAATTGTTCTGCTCGGCGCATTCGGAATTTATGCCACTCTGCGTGCCTTCGAAGGAAACTATTATGAATGGGGGCCGTATCTTTCTCCGTTTTATTCGCCGCTCATCGATCCCCATCATCGATGGTGGCCGCTCTCTCCAGCGCTGCTGATTTTGATTTTCCCTTTGGGATTCCGGGTCACCTGTTACTACTACCGGAAGGCTTACTACCGGGCCTTTTTTCTCGATCCGCCCGCGTGCGCAGTCAGCGAACTCAGGAAGCACCGCTATCGGGGCGAGACCGCGTTTCCGTTCGTTCTGCAGAATCTCCATCGCTACTTTCTGTACGTAGGGTTCATCTTCCTTGTCTTTCTTTGGCGTGACGCCTTCCGCGCTTTCTTTTTTGATGGACGAATCGGAGTGGGGGTCGGCACTCTTGTCCTGTTGTTCAACGTAATCCTGCTGACGATTTACGCCTTGTCCTGCCACTCGCTTCGCCACCTTGTAGGTGGAAAGCTGGACTGCTTTTCCTGCGTGGCCTTTGGAGGCCCGCGCCATAGCG
>Ga0302325_10009027_pt1 | contig 21845 bp, 20 predicted proteins | sample Palsa_T0_2_FD_201948 | JGI IMG/M metagenome (GOLD analysis project Ga0302325, IMG submission 201948) | Peat permafrost microbial communities from Stordalen Mire near Abisko, Sweden - Palsa_T0_2 | ecosystem: Environmental > Terrestrial > Soil > Palsa > Peat permafrost | place: Sweden: Abisko...
CACGAGGACTTGATGAAGCAGGGGTTCGTCTTCCAGAATCCGCAAGCCACGCGAAGCTGCGGATGCGGCAGTTCGTTTACCGCTTAACTGCATTCCGAGAGGGCCATTGCACGGACTGTGCTCGGCGCGAGCTGGCTTGAGCTTGGGCCCGCGCAATCAGAAAACCGATTCCATATGGTAGATGGAAATTTCGCCCCGTAGCAGAAGTCTTGGGAACTGGATGAACGCACCTTCGACAACAATTCGTACAGTCGATCTGACTTGCTGGCAGTGCGGCGCGGCCTCTTACGGCGAGCAATTTTGTCCGGCTTGCGGAAAAATTCAGCCCCTGCCGCAGGGGGCTTCTTACTTCGACCTTTTCGGAATGCCTCCGCAGTTGGTAATCGAGACCGCCGCGCTGGAGTCTCGCTTCCACAAACTTAGCTGGAAACTGCATCCCGACAATTTCACGCATGCGACCGAGTTCGAGCGCAATCTCTCCCTGCAGCGGTCGTCGGAACTGAACGACGCGTATCGCGCGCTGCGCGAGCCGATTTCCCGCGTGGAATACCTTCTGGCGCGGCGCGGGATGCGCCGGGAAGGCGCGGCCACGCAGAAAGCGCCGCCGGAGTTACTCGAAGAAGTTTTCGAATTGAACGAATGGCTAGACGAGTTGCGCGATAACCGCGCGGCAGCCTCGGGCGAAGTTCCCGCGGAATTGTTGCAGCGCTTGCATCAGGCTCGTGACAATTTCCAGGAAAAGCTGGATAGCGTGGACGCTGAGCTCGAGCAGGTTTTTCAGGAATGGGACCGGGCCATCGCCGCATCGGGTAGCCGCACGGCGGCGGGAGACGGGGCGCAGGGATTGTTCCACGTGGAACTCAGTGTTTTACCGGATGAGTTCCAGTCCATCCTTAACCGCTTGAACGAAATACTCAATCGCCGTTCCTACATCCGCAATCTGGTGGCGGGTGTGCAAAACGAATTAGCGGGAGCGTAGGATCGAGGATGGCGCGCTCTTGCGCGCGCTGAAAGACATCCTCTGCCACTTTCAAACAGATCAGAACGGCCAAGGGGAAACATGGGACGCGTAGTCGGAATTGATCTCGGCACCACCTACAGCCTGATTGCCTGGCTCGATCCAGCCACGGGCACTCCACAGTGCATTCCGGGGCCGTACGGCTCGACGCTGTGCCCCTCGGTAGTGAGCGTCGACGAAAACGGAAAGATCCTGGTTGGCGAACCCGCACGTCAGCGTCTGCTCACCCATTCCGAGCGCACTATCTACTCGGTGAAACGACTAATGGGCCGCGGCGTGGCCGACGTGCAGGCCGAGCTAAAACTATTTCCCTTTCGCATCGATGCCGGCAGCCAAAATGTAATCCGCGTGCGCCTGGGCGATCGCACCTTCACCCCACCGGAGGTTTCTGCATTCATCCTGCGCGAGCTAAAGGGCTGGGCTGAAGCGTTTTTCAAGGAATCGATCGACCGTGCGGTGGTCACGGTCCCTGCCTATTTCAACGACGCGCAGCGCCAGGCCACCAAGGATGCCGGGCGCCTGGCTGGTCTGGAAGTGCTGCGGCTCGTGAACGAGCCCACAGCTGCCGCCCTGGCTTACGGCCTGCACAAACAGAAACGCGGACACGTGGCCGTTTATGATTTTGGCGGCGGGACGTTTGATATCTCCACGCTGAAGCTGATCGCCACCGATGAGGGTGATATCTATCAGGTGCTTTCCACCAACGGCGATACGCACCTCGGCGGGGACGATATCGACAACGTCCTGCTGGGCCTGACGCGCTCCGAAATCCAGCAGAAATTTTCGGTCTCGCTGGAGGATCATCCCGAAGCTGTTCAGGAACTGCGCAAAGCGATCATCGCGGCAAAGCACACCCTCTCCAGCGAGGAATCGGCCACCGTGCGCTTTGCCTTGAGCGGCAACCGAGGAGCCGAAGTTTACGAACGTCGGATTACTCGGGCCGAATTCGAAGAGTTGATTCGTCCCATCGTCGCCCGCACCATGGCGCCAGTGAAGCTGGCGCTCGCGGACGCCAAGCTGGCGCCCAAAGAGATCGATGAAGTAGTTTTGGTCGGCGGTTCCACGCGAATTCCGCTGGTGCGCCGCACCGTAGGCGAATATTTCGGACGCGCGCCTCACACCGAGCTCAATCCGGATGAAGTAGTGGCGCTCGGCGCCGCGGTGCAGGCGGACATTCTCGAATCCGGCGTCAAGACCATGCTGCTGCTCGACGTCACTCCTCTTTCCCTGGGGATCGAAACCATGGGCGGGGTGATCGCGAAAATTATTCCGCGGAATTCCACCATCCCGGCCAGCGCCCAGGAATTGTTTACCACCGGAGTCGAGAACCAGACCGGAATCGACGTGCACGTGCTGCAAGGCGAACGCGAACTAGCCAAGGATTGCCGTTCGCTTGCGAAATTCCAGTTGCGCGTACCGCCGGCCCCGGCCGGCCTGGCGCGCATCGAAGTGAAATTCCTGATCGACGCCAATGGCATTTTGCAGGTGGCGGCGAAGGATTTGCGCACCGGCGAGCAACACTCGGTGGAAATTCAGCCGAGCTATGGGCTCACTGATACCGAGATTGAAAACATGCTGGAAGCATCGATCGATTTCGCCGAGCAGGATTTTGAGGACCGCCAGCGGATCGAAGCGCGCATCGAAGCCGACGCTATTCTTACCGCAACAAGCAAAGCGCTGCAGAATGCCGGCGAAGGCGATTTGCCCTCGGCGGAACGCGCATCCATCGAGAAATCGGCTGGCGCGCTGCGCATCGCCGCCGCTGGACACGATTACAAACTGATGCGCCAGCGCATCGACGAACTGAACCAGGCCACCAATCATTTGGCCGAACTGGTCATGAACGGCGCGCTGCAGTCCGCATTCGAAGGCAAGCGCCTCGACGACGTATAGACATAGGCAGTAGCTAGCTCCGCGTTCGCGGGAAGGAGCCGAGACATGGGCGGCACGAACCCCTACATCGAACAAGCAAAGTACGTACCGGCGACGAAGAAATATAAGGTGAACTTCGTTCGCGAGGGCAAAACGGTAGAGGTGGATCCGGCCAAGGTGCCGTATGGCCGCGAGGGCCTGCCCGGCAGCATTCTGGATCTTTCCAGCGGTTTTCATATGGGCCTGGATCACGCCTGCGGCGGCGTGAACGCCTGTTCTACTTGCCACGTGATCGTCCACGAAGGCTTGGAGTCCTGCAACGAACCGACGGATGCGGAGCTCGATGAGCTCGACATGGCTCCCGGCGTGACTCCGAAATCTCGTCTGGGCTGCCAGTGCGTTCCCGACGGCACGCAGGACCTGGTGGTGGAAATTCCAGAGTGGAATAAGAACTACGCGAAGGAAGCGGACCACTAGAGCCGATTGGCCTGGTGGCGCAACGGCCGATGGAGCGGAACTTGCTGCGCGTGACTGGCGTTGGGTGGAAGAAATTATCGTCGCGCCCACAGCCAGGTTAGCTGTGCCACGAACCCCGAAAGTCTAATTTTGGCGGAGGTAGGGAATAATGCCCAACACTTTTGATTGGGATGACATCGAGGAAATCGGCATTCAGCTCGCCGAAAAACATCCTGAAACTGACCCACTGACCGTCCGCTTCACCGATCTTTTGCAGTGGATCGTCGCGCTTCCGGGCTTTACCGGTGATCCGCTAAAATCGAATGAGGCCAAGCTAGAGGCGGTACAAATGGCGTGGCACGAAGAATACAAAGAGAATCACAGCTAATCGAGAAACCCACAACGCAGTCTGAACATCGTATCGAGGTCGGCCGAATCCACGCAACGAGGTGAGCATGCCCGAACCAGATCTGCGCTATCCGATTGGAAAATTTCAGAGGGATGACTCACCCAGTCCGGAAAATAATCGCCGCCACATCGCGGAAATCGAAGCGGCGCCTGCGCAATTGCGCCGGGCTGTCGCCGGCCTCGCACCCGCGCAGCTCGATACGCCTTATCGCCCCGAGGGCTGGACGGTCCGCCAGACCGTCCATCACCTGGCCGACAGCCACATGAACGCGTACGTCCGGTTCAAGCTCGCGCTCACCGAAGACGCGCCCACCATCAAGCCGTACGCCGAAGCGCTGTGGGCGCAGACCGCGGACAACCAAGAGCCAGTGGAAACTTCTCTGGCGCTGCTGGAGGCTTTGCACCACCGCTGGAGCAAGCTGCTCCATAGCATGAAGGAATCCGACTACACGCGCACGCTGGTTCACCCGGACAATGGAGTGGTGCCGCTGCACGTGCAACTGTCGCTTTACAGCTGGCACGGACGCCATCACACCGCGCACATCACCGCACTCCGCGAACGCAACGGCTGGAAGTAGACTCAGCGCGACCGAAGACACGGAGGTGGCGCAATCCGCCGGCGTGGAGCCGGGTAACGCACCGGCTCGCCGCTCGCAAGATCACCGCCGGTCTCTTCGTATACGAACCACCGCGGGCGTTTCAACCGCGTCGACCCTTTCCACACGGGATCAGTTCCAGAATGCTCCACTGATCGCTCAGTTTGGAAACCCCTTGTCGCCAACGACTTAAAGCCGTCGTAACAACACTGATATGGCGACCCGTTCGCATTTCCCTCTGCTGGGAACAACCGGCCTAAGTGCAGAGATATTGAAGCGGTGCTGGTCAACGTAATGCTGCTAGGAAATATTACCGATGGTAGCGGTATTTCCGGCACGTGGTCGTTCGTCAACGCCACCGGCAAGCCCGGAGATATTGCCTTCTGCCGGGTGCTTTCGAACAACACGACGTTGCACTGCGACAATTTTGCAAAGTCAACAACCGTCGCGGTAACTCCCACCCAAATCGATTCGGCTCCCATTGCGGGTGGGTACACAGGCGGGGGACAGTGGGTCAAAAACCTCCTCGGCGACGGTATGCCGGGCTTTTGCATCAGCACACCACCGCAAACTGTCCGCAGCCAACCTGTCTTTAGCGTGGGGTGTATGGTATCCACCGGTAGCGCGTTTGCGGCTCGGCTCGATGCCCTGATCGGCGACTCGCCAAAGCCCTGCTCGCAACGGTGGGTCGATATGCTGGGCGATGGCACCAAGGCGTTCTGCTGGGAATCGTCGGACCACCCCCAGGTTTCGTGTTCTACGGTCGACAAGGACGCTCAACATTTCGAGAACGTGATAAATAGCGGCCAAGTGCAGGTGGGTTCTTACGGCCAAGATGAAACTTGGTGGGCGGACGTCAATGGTGATGGCAAAGCCGATTATTGCCGCGCCGCCATCGATGACGATAATGACAATCACATTACTTGCACTTTGATGGGCCAATTCGGTTTCGGGGCCACCTTCAGCACCCCTCCTCTCAAATTAGGTTACGCGGGAACCGGGTCGATGGTGGAACATCGACGGCGACGGATATGCCGATTTCTGCCGACTCACCAGGGCATCCAATCCCGCCGACCCCACCAAACCTGTCCAGATGTCCTGCTTGATCAACGACCACGAAAACCTCCTCACCTCCATAGACAGCAGCAGCCCTTACAACATCGAACTCAACCTCGAGCTGACTAACCCTGTCGGCATTCGAGACGAGTCCGTGCAGACCGGTGACCTCGCATGGCTAACGGGTAGTGGACGGCAGATTGGGCAGTACTGCCGGGTGAGGAACGATTACAACCTTGCCTGCACCGGAATCTACTAGCGGCAAGAGCAAATCACCGCGCTACGCCGTGACACGCGTAACATGGCTATTCCTTGGGTACCAGCGTGCGTCGCGGAGAGTAGCGGCTCGGATCAGCCGTTGCGAATGACCGGGTCCGCCCATCTCCGAAGAAACTTTAATTTGACATCTCCCCCATAGACATTGGCGCATAATATATCCGTTGGGAGAGGAGACCTTGAAATGAGCGCGTCAAAAATAACCAAGATCGGTATTGTTTCGGCCCTGATAGCACTGGCCGCATTGCTTGGCGTTGGCTACGGTGTCTCGCATGCCAGCGACAAACCTCCGTCGCCGGGGACGGCCGCGCCGGATTTCACGCTGACCTCGCAGGAAGGCACTCCGGTGAGCCTGCACGATTATCGCGGAAAGTGGGTAGTGCTGTACTTCTATCCCAAGGATTTTTCCAGCGGCTGCACGGTGGAAGCGCACAATTTCCAGCGCGACTTAGCGCAGTATCAGGAAAAGGGAGTGGTGATCCTCGGCGTGAGTGTAGATTCAGCGGATTCCCATCAGAAGTTCTGCACCAAGGAAGGCCTGAACTTCAAGCTGCTGGCCGACAGCGACCATAAAGTGTCGGAAGAATACGGGTCGATCATGAACCTTGGGTTGAAGAAACTATCCGCCCGACACACCTTTATCATCAGCCCGGACGGGCTCATCGCCAGGGAATATCTCGATGTAAAGCCTAGCGACCATAGCGAAGAGCTATTGGCCGAGCTCACCGAGTTGCAGAAAAAATAGCTTCCGGCGGCGCAACAGCCCTCGAAAAAAAACGGCGGCGCATTCGCTGCGCCGCCCGCCATTTTCCATCACTGAAACCTCTATTCCCTGCTTGCCAAGGGCGTTACAAGCGTTCCTCCGCTATGGATACGGCAGGTAGCGCCACAAGTCGTTCATTATGTTGTTGCCATTGGCTCCGGTGGAATCCCAGCCGTCGCCCCCGAACATCCAGAGCTGGCCGTGTGTATCCGTCCAGTAGCCAGCACCCCAACGACCGCCCGGGTTGCTGGTCACGTGCGGCCAAACAATAGGATTCACCTGTATGCCATAAATGCCGGCTTGATCCACGGAACTGGGGCCTTTCACCCATATCCATTTCCCGCCGGTGAACTCCCACAGGTCACTGAGCGAACCGTTGCTGGTAGCGTCATATCCTTCGCCGCCGAACAACCAAAGGTTTCCGGCCGTGTCGGTCCACGCCGCGGAACTCCAACGGGCTCCAGGGACATCCGCAGACGTGCCGTAGACGCCCGTAGCGTTGACCGTCGAGGATCCAGCCACCCAGGTCCATTGGCCCGCAGAATATTCCCACAAATCGTTGAGGGCGTCCGGTTGGCCCGATGCACCGTAGTCATATCCACCGAACATCCAGAAGTTTCCGGAACCGTCCAACCAGGCAACCGATGCCTGCCGCCCGCCGGGAACATTCGAGCCGGCTCCGGTGCCGAGGGTGCCATAGACGCCCGGCTGGTTAACAACATTGGAGCCGCTTACCCAAGTCCACATGTTCGTTGCGATGTTGTAGGTCCACAAGTCATTGAGCAGGCCGTTCGCGCCCGTCGAGTCATCGCCCTCGCCGCCAAACATCCATACGGTTCCGTTGGAATCAATCTTCGCGTTTGCACCCCAACGGCCGCCGGGATAGTTGGTGCTTGAAGGTGTCCCTAAGGCGCCGTAAGCGCCCCCCGAATTGGGGCCAGTACCATTCACTTGGGTCCAGGTGGCATTGGTTACGCTGTACTTCCATAGGTCGTTGAGGAATTCGGTGCTGGAGTCCTGGCCGCCGAAAAGCCAAAGATTGTTGGACGAGTCAGTCCACGTAACTGCACCCCACCTCGGTATGGGCCCGGCAGAAATGGACTCGGCGAGCTGGTGCCACCCATTGTTGTATCCGGCAAAGTAATATTGCGTGCCGGTATATTCCCAGAAGTCGCCAAAATACCAGGGCTGCGGGGTAACCGTGGGGTCCCAGTTGTATCCGTACCCTCCGAACAAGTACAGATTGCCATTCAGGTCAGTCCAAGTCGCGGGATATCTTCGACCTCCCGGGCTATCTGTGTCCTGCGTTGGCGTGGTAGGAGGCGTGGTGGGAGGAACGGTGTACTGACCAATTGCATTCCCGGTGTTCGATCCATCCATCCATGTCCAGTCGTTGTGTCCGCAATCGACCACAACGCTGGTGACATTGGCCGTTGCGGTTCCCTCGTATCCCCAAGTAATGCAGCCTTGCGGCTGGGTGCCCGGGCCAATGAAGATCGTTACGTCGTAGGCGCTGGTGTAAGCGATCGGAGTGGGGAATGTAAAAGGCCCATTGCCGGAGACCTTCAAGTTATCGCCACCATTGTCCTGCAACACCATATTGCCAGTGGACCCGATCAGACCCACCACTTGACCGCCAATGCTGAAGAAAGCTGCCGGGCAGACTACTTGGACGTTAGTGACTTTCGCCGAAGCTTTGCCAGTGCCGTTGGTCACGGTGCAGGCCTGGGCCGGAGTGTTCGGTTGGGTAAGAATCGTGACGTTATAGGTCGCTCCGGGCAGCAGGAGCGTGGGGAATGTGAAGTTGCCGCTCGCGGTAATCGTTAGGTTGTCGCCGCCATTATCCTGCAAAACCAGGCCGGTGCCGGCCAGTCCGCTGACCGCTCCGCCGATCGACAACGTCGGGGAAGCGCACGAAACTTGTACTGTGGTGACGTTTGCGGTGGCCGAGCCGCTGCCGTTCGCGACGGTGCAAGTCTGCGAAGGGGTGGTCGGCTGGGTAAGAATAGTGACGTCAAAGGGCTTGGCGCTGGCAATCGCGGTGGCAAAGGTAAAGGGGCCATTCGCGCTGATCGTCAGATTATCGCCGGCATTGTCCTGCAAAACCAAGCCGGTGCCGGTGAGGCCGGCTACCGTGCCGCCGATGGTGAAGGTTGACGAGGATGACGGATTGCCCGACCCGCCGGAACTGCTGGCCGTCTTAGGCGATCCGGTGCAGCCGAACATCACAAGAAAAGCCGCCACGATCAGGAGCGACTTGGTAAGGGAATTCATATTCATCTTCGTCTTCCTTTTGCAGCATCAAGTCTGAGAACTGCCTATCGAATGTTGCAAATAGCGCTGCTGCCGAGTGCCGCCCAAACGTTTTGCTTTCCGCAGGGTTTGTTGCCACGGCAGAAATTGGCAGCCGGGAAAAGCGGGTTTGGAACACAAGTGAGTTTCAAATTCGCGCTGCCCCACACTCACTCACGATATTCGGGTACTAGAACCGGTAGGACAACGGTAGTTTCACTGTATGGTTATCAAACGAGTATTAGTAATCGCTAATGAGGCACACACGAGGATTTGGTCTGGCCAGTTGGGCGCTCAGGGCACCCGATTCGGGGCATTTTGCGAGCTTTTGGAGGGAGATGCTGACTCTTACCATCTCATATCTCCCGAGTATTCTTCGCTCTAGAGCCGGGCCCGCCATGCATCTGTGTTAATTCTTTAAACAAGGTTGTCTAGACAGTCTCTTTGTCACTTCTCATCTACGGCTACAATCGCCAGTAGTGTCGGTCAGGTCATGCATCCAGCTCACAAGCGGGCACCGAACTGGCACTTTGGTTCACGGGAAGCTAATCCGTGCGGCTGACGGCAACGCAGTGCGTTTCGCCGGCTCCGGCCGGTGCCGCAATGAAAGGAGTCCTTCATGGGCAGGTTTGGCATCATGGCCGGGTTGGCCTTGCTCTTTACCACGAGCTTAATGGCACAAAATCAGCAGGGTGTGCGCCCTGAGGACACTCATCCGCTCGAGATCGGCGTGGGGTACTCGTTCATCAGCTTTCAGGAAGCGCCGAGCTTAACCTCGAACAATAGCGGCGTTAACGCGACGGCCATTTACTATCATGAAGAGGTGGGCGTGGAAGCCGATTTCACGGATACCTACGGCTCGCAAAGTTCACAACTCCTGTTTGCCGGCGGCGGAGTTCACTATCGCCTGCCGCACTTTCGGTCGTTTCACCCTTGGATTCACGGGGATGCGGGGTATGTATATCTGTCACCGAAGGTTTCTTACGGAGCCAACAACGCGTTTGGCTACAAAGCCGGCGGCGGACTCGACATCAATCCCCGCCACGCTCGAATCGGTTATCGAGTTTCGGCCGATTTGATCGGCACCCACTTCTTCAGCACCTATCAATTGAGCCCCGAAGTGACCGTGGGAATCGTTCTTAAGCTGCACATAAAGTAATGGGCTGGTTCGAGCTTAATGCGTCTGCTTTAGAGACGCATCCCGGGCGGCCCTGAACTCCGCATTCGGCGCCCATTCCGGCATCCTGGGATTATTTGCCACGCGATACCCTACCAGAAAATAGAGCTGGGAATCCTCCGCCGCGCCGCTCATATCCCAGTAAGGCTTAATCACGTCGGAAGGCTTGTGGTAGTCCTCCGCGATGAACTTGTTGCGCATCTCCAAGCCCCAACCTTGCGGTTTGCCGATGTAATCGATTCCGGCCGACGGATCAAATGCAGGCACTCCAACCTTGGCAAAATTGAAGTGGTCGGAGCGGAAATAGGACCCCTTCCCCGGCTGCGGATCTGGGTTTACCACCCGCCCCTGATCGTGAGCCACCGCCGCCACCACGTCGTCGAGGTTCGATTTGCCGTTGCCTATGATGGTGATGTCGTGGGTCCGCCCCCACGGATTCATCCCGTCCATGTTGATATTGGCCGCGGTTCGTGCGAGCGGATACAGCGGATACTTGGCGTAGTATTCCGAGCCGAGTAGTCCCTGTTCTTCCCCGGTCACCGCGATAAACACGATCGTCCGGGCGGGGGGAACCTCCAGCTTTTGGTACGCTCGCCCGAGATCGAGCAAAGCCGCCACTCCGGAAGCGTTGTCCAGTGCGCCGTGATAAATGCGGTCGCCATTTACTTCCGGGCCGATGCCGAAGTGGTCCCAGTGCGCGGTGTAAACCACGTATTGATCTTTCAGCTTGCTGTCGCTGCCGGTGCGCTTGGCGATCACGTTGTGGGAGACAATACTTCGCTCGGTATTGTGGATCGAGATCTTTGCCTTCATACCCAGGTCGACGGGATGAAAGTTGATATCCACCGCGGCTTTTTCAAGCGCGCCCAGGTCTTGCCCCGCGGCCTGAAACAATTGGTCGGCTTGGTCGTGGGTGAGCCAGCCTTGCATCGGCATGCGATCCATATTCTTGTTGTCGGACGCGAGTGTGAACTGCTCCGCTCCCCAACTCCCTGCGACGACTTCCCACGGATATCCGGCGCGATCGGTCTGATGCACGATTAAGCAGCCGGCCGCGCCCAATTCTGCCGCCTTTTCGTATTTGTAGGTCCAGCGGCCATAATAGGTCATGGCCTTGCCGCCAAACATGTTCTGGTCCGCTACCGGCGGATCGTTGACCAGCACCACGATCACTTTGCCCTTTACGTCCAAGCCTTTGAAATCGTCCCATTTATATTCCGGCGCTTGTACGCCGTAGCCGACGAACACCATGTCCGCATCGACGTTCGATTCCTCCACCATCCGCTTCGTCCAGGCTACGAAGTCCTTCGCGAACTTCGCGTGCAACGTCTTGCCGTGGCCAGTGAAGTCCAAAGCCAAGCCCTGGACGGGGGTGATGCCCACCAGCGGAACGTTTTGCAGGTAAGTTCCATCCGGATTTCCCGGCTCCAGGCCGGCGTTGCGAAATTGTTTTTGGATGTAGCCGATCGCCAGATCTTCGCCCTTCGATCCCGGGCCGCGTCCGCCATACTCATCGGAAGACAACGTGCGAATGTCCTGCAGCATTCGATCTCCGGAAATCGACTCCACTCCCGCGATGGGCGCGCTCGGCGCGTGGGAACATCCGCCGAGCATTATGAGCAAAAGCGAGGTGAGCACAAACGGGGTGAACACATTCCCGAAAATGAGCGCTGCGAACCGCCGGTTGCCGCTTCTTGCTCGCTCCATCGTTCTCCTCAGATCGAACCCATCGCGGTGCGGAACTCTCGAAATCAGACCCGCCCGCGGCGCAGCGCCTTCTCGCCCGGAAACTTCGCGGATTTGCCCAACTCCTCTTCGATCCGCAGCAGCTGATTGTATTTCGCGACGCGATCGGTTCGCGACGCGGATCCGGTCTTGATCTGCCCGGCCCCCATGCCGACCACGAAATCCGCAATAAACGTATCTTCGGTTTCGCCGGAGCGGTGTGAAACGATCGACGCGAAGCCAGCCTTGTGCGCCATTTCGATGGCTTCAATCGTTTCGGTCACGCTGCCGATTTGATTCAGCTTGATCAAGATCGCGTTTGCGGACTTCTCCGCGATGCCGCGCTCCAACCGCTCAGTATTGGTGACAAACAAATCGTCGCCCACCAATTGCACGCTACTGCCCAGCTCACCGGTGAGCAATTTCCATCCCTCCCAATCATCCTCGGCCAAGCCGTCTTCGATCGAGACGATCGGATACTGGCGCACCCAGTCCTCGTAGAACCGGATCATGTCTTCCGAGCTGTGCTCCGACTTGTCCGACTTTTTGAAGACGTACTTCCCGCTGGCGCGGTCGTAAAATTCGCTGGATGCCGGATCGAGGGCGATCGAGACTTGCTTTCCGGGGGTGTAACCGGCGGCGGTGATCGCCTCCAAAACGCGCTCGACCGCTTCCACGTTGGATTTCAGGTTGGGCGCAAATCCACCCTCGTCGCCTACCGAGGTGGAGTATCCGTTTTTCTTGAGGACCGCCTTCAGCGCGTGGAATACCTCGATGCCCCAGCGCAATCCCTCGCGAAAGCTGGACGCGCCCAGCGGCATGACCATAAATTCCTGCAGGTCCACCGAATTATCCGCGTGAGCGCCGCCGTTCAAAATATTCATCATCGGCACCGGCAGGGTGGTTGCTCCGCCTGCCGTTTCCTTTCCGATGTAGGCATACAGCGGCTGGCCCGCTTGCGCCGCGGCGGCACGCGCGGTGGCCATGGAAACGGCCAGAATGGCGTTCGCACCGAACTTTCCCTTGTTGGGCGTGCCGTCGGCAGAGATCATCCGGCGGTCCACGCCCGCTTGATCGGAGGCGTCCATGCCCTTCACCGCTTTGGCAATTTCCTGACGAACGTGAGCGACGGCCTTCAGTACTCCCTTGCCCAAATAGCGCGACTTATCTCCGTCGCGCAGTTCGAGCGCCTCATGCTCGCCGGTGGACGCGCCCGACGGCACCGCGGCGCGACCCCGCGCCCCTCCGGCCAAAATCACGTCGGCCTCGACCGTAGGATTTCCCCGCGAATCGATGATTTCTCTTGCGATGACACCAACGATCGCCATCGCATTCGCCGCACCGCTTCCGCTCGCGGTCTTCCTAGGCTTCCGGCTGCCCTTCTGGGCCCCGGTGCGGGACGCTGCCGCGCGCGAGGCCACTTTCTTCTTTGACTTGCCTGCCATTGGTTATCTCCCGAACCTTATTTTGAGCTGCATGGACTTTCGAGGCGAATCGACATTCGTTCACCGAAAAACCTGGGGGATGATCCCTTCGCCTTCCACAGTAGAAATTCGAGCGCCTCTACTCCGGCTCCTCGATCATCGATTCCTCGCGGGTCACTACCACCACGCCCTTTTCCGTGACGTGATATCGCGATCGGTCGGCAACAATATCTTCGCCAATTACCGTCCCCTCCGGCAGGCTGACGTGGCGATCGATAATGGCTCGCCGGATCCGGCAACGCCGGCCCACGTTCACGTGATTGAAGATGATCGAATCGTCGACCTCGGCGTAGCTGTTCACCCGCACGTCGTAGCCCACCACCGAACCGGTTACGCGGCCGCCGGAAAGGATCGAGCCGCCGGCAACGATCGAATCGAATGCCGCTCCCTGACGATCGGAATCCGCGAACACGAATTTCGCCGGCGGATATTGCTGCTGCCAGGTATGCAGCGGCCAGCTCTTGTCGTACAGATTGAAAATCGGACTCACCGCCACCAGGTCCATGTTGGCTTCGTGATAGGCCTCGAGCGTTCCGACGTCGCGCCAATAGGCCATTTCTTTTTTGTTCTCGTCGCGAAAATTGTGCGCGTACACGCGGTGTTTCTCGATCGCTTTCGGCAAAATGTCGTGCCCGAAATCGTGCGACGATTTCGGATCCTCGGCGTCGGCGATCAGGATCGGAACCAGCAGCGAAGTATTGAACAAATACACGCCCATCGAGGCGTTCACCATGTTCGGGCGAAATAGCGAGCGCTTGGGGTTTTTCGGCTTCTCCTCGAAGCCCACGATGCGCCACTGGTTGTCGGTTTCGATCACTCCGAACTGGCCGGCGGCAGAGGCCGCATCGGTTTCGATGGTCGCGACCGTCACTTCCGCGCCCGAGTCGACGTGCTGCTGCAGCATGTGCTGGTAATTCATTTTGTAGATGTGATCGCCGGAGAGAATGAAGACGAAGTTCGATTGCTCGCTGCCGATCGAGTAAATGTTCTGGTAGACCGCGTCCGCGGTGCCCTGATACCAATGGGTGGAGACGCGCATCTGCGGCGGCAGCACTTCAATGTATTCGTCGTGGGCCATCAGCACCGACCAGCCTCGCCGGATGTGGCGGTTCAGGCTCAGCGCCTTGTACTGGGTCAAGACGAACACCCGGCGCAGGTCGCTGTTCAAGCAGTTCGACAGGGTGATGTCGATAATCCGGTATAGCCCGCCGAAGGGTACCGCCGGCTTGGCGCGATCCCGCGTCAGCGGCCACAGCCGTTCTCCCTGCCCACCCGCCATCAGCACGCCGATCGCATTCTTCATGCTGGACATGATCGGATTCCCCTTGAGCCGTCCGTATCCGGCATCGGACTGGCCCTCCGCCGCTAATACTTCCCCGCCGAGCAGCGCCCCGGGCGAGCAGAATCAAGTCTTCCACCGTGGCGAAAGCGTTTCCATTCTAGCAAAGAGTGGTGTGAATCCATTACCACTACCACGGCCGCGAATCGCGGCAGGATGGATCGCCGGAGCGGGCGACGCGCGGGCGTACCTATTCGCGATCGCCGCCTGGCACGTTTTTACCGTAACGGTATTCACCGGGCGCGCGCGAATCCAAGCGCTACGCGCGGACAGCGTGGCAGTCGCGCGTCGGCAGCCAGCGATGCGATTTTGGGCCTATCTTTTTTACTATTTACTAAACAATTACTCAATCACTGCGTATCATAATAATCAGTAAATAAAGTGCTTGACTTCAAGACTCCGCTCCGATAGAAGGTACAAGCAATTGCCGTAGGGGTGTGAAAACAGCTACACTTACAACACCCTTTTCGGCAGTTATAAATTGAGCCAGGGACGGAGGTGATTACGCGTGGCCGAAGTTGTCATTCAGGAAGGTGAATCCTTAGAGAACGCTCTCCGGCGTTTCAAGCGTAAGGTGCAATCGGAAGACATCATCAAGGAAATCAAAAAGCACAGTTACTACATGAAACCCGGGGAGAGGCGCCGCGCTAAGGAAGCACTCTCGCGTAAGAGACTCCGCAAGAAACAAAGGCGGGAGCAAGACTAGGTGACACGCCCGCCGGGCCATCCATACCGGGTTTGGCCCGGCTGGGCATTGTGTTTGTCTCCAGAGAACTTCTTCTTCTCAGTTGGTTTTGTTTCTGATCTCTGTGAAGTCCTGTCCCTCTCACAGGCCCACGGAGCCGACAATGGAATATCACGATAAGGTCCTGAAGTGTACGGAGTGCGGTTCAGAATTTGTTTTTACCGCCGGCGAACAGATGTTTTTCGCCGACAAAGGCTTTAAGAACGAACCGAAGCGTTGTAAATCATGCAAAGCCTCCCGGGCGCAAGGGCCCGGACCCGTGGGAGGCGTTCAGCGGGTGGAAACCCGAACCGTTTGCTCGCAGTGCGGCAAGGAAACAACCGTCCCGTTTAAGCCAACACAGGGGCGGCCGGTATATTGCCGCGAGTGCTTTCAACAACGGCGTTCGATCGGCGCCACCGGCGCATCGGCATAAAAACCGGTGGGATGGCGAAGGGCTGTAGAGTGGGTTAGCTGTTGAAACGTTTCACTCTGCAAAACAGCCCTTTACAGCCTCGTCTTGTTCGACGTGGGCGCTATTCGCACTTCGCTTGGCGTTAATCGAAGTCCGCGAAACCAGTTCCCGAGACCGTTCCCGGCTACGGCCGCCGAGCGGCACTCGCCATTCCCATTCGTTCCGTGACGGCGCTCGCCTCCACCCGGCCCTCACTGCATTCGACCAGCCCCTGAATTCAAGCGCCCATTGCCAGTCGGGCGCATCCCGAAAGCTCCGTTCTAGCGCCGTCCTCTGCTAAAATTGAAGCGACGCATCTCAACCAAGCGAGGCCGCCCAACGTGGACGATAAAATTCTTCGCCAACATCTCGTAAAGCTACTCAGTGCCAACGAAGCCCACGCCGGCTGGAAACAAGCGCTCACCGGGCTGCCGGCCAAACTGCGCGGAGTGCGCCCGGAAGGCGCGCCTCACTCGGTCTGGGACCTGGTGGATCACATGCGCATCGCCCAGTGGGACATCCTGGAATTTTCACGCAGCGCCAAACACGTTTCGCCGGATTGGCCGTCCGGCTATTGGCCCGCGAGCGGGAAGACTCCCAGCGACCGGGAGTGGAAGTCCTGCCTGCGCCAGTTCGACGCCGACGCTGCCGCCATGCAGAAGCTAATCGCCAATCCAAAGACCGATTTGACCGCAAAGCTTCCCCACGGCACCGGACAGACCATTCTGCGCGAAGCGCTCTTGCTCGCCGACCACAACGCCTACCACATCGGGCAAGTGATCCTGGTTCGGCGCCTGCTCGGTAATTGGCCGAAATCCTGAAGTTCGCCTCGAAATAGCACGCCGGTCTGCGCCCCTGCCGCCATCCGCCCATCCCATACCCGCGCGCATGGTTCGCGCCGGCCGGTGCAAACTGGAAAACAGAGCGCGGCAATGCTGAACGAAAATTCCCAATCGCTTATAATGGAAGTTCAATTCAAGGACGGATTACTGATATGAGCCGGACCCTGACAACCGTTGCGCCCGCCGCTTCCGCCCGCAGCAAACGCGATCCAATTTTCGACAGCTTCCGCCGCTGGGGTTATCTTCAGGCGGATCTCGATCCGCTGGGAGATCTAACCCCCGAACCACTTGCCGAACTCGATGTCCACAACGAAGCCGCGAACGCCGCGCGCCAATTCTATTGCGGCACCATCGGCGTCGAGTTCATGCACATTACCGATCCGCGCCGCCGCCAATGGATTCAGGAGCGAATGGAGGGCGAGCCCGCCGCGGCCGATTCAACGCGGATTCTCGAACTGCTGGTGCGCGCGGAAATTTTCGAGCAAGTGCTGCAAACCCGTTACCTGGGCACCAAGCGATATTCCTTGGAGGGGAATGCTTCCCTGATTCCCTTGCTCGACGCGATCCTGGACTCCGCCGTGGGGCAAGATGCCGAACAGGCGGTTTTGGCGATGAGCCACCGCGGCCGGCTGAACGTGATGCATCACGTAGCGTCGCGCCCCGCCGAAGAAATCTTCGCGCGCTTCGAAGATGTGAACCCCCGCAGCGTGCTGGGAAGCGGCGACGTGAAGTATCACCAGGGCGCTACCGGCAGCTACGCTACGGCATCCGGACGCTCGATCGGTATCCATCTGGTTTCGAATCCCAGCCACCTCGACGCCGTTGACCCGGTCGCTATGGGCCGGGTGCGCGCCAAGCAAACCCGCATGGGTGAGCCGGAAAATCACCGCGTGGTTCCCGTACTCATGCACGGCGATGCCTCGTTCGCCGGCCAGGGAATCTGGGCGGAAACACTGAATTTTGCAGAAGTCGAGGGCTTCCGTGTGGGCGGCTCGCTGCACATCATCGTGAACAACCTGATCGGATTCACCACTATCCCGCGCGAATACAGCTCTACGCGTTTTTCTTCCGATCTCGCCAAGCGCCTGCCCATTCCGATATTCCACGTGAACGCCGAGGATCCCGAAGCGGTGGCACGGGTCGGGCGTATGGCCCTCGAATACCGCAACGAATTCTCCAGCGCCGTAGTCATCGATTTGATTGGCTACCGCAAGCATGGCCACAGCGAAGTGGACGACCCGACCATCACCCAGCCCATTCGCTACCGCAAGATTCAGGCGCATGCTCCGGTCTGGCAGATTTATGCCGGAAAACTTGGCGTGGATGCCGCGCCGCTCGTCGAGCGCGTCCGCCAGGAATTGGACGCCGCGCAAAAGCAGGCCGAGGAACTTGAGAAGAGTCCGGTGATGCGCACTTTGCCGCCCTATTGGGACGCGTATCGCGGCGGCCTCTACGATCCTTCGATCGCGGTGAATACCGGCGTGACGCCCGAAGAAGTTGCCGCCGTCACCGAAGCCATCACCAGCTATCCGTCTGGCTTCCACATTCACCCCAAGGTGAAAAAACTGCTCGAACAGCGCTCGGAGATGGGCCGCGGCAGGCGGGCCATCGATTTCGGCATGGCCGAAGCGTTGGCGTTCGGTTCCCTGCTGCGCCAGGGAACGCCGGTCCGGCTTAGCGGACAGGATTCCCAGCGCGGCACCTTCAACCAGCGCCACGCCGCCTTGATCGACACCGAAACGGAGACGAAGTTTATTCCGCTGCAAAACGTGTCGGCGGGGCAGGCGCGGTTCGAAGTGTGGAATTCGCCGCTCTCCGAAGCATCTGTGCTGGGCTTCGAATACGGTTTCAGCCGTGACTATCCGGAGGCGTTGGTGCTGTGGGAAGCGCAGTTTGGCGATTTCGCGAACGGCGCGCAGATCATCATCGATCAGTTCATTGCGGCGGGCGAAGACAAGTGGAATCTGCTTTCCGGTGTGACGCTGCTTCTGCCGCACGGCTACGAAGGCCAGGGACCCGAGCACTCCAGCGCGCGCATTGAGCGCTTCCTGCAACTCTCGGCGCGCGACAACATCCAGACCTGCCAGCCCTCCACCGCCGCGCAATATTTTCATCTACTGCGGCGGCAAGCCCTGCAGGCTTGGCGCAAACCTCTGATCGTATTTACGCCCAAGAGCATGCTGCGGAATCCGGCGGCATCCTCTCCCCTCGCGGATCTTTCCGAGCCTCACTTTCTGAACGTGATGCCGGACGCTAGCGTGCCGCAAGCCACGCGTATTCTGCTGTGCAGCGGAAAAATTGGCCACGAATTGGTCGCCGAACGAAAGCGCCGCAAGGACACTTCCACCGCGATCGTGTTTCTCGAACAATTTTATCCATTCCCGGCACCCGACCTCGCTGCGGAAATTGAGCGCCATCCATCGGCGCGGGAAATCGTGTGGGTGCAAGAGGAACCCAAGAATCAAGGCGCGCTGGCATACCTGCTGCCACGCCTGGAACGGGTCGCCCGCGGCAAGCCAGTGCGTTCGGTGAAACGTTCGGCGAGCGCCAGCCCCGCAACGGGTTCCGGTAAAGCCCATGAAGTGGAACAAAAGACACTGTTGGCCCTGGCGTTCGCAGTCCCCGACTGACGGAAACCGTGTTCGTAACAGCGAATCGTGTGTCCCCCCTCGGTCATAAACTTCCGAGCGAACCGTACTTTTGCCGTGTCCGAGCTCCCGCGAGGTTCCTACCTATCCGCCTACGGCGAATTTTTCTTTCGAAATTCGTCGCGTTAGGCTCTAATGTTTTCGGCATCCGCGAAAATATAGTGCCCTATGAGGTGAAGGTTTGAAGATTCAGCCCTTCGAGCTCGAACGCTGGCAATCGGTGTGGGAAAACAAAGTTGAGTTGAACATATCCGAGAGCGGCGTCGAACCGCTCACCGTCCGCGAACTGGTGGACGATCCGGCAGCGCTCGACAAAATTCTGAATCTTCGGCTCGGCTACCCGCAAACCAACGGAAGCGAGGAGCTCCGCGCGCGCGTCGCGCTATTGTATCCAGGCGCGCGGGCTGAAAACGTCCTGGTGACTACCGGAGGCGCGGAAGCCAATTTTCTAAGTACCTGGTCACTGGTGGAGCCCGGCGACGAAGTGGTGTTCTGCCAGCCCAACTATCTGCAGATTTCCGCATTAGCGCAATCCTTCGGCGCCACCGTGAAACCGCTGTGGCTGCGCGAGGAACTGCAGTGGCAACCGGACCTGGACGATTTGGCTCATCTGATGACGCCCAAGACTCGCTTCATCGCCATGTGCAATCCCAACAACCCCACCGGCGCAGTACTGAGCGAGGCCGCGATGGACGCCGTGGCTGCCGCCGCTTCCCGCGTAGGCGCGTGGATCGTTTGCGACGAGATTTATACCGGCGCGGAGCTCGACGGCGTCCGGACCCCCACTTTCTGGGGCCGCTACGACCGCGTGTTGGCAACCGGCGGACTTTCCAAAGCGTTCGGCCTGCCCGGACTGCGCACCGGCTGGGTAATCGCTCCGCCGCGCATGACCGAACAACTGTGGAGCTACCACGATTACGCGAGCATGGCACCCACCATGCTGGCCGACCGCCTGGCCTCCTATGCCCTTGAGCCCGTCCGCCGCGAGCGCATTTACGAGCGGACGCGCGGCATCCTGCGCGCCAACTATCCGATCATCAAAGCTTGGGCCAAGAAACACCTGGGCGACCTTTCACACGTTCCCCCCAAAGCGGGCGCCATTGCATGGTTTGGCATTCGCGGAGGCGCGGACACCAACAACATGGCGGAAGAATTGCGCGCGCGTCACGGAGTGCTGATCGTGCCGGGCGAGCAGACCGGCATGAAATCGTACTTCCGGATCGGCTACGGCGGGCACCCGCCCACGATCGAACGCGCGCTGGAACGCGTGGATCAAGTACTCTCGCGCGCCATCCTGGCGTGAGAAGGGCTCGGCCCAGCCCGCGCCAGCACACCGGCGCGCCAACGCGCGACGCGGCGAAGTTCGCACCGCTCCGGAGAAGCAGAAGGAGACACGCACGATGCGACGCATCCTGATTTTCGCGGCGGCAGTTTTTTCCCTCACCGGATGGACGCTTACGGGGGGCGCGCAATCCGCCAAGCGCACCGTAGTCCACGCCGGAAAACTCATCCAGCCGAAAGCCGGACAGGTGCTTCCCAACGGGTGGATCGTTATCGAAGGCGACAAAATAGTTTCGGTAACAAGCGGCGGCGAAAAACCCGCAGGAGACGCGTTCGTCGATCTTTCCAGCTACACCGTTTTGCCCGGACTCATCGACGCGCACACCCACGTTCTTCTGCAGGGTGACGTCACCGAGGCGGATTACGCCGAACAGATCCTCAAGGAATCCACCGCCTACCGCGCCATCCTGGCCACACGCAATGCACGCATCGCGCTTGATCACGGATTCACCACCATCCGCGACCTGGAAACGGAAGGCGCGATGTATGCCGACGTCGATCTAAAGAACGCGATCGCCCGCGGGGTGGTGCCCGGTCCGCGAATTTTTGCGTCCACCCGCGCGATGGCGCCCACCGGCACGTATCCCCTGCTTGGATATTCGTGGGAACTCAATTTGCCGCACGGCGTGCAAATCGTGGATGGAGTGGAGGGAGCGCGGCTGGCGGTCCGCGAGCAGATTAGCCACGGCGCCGACTGGATCAAATATTATTCGGACCACGGATATCATTTCACGGACGATGGCGTGCTGCACAGCCAGGTGAATTTCGCGGACGATGAAGCGCACATGATCGTCGAGGAGGCACACCGCCTGGGCCATCCAGTGGCCGCGCACAGCGTGGGATCGGACGGAATCGCCGCGGCGTTGCGCGCCGGCGTCGATTCGATCGAGCACGGCGACGGCTACACTGACGCGCTGCTCGATGAAACCGTCAAGAAAGGCGTCTACTGGGTGCCCACCATCACCGTCGGCGCAGCGGTCGCTCCCGGCCGCGGCGGCAATTGGGGGCGCATGGTGGAAGCCGAACGTGCCGCGTTCGCTAAGGGCCTGCAGAAGAAAGTGAAGATTGTTTTCGGCACCGATGTGGGAGGGTTCGCCTGGACCGACATTAATCAGGCGCGCGAATTCCGCTATTACGTGGACTATGGCATGACGCCGATGCAGGCCATTCGCACCGCAACTTCAGAAGCCGCGGAAATGCTCGGTTGGAGCGATCGCCTGGGCGGAATCGAGCCGGGAAAGTTCGCCGACATTGTGGCGGTTAGCGGCGACCCGCTCTCCGACATCACCGAACTTGAACGGGTGAAATTTGTAATGAAAGAGGGCGTAGTCTTCAAGAACGTCGCGCCCTAGCGCCCGCGGCAACCAACCGCTG